>Ga0307489_10001931_pt1 | contig 13779 bp, 12 predicted proteins | sample SB12metaG_FD_202247 | JGI IMG/M metagenome (GOLD analysis project Ga0307489, IMG submission 202247) | Sea-ice brine microbial communities from Beaufort Sea near Barrow, Alaska, United States - SB 1.2 | ecosystem: Environmental > Aquatic > Marine > Coastal | place: USA: Alaska | collected... | reverse complement strand
TTCTTTCTGAATCTTTATACCCGGATACCACATCAAAGCAGTAATCAGTTGTATCTGTCGACAAAATCCACCCCAAGATATAAGGAAGCTCATTACCCAGCTTTCCTGAGTAATATGTTTTACCGTCTCTTTTAACGGTTTCATTAAGAAGCCCTGTAAAGCCAAAGTCGCCATAGCGTTTGAAATTGGGGACTCTGCTTAGATCGAAATTTAAAGCTCGGTCCGGCAAACCTCCTGTTGGATCCTCGTAGCGGGGCGAATTGTTTCCTATTATTAAAATATGTCCTGTATAGACACCTTTTTTTGCATTTGCCGCCACCTCAAATTTTTCTTCTCCGTTAATCCGATCTGCACCTGTGAGTGAGCGTAGCGTCTCCTCCAAAGTTTGAGTAATATTCCGGCGGATGTCATTGAAGCAGACTAACCTTAGATCAAGAAAATGTCCCAGTGTGAATCGATTCACATTAGTCAGATTACCGGACCAACAGTAGGAGTAACCCATCATAGATTGTACTATTTTTGCAAGAAGTGACTTACCCGAAGATGGAGCTCCTGTGATAACAGTCAAACCCTTTAACTTGGATGAATTGCCACATATTAGGACATTTAACCAGCATCTAAAGACATCTTTCATTAGAAATTCTTCATTCTTCCCACGAAACATAAGTATTACCTTTTCATCGGAAAACCAGGAATCCATCATGTGATTAAAAAGCTGCATATTTCCTTCATAATCAAATAAAGGATCAAATGAGATCCCCTTGGAGGAGTCTACTACAACTTTAGTATAAGCATTCTTTTGCATTACTTTCTTAAAATTTGAAGCAACATCCTCTTGATCTGATACTACAGGTTTTTTGATAAAAAAGGATTTAAAACATAACCTGTCTTCTCCGTTAATGTGTTCTCGATGAACTCTATTTAACTCTTTATGCAAGTACTTTCTATAAGATACTAAGTCATCTAAGCTAGGAGCATTTAATAAGTCTTTGCAATGCTTATAGTCTCTACTATTTGCGTGTTGATATTCAAATAGTAGAGTATTCCATGCTTCGATATCGAGATGAATCACTTTGAGAAAGCTTTGAGATGAATTCCTCAAAACTTGGTAATAAATGTCCTCTTTCTTGCTGAAACGGTTAACTCCAGAAGCTGGCTCGATAATTGTTATTAATTTTGTCTTGGAAATTTTTAGAGTGAAGGTAAGAAACTCACTTAAAATTCTATATTTTAAATCCAAGACAGGGATTTTTTTCCCATAAACTGCAGGTAATACGTCACATTGGATAGGCATTTGCTCTCTTTTTATATACTTTTATGATCACATTTAACGAAAAAATGTGATCTTTTCAATCAAAAATGTGATCTTTTCAATCAAAAATGTGATCTTTTCAATCAAAAATGTGATCTTTTCAATCAAAAATGTGATCTTTTAAAATGATAAAATTTTGGTACAAGAAAAGAACTTGTGGTATAATCGTAGTGCATATACAAGAGAAGGATCACAAAAGTCATACTGACTTAGGTCCTCTAAAAGGATAGCACAAAAATTATAGAACTACAGTGAAAAATGAAAAAAAATCAAAATAGTAATGATCGCAATAAAAAGTTCTCTGTCGAACTCCCTGAATCAATTTTAGACCAGCTTCATTTACTATCTACCGAGTATAATTATTCGAAAAAATTCATCATGACCTTTATTATGAAGGACATAAAAAGTCATGTGGAAAGTATGAATTCATTTTTATTGAATGAGTCTTTAGTAGAAGAACGTTTATCAGATAAACGATAAATTTATAATGAAGCAAGTTTCAACTCGTCTCACACAAAGAATACATGATTTACTGGAGTCACTTCTTTTTAAAGAACTCCTTAAAACAAATGGGAACAACAGATCTTTGACATTAAATTATATTGTAGCAAGCCTACTTACGGATTATGTGGAAAAAGAGACACAAAAACTTAAAAAGTACGGAATCGATATAAAGAAAGAAGCCGCAATAAGAAAAAAGGATCACAGTAGTCCAAAAAAGAGACTAAAAGTAAGTTTGGATGATACTACATACGATTCCCTCCTACATCTGGTTCACTTGGAACCTGTTACTACCTCTTTGAATAATAAAGTAAATCATATAGTCTCCTTGAGCTTAGATTTAAGGCAATATACAAGAGAAGACACCATTATAAACAGTAAGAATAATAATACCGAGTAGGTAAGTTACCTACTCGGTATTATTATTTACTGGTATAACCTCATGTTAACCCCCAACTCCAAGAAAAGCTAAAACTATAAGGAAATACGAAAACATAGCCTATCCTTTATATGGAATATAGGACATGCCTGTGATTCAATTATTAAAGCAAAGAAAAGTTTGAAACTAGCTATCAATAGATCAAAAGGGCTAGGTATCAGACTCAAGGATGAGAATTGGGACACTAATGGATCTGAATTGGAACTATACACGAAAAAGCTAGAATTCATCTTTTTCTGCACAGCTTCTAGTCTTTTTATTTTAACCTATAGCAGTATGAAGAAAATAGTTCCTAATAGATACATCCTAAATATGCACAAGATTGTACCTATTATGTTACTTGTAAAGCCATTGTATTAGGTTTTATTTATAGTACAAGTGTTTATTTTTGGCCTATAAAATGATTACTTACTACACAAACATGTAAAAAAAGAGCAGCTTTCTTTGAAATTCAAAGAAAGCTACTCTTTTTTTATTCTTCTATTGTTCCCTTGACAAAGGGTCAAATGTGGTATTCAAGTTTAATCCAGCTGCAATGAATGCTCCTACTAGGAGAACCGACCTTAAAGGCTTCATTCCCTTAAAAACCCCAGCGAATACTCCTGAAGGCAGCAAAAGTTCTTCAGGATTAGACTTAAGACCCCGTATAATCTCTTGAACTTCTAATAATTTCTCCTCGATGTACCCATCTGGAGTTCTCGCAATCTTTTTATAGATATCTTTAGAGTTGCTACTTCTAATTCTACTTTTTTCCTGTATTGTTTTAAGATTTGCCACCTCTTTTTGAAGTTTGCGTCTTTCCATATCCCAGTCTTGTCTTTCTGAGTCGAAATCTACTGTAATCATTTCTTTCGGATAATTAGGGATGTTTTGTTTTCCTTTATAACTTTTTCCAAGAGTATCTTTAATAAAATTAGTAGCAATATTCAAGAGTATTTTCTTAACTAAAACAAAAGCTACTCCTGCTACAAGAGCAAACCCTGTTCCAGTGAGCAAAGTATGTAGTCCAAAATTATTTACTATCGATTTTTCTTCACTATTAGAAGCAGTAGATACATTTTGTTCTCCTGATTCTTCATTTGGTCCTAATTGATTGGTTACAACCATTTTTTGCTCTTTTTTCTTAACTAAAGAGACCGCCTTTGCCTGTGGTCTGTTTATTATAGTGAGTTTTATCGGGCCTGGACGCCTGTTTGTGTAGTTACTTATAGAATTTACAGGTGGATTTGACACTTTATAAGACTGTTCTGTACTTTGAACGTCTCGTACTACTAAAGAGTCATTTGCTGTGACTCCAATTGGAAAACAAAGCATTATGACGGAAACTAATTTTATAAAAGCCTTTCTCTTCTTTTTTCTCATTTGTCAATTATTTATCGGAGTGACTGCAGGTTTACATGTGTAGATCGTACTTACTATAGCTTCATCTGTAGAGCTTTTAGCACTCATGTTGACGTCGAATCCTTCAGAACATTTCAGACTTTTAGCCAAATTTTCTCCTAACATACCAGCGGCAGCTGATGAGGTAGGCTCTGGGTATTTAGGACAGTCACAGTGTACCGTAGAACTCCCCCCCGTGGCGAACCCCCCTGTACCACCACCTCCACCACTTGCCTCAGATTTAGTACTACCATCTAACCTAGAGGTCCCCCCCATTGCTATTTGCGTCTTACCCCAGACCCACGCTTTATCCATTTGGGAAACTCCTCGGTCTACCACAGCTGATAATGTCGGTGAAGCCCCTGATCTATACGCATAGATGATTCCAGCTGTACCTGATACTATTAATACGGATCCTATATATTTTCTTCCCTGCCAAACTGAAGATGCAGCGTCATATCCTATTTTTGATGCTTCTCTAAAATACCCTCCATACGTTGTTTTCCTTCGTGGAGCCCTCGTATCACCATACTCCCATCTCTTACGTACTCCTTTCTGGTCTCCTTCTGAACTTTTATAATAAGTAGGTGGTTCCGGCCCTTCCACTGTAGAATCCACATATTCATTTCTAGCGTTGTATAAAGGAGGAAGGTCGGGTCCATGTAAAGGTGGGAGATCGGAGGATTTACTCTTGAATAGATCCTCCGCCTTTATTTTTACCTGAATAAACTTTTTTTTTGCGTCGTCCCACACAACGCGCGAGTTCCAGCGATCCTTCATGATTTCTTTGACTAGAAATGCGGGTATTTTTTTTATAGATAGCACTGGGTGCGACCGGAAGGTATCAGTATCTTTCTCTGCTCTTACAGCATGTTCTACGCCTGGAGAAGTAACTAAAGCTGTAGTACTTCTAACATTTAAGCTATGAGAAGGCATTATAGAGCCGGAAATAAGTAAAAATACCTGAAAATAAGAAAATAAGTTCTTTATTTTATGCTTTAGGTTACTCATACTGTTATAATGTATCCAAGAATGACACTTTCTTTGCATTACGTAGCACAACTTTTTCTAAGTTGGTGTCTACTTGCAAACTAGTATTTAAAGGTAGGGTTACTTTATTATTAATTTCTTTCATAGGTAGGTTTACTTTATTATTAGTGTCGTCTTTGACAAACAGTTTGCTCTCTAAGCTTATAGATGAATCACAAATAGAAATTAATAAATTTACAATATAAGTGTTGCTCACCCGGACCTTAGCTTTGCTCTTTATATAAGATAATATACTCATGTTTGAGTGCGATATAGCCACCCTACTGTTCCTTTTCATGATTATTATGATTTTTCCTTTCTTTTATAGTTTATAACTGCTCCTCGAAGGTTAAGCAAGACGTCAGTTTCAAAACTTACTCCAGGTATCCCTTCAAGCTTACTTTTAAATAATTGTGAGCCTCCACCAACAAATATTACTTGTGATACCAAATGATACATGTCGGGGAACGACTTCTTTATAGCTTTCCACGAGTTATCTACCCAGATCTTCTTAAAAGAGCTCGAAATAGAGGATAAAGATATGTGAGAGCCGGGGTAATAATCTTTATTCGATAATATAGAGTCTAAAATAAGATCTAGTTGAACTGGGTACCCTCTTGCTTCTTCTATCAATTCTTTGGAGTTAACGAAGTTCATTAGATATCTTGATGAACTATATATCGGAGTCTCTAACCTAGCTGCAATAAACCCTGATCTGTTGACTAAGCGAAGATTGCAAGAGCCGTAACCTATGTCTATAAGGAAGGCTAACTGACCAGTTTCATCAGATAGCTCCAGTTTTCCTTCCTCTTGTAGATAATGGAAGGCACAAAGACCTTCATTGAATACAATTAAACTCTTTACGTGCAGGGACTTACTAACTCCATCTATCGTAAAGCAAATCGTAGTACCCTCTAATTCTTTCATACTAGAGCATGAAGACGGATTAGGGTCAAGAGTTCTTATATGAAGCGACATATAATCTCTACTCTTAAAGTAAGTATGGAGGCTTGATATAACTTTTTGAACAAAGAACTCACGTTTAGCCTTAAGTGGGTCATCATCTAAGACTATGGAGATGCTCTCTGCAGAAAGCTCTAGGGACCTCTTCCCGAAGAAGTACTGTACGTTCTTGTACGTGTACGAAGGATAGCTTAATAAGTTTTGTTCCGTTAATTTATCCGTTTGTCTAACAGCCGACCCTTCTTTGTACACACTTCTTATTGTGTCCTGATATAAGGTTTCATTATCGGAATTTCCCACCCAAACTTTGAGCACGGAGTTTCCAGAGTCCAAGACTAAGGCATCGGGTTCGACATTCCGTGTTTCTAGCACATCTAAGACATTCATGTAAGCCCCGTTTAAATTTTAATTTTAAGTTTAGCACTAGGCACTCTAACACCGTAATTGTTACTTTTTAAGGACAAACTAGGTGCTTAAGTGGCATAAATAAATCATAACATAGTCATAAATAAATGGGTATAAATTAAATTAAATTTAATTTATACCCATTTCTTTTAATTAGAAGTCTCTTCAGAATCAATGATTTCTGATGAATTTGATGAATTTGAATAGTAATCTAGATAATCTTCGGAAAATTCATAGTCCGTAGTTGGATTGGGACAATAGCTTGAGCTTGGACAAGGATGGTCACTTTTGAAATGTTCATCCCCATATTCTAGTTTAGGTGCCATTTTATTAAACTAGTTCTTCACTGTATGGATTATGCTCGCCTATGGTTAGAAAATTCCAACTACTATTTCTAATAAGATCACAATTATCAGGGATCCCTTTAGACAATATTAACACCTTTGTAGGTGGTGTTACTACCATTCTACCTTGAGAGAAAAATAGACCGCTATTGATGAATTCAGCAAAGAGTAGCTCTTTAGACGTTACTAATTTCGAATCTTCATATATTAGTATAACAATAGGTATAAACTTCTCACGAATTGCTTCGTCTAAGCTACTCTTTATTAGCTCAAGGTCACCAGATAGTACCAAAGCTCCATGAGACACGGAAAGAAGCTTTAGAACAGGGAAAACATTCAAGTAGTCGAGGCAGTCTAGGTATACAATCTTTCCAGGAGTGGAACTAGTCGCTAGAGAAAGAATTTCTAGTTCATTCTTGCTTAAATTTTCTTCTTTTAGGATACATAAATCAGCTCCTGCAACTTTGCTTGAGAATCTATCACATCGAATGAACTTTCTCACTTCTTTAGCAGGTGTGATAAGATACATGTCCATGATATTTTCTTCGACACTGCCTTCTAATGCTTGAAAACGACTATTGAAGAACAGTTTAAAAAAGGATAGCTTCTTTTTAATTTTGTGGCTTAAAAATCCTCGTAAAATAGGAATGTTGTTAGCATCAAGCTCTAATTGGTAGCCTCCAAACTCGCAGAGCTGGTCTATGTGTCTAAACATGAACACTATATCACCGTCGGTTGCATTGTTAATTACAAAAGTCCACCTTTTTCTACCGTTACCGTCTAAAGCAGCTTCTCTAGTAGTGGGGTCATCCCCCTGAGTAAGGGTATTCCGTCTTAAAGTTGATTGTTCCTCCGATACCCTTTTCCAATACTCTTGTGTATCAGCTTTGGGAGCACCCCCATTATTTTCTGAGTCTGAGTCATCGACATCTACATCGACATCAACGTCAATATCGTCATATTCCACAACCTCATCTGTGTCCTCTACTTGAATATCTTCAGGAGACAAAGGTTGAATTTCTTCAGGAGACAAAGGTTGAATTTCTTCAGGAGAAAGAGGTTCAGAAGGAACTTTTGATTTTTTTGGCTTAGGACCCTCTTTCTTATCCGTTTTAGAACCCTCTTTTTTACCTTTTTCCGGATTAGGACCTTCTTTCTTACTTTTTTCCGGATTAGGACCTTCTTTCTTACTTGATAATCCTTTTCTTTCGGTAATAGCAGGTGAGTCTTCGAAGAAAGGCAGAAAACTATTATTTATACCATTTTCAAAGACTTTGTCAGAGGGCTGTACTAAATTATCAATGAGTGTATTCATGTGCTGTTTGTTTTTATAAGTACCATATTAATTGTACCATAATAAAAGAAGTAAAGTAGCATTTTGCTACTTTACCTCACTGTTTTTATGATGAACGTGATAAGCCCGTAAGAGCCTATCCTTCCAGAACCGTGCTTGCGACTTTCATCGCACACGATTCGCCATTCTTACCGAATCGACTCTTTGTTCTTTTCAACTTCTTCGTTATCTAAAATTCTATCATTAAAATCTTCAATCGTTTCATCATCTAAAGGTACATAATTAAGATCAGGGCTAGAGATAATAACAACACTCCCTATATATACATATTTTATTTTTTTAGGAGCATCCGGAATTTTATTCTTCATTGTTATAGTAATTTAGTTAGAGTTATAGAAATTTGATTCAAACGCTTCATTGCTTCTGGCAAATCGTCTTCCTGCAAAAAAAGATCTAAGAGTTGAAGCTGGTTAGCGACCTTTTGTAATAGCCGTTTTTCAAGTGGGAGAAATGCATTGATTTCAAGAGTAAGATCAAAAATAATTCTTGTAATCGTTCTCAAAACTATCAGATTCGGTTTTTCTTTAAAAACCTTTTCAAAACGTTTAATTTCTGATTTTATAGAAACCATTGCTTGTGTTCTGCTCAAGCGTGGATTGTTATTTCTCGAGTCCACACTGAAAATATTCATTTCTTGCAAAATAAGATCAAGATTGTAATCTTTTAAAAGCTTATTAATCTTGTAACTGTTATGATTATTCGTTATAACTATTCGTAAAATATTTTGAAGATGTACTTTGCAATTATCCAATTCTTCGGCGCTTTGGTGAAAATTCTCGTCGACAAGGCGTAGACTAAGCCCAGTACAGGTAGCGATTGCTATTTGTAGAGATTTCATAGCTGACACGTTTAAGTTATGAGCTCTTTGCAAATAGGAAATCGCTTGGGTAACGTTTTTATGTATTACTTGATAGTTTTGATTTTTCTTACCGTGGGATGATAACATTTTTTTATTTGTAGTAAATTTTTAAAATTAAAAGAAAAGATTCGAAGTTTTTTGTGAAGAGCTAATCTTTATATCATATTCTTTGGACCGCTTTAATCACATGCTATTTCCCCCTCTAAGCTTTCGGTCAGAAAGTTAGTGAATTGGATGAACTACTCCCCCCACTTTTTAGCTAATGAAAGTGTCGCCTTAGAAACTGTACTGCTAACATAGAATATATCCCTGTCTAGCTTTGTTCTGTGCCGAAAGCTATATAATATGGCGCAAATAAAGAGATGAACCTCTTTTTTATCCTTCATATCTTGCCATGTTAAATTATTTGTTATTTTCACAGTGTGTACTAAAAATAGGGAGCAGGCCCAGTCGGCATGAGATGTAGATAAATATAAAATTCTATTAAAAAGGGTACAGTGTTCCTTCCATAGGTGTTTGTCATGAGAGGATAGTCTAGAAAACCAAGTATTCTCTCTAGTGTTGTAAATTTCGGAAACAGAATACTTTTCTATTAATCTAATATCTACTAGCTCTCTAGAGCTGGAGTTAAGGGTTAAATCTAAGTTACTACTCCATATTTTAATAATATACTTCATTAGATAAGAATCAGTAGAGATAAAAGAGATCCCAGATAATAATGGTAGATCATACGGAGTAATGGCTTCCCAAAGGCTAGTCTTAGGATGGTACTTGAGTCTATTGCAGCTTAAGCAAATCCATTTTTGCTTAAGAGAGAAAATTTCGACCATAAAACCACCTATGGAAGCTTGTTTTTTTATTTTATCCATCATATTCCTCTCAGTGTAAGAATAATTATAAATATAGTGTAATCCGGTGTCTGAGTCAGATAACTCGCAGTAAGATTCACAGGATTTTAAAAGGTCTATAAGCTCCTCCAGACCTTTTACGTTACTTTTATTACAGATAAGCTTATAAAATCGACCCTTTGAAGTAATACACTTGTCAAAGTCGAACACAATTAGATTGGTGTCTTCCAATACTATGCCTACCTTTATGGTAAAACAAGTTTTCTTTGCGTAAGCTAGAATTTCTTCGAAAGTATACTTATTTATCTCACTATTGTATCCGTAGGTTCTTTCATTACTATCATTTAGAGAATAAGGGGTTTTATTATCTCTTAAAATGAATAAAGCGTTACTTTTTATGATCTCAGGTAACAATCGTAGTCTACTTCGTAAAACATAGTTGTTTGATGATTCCATTAACAACTATGCCTATCTTTTAAAAAAAGTTTCATAAATTCTATATTCTTTTCGCCTTTCATAAGAGTAATAAATAATAATTATATTTTAATTCTAAAAAAAGCGAAGTATAGTATACTATACTTCGCCACTCAAAGCATCCCATTCTTTTCCTGTTATGGTCATTTCACAATGGCGCAAAGAAAAGTGATTGGAACTACTTCTCACTACTTTAGGTCTCGGCATGCCAGGTGGCACGCCTATGTCGGTTACCTTCAGAGTTTGTTTCACGAGTTCTTGGAAAGAATTCAGAGTCATGAAATTTGTTTCTCCTCTACCCGATAAAAATCTTAGATAAGCGGGATAAACCTGTAAGTTCACATGATCAATAGGTGGCTCTTCATCGTCAGGCTTAGCTATACCATACGGACTATTCTTAGTACCAAATGGCACTACATTTTTATGTGAGTATGTGAAGTGTCCTTTAATAAAGATGTCAACCATTTTAAGAGGCTCTTGATCTTTACTTTTTTCTGAATCTTTATACCCGGATACCACATCAAAGCAGTAATCAGTTGTATCTGTCGACAAAATCCACCCCAAGATATAAGGAAGCTCATTACCCAGCTTTCCTGAGTAATATGTTTTACCGTCTCTTTTAACGGTTTCATTAAGAAGCCCTGTAAAGCCAAAGTCGCCATAGCGTTTGAAATTGGGGACTCTGCTTAGATCGAAATTTAAAGCTCGGTCCGGCAAACCTCCTGTTGGATCCTCGTAGCGGGGCGAATTGTTTCCTATTATTAAAATATGTCCTGTATAGACACCTTTTTTTGCATTTGCCGCCACCTCAAATTTTTCTTCTCCGTTAATCCGATCTGCACCTGTGAGTGAGCGTAGCGTCTCCTCCAAAGTTTGAGTAATATTCCGGCGGATGTCATTGAAGCAGACTAACCTTAGATCAAGAAAATGTCCCAGTGTGAATCGATTCACATTAGTCAGATTACCGGACCAACAGTAGGAGTAACCCATCATAGATTGTACTATTTTTGCAAGAAGTGACTTACCCGAAGATGGAGCTCCTGTGATAACAGTCAAACCCTTTAACTTGGATGAATTGCCACATATTAGGACATTTAACCAGCATCTAAAGACATCTTTCATTAGAAATTCTTCATTCTTCCCACGAAACATAAGTATTACCTTTTCATCGGAAAACCAGGAATCCATCATGTGATTAAAAAGCTGCATATTTCCTTCATAATCAAATAAAGGATCAAATGAGATCCCCTTGGAGGAGTCTACTACAACTTTAGTATAAGCATTCTTTTGCATTACTTTCTTAAAATTTGAAGCAACATCCTCTTGATCTGATACTACAGGTTTTTTGATAAAAAAGGATTTAAAACATAACCTGTCTTCTCCGTTAATGTGTTCTCGATGAACTCTATTTAACTCTTTATGCAAGTACTTTCTATAAGATACTAAGTCATCTAAGCTAGGAGCATTTAATAAGTCTTTGCAATGCTTATAGTCTCTACTATTTGCGTGTTGATATTCAAATAGTAGAGTATTCCATGCTTCGATATCGAGATGAATCACTTTGAGAAAGCTTTGAGATGAATTCCTCAAAACTTGGTAATAAATGTCCTCTTTCTTGCTGAAACGGTTAACTCCAGAAGCTGGCTCGATAATTGTTATTAATTTTGTCTTGGAAATTTTTAGAGTGAAGGTAAGAAACTCACTTAAAATTCTATATTTTAAATCCAAGACAGGGATTTTTTTCCCATAAACTGCAGGTAATACGTCACATTGGATAGGCATTTGCTCTCTTTTTATATACTTTTATGATCACATTTAACGAAAAAATGTGATCTTTTCAATCAAAAATGTGATCTTTTCAATCAAAAATGTGATCTTTTCAATCAAAAATGTGATCTTTTCAATCAAAAATGTGATCTTTTAAAATGATAAAATTTTGGTACAAGAAAAGAACTTGTGGTATAATCGTAGTGCATATACAAGAGAAGGATCACAAAAGTCATACTGACTTAGGTCCTCTAAAAGGATAGCACAAAAATTATAGAACTACAGTGAAAAATGAAAAAAAATCAAAATAGTAATGATCGCAATAAAAAGTTCTCTGTCGAACTCCCTGAATCAATTTTAGACCAGCTTCATTTACTATCTACCGAGTATAATTATTCGAAAAAATTCATCATGACCTTTATTATGAAGGACATAAAAAGTCATGTGGAAAGTATGAATTCATTTTTATTGAATGAGTCTTTAGTAGAAGAACGTTTATCAGATAAACGATAAATTTATAATGAAGCAAGTTTCAACTCGTCTCACACAAAGAATACATGATTTACTGGAGTCACTTCTTTTTAAAGAACTCCTTAAAACAAATGGGAACAACAGATCTTTGACATTAAATTATATTGTAGCAAGCCTACTTACGGATTATGTGGAAAAAGAGACACAAAAACTTAAAAAGTACGGAATCGATATAAAGAAAGAAGCCGCAATAAGAAAAAAGGATCACAGTAGTCCAAAAAAGAGACTAAAAGTAAGTTTGGATGATACTACATACGATTCCCTCCTACATCTGGTTCACTTGGAACCTGTTACTACCTCTTTGAATAATAAAGTAAATCATATAGTCTCCTTGAGCTTAGATTTAAGGCAATATACAAGAGAAGACACCATTATAAACAGTAAGAATAATAATACCGAGTAGGTAAGTTACCTACTCGGTATTATTATTTACTGGTATAACCTCATGTTAACCCCCAACTCCAAGAAAAGCTAAAACTATAAGGAAATACGAAAACATAGCCTATCCTTTATATGGAATATAGGACATGCCTGTGATTCAATTATTAAAGCAAAGAAAAGTTTGAAACTAGCTATCAATAGATCAAAAGGGCTAGGTATCAGACTCAAGGATGAGAATTGGGACACTAATGGATCTGAATTGGAACTATACACGAAAAAGCTAGAATTCATCTTTTTCTGCACAGCTTCTAGTCTTTTTATTTTAACCTATAGCAGTATGAAGAAAATAGTTCCTAATAGATACATCCTAAATATGCACAAGATTGTACCTATTATGTTACTTGTAAAGCCATTGTATTAGGTTTTATTTATAGTACAAGTGTTTATTTTTGGCCTATAAAATGATTACTTACTACACAAACATGTAAAAAAAGAGCAGCTTTCTTTGAAATTCAAAGAAAGCTACTCTTTTTTTATTCTTCTATTGTTCCCTTGACAAAGGGTCAAATGTGGTATTCAAGTTTAATCCAGCTGCAATGAATGCTCCTACTAGGAGAACCGACCTTAAAGGCTTCATTCCCTTAAAAACCCCAGCGAATACTCCTGAAGGCAGCAAAAGTTCTTCAGGATTAGACTTAAGACCCCGTATAATCTCTTGAACTTCTAATAATTTCTCCTCGATGTACCCATCTGGAGTTCTCGCAATCTTTTTATAGATATCTTTAGAGTTGCTACTTCTAATTCTACTTTTTTCCTGTATTGTTTTAAGATTTGCCACCTCTTTTTGAAGTTTGCGTCTTTCCATATCCCAGTCTTGTCTTTCTGAGTCGAAATCTACTGTAATCATTTCTTTCGGATAATTAGGGATGTTTTGTTTTCCTTTATAACTTTTTCCAAGAGTATCTTTAATAAAATTAGTAGCAATATTCAAGAGTATTTTCTTAACTAAAACAAAAGCTACTCCTGCTACAAGAGCAAACCCTGTTCCAGTGAGCAAAGTATGTAGTCCAAAATTATTTACTATCGATTTTTCTTCACTATTAGAAGCAGGAGATACATTTTGTTCTCCTGATTCTTCATTTGGTCCTAATTGATTGGTTACAACCATTTTTTGCTCTTTTTTCTTAACTAA
>Ga0307489_10001930_pt1 | contig 13779 bp, 26 predicted proteins | sample SB12metaG_FD_202247 | JGI IMG/M metagenome (GOLD analysis project Ga0307489, IMG submission 202247) | Sea-ice brine microbial communities from Beaufort Sea near Barrow, Alaska, United States - SB 1.2 | ecosystem: Environmental > Aquatic > Marine > Coastal | place: USA: Alaska | collected... | reverse complement strand
CCGCCCCGTCACGCAGGGTCCTAGCACTGCTGTAACTTGACGCTTAGCAATGTCGAAAACGACGCGTGGAGAAGGAGGAGGAGGAGGAGGAGGAGGAGGGGGAGGAGGAGGAGGAGGACGAGGAGGACGAGGAGGTGAAGGAGGAGGAGGAGGAGGACGAGGAGAAGGAGGAGGAGAAGGAGGAGGAAGAGGAGGAGGAGGAGGAGGAGGAGGAGGATACAGAGGATACAGGGCAGGAGGGGGAGGAAGAGGAAGAGGAGGAGGAGGAGAACAGGTACTTTTTTGAATGATGGGGAGTGTTTCCTCGTGCGAGTAGAGGACGGCTTCAGGTGAGCTGGACAGAAGACGGCGTGTAGGTCGCCCGGGCCCAACCTCCGCGTGCTGCTTCAGGAGTTGGATGGCGCGGATGGTGAGGAAGAACCCTTTGTCGAAGGAGAGCGGCTCGTCGAAGGTCACAATCTGAATTGTTTGAATGGAAAAGGGAAGCGGGGAAGTCAGTCACAGTGTCATCCGGCGGCGGGTTTACTCGTAGCCCAAGGTGTCCCACGGCAGGTGTCACGCGGGTGTGTGGACGGAAGGGGTTATGCGCATATAGGACCGTAGGTATTGGTGGCGGCATAGGCATCTGGGTAAGATCTAGGAAGCGATTGCTGACGCCGAGGTAGGGGTGGCGGCGAGGGTGACGGTTAGACGGAGGTAGCACGTGGCAGAGGGAGGAGGATGAGGAGGAGGCGGCGGCGGACGTCCTCCTCCTCCGACGTCAAGTAGAGGTGCCGGAGGTTGGCTCGGAAGAGGGCGCTGGCGGGCGGGATAGGAGGATGCGGTGGCGGCGGCGGCGGCGGCAGAGGAGGAGGAGGAGGAGGAGGCGAAGAGCAGGGGGGGAGGAGGCGAGCGGTGAGGGCTCGAAGGCGCACCTCTTTTTTTATTTCGCCGTTCGGCCCTTTGCATTCCGCGATTTCGAGCTGGTCCTTGATGAGCTTCTTGGAGGAGGTGCCGTCGCGGAGGGGGTGGTCGATGGCACGGTTGGGTGACCCGGCGGGGGGGCGCCCGCTCCCACCCGCCTGACTCCCGCCGCCGCTGCCGAATCCGTTCATTGCGAAGGGTGTGGGTGGGGCGGCGCTGGTGTTGTGTGGACGGCAGACTCGGCTTGCGCGTTTTTTTGGAAGTTTCAAAAGTGAGTGCAAGAATTTTGAAAGGTTTAGAGCTACCAAGTTTTGGTAAACCCACCTGCGCCGGGCGCTGCTACTGAGCTACACCTGGCGGCGATCAGAGAACATCCAACACTCTCCGAACCACGTCGACCGGGGTACTCTCTCACGTCGTGGGAGTCACGCCCGCACCCGCGTTCTGCCGCACTGCCACCCGCGCCTCCCACCGCCAGGCGGCTGGCCGCGAGGGGAGAGTCGCATTCAGCGGTGGAGCACCGATTTATTTATTTATTACAAGGGCACTTTGTTGGGCTCGTTCGTGTTGCCGACTCTTCTCGGCTCGTGTCCCGGGGCACGGGTACCGGTGGGGGGAAGCTTCGAGGGCGGGGGGATTGGCGGTGCATCCGCGGGCGCATTTGGCTGCGGCAAGTTCAGTAGCTCCGGTGTGCAGCTTGATCCGGGCCGTGACATCCTGAAAGAACAGCCTGAGACATCCTCTAGGCACCCGTGAGCCCCCGGGCAGTCGAGGAGCCCGCGCAAAGGATCAGAGCATCGGGCGCCGCTGAGTCGCCAGTGCCCGTGCAGGATGGATCTGCCAGCGGCGTGCTCGGCGGTGGAGGCGGCGGCGCAGGGCCTGGCGCACCCGGCGCACCGCGCCGCCGCGGAGGCCACGCTGCTGGAGTTCCGCCGCTCGCCGCACGCGCTCAGCGCCTGCCGCCACATCCTCGAGCACTCCTCCATCACCGAGGCCTGCTTCCAAGCCGCGGCGATGCTCCGCGACAGCGCGCTGCGCGACTGGGCAGCGCTGCCGCCGGAGCAGCGCAGCGGGCTGCGGCAGTTCTGCCTCCACCTGGTGCTCGCCAAGGCAGGGGGAATATTGAGAACAACCACTCGACCGACGTTGAATCTTTTCCTCCTCCTCCGCGCATCTGCACGAGCTCTCACACTGAGGGTGAGCTCGGTCGAGTGCTTGTTCTCAATGACCCTGCTGCACGGCCCCGCCCCCCGCGCCCGTCGTCGCCTCCCAGCTGGTGTCCACCCTAGCCGTGCTGCTGAAGCGTGCGTGGCTGGACCCCGGGGCGGATCGCGGCGCCATGCTGTCGGAGGCGGAGGCGGCGGTCAGCCAAGCGTCAACAGCTGGTGCGCGCCGCACCGGCCTGCTGCTGTTCGCGGCAGGGGCTTACACTCGTCCACTTTTCAGCTCAACTTGAGCGCTTTGTATGGGATAGAAGGTGCGCGGAGGGGTCGTGTAGCCCATGTAAAGGGGGTATTAGGGGGTGTGTAGGGTGTTTTCTTGTGTCAGACACGGCTCAAGTTGAGCTGAAACGTGGGCGAGTGTAAGCCCCTGGTTCGCGGGAGTCATCGCCGAGTTCTCGCCGGTCACGGCGTCGCCCATGAACCTGCCGTGGGACTTCCACGAGCGATGCCGCGCCAGCCTCGAGACCGAATTTCTGCGGGACTTCTTCAGCCACGGCGCGGGGATCGCGCGGAATGCGGCCGAGAGCGGCGGCGCGCTGAGCGGCGCGGACGACGGCGTGTGCGTCGCGGCGCTGCGGCTGATGGCGGTGGTGCTGGCCTGGGACTTCGCGCGCGGGGGCGGGTCGGGCGGCGCCGCCGGTGGCGGGTCATTCGGGTACGTCCCGGAGAGCGCGCGCGGCGGCGACGGGGACGTGGCGGAGGCGGTCAAGATATCGCCGGGCCCGGGGTGGCGGGACGCGTTGCTCGCTCCCGGTGGGAACGACTGGCTGTTTGGTCTGCACGCGGCGGCGCACGCGGCGGCCACGGCCAAGGCGGGCCGGTGCACGCTGACCCCAGGTTAATCGCGCCTGGTTTCAGCGCTTGATGCTAAAATATCATACATCGCTTTCGAACTTTGCTTTCAATATTGACTTGCGCCGCTACACGGCGGCGGGGCAGGTGGGGCCGGCGTCGTTCGGCGCGGGGCCGCCGGGGCTTGTGGCGCTTGCGGCGGCGGCGCGCTCAGTCATTGTCAGCCTGTGCAGCCTCTCGGGCAGGGGCTGACACTCGTCCACTTTCCGCTCAATGTGAACAGCTTCTGTCACCGACAGACTCACGCCACGCAGCGTATCCTACAAAAAGTGTGTAACGTTGAGCCGAAAATTGGACGATTGTGAGCCCCTGCTCTCGGGCCTGGTGTTCCCGCTGCGCGCGGAGGACCCCGTGGCAGGGGGGGTATTGAGAACAAGCACTCGACTGAAGTGGAATCAACGAGCAAAGTCCTCGCGTCTGTATGAGCCGTGAAGGCAAGTCATGATCCGATATCGGTTGAGTGATTGTTCTGAATGACCCTCCTGCCTGGAGGCAATGCGGCGGCGGCACTTCGCGCAGTGTGCCGCCAGCCTGGCGGGTGTGCTGCTGCCCGCGGGTCGGTCGGTGGCGCTGGCGGCGGCCGGACAGGGGGAGGAGCTTCTGGTGGACGCGTGCCGCGCCCTGGTGAGGCGGAGCAAATTGAATCGATGAAACCCATGTTGAACCGGCCTGGAACTAGACTCCAAGCGAGTGAAAGCAAGATGTGATAAACTGCTTTCAAGATTTGCTTTCGACGTCAACTTGCGCCGCTACTCCTTGGGTGCCCTGGCGGCGATTCATCCGACTTCGGACTTTCTCATCCCGCTGCCGCCGCCGCCGCCGCTGGGGCGTGAGGGCGGGGACAACGCGGCGGGGGGGGCGCAGGGGGGGGGCACAGCGCTCAGCTTGCTCGGGGAGTTGACATTGGAGTGTCTGAGTGCGGGTGCGCTGAATGTGGATGCGGAGGGCACTGTGGCGGAGGAGGTGCTCAGGATGTTGATGGAGGCGGGACCAGTAACCATCGCATGACTCTTCGCTCATAGTGTACCGGTGTACCCGTGCACCCTCGCCGCAACCTCCTCCCTGGCCCTGCCACATTACAGGTACAACCCTCGGTGTCATAGGGGTGTCGCAATGGTGTCATAGGGGGTTCAAATGACATCCTTGACCTGGCTGGCATCATTTCTTTGGCCTTTTATGCAGGCATGGGGTGCTCTGTTGCTACAGGCGCGGACGAGCCCGGGGCCGGACGCCGAGGGGGCGGCGCCGGAGGTGGTGGCGGCGGCGGCGCACGTGTTCCAGGCCTACCTGCAGGCAGGGCTGCGCGCGGCGGCGGCGGCGGCCTTCGACGAGGACGACGGCCAGGTATGGCCCGCTCGTTTGGTCATTTCATCCAAAAAGACAGCACTCGATATGCTCATCTCACCTAGTGCCTTGTCTGTACTGCGTACTAGCCGTAGCATTTCGGACTACGGGTAGTAAGTTGGAGTTTGGTTTATTTGACCAATAATCTATTGACTTTTGGCCAAATCACCAAACTCCAACTTACTTAAAGTCACTCATCCACAGACAAGGCACTAGCATGACATCACTCAACATGGTCGTTTCACGCAAAGCAGCACCACATGATATGGTCATTTAACCAAAACCTCCGTTTGTTGATACTGGGCCTGACGGGCAGGAGGAGGATGGCAAGGCGGGGGCCGCGGCGCTGGACGAGCGCCTGGCGCTGGCAGGGGGGTGCAGGTTGACCCCAGGTTGAACCCGGTTGAACCCGGGTTGACTGTGCTTGGGATCAGCGTTTTAGTATGATGAACCGCTTTCAAGCTTTGCTTTCACTTTCAGCTTGCGCCCCTACACCCTGGCGGCGGCGGTGGCGCGCGCGGCGCCGGACACCACCCTGCCGCTGCTCCAAGCCGCCGTTGAGGCCAAGAAACAGGCGCTGTCGGCGGCGGTGCTGGGGGGCGCCGACCCCACGGTGCCGCTGGAGGAGCTGTGGTGGGTGGCAGGGCCTTACACTCCTCCACTTCTCACCTCAACCTCAGCCGTGTTCGTCACTGAAACCACCCACCACGCACGCGACGTATTTTACAAAAAGCGCTCGCTCACGCTGAAAGTGGACGAGTGTAAGCCCCTGGTGGGTGGCGCGGCTGATCCCGCACGTGCTGGCGGATCCGTTCGACGGGGAGATACCGCTGCCGCCGGACGAGCTGGCGGAGTGCACGGCGCGCGCCGTGCGGGCCGACCGCCCCAGCCCCGTGGACGCTCTCTCCACGGAGTACCTATCGCTGGCGTGCCTGTGCCTGGAGCAGCAGGCGCGCGCGGCGCTGTCGCCGCGCCTCATGGAGACGCTGGCGTGGGGCACCGCGCGTTGGGCAGGGCGGTGCAGGTCCACCCCAGGCTCACCCAGGTTCACCACGCTTGGTTTCAGCGCTTAAAGCTGAAAAGTGATTCGAACTTTGCCTTCAATTTCAGCTTGCGCCCCTCCGGCTGGGCGGACACCTACCTGATGTCGGAGGACACCGGCGGCAGCCTGCACGCGGCGCTGTTCGCCGGACAGGCGTTGGGCGAGGGGGGCGCGGGGGGCGGGGGGCAGGGGCTTACACTCGTCCGCTTTTCAGCTCAACGTAAGCGCTGTTTGTGGTAGAGGGGGTGCGTTCAGGGGTTGTTTAGGGGGACTTCAGGGGGTATTAGGGGATGTTTAGGGTGTGTTTTTGTGGCATACACGGCTTAGGTTGAGCTGAAAAGTGGACGAGTGTAAGCCCCTGGCGGGGGGAATGGGGGCGAGGGGCGGGTCTACCAGGGCACCAACAAGCCGGGCCCCACGCCCTCGCCCTTCTCGGAGTCCGGCGGCGGCGCCGCGGCGCTGGACGCCCTGCTACGGGTGGCGCTCACCACGCTCACGGCAGGGGCTCCCACTCGTCCACTTCTCACCTCAACCTGAGCCGTTTGTGTTACTGAAACCCTGCGACGACCCAACATATCCCACAAAAAGTGCTCACGTCAAGCCGAATATTGGACGAGGTAAGCCCCTGGCTGACGGCGTGGCCCGGCGAGACCGGTCTACAGAAAGTGGCGGCGTCGGCGCTGCTGCCGGCGCTGACGCGGCGGCGGGCGCTGTGCCGCGCGTGCGTCAACCTCCCCTCCTGGTAGGGACTAATGGATAGTGCTCGCCGCGTCATCAAATGCATTGTGAATTCTCGCCTCTTGAGTCAAATGGTATCTTATGACGTGGCGAGCACTGTCCATCTGTCCTTATCTCCTGGAGGCAGATTGTGGACGCGGAGGCTCACGCGCTGGCCAACACGGCGGAGCCCAGCGGCACGGGGGGTGCCGGCGGCGGGGTGTCCTTCCCGCCGGAGATCCACCGCGGCCTCAGTGAAGCCCTGGGCCGCGCCGCCGAGGGTCTGCACGATGAGGCAAGGGAGTGCTTCATAACCAGCACTCCGCCGATGCTGAAACCGCGCATCTCCTCCTCCTCCTCCTCCTCTCCCTCCTCCTCTCCCTCCTCCTCCTCCTCCACCTCCTCCTCCTCCTCCTCCTCTTCCTCCTCGTCCTCCCCATCCTTCTCGTCCTCCTCCTCATCCTCCTACTCTGCGCGTCAGTATGAGCATTCACACTGAAGGTAGGTCATGCTCCGATATCGGCCGAGTGTTTGAGCTCATTGACCCTGGTGGTCGGCGCAGTGCCGGGAGTACATCGGTCGGGTGTTGGAACCCATGAGCCGGGTGTTGCGGACGGTGGCGGCGGAGCCGGGTCTCATCCAGCACCCAGGGGGCGAGGCTCGCGCTGTCGCCGTCATTGAAGCGTTGAGGCAGGGGGGGTCATTCAGAACAAGCACTCGACCGACATTGAATCTCATCCTCCTCTCATTGAATCTCATCCTCCTCTCATTGAATCTCATCCTACTCCTCCGCGAGTCTATATTAGCGTTCATTCTGAAGGTAAGTCATGCTCCGATCTCGGTCGAGTGCTTGTTCTCAAAGACCCTGCTGTGAGGGGCGCGGTGCGCGCGACCATCGCACGGTCGCAAGCGCCGGTGTTTGATTTTTTCGTCACCTCCTTCGAAGCGCTCTTGGTGGTTCAATCGGCGGGCACGTCCAGTGCGCAGATATCGCGGCTGGTGCTGCGGCTCACGGAGGAGATTGTGGCGGCGCAGGCAGGGGGGTTATTGAGAACAAGCGCTCAGCTGACGTTGAATCTCCGCCTCCTCCGCACGTCTGCATGAGCATTCACACTCCAGGGAGCTGTGGTCTGATCTCGGTCGAGTGCTTGTGTTCTCAATGACCCTTCTGGCAGGCGTGCTTCCTGTGCTCGTCGCACGCCGCCATCCTGTGCCGGCACGCGCTGCGGGTCGTGGAGGTGTACGCCATCAGTGGCCGGGGCAAGGTGGCGGCGGTGGGGGGGGCGCTGCGCACGGAGCGGATCAAGGAAGCGTATAAGGAGGTAAAAGCGCTGCTTCGGATGCTGACGCACGTGACCAACATGGAGAACAGCGGCGACGACGACGACAGGGGCGGGGGCCCCGCGGCGGTGGCGGCGGCGGCGGCGGCGGCGGCGGTTGCGGGCGGGCAGGAGGGGCGCGTGCGGCGGGGGGTCGGGGCCGGCGGCAGGGGCTTACGCCTGTCCTCTCCTCATCTCAACCTGAGCCATTTTGGTTGATCAACAAGTCAATGAAAGTAACCAAAAATACCCAAAATGCCCAAATTCAAATACCAAAAATACTCAGAATGCCCAAATATACACAGAATCACCCAAAATCATTCCACAGAATTCGACCAAATTCACCCATCATGCCCCACAAATAGTACTTACGATGAGATGAGAACTGGGGGAGTGTGCGGCCCTGGCGGGCGGCGCGGCGGAGGCGTCCGCGGTGGACGTGGCGCAGGCAGGGGGTTACACTCGTCCACATTTCAGCTCAACCTAAGCCGTTTTGGTCACACCTCCCCGTGTCCCCCTGTCTAATAGACTGGGGGAAATCGTGCGCCCAGCGTATCCCACAAAATGTGCTTATGTTGAGCCGAAAAGTGGACGAGTGTAAGCCCCTGGGCGCAGGTAGTGTTCATCGGCCTCAACACCGTCATCCCCCTCATCACCGACGAGCTCCTCACCTTCCCCAAACTCTGCCACCAGTAGGGCCACGCACCTTCACCCCTCCTTCACCCCACCTTCACCCCACCTCGAACCCGGGTTGACCCCAGCTTGGTTTCACTAGTTTGACCCCAGCTTGACCCAGGTTGACCCAAGCTCGATCGCAGGTTGACCCCGGGCCCACCCAGCTTGAACCCAGCTTGACCCCAGCTTGACCCCGGGTTGACCCCAGCGTGACCCCAGCGTAACCCCTTTCTGACCCCAGCTTGACCCCAGCTTGACCCCGGGTTGACCCCAGCTTGGGTTCAGCGCTTGACACTAAAATGTGGTTAACCATTTTCAAAAATTGCTTTCAACATCAACTTGCGGCGCTACGGCGAGGTACTTCACCCTGCTGGCGCACATGCTGGAAGCGTACCCGGCCAAAGTTGCCGCGCTGCCCGTGGAGCTCTTCAGTACGCTCATGGGCACTTTGGACTTTGGCACGGGGGTTATTCAGAACCAGCGCTCCACCGACAGTGAATATCCTGCTCCTCCTCCGGGCGTGTGTATGAGCATTCACCCTGAAGGTAAGTCATGCTCCGATCTCGGTCGAGTGCTTGATCTCAATGACCCTACTGCCACTTTAACCTGCAGGTAAGTCATAGTCATGCTCCGATCTCGGTCGAGGGCTTGTTCTCAACGACCCTCCTGCCGCCTCCACCTGCAGCTGAGTCACGCTCTGATCTCGGTCGAGGGCTTGTTCGGAATGACCCTACTGTTTGGGTTGAAGCACGCCAACTCGGAGGTGGCTCGGGAGTCACTGACCGCGCTGAGCGCCATGGGGCAGTTCCACCACAGCGCCGTGGGTGTCGCCGCGGAGGCCGCGGCCAACCCGCAGCCAGGAATGTTTGGCGCCCTGACGGGGGCCGTGGGGCTGGGAGCGCATAACGCCCCCGACGCCGAGGGGGTGGGTATCCTGGCGCGCCTGATGCGGGTGGTGCTGAACCGGCTCATCTTCGAGGACGCGTCGATGGATCTGGCAGGGGGGGTATTGAGAACAAGCACTCCACCGACGTTGAATCTGCTCCTTTTCCTCCTCGCGTTTGTATGAGATTTCACCCTGAAAGTAAGTCACGCTCTGATACTGGTTCGAGTGCTTGTTCTCAACGACCCTCCTGTCTGGCGGAGGCGGCGGCCGACGCGCTGCTGCCGCTCATCATGTGCGAGCAGGAGGCCTTCCAGCGCACGGCGCAGGAGCTGCTGGCGGGGCTGGCGGGCAACGGCGGGGCGCAGCAGCATGTGGTAGGGCGGTGCAGGTTGACCCTATCAAACCTATGTTGAAATCGCCTTAAACTAAGCGCTTGCAACTAAAACAAATATGAACTGCTCTCAAGTTTTGCTTTCAATTTCAACTTGCGCTGCTACAACGTGGCGGCGGCGCTGCAGACGTTGACGACGGCGAACGGTCTGACGGACAAGGTGGACCGCGCGAACCGCCGCCGCTTCCGCCGCAACATGGCCAAGTTCCTCACGGAGACCCGCAGCTTCGTGCGCCGCAACTGACACCTGCACCACCCAGGCCCTGACTGAGCCCCATAGTGTACCGGCATGCCGCTGCCGCCGGAACTGACACGTGCACCGCTCAGCTCCTCACTGTGTCCCGCAGTTCTAGTGCCTAGTCTGTAAAGCGTACTACCTGTAGTATCTCGTGCTACCTGCAGTAAGTAGTCAGGGCCTTCGGTGATTTTAACCAAAAGTCAAATTGACTTTTGGCCAATTTACCAAACTCCAGCTTCCTAGAAGTTACTTACCCACAGACTAGGCACTAGAGCTAGTGTACCAGCACGTCGCTGACAAATAAGGTGGATAAGCAGGCGGGGAGTGGGCGATAAGGAGGCCGGGGGGGAGGTGGGTGATTGGCACGCGGGACGCGGATTGGGGGCTGTTTGAGATATTAATGTAATGAATTCTTTACTCGCAAACCGCCGCCGCTTCCGCCGCAACATGGCCAAGGTCCGTTCCTGACGCAGACCCGCAGCTTTGTGCGCCGCAACTGAGATATGGAGCACCGAGGTCTTGACGTTAGATTTGTTGTTAACTTTCATAGGATCTCTGGAGCCGCACAACGCCAGCGTGTGCAAGTTCTATCGTACACAGTATTATTCCAGTGCGTTTTACAACGATGAAATGTACAACGGTTGCCTCGAGTGTGCCTGGTGCGTGATCTAGAGCCTTCTACTTGATTTTTCGCGGCAGCCATCAAATGTACAAACTGCAACTCATGCGCCGCCACATCCTGCTCGTCCCCGGCTCAGTCAGGCCTCGGCGCACTCCTCCTTGTGCCGCGATACCCAGTCGGCGCGCTGGCACTGCGTCGAGCAGTACCGCGCGATGTGGCAGCGAGAGCAGTGCATCAGGTGCCGCGTCGCGCCTGGCGTCGTCGCCGCCGTGGTCGTCGTCGGCGGCAGCGGCGGCGGCGGCGGCAGCGTTGTCGTCGGCGGCGGTGGCGGCGGCTTTGTCGTCGGCGTCGGCGGCGGCGGCGGCGCGGACAGGGCGGCGGCCGTCACCCCGCACGTGCTGCAGCACATCTGGCGCAGCACCGCCAGCGTGCCCTTCACGCGGGCGTTGTCGAAGCTGCGACTGCCCACGATGGCGTTCCAGCGAAGGCGCATGATGTCAAGCGCGGTGGACGGCTCGTTTATGCCGATGGCGGCCAGGGTGCAGGGGCTTTCGCTGGTCCACGTTTCAGCTCAACTTGAGCCGGTTTCGCCATTGATTGACTGACGTCAAGCAGAGTATCCCACAGAAAGTGCTTACGTTGAGCAGAAACAGTGGACGAGTGTAAGCCCTGCCAGGGTGCCCTTCTTCGTGCCATCGGCGCCGCGCGTGAGGAGCACCTTGACGACACCGGCACGGTTGAATCCCATCGTGGCGCACAGGAGCGGCGTGAAGCCGGGGCTCATGTTGTAGCGCCGCAAGCTGAATTTGAGTTTAAGAGCTTAGATCGAGCTTGAATTGATATACATAGCGCTGTTTCGTGAGACCTGGCGCTTTCGATTTCAAAGGGTGCAACTGGTAGTGTAGTGCCCTGCCGGGCTGTGGCGCGGCATGACGTAGGAGATGTTCGCTCCTCCGTCCAGCAGTGCCTGGACCAGGGGCTTACACTTGTCCACCTGTCAGCTCAACGTAAGCGCTTTTGGTGGGACAAGGGGTATTTAGGGGGTGTTTAGGGATTGTTTTAAGGCGGGGGTGGAGGGGGTGTTCAGGCGTTTAGGGGATGTGTTCACTGTCAGAAACGGCTCAGGTTGAGCTGAGAAGTGGACGAGTGTAAGCCCCTGACCTGGACGTGCAGCGCGCTGCCCTTGGTGCAGGCGAGGCAGAGCGGCGTGTGGCCACGGTCGTCTACGGAGTCGGGGTCTGCGAGAGAAGAATCATACGAGGAACGATTGCATGGATAAAGTTTATCATCAGCACGAAGAGAGGGTGGCATCAGTCAGTCAGAGTGTTGTTGCTGTGCAGTTTCTTCATTTATGTGGAGGCTGTGTAATAAAGACTTCAGATCTAAAGAAACAGGGTTGCGCTGGGCGGCTGGGGCGGGTCAGGAGGGGGCGGGGGCAAGGGGGGGGGGGCGTACCCGCCCCGAGCTGGATCAGCGCCATGACAGTGGCGACGTGACACGGGTCGGGGTCGGGGGGCGCGTCGGGCCACTCTCCGACCGCGAAGTGCAGCGGAGTGCTCCCCTCGTTGCTCGTCAAGTTCACGTCGGCGCCATACTCAGCCAGCAGCCTGATGTATACCGGCGCACGCTGAAATTGAAAGCAAACTTGGAAAGCGATTCATCACTTTTTAGGTTCCATCAAGCGAGTACTCTGAAACCAGGCGCGCTTTCAACTCCGGGTAGTCGGGGTTTGATACTGTCAACCTGCACCACCCCAGCCTGATAATATCGGCGTGGTTCAGCTGCGCAGCTATGTGCAGCGCCGTGGCGCGGTGCACGTTGGTTTGGTCCACGCTGGTCTTCGGCGCGCGCTCGAGTATCACGCGCACGGTCTCCGCGTTCCCGCTAGCGGCCGCCCCCATGAGCGGCGTGTTTCGGCCGTCTTTGAGGGACTGGTAGGGTGCCGAGCTCAGGTCGAGCTCCGTGCCGCCCTCAGGCCAGGGGCTTACACTCGTCCACTTTTCAGCTTAACTTGAGCGCTTTGCATGGGATAGGGGGTGCGCGTAGGGGTTGTGTAGCCCGTGTGAAGGGGGTGTTAGGGGGTGTGTAGGGTGTGTAGGGTGGTTTCGTGTGTCAGACACGGCTCAAGTTGAGCCGAAAAGTGGACGAGTGTAAGCCCCTGCCTCAGGCAGCAGCCGTCGAACCGCCGCGGCGTTGCCGTCCTTGCACGCGTTGTACAGCGCCTCCGCGGGGATGTCCCCCGGCATCACCATGCGACTCGGAGCGCTGATCACGGACCTCGTGGGGACAACGGCGGCGCGCAAGGGGAGTGACCGCACGGGGGGCACGCCGCAGGGTATGATAGTTAATAAACTCAGTGTGGGGCAGGTATCGATGTTGTGGTGTCGAAGTCCAAGTAAAACTAAAAGATTGGGGGATAAAACGTCATCTCTCGATTGCTCAATAGAGCTAGAGCTATTTGTAGGGAGGCAGTGATTTCGCCGTGTTTTGGCCGTGACAGGCAGTGCGGAGCCCCTCCCACCGCGCTGGCGCAACTATTTCGAGTGTAAACATCATCTGATTATGATTTTGGCATAGCATCATCAGATGACCGGTGCAGAGGCCAAAGTGCGCCACCTGCCCGCCTGCCATCCCACCGCCAGTCGTGCGCCCGGTGCCTCGGCGCTTTATGTGATTTATTTTGCCTAGCTAGCGGGGTTTACAGTGTAGTGGCAAAGCCATCGAGCACCCGGCCGCCCGGCTTCTCCGCCCTGCCCACGCCCGCCGCTCGGCGCGCCGCTGCCTGGCACACTTCTTACAGACTATCGTCATCCATCGGCATCAGCCATCATCTATCGTTATATATCGGCATTACCCAAGGTGGCCGGAGCTCCATCTGTGTGGTCCCCGGTGGCGGCAGTGGTGCAAATTGCCGATGTTTCGAGGCCAACATTGAAACATGCGCGGCGACTACAGGAAAATGCGGGCGCGCCAGGTGATGGCGCGGCGGCACTCCGGGCACAAGTCCACCCGCCCCGCGCAGACCCCGCACAGCAGGTGCCCGCAGTTCAGCGCCGTGTCTTTGCGCCGCTCGTGGCAGATGTGACATTGGTTGATTTCAGCGACAGCGACACTCTCGGTGGCGCGAGACTCTGCCCGGCTCAGCGCAGAGCTTGCAGAACTCCGGGCGCGGTCGATATCGCCCACCAGGTGCCGCAGGTCCCCCAGGTAGGGCCTGGCAGAAAGTTTCCGCCACGTCGTCGACACGCATTTAGGACCCTGGTTTCTTGAGTTCAACGCCATCCTATGACGTGGCTGACAATATCTGTGAGTCTTTACCTCGAGGGAGCACTGGTGCAGCGCCTCCGGGTCTCCCTCCAGCCGCCGCGCGCGCGTGTAGGCGGCGGCAGCGTGCGTGTTGGCGGCGGCGCGGAGCATGTCGGCGGCGGCGGTGCGCGTGTTGGCAGCGGCGAGAGAGAGAGAGAGAGAGAGAGAGAGAGAGAGAGAGAGAAACGCTTTCGCGTGTATAGAGAGGCACCAGGCTTTCGCCCTGGCCCCTGTGTGGTGTGACCCGCGCGCGGACGCGCG
>Ga0307489_10001929_pt1 | contig 13780 bp, 11 predicted proteins | sample SB12metaG_FD_202247 | JGI IMG/M metagenome (GOLD analysis project Ga0307489, IMG submission 202247) | Sea-ice brine microbial communities from Beaufort Sea near Barrow, Alaska, United States - SB 1.2 | ecosystem: Environmental > Aquatic > Marine > Coastal | place: USA: Alaska | collected... | reverse complement strand
TCAAAGTGATAAAATCCCACCAGGAGGGAAGGAATTTGTCCCTCAAGCAGTTGATCTAGTTGCCTGCTTTATGGGATTTGGTGTGATGCTTTCCAATACAGCGTATCAATTTAAAGGTGGCTGTGGTACTTGCTTTAATCCCTACGCTAATAGAAATGTTGCCTTATCTGAACATGACATAATTTATTGCCTCGCTTTGTTTTGTGTAATTAAATCCCTTAGCATTAAATCTGTTGTCGTACATTTAAAATCACATTTAAGATCAATATTTAAACGAGCTTTCAAAGAGCACAAGCAATCAATAGCGCAAGGATCGCAAGCCACTTTAGTTAATACTTTGTCAAGTTAAATAACGTCGGTGAAATAAAATTATAAATAAACACCCTACAACATGAATTATTGAACATTCGATACTAGGCTAATAGATATAGATAATTAAACCTCAATAATAACAACTCAAGGATCTATTATGGAATCATTACTGATTAAAGATTACATGAATCACTATCCAGTAACATTTACTCCTGAAATGGTGGTTGAAGAAGCGTCTTTGCGCTTTTTAAAAACTAAACAAATTGGTGGTCCAGTTATTAACAATAAAAAGGCCGTTATTGGATTTTTGTCTGAGAGTGACATATTGGCTAAAATGTTGGCCTCTATTTACCATAATGAGCATACAAGTGATGTTGAAGGCTTAATGAATAAAGATGTTTTATCAGTAAAGCCTTATGACAGTATATTTGAGCTTGCTCAACGCATGCTAGGCAATAAACCTAAGGTATACCCTGTAGTGGATGATGGTGGTCATTTGCTAGGTACTATTTGTCGTAATGATGTATTAAAAGCGATTGATCAACACATGAAAGTGAGTTTTCTTGCGGGGAGTTAAATCTCCCTAATTATATATTATTAAATTGACCACATACCCGCTAATGATTAACGTTTCTTCAGTCACGAAATATCTGACAGTGCTATTGATCTTACTCTCATTGACAGGGAATACAGAGGCGATAAGTAGTATCGCTTTTACTATAGAAAATGACGGAATTATTAGGAAAGATCAGGGTTATACTAGTGGTATGTTTTTGAGCTATAACCCACATGCCAATTACTCAATTAAAAATTCAGCTCCTTATGGCATTAAACATCTTGCTTCATTGCTGTCTCTAAATGATCAATATTTACAGGCATGGCAAGTTTCTATTGGCCAACAGATATGGACGCCCGTCGATATTGAAATTACTGATGAACAAGAAGACTCAAGGCCTTATGCCGGTTTATTGTTTCTTAAAACTAATTTTTTTGAATTATCACCAAGATTAACTCATAAATATACTTTTATGCTGGGTAGAGTTGGCCCTGGGTCCTATGCAGAGAAAACACAACGTTGGCTGCATGACTTAATAGGTTCTGAAAGTCCACTGGGATGGGATAAACAAATTAATAACCACTGGGTATACATGTTAGGTATTGAAAGACAGAGATTATTAAGTAGAACTGATGTTGGCGCCAATTATGGTTATGATCTTTCTTGGACTGCTCGAGCCAATATAGGTAATTATAAAAGTGAAGTGGCTCTAGGTGTTTTTTATCGTTGGGGCATTAGTCTTAGTGAAAGTTTTGGCAGTGTTGGCTTTACTCCTGGTAATTATTTAGACGCTAGCGTTTTGTCTTCAAGTACCTCCGGATCTTTTGTTTATTTAGGGGTTGAAGGGCGTTATCGTTTTAACGATATCACTATTGATGGGGATAGGCCTGAGCATATTTATAATATCGCTATTGAAAACTTACAAAGTTCAGTTATTTCAGGCATTACTTATTATCATAAGAATTATGGGATTAGTTTTAATTTAGCCTTTAGCTCTCCTGAATATATACAGGACGAGAGTAGCCTTAGTACTACCGGTACTATTGAGTTCTTCTTAAGGTTTTAGGATAACGCTAGCGTTATATTCATTACTGCAATCACATCATTTTACTGATAATATAGTCCTTTATTCGTTGCTTAGAGTTTACTTAATTTTCAATGTCTACTAGTCTCCCCGTAAAACCTATGGTTATTGAACCAATTAATACACAGTCGTTATTTAATTTATTATCTCAAGTAAAAAATTCAGATATCCCTCGACTTAAAAAAAGATTATTGCACTTAAAAAAAATTGGTAACCCTGATAAAAAACTGAAGGTACAGCAACAAATTTCCCAAGCAATTAATCAATCAATAGCAGAGAAACAAGCCAAATTAAATAATCGTCCCGAGATCAGTTACCCTGAAGCACTGCCGGTTTCACAAAATTTCGATATTATTAGTAAGGCAATCAATGATAATCAAGTGATCATTATTGCGGGTGAAACAGGCTCAGGCAAAACAACACAAATCCCCAAAATATGCCTCGAACTAGGGCGTGGGATCGATGGTTTAATTGGCCACACTCAACCAAGGCGAATAGCTGCGCGAACTGTAGCAACACGTATTGCCGAAGAATTAAACACTAAATTAGGCGACTTTGTAGGTTATAAAGTACGATTTAACGATCAAGTTAGCAAAAAAAGTTATATAAAGTTAATGACTGATGGCATTTTGTTAGCTGAAATGCAAACAGATCGTTTGTTAGGTCAATACGATACTTTGATTATTGATGAAGCGCATGAACGTAGTTTAAATATTGATTTCATCCTGGGTTACATCAAGCAAATTTTACCCAAACGTCCTGACTTAAAAATTATTATTACTTCAGCGACAATTGATACTACTCGCTTTTCAACACATTTTAATAATGCACCTGTCATCGAAGTCTCTGGAAGAACATTTCCAGTTGAACTGTTATATCGGCCATTACTTGAAGATAAAAATAGTGAAGACGAAGAAGGGCAGAATAAGCAAAAAGACGATATTGATATCATTTCAGGCATTTTAAATGCAGTAGATGAATTATCTGATATCAGTCGTGGTGATATTTTAATATTCTTGAATGGTGAACGTGAGATACGAGATACCGCGGCAGCACTTGAAAAAGAAAATCTGCGTGATACCAGTATTTTACCTCTTTATGCCCGATTAACGGTAGAAGAACAAAATAGAATTTTTAAACCTCATAGTGGACGAAACATTGTATTGGCCACTAACGTTGCTGAAACAAGCTTAACTGTGCCGGGGATAAAATATGTTATTGATCCAGGTACCGCTCGTATATCAAGATACAGTTATCGAACTAAAGTTCAGAGATTGCCGATAGAAGCCATTTCTCAAGCAAGTGCTAACCAAAGGGCTGGAAGGTGTGGTCGTGTTTCTGCCGGTATTTGTTTAAGACTCTATTCTGAAGATGATTTTAATAGTCGTCCGGAATTTACTGACCCTGAAATACTTCGCACTAATTTAGCTACCGTTATTTTGCAGATGTTAGCCCTTGATTTAGGTGATGTTAGCCAATTCCCATTTGTTCAACCACCCGATAGTCGTAATATTAATGATGGTATTAAATTATTGGAAGAACTTGCGGCTATTGACCAACCAAAAGCAGGTCAGAGTTCAACAACTGATAAAAAACTGACTAAAACAGGCCGTTTATTAGCTAAATTCCCTGTAGATCCTCGGTTATCCAAAATGGTGTTATCTTCAATCGATTTGGGGTGTATTGAGCAAGTATTAATTATTGTGAGTGCCTTGAGTATTCAGGATCCAAGAGAACGCCCTCATGAAAAGCAGCAAGCAGCAGATGAAAAACACGGCCGTTTTAGAGACACACAATCTGACTTTGTCAGCTTATTAAGGCTTTGGCAATATGTTAAGCAACAACAAATAGAATTAACGAATAATCAATTTAGACGTTTATGTAAAAAAGAATTTCTTTCTTATAATAGGTTGCGCGAATGGCAAGATGTTGTCAGCCAATTGAAACAAACATTAAAAGAGCAAAATATTCAACTTAGCAGCCTTAACATTAATTTTAGTCAATTAACCGATGCTAGTGCCGTAGATAAAGACCAAAAGACCGAGGTAAAAACAGAGCATGAGCAACACTTAAATACTCTTCATCAAGCTTTATTGTCAGGCTTGTTAAGCCATCTAGGTCAACAAGATGAAAACAGAGAGTTTATAGGAGCCCGAGGTAGTAAGTTTTATATATTTCCTGGATCCGCATTAGCAAGAACCCCCCCTAAATGGTTAATGGCTGCGGAGCTAGTTGAAACAAGCCGTCTGTTTGGACGTATGGTAGCAAAAATAGATCCCCTTTGGTTAGAGCCGCTTGCAGAGCATCTGGTGAAAAGAAGTTATAGTGAACCTCATTGGGAGAAAAAACAAGGAGCTGTTGTCGCTTATGAGCAAGTAACGCTCTATGGACTGATTATTGTTGGTAAACGTAAAATAAACTTCAACCAATTTGAGCCTCATACTTGCCGCGAAATTTTTATTCGTGAGGCATTGGTCAATAATGATTGTGTTATGAATGAGGCATTTTTTAAACATAATATCAGCCTTGTTGCCAGCATAGAAACCTTAGAGAAAAAGGCACGTCGAAAAGACTTTCTAATTGACGAGCAACACCTTGTTGATTTCTATGATAAAAAAATACCTGATGATGTTACTTGTTTACGTAGTTTTCTTTCATGGTGGAAAAAAACAAAACAAGAAAATGCTAATTTGCTTAACTTTACTGAAGAGTTTCTTTTAAATGAATTTTCAGAAAAACTCTCAGAAAAAGAGTACCCAAATACTTGGCAACAAGGTCAGTTAACCTTGCCTTTGGAGTATCACTTCACCCCAGGTGATGTTGACGATGGCATCAGTGTTATTATTCCATTAGGCATCTTAAACCAGGTAACTAATAAAGGTTTTGATTGGTTAATCCCTGCCGTACGCTTTGAATTATTGGTTGCTTTGATTAAAAGTTTACCAAAGCCTCTGCGTCGTAACTTTGTTCCCGCGCCTAATTACGCCGAGGCCTGTTTATCTTCGATGGCAGGTTTTGACGGTGGGATTACTGAATCACTAGAAAAACAGCTATTAAGAATGACTGGCGTTAGATTACCCGAAGATGCTTGGCAAGGCGTTGAGTTACCGGCTCATTTAACCATGAATTTTAAAATCCTGGATGAGCGTAATAAACTAATTAAACAAAGTCGTGATTTAGAACAATTAAAAACCGAACTTCAAGGTAAAGTTAAAGCGTCAATTCAAAAAGTGGCTGAGCAGGGCATTGAGAAATCACATCTTAAAACTTGGAATTTTGGTCTTCTACCTTCTGGCTATGAAAAAAAGATTGCTAATATCACTGTAAAAGCCTTTCCAGCTCTAGTTGATAAAAGCAATAGTGTATCAATTGAATTGTTTGAACATATCGAACAAGCAGACAGTGCAATGCTTAACGGTGTTAGCCGACTGATCTTGTTAAACATCCCATCACCGATTAAATACCTGCAAGAAAAGTTACCAAATAAAGCAAAATTAGGTTTGTATTTCAATCCTTTCGGCACGATTGCTGATTTATTACAAGATTGTATTCAAGCAGGATGTCATTTTTTAGTTAAAGAGTATGGTGAATTGCCTCGAAATGATAAAGAATTCTTTGATTGTAAGGATTACGTGCGTGCTGAAATTTCACAGAATGTATTAGCAGCGGCTATCAAAGTTGAAAAAGCATTACACCTTAGTCATGATATTCGTAAAATATTAAAAGGTAAATTAAATTTAAATGTTATTCAATCTCATGGTGATATTAAGCAACAAATCGATAAGTTAATTTATAAAGGTTTTGTTACCATATCAGGCATTGATAAACTGGATGATATCGTTCGTTATTTAGACGCAATTTTGAGAAGGTTAGAAAAATTGTCCATTGATGCCAATCAAGACAGATTAAAATTAATTGAAGTGAATAAAATAGAGGCTTTACTTCACCAATTAATTACTGAGCAGCGAAAGGATATACCATTATCGAAAGCTATTAATGACACTCGTTGGATGATAGAAGAACTAAGAGTTTCACTATTTGCACAAAATTTAGGGACAGCTTATCCGATTTCAGCAAAACGTATTTTAAATCATTTAAAATATTTTTAGCTTATTTAACATGAGTTGTTAATTGACACATCTTATTCATCTCAACTATAAATAACTAATGGGATTGATTTAACATAATGTATGGAGTAGTCGTAATGAATTTTGATGATAAACGCAGCTTTTATCGGATGATGCTAAATACAGAAGTAACATTAACAATTATTGACGTTGAAACAAATAACCAATTAATCGCAACTTGTCGGGACTTAAGTGCAACAGGAATGTCAATTGAAGTGAGTTATCCAATTGCATTGAGAACAAAGGTTAGGGTCAAAGTCGCTTCATCTAACAACAATGTACCGTCGTTAGATGTATTTGGCAATGTAGTTCGTGTTGAAGAACAAAGTAGCAGGTTTTATCTGATTGGTATTGCTATTGAAGAGTTTGATTAAAAAATCTGTAATTGCCAAATATATAATTAGAGAATTACACCAACGGTATTTAAAGAGTACTACTTAATATCCTTAACTCGATAGTATTTCAATCAACCTTACAAACTAACCCTTTTAAGTAAAAACCTTCAGGATAATTAGACGATACTGGGTGGTCAGCTGCCTGATGTAATCGTTCAACATAATATGCATGTCTGTTTGCATCTAAGGCCGCATCAGCAACTACCTTTTGAAATAATGTCTCTTCCATTAAACCTGAACAAGAAAAAGTCAGTAAAGTACCATTAGGATTTAGTAATTGCATAGCCAACATATTAATATCTTTGTAACCACGACATGCCCCAGTTAATTGTGCTTTAGACTCAACAAACTTAGGTGGGTCCAAAATAATCATATCAAACCTACGTTTTTCTTCTCGATAACGTCGTAACAGTTTGAAAACATCTTCTTTAACAAACGAAACATTAGCCTCGCTTAGACCATTTAATTCATGGTTCCTCTTTGCAATATCAAGGGCGGATTGCGAAACATCAACATTAATAACTTCTTTTGCACCGTTTGCGGCACAATGTAATGAAAAAGTACCGGTGTATGAAAAACAATTTAAAACCGTTTTATCTTTAGCGTAGCGACCTGCTACAAGTCGTGAATCACGTTGATCTAAATAAAACCCTGTTTTATGGCCGGTCGCAATATCGACGACGATCTTAATACCGTGTTCTTCAATTATACATTCTGTAGTGTCTTGAGGCTCAGTTAACCAGCCAACAACTGGCTCTAACCCTTCTTTTTTACGAACATCAACATCAGAACGCTCATAAATATGGCATTGTGGGTAGAGCTCTTGCAAGCAACTGACAATGGTATATCGTTGAAAATCCGCACCGGCACTAAGTAATTGACATACAATAAAATCATCATATTTATCTATAGTGATACCGGGCAATCCATCAGATTCACCTGCGATTAAGCGGTAACCGGTTAATTGACCTTGATCGATAAACCAATCACGTCGGATTTGGGCATTTTCTAATTTTTTCAAGAAAAAATCTCGATCAATTTCTTCGTGCTCATTAAAACTCCACACCCGAATTCTAATTTGCGACTCAGGTGAGTAAGCGCCTTTTGCAAGCCAATTCTCTTTTGCGTCAAAAATATCTACGGTATCACCTAACATAGGTTTACCCTTTATTTTATTGATGGCACGCGAAAATATCCATGGATGTTTGCGCTTTAAAGACTTTTCTCTTCCAACATTTAAATATATTCTCGCTGACATGTGCCTATACTTAATAAAATAAGATAAATTTGCGCCGAGTGTAGACAAAGGACTATCTAGGTGCAATATCTATTATCAATATTTTTATATTTATGTCAGTTAGAAAAACAAAAAAGGTGTAATAATTATGAATGTCAGTTATATGGCACAGGTCAGTGGACAAGTTCAAGGTGTGTTTTTTCGCGTATCAAGCCAACAAGTAGCTATAGAATTTGGCTTAAGTGGTTATGTTCGTAATTTAGCTGATGGCGATGTTGAAGTGTTAATCAGCGGTGATCAAGATAAAGTCGATAAAATGCTAGAGTGGTTAGCGCATGGACCTCCAGAAGCTAAAGTAGATAATCTTCAAACTAAACAAGTGAAATATAAACCTCAGGATTTTTTTTCTATAAGTTAGCTCCTTTAAATATATTGCCGCAGAGATCAATAAATCATAAGTTTTAATAAAGCGAATATTGCCTGTAATTACCTGTGGTAGATGTTGCGTTATCTCTTAGTAACATTGGTAACAACGAATGTTTTCCGCAAGTATTTTCAAAAATATCATTGAACTAATTAAGATTATCCATCAAATTCTAACTAAATATAGTAAGAGTCTTTCACACGATTGATTTCGTACTAAACTTAATACTAAGACATGATGTTGGAGAGCGTTGATGAAGATACTATTTAATAATCTATTAATAATAGTGTGCATATCTGCCTGTTCCAGTTCTCCTTTTTCAACGTCCGAAGAATCAAGACAAAAACCTTTATTTTTAGACGAGAATTTTAAGGGTTTTGACTTGATGACTATTGAAACTGAAGAATATATTTTTGACCTAGATAATGACATGAAAGAAATGGTTGCGACAAAACTTAGAACAGAAAGTAACATTAATAAACGAACGTTAAAGTTAATAGATAACATCTTTGATAAAAACGGAAAATCCATAAGTTATGAGCGAAATGCAAACGTTACCGCTAGAGAGGCTTATCATAACAACACAGCTAATTGCCTCTCTCTAACCATCATGGCGTATGCCTTGGCAACAGAAGCTGGTCTAAATGTAAAGTTTCAGCAAATTGACATTCCTGAATATTGGGTAAGAAATAGACAATATAATTTACTAACAGGTCACATTAACTTATTGGTTAATCAAAACCGGTTTTTAAGAAAAAATATTATCAGTGAGGGGAATGGATTACAAATAGATTTTGATCCGCAAGCAAGCAAGTCAACTTTTAAAAAGTTTGTTATTGAGAAGAACACAGTTATCGCAATGTTTTACAATAATAAAGGTGCCGAGGCATTAATTGATGCTGATTATGTTTCGGCTTATGGCTATTTTAAAGCGGCAGTATTAATTGCACCTTTATTTTCTTCAGCTTGGTCGAATTTAGGTATTTTATATAAATTAACGAATCAACACCAAGAAGCTAAAGTCGCCTACCTTTATGCTATCAGTTTAGATCATGACAACTTAACAGCGATGGAAAACTTAGCAATTATATTATCTCAGCAAGGCAATATAAAAGAAGCTCAAGCAATAAAACAAAAGTTACATTTTAAAAGAATTAAAAACCCCTACTACTATGCATTATTAGCTGATGAAGCATTCAATAATGGTCAAACTAGGCAAGCTATAAATTTTTATAATAAAGCAATAAAACTCGAACGAAGAGTACATGAATTTTATTATCGGTTAGCAACGGTATATTCTTATACCGGAGAAGTTACGCTGGCAAAAAAAGCATTAACTAAGGCAATTACTTATACAAAAAATGCACATACCGAAGAGTTTTATATAGCAAAATTGCACCTTTTAGTTCATCTCAACAGTAAATATTAAGCGGATATCGATATCAATTAATAGTGTTTTAAAGTAATTAACGTCTAGAAACTGGTTAAATTTAGAGATTGACTTGGAAGTGATTATTATAATTACTGGTGATTTTTTATTCAATGTCACTTCAACGTCATTGAACTGCAAACAGGTGATTTTTTATTAATAATTTATTACCCTTGAGAAGGAAACGACGCTTATAAACAGTGCAAATATAACTTTTGGACTTCAACCGTGATGTTGATAGAGTTGAACTTATTAGGTAATATCATGGAAAAATATTAAGGTGAGAGCGATAAAATAGCACTTAATAAAAATAGATCTGATTTACATAATATCAAGTTGAATAATATAGTTAAAACTGTTCTTTGTCTTTTAAATTAAATCAATTAAATTAAGGTAGAATAGAGTTAAAACAATAACTCGTCAGTATAATGAAATCAGAATCAGAATTAAGAAATAGATATAACGATTATACCCGCGGTGTATACTTTATTGGTACTACACCACCAAAGGTTGATACACCACTTGAAGATGTTTGCCAAATCGCTGACAAATTAGTAGATCGGATTAAAGATCTCGCGATCGATGGGTTAATTGTCTACGATATTCAAGACGAAGACTCAAGAACAAGTATCCCCAGACCATTCCCCTTTAAATCAACACACGACCCACGATATTATTCAGCCTTATTGAAGAAGAAAACGTCTCAGCCGGTAATCACTTATAAAAGTGTTGGTCAAGCGGACTCGTTATCTTTTGAACATTGGTTAAATGAAGCCTGGCATGATTATGGTGTGAGAGAAGTAGTACTCGTTGGTAGTCCATCCGCAAAAAACAAGGTTAGCTTACCTTTAGCTGATGCATATAAATCAGCGGTTAAAAATGAAAATAATTTTTTTATTGGTGGTGTGACGATTGCAGAGCGACATGCGAAAACAGGTAATGAGCATGAGCGTCTTATTGAAAAAAATAAACAAGGCTGTAACTTCTTTATTTCTCAAGCTATATATAATCCTCAAGAAACTATAGATATTCTCACCCGGTATGCTATTGAGTGTCAAAAACGTTCATTAAAACCCCAACGTATCATATTAACTTTTTCTCCTTGCGGTAGTGATAAAACACTAAATTTTATTGAATGGCTAGGTGTCAGTGTCCCAGAAGCAACCAGTCTAAGAATACTCAATGCAAAAAATCCATTACATGAGTCTATTAGAATTTGTTGTAATAGCTTAAATCAAATATTAGATGCAGTGACGACTTATAACTTACCACTGGGATTAAATATTGAAAGTTTAACTAATCGTAAAGATGAAATTAATGGCTCAATTTTACTGTATAAATTATTACGCTCGACTATGGATAACTATTTAGCTAAACATGAGCTTGAAATGTTAAGAGATGTTTGATTTTTAAATTATATTCGCTTGAATTTAAATAAAATATTGCAGCTAATCGAATAGGCGATTAGAATAACAAATGAAATTAACACATACTATTATATTTAGGAATACAACATGAGTACAGGTACAGTAAAGTGGTTTAACGCAGATAAAGGTTTTGGATTTATTACTCCTGAAGATGGCGGCAAAGACTTATTTGTTCATCACTCAGAAATTAAAACTTCTGGTTATGCAACTTTAGAAGATGGTCAGAAAGTAGAATTTGAAGAAGGCCAAGGTCAAAAAGGACCATGTGCAACTAATGTTGTAGCACAATAAAAATAATTAATAAGCCTTAGCATTAGTTGGGGCTTAATTTATTAGCTTACTATTTTAAATTGACTACCTACCCAAAAACCAAATACCAATTAACAGCTTTGCTAACATCATAATATATATTTTAAAACCTGATAGGTAGAATCTATTCAGCAATAAAACTATTCTATTTTGATAACGATAATTTCATATAAAACTCACGCTTATGAGTGTTACAAAAATCTCTTGATTTTACTTCTTCCATAATGATTATTTTTCAAGTGAGTCATCATAGTATTAACCCTGATATTTTTATAACTAATAGTTGAGAGTAACAATGTCAAAATTAACTCAAATATCTTTATTTATTACATTTTTAGCATTAGTTGGCTGTTCTGACAATGAGAGTAATGTCGTTAGTAACCAATCAGATATCAACAAAAGTAAAGTAACGAAGCCTTTGCAAACTCAAATAAACAATACAGTTTATACCGAAGGTGTTGATTATCGGTTAGTTAGCGATATAAATTCAGGTGGCTTAACACCGCCATTTATTATTGAATATTTCTGGCTGAGTTGTAGTCATTGTCAAACGTTAGAAAAGCCATTACAAGAATATAAAAACCAACATCCTGAACTTGGCTTTATGCGTAAGCATGCTGTATTGAGCGAACGATGGGTAATGGATGCTAGGCTTTATTATGCACTTGAAGAAACCAATAATATGAAACACTTCGATCAGTTTTTCGCTTTATATATGAAGGGAATGACGGAAGAACGTTTAAACAGTTTCTTTAGTGATAACAACATTAATAAAGATGAGTTTTTTAAAGTAGCTGGCAGCAGCGAAACTATTTTAAGCCAAATGAAAGAAAGCTTAAAAGAGATGACCGATAATAAAATGACTAGCGTACCTTCATTAGTTATTAACGGTAAATACTTAATTTTAAAATCGAGTGATGGTGACTATTTTGATCTAGTGAGTTATTTATTAACTCAATAATCTCATCGGCTTAACGATTAATAAAGTAGGGTGCTTGTCACCCTTAAAATATTACTGGCATTAATGTCAGTTTAAGTATCAACTACACATTATTATTTTATTTTAGTCTACTTTTCTTTGCTTACCACTTGCTGCCCGTTTCTTATTTTCACTTTGAACATATACGGTGTCTGTTGTTGCCATACTGGCATGACCAAGATCTTCTGAAATATCTTTAAGAGGCCGTCCACGCTCAATTTCCATACTTGCGCCAGTATGCCTTAACCAATGGGCAGAAGCCTCTTTCAATTTTAATGCTTTATTATCACCTTCAGATCTTTTCATATTCTCATGGGCTTGATCGAAAACACTTTGAACTAGACGTCTTAAATGTCGAGCAGTCATACCGCCTTGACCCCGTACTTTTTCAACAAGAATTGAGTTTTCATTGCTTGAGGGTAAACCTAATAAACGACGGGATGAACGATAACGCTCTAAAAAAGGTAAAAAATCAATTGGGACGGTAATATCACGTAACTTACGGCTTTTACCAAATACTTTGAGCCACCAGTTTTCATCATCATCTTGCCAAAAATGTCCCATTGTTGGCGACCAATTGGGTCGTTCCGATAATTCTGAAATTCTTAGGAAGAGCGTTTTTAATATGGCTATAACAAATAAATTACGTTCACATAGAGGATCTTCATCAGCCATTTCAACAGCGGTATCTAAAACAAATTGCCATTGGTTAGTGGTCAAACGTTTAATTTCTTTAACTTGCGAGTCGATTATAAAATGTCGGCAATCTTTTTTAGCTACTTGTGCAGGGTTACCAATACAAAAATCTTCAGCCATTAAGTAATTATAAAAAACAATAATAGCAGTAAACATTGATGAAAGTGTTTGTTGTGATGGACGGTATTTTTTCTTATCAAGCACATAGTCAGATTTCTGACTTTTAGGCGCTTGAATCTTATAGGGGAACCAAAGTTCATTCGCTGAGGAATACCCATTAGTTATTTTGAAACGTTCTTGATTTGATGTACCAATCCAATCAACCGGTGGCTGCCAACAAAAGTCAGCATATTCAAGTAAATCTGATTTACGTAACTGGTCAATGGGTTTTTTCTTTTCAATAAAGGACCATAAAAGAAAACGCTCAACGTCATTTCTAAATCGATCATAAGTATGTCCAGATTTATTTCTGCCTATATAAGTCAGGAATATTTTACCCAAGTTAAACTGTTCAAGCCACCAAGCTTCATTTGTCGAAAATATTTTATCTAACTCTGGATAGTCATCAAAATCAAAATCACACAAATCGAGATATGGTGGATATAAAGGCACAGGCTTAGTTAACAACATTATTTAAAAACCAAGTAGAGAGAGATATAAATCCAGTTTAAACCATTACAACCACTATGTCCAATACTGAAGAGTATCGGACATAGTGGAGGTGTGAGATTGTAGGGTGGATGTCCCTGTCATCATTGATTAATTATAATAGATTTAATTACTCTCAATTATGCGACAGTTTTCT
>Ga0307489_10001928_pt1 | contig 13786 bp, 12 predicted proteins | sample SB12metaG_FD_202247 | JGI IMG/M metagenome (GOLD analysis project Ga0307489, IMG submission 202247) | Sea-ice brine microbial communities from Beaufort Sea near Barrow, Alaska, United States - SB 1.2 | ecosystem: Environmental > Aquatic > Marine > Coastal | place: USA: Alaska | collected... | reverse complement strand
GATAAGACCATTCTTTATAATCGACTATTTGGTCTTCAGGACGAGTAAACCGGCAATTTTCAACACCTTGTTCGCATGCACTACCTGTACTTAAGCGATTATCGTAATCATATTTGCTGTGTTCATAACGCACCCCAGCACTTAGCAGTAATTGTTGTGTTGCTGTCCATTGAAGTTTAGCAAAAGGAGAGTATACACTGGCATTCACCTTGTAATCGTAATGAATACCCGCGGGTAAAGAAGGCGAAAATTCCACCGCTTGAGTCTCAGTCAATTGCCCTTGAGTATAATCGGAGTCAAAGCCGCTTAACCAAGTTAAGTCGCCATAATCCTTTTGGAATTGTGCTTGCACACCAAGGCTGTTGTGGCTGTTTTCCTCTAAGGGTTGCCATGGAAGAAAATGCTGTAAAAATTGCATATCTGTCGACCTGATATAAGGCGTAATGCTAAAGCTTGTCGCGTCGTTTTTAACGTAGCTGATTTGACTATACACCCGCATAGACTGACTATCACGAAACGCTTCAGGGTTGGGGTTTTGCCTTTTGAGTGCGTCGTCTCTATATACCTCGAATCCACTGATAAAACCAGCCGTTTCTTGCTTCAGATTAGTGACCGCCAATACATTCTTAACCTGCCATTTACCACCTTGATATTGATGTATCAGATTAAGTTTTTGCTGATTAAAGCCACTGTCATCTAAATACCCACCATCTTTTGTGACGTTGCCATAAAATAACAAACCATGTTGTTCACTTTTTGTAGACAAGCTAAACATGCCACGGGAGTAACCATGAGGCCCTATACTCAAAGACAAATTTGACTGTTGTGTATCTAAAGGATTAGGTGTTAACACATTAATCACCCCATGCACTGCATTAGAGCCATACATAGTACTTGCAGGGCCGCGTAACACTTCAAGAGAAGATGCCTGTTCTGTATTCGCATCGAACAATTGATTTACATTGCAAAATCCGGGTGCACGTAACGAAATTCCATCTTGAGCAATAAAGAATGCACCACAGCCGCCCGCACCGGTCAAAACCGGCGAACGAATGGCAGTCAGATGCTCTTGGCCATTACCTCGGCTTATCCAGGCACCCGCTATGCGTACCAAAGCTTGATTGATGTGCTGTTGCTCAATCAATCTTAAACTTTCATTGTCTAGCCAACTTATATTACTAGCTACATCCAAAATATTTTGATCAGTGCGGGTGGCAGTTACAGTGATTTGCTCTATTGATTGTTCTTGTTCTTGGCCTAAAACCGATGGGCTTAATAAGATTAAAGCGAGGTAATTCATGTTCATGTTCATGTTCATGTTCAAAAAATTTTCCTTGGTAATAATTTAAGATAAAATAATAGCTGAACTTTAAGTCAATTTTTCAGTGTTCATACGCACAAAATGTAAAAAAGTTTATTTTAGATGTTTTATATCATGTATTTAGATTAATACTTACTTAATAAATTTGTGCTTAAGTAGCCAGATTATCCACTGTGTTTTGCTGCATGCTTTCTCTTAATCGGGACGGCAAAGTTGTAAACATTAAACGAAACTGACGGCTAACATAGCTATGTTCAAAAAAACAACATCGATAAGCCACATCGGTAATGGGCAAACGCGTGTCGATTAACATGCTGCAGGCGTTTTCTAAACGGATTTCGTTAGTAAACTGTTTGGGGGTTTTAGGCAAATATTTTCCGACATATAACAACAACTATAAAAAGGACGGCGCCTAAGTTATTGCATAAATGAGAGGGCTTTTTTTTCACCATTCCCCTTCAAAAATGGCATCATTGATGTTAATTTATTGTTAGCATATTTGCCCATCTATTAGGGAGACGGTTGTTCCTGGTAAGAAAGTAAATGGATCAGGATTTACCCAAGGCCTTTAGACAAATGAATCGGTGGGGGGATAAAATAGTTGAAGGTGGAGGAGCGTTATATGGACATACTGTTTAATAGTATAGAAACCCATTACTGAAAAAATGGTCTACAAATTGTTAAGGTAAATGCATCATTTGAAGATCTTCGCGACAATCCCATAATAGTAGTGTGCAAAGCTAGATACTTTGGCAGCCGCTTTGCAACATTTTATTGATTCCACACGATGCTGCAAAAGGATGTGCTCACGAAGATGCTAAAGGAGAACTTGAGGTGATAAATAGAGCCTGCAAGTTGTTAAAAAAATAGTATAACCCTGCAATATCATGCACAGATATACGAATTTCTACCATATAGAAAAGGAACCTTGTTAGATTACATACTTGAAAATGTTAAGCACTCAGCATTGCAGATGGATGTTTTTTGGATGAAACAAGGGGGGATGGAACTCCCTAAAATTTTTCAAAAATACACAGGTCGCTTGTTGTCTCTACATGTAAAGGATTGTAATAAAGGAACGCAGAATACTACCAAGGGTACAGGAGATATGAGTATAGCGTCTGTTATTGCAAAAGCTAAAAACAAGGGAACCGCTATTTTTTTATTGGAGGTGAATTATCTAGGGCAGTGTCTCAAGTTCCTAAAAGTGTAAACTATTTAAAAAAGTTTATATGAAATGATGCACGCATGAATGTGTGCTGGAAGTTATCAAGCTCAGTCTATTTAGGCTTGACTATTACACATTAATTATACCCTTTGATGAGTACTTCAAACACACAACTTTGCTCAGTAACTTGCTCTTTGACTCTATAAATTATTGGATTTAGTGAATAACAGTTCCAACTCGTAGGCCATATATAACTAGCTCTTTAGGTGGTTTTTTGTTGTAATGGTTACATTGAGAAAGCGATAAAGCTTGTGACATGAAAATTGGTTGGCGCGAATTAAATAAATGGCTATTCACAAAGTCCTCACAATTTCATTCTGTAGGAATCGAAATAGGCGTTAACGATTTTCATATTTCCACCTTAATAAAAGTCCAAGGCAAGCTTAACTGGGTAAAACAACACACTGCACCAATCGATAATTGGCAAACCACACTCAAAACTTACGTCGTAAATAATCATCTGACTAACACTCAATGTAATATCGCCTTATCTATTTCAAAGTATCAACTATTACAACTCGATAGGCCTGCGGTAGAAGACGCTGAGTTAAAACAGGCTTTGCAATGGACGATTAAAGAACAATTATCCAGTGACGAAGAACTTGTTGTTGATTATTTTGATCCTCCAGCAGCGGCAGCATCTTCGGTCAAAAAATTAAATGTGGTGGCTGTCGCTAAGCGAGATGTGATAGAAATTCGCGATGGTGTATTAAAAGCGGGTTTAGCACTTAATATTATAGGGATTGAAGAACTGGCAATCTGCAATCTTTTGCCACCAAGTGACGATGCCATTATTACTTTAAAACAAGATGAAGGTGGTCAACTTAGCTTGAGCATTATTAAGCGTAACCAATTGTTCTTTTCTCGACGCTTACCTGGTTATGAAAATTTATCAGCATTTACACCAGAAGAATTAAAAATGGATGTTGTTGATAAATTAAGTCTGGAAATTCAACGTTCCATGGATTATTTTGAGAGTCAGTTACGACAAGCACCTGTTAAAAAAGTCTATATCTCTTTAGATACCATTCATCAAGAATCACTCGCCGACATGATCAAACAAGTCATTTTTATTGCAGTGGACAAATTCATACCTGATGTGAAGACAGACGATACCGTGCCTATTATACCATCAAGCTTTGCTAGCTTAGGAGCAGCGATGGATAATGCGATTTTGATTGCTTGATGAAAAATATAGTTAACCTTTATCATCCAGAGTTTCATCCAAAGTTACGTCTGTTCACTCTGTCTACTGTTATTATGAGTTGGGTATTGGTAGCACTTGTTTGCAGCTTGTTGTACTTTTATGTGGCATCTAAACAGCAAAATTTCAAATCTGAAATTGCTACGACAGAACAAAATAAACGTCAACAACAAATATTACTCAAGGAGCTACAAAGCGCAATAAACAACCAAAAAGTGGATCCAGAACTGTTTAAACAGGTGGAAAAAAATCAACAAATTATTAATTTTAAAAAACGTGTATTAAATAAATTGTCAGTTCAAGAGAAACTAAAATTAAACAGCTTTTCAAAATTGATGATAGATCTCGCCAATCAGCACCAAAGCGGACTGTGGATAACGCATATAAGCTTGAATGGCATGAATGTGTTAATGGAAGGCGCAGCGACAGATTCTGCCATAGTACCCAAATGGCTTAGTTCATTAGGCCAAACTGATTATTTTAGAGGGCAAGAATTCTCAGACACTCGGCTCTATCGTGACGCTGGGCAACAACTCAATTTTGTTATCTCAACAGGTAAAGAGCTTGCAATACAAAAGAGCTCTAATAATGAATAATGCTTTTGGCCAGGAATACAAAAAACTGTCAATCAAATTCCTCAAGGTAAGCTTACGTGAACAAGTTTTAATTCTGATTTGTGGCTTAGTTGTTACAATATTGATGATGTACACCTTTTTACTAGAACCAATATTTGACAGTTCAGAAAAGTTACAGCGAAACAGTAATAGTGCCGATAAAGAGATCCGTTATTTAATAGCGCAAGTGGCTGAATTATCCGACAAGCTTAAGACGGATCCAAACGTCCCAGTACTTGAAAGAATCGCTTTATTGAAACGCAAAATTCAAAAAGTTACCCATCAATTAAAGGCACAAACGGACAATTTAGTGCCGGCTAATAAAATGGCAGGTATGTTAGAAAGTGTTTTAGCCGGCAGCAAGGGGTTAACATTAATCGAATTACAGTCTATTGCGCCTATTCCTATATCACTAGGGCTGCCCGAAGAGGGCGAAGAGGGCGAAGAGACAATTACTGGTTTGTATCGCCACGGGGTCACACTTGTGTTTGAAGGAAACTATTTCGATATTCAACGATACTTAGAAAAACTTGAATCTATGCCATGGCAATTCTACTGGAAAAAATTTGACTACTTAGTTGGCGACTATCCAACTGCAAGTGTTGAGTTAGAGATATACACACTCAGTTCTAACAAAGCTTTTATAGGGGTTTAAAAGTAGATGAAACAGTTATTATTACTCTTATGCCTCAGCTTGACTCAGGTACAAGCAGACACATTGACGGATCCAACTAAACCCAACCCAAAGACATCGATGTTTAATACTGTCAAAGACCCAAAAGCGGTCATGACAGTGGCGCTAACATTAACTGCAATCATCAATAACAATCAAATTAAGCAAGCGATTATCAATGGTAGAAGTTTTGAAGAAGGGCAGCAGGTACAAGGTTATAACGTGATTTTGATCAGTGAAAATCACGTAGTATTGGATGGTTTAGATGATAAAAAAACACTTTATGTCAATAACAACAACATTAAAAAAGACGCAAATAATGGCTTTTAAGAAAGTACTACTTTTGAGCATCACTTTGGGGTTTTATTCATGCCAAAGTCAGTATAAAACGACAGCAGTGGCTCACTCCTTAGACTCCGCTATTGCCGAATATCCAGACGCCGCTAAACAAAAAAGTCAGCCTTCTAGTGGCCAGTCGTTAGAATCCGTCCCTGACGCAATCAACCAAGTCTTATTGCCCAGTCCAAGCGATACATCCAGCCAACTATTTGGTGAATCAAAATATGATATTAATGCGCAAAAAGTAGATGCTGCTGCATTTTTTAGCAGCATAGTCAAAGGCACACCATACAGTGTCGCTATCCATCCAGACGTTATGGGAGAAATCTCACTGGATTTAAAACAGGTAGCACTGACAGATGTGTTCGATTTGGTTGCCGAGCTATACGGTTATGAAATTGAGCGTAAGCGAAACATCTATCGTATTTTCCCTTCTGGAATGCGTACTGAGACCTTCGCCATTAATTATCTGTTAATGACACGAGATGGTTCCACGCAAACGAGTATTACTTCAGGTGGCGTGTCACAAAGTTCTGATAAAAGCAGTGGCGGTAATAGTTCTCAAAATAGCTTCAGTGGTAATTCAAGTAATTCGGGCAATAACAACAACGGTGGTTCGGACAATAATAGTAATGGCACAAATATATCTACTCGCACCGAAACAAACTTTTGGGCCGAGTTATTGGCGACTCTGGAGTCTATGCTTGGTGATGGAGAAGGGAAAAGTGTGATGGTCACGCCTCAGGCAGGTTTAGTAACCGTTCGTGCTATGCCTAAAGAAATTAGGGCCGTAAAATCTTTTTTAGATGTGTCTGAAGAAATCATTCAAAGGCAAGTGATTCTCGAAGCCAGAATTATAGAGGTAGCACTTGATGATGGTTATCAACAGGGCATTAACTGGGGGCAAATTTTAGCGAATAGCGGCTCAACTGATTTTCAGTTTTCAAACACCGCAGGCGTCATAGGCAATAGCATTAGTGCAGCATTAGGCAACGTAACCAGTCTGTCATTTGTTAATAAAGACTTTTCCGGCGTGTTATCGCTGCTGTCTACTCAAGGCAATGTACAAGTGTTATCCAGCCCACGAGTCACTGCAATAAATAATCAAAAAGCGGTAATTAAAGTGGGGGATGATGAGTATTTTGTTACCGATGTGTCTAGCCAAAGTACCATATCTAGCAGTACGACTTCTGTGGTGCCTAATATTGAGTTGACCCCTTTCTTTTCAGGTATCGCCTTAGATGTCACACCACAAATAGATGCAGACGGTATGGTTTTATTACATGTGCATCCTTCCGTAATTGAAACCCAGGAGCAAGAAAAAATCGTGACATTGAACCAAGAACAATTTGTACTGCCTCTTGCTCAAAGTAATATTCGCGAATCTGATACCGTCATTCGAGCTAAATCTGGTGAGATAGTGGTGATTGGTGGATTAATGCAATCCATTATTTCAGAATCAGAATCAAAGACGCCTCTACTCGGTGATATTCCAATTTTAGGTAATCTGTTTAAAAATAAACGAAATAGTGAAATCAAAAAAGAACTGGTGATTTTAATCAAGCCAACTGTGGTGGGTAAAGACACTTGGAGACAGGAATTAAAACGCAGCAGAGATCAGATGGCCGATTGGCTGCACGTGGACTAAATTATGTATTTACACCACTACGGTATTAAAGAGCTACCATTTACATTAACGCCTAACACCAATTATTTTTTTGGCTTGCCCAGCCACAAAGAAGCGATTCAAGTGTTATTGACTGCACTGAAAACCGGTGAAGGTTTTATTAAAGTCACCGGAGAGGTGGGCACAGGTAAAACGTTAATTTGTCGTAAGTTGTTAAACGAATTACCCGCCCACTTTGTCACCGCTTATATTCCTAATCCATATTTAAACCCCTGGGGACTGCGCCGATCGGTAGCGAGTGAGTTAAACGTTGAGTTAACAGATTATTCAGATCAACAGGAATTTACACAGCGTATTCAACAGCGCCTGATCCATATTCACCAACAAAACAAAAGGGTCGTGCTCATCATTGATGAAGCACAAGCGCTTCCGGTAGAAAGTATTGAAGCACTTAGATTGATTACTAATCTAGAAACCGAATCACATAAATTGTTGCAAGTGGTCTTATTTGGCCAGCCAGAATTGAACGATAAGTTGTCTTTGCCTGAACTAAGGCAATTAAAACAAAGAGTGACATTCTCTTATACTCTGCAATTTATGGATGCCGATCAGGTGTATCAATATGTAAAACATAGGATGAATGTAGCGGGTTATCGTGGTGCTGATTTGTTCGACCGAAAATGTTGCTCTTTACTTTTTAAGGCCAGTAAGGGCACCCCACGAATAGTCAATGTGTTATGCCACAAAGCCTTAATGCTAGGCTATGGCGAAGGCTTGCACAAAATCACTACCACACATGTGAAACTAGCGATAAAAGATACCGAAGCCGCCACTCAAACTAAACACACTTTACTCATATCATGTGTCGGTGTTTTAGTTGTTATGATGGCTTTAAGTGTGGCTTATTTTAGCCGGTTGGGGTTTGCTTTATGAGTGTAGTGAACAAAATGCTGAAAGATTTAGAAGCCCGTCAGTCTCAAACGGCCCCGATAAATGCTGATTACCAGGCACCACAAAAAAAACAGTCAAAGGGATTTATTTTAGCACTATTAATATTGTCTATTGTAGCTATCACTTTTGCCTTAGCAGATAAAAACCTGCTGTTTGGTGAAAACAAAAATACCGACGTTACGGCCACTGTGAATACTCAACCTTTGTCTCCCACATCTTCAATACAAAATATGACTATTCTCACAGAAACAGCCCAGATAAAAGAACCAGTTCAGCCACAAATAGTGCCAGCGCAAGCTTCCAAAGATACGATTGAGATGGTTATAGCGGATACAGACGTAACCTCAACCACTAAGGTGCCAGCTGACGAACAAATATTGCCAACTACACTTGAAATGGCCGAAGATAATCCCGTTTCTTTACAAAAGATAAAAACACAAAATATACAAGCCCAAAAGAAACAGCTAAACACGCTTAACAACCACGAACTCAATATCCACACGGCACCAGAACAAACATCAAGCTTTAGGATGACAGGCAGCAGTCAGGCAAATAATACCAGTAGTTTAAAACAACAAATTGCCGAGAGCCTAAATAATGATAATCTCGACTTGGCCGAGTCCTTATTACAGGAATTATTGAAAACTGAACCAGATAATATTAAAGCTAGAAAAAAATTAGCTTCACTGCTTTTTGCTCAAGGCAACTACATCCAATCTAGGCAGCTACTCGTTCAAGGTATTGAGTTACATCCGACCCAAAGTGATTTGAGGTTGATGTTGGCACGATTATACATGGTTCAAAAAGAACCTTCTCTCGCCATGAGTATATTGGCTGAATTTCAGCCTAGCAGAGATCATCAAACAGAATATTTGGCCTATCGCGCAGCTTTAGCCCAGCAATTAAAGCAGACAAAGCTAGCGAAGACGGATTATCAAACCCTGACTCACATCGAGTCTGATAATGCAAAATGGTGGTTGGGTTTAGCGATAGCTGAAGATCAATTGGGTGAAACGAATAGGGCGATAAGGTCCTACAATAAGGCAAGCTCACTTGGCCAATTACAAGGTTCGGTAAACGAGTTTATTCAACAACGTATGACAGTATTAGCGGGCGCACAATGAAACCTAAAGTCAAAATACGCTTAGGCGATTTACTTGTTCAACAAGGTATCATCAGCGAAGAGCAGTTAATAAAAGCGCTTGCTGCCCAGAAGGAATCAGGCCGCAAACTGGGCTTTATGTTAACAGAGCTGGGTCTTGTGACCGAAAACCAGCTTCTGTCGTTTTTGTCGCAACACTTAAACGTACCTTTGGTGGACATCGATAAGCATAATGTGACTTTAGCTGCAGTGAATATGCTACCAGAAGTGCAAGCTCGCCGGCACCGAGCTTTGGTACTTGAAGACAACGGTGACAGCGTCCTAGTGGGAATGAGTGACCCAGCAGATTTAGCGGCGCTTGATGTCTTGTCAGGATTATTACCCAAACCAATAAATGTAGCTGTCGTAAGCGATACACAACTGATCTTAGCGTATGAAAATTTTTATCGTCGTACCGAAGAAATTGCTTCTTTTGCCCAAGAGCTAGCTGAAGAATATCAAGATGAAACCGAGTTCAATTTTGACTCCATCGAAGGAGGCGATCAAGACACAGCTGTGGCTAGGTTATTGCAATCTATATTTCAAGACGCGGTTCAAGCCAAAGCCTCAGATATCCATATTGAACCTGATGAAGCCTCATTACGCATACGGATGCGGGTAGACGGCGTTTTACAGGAAAACGTGATCCAAGAAAAAAATATCGCGTCGGCCTTAGTGCTCAGGCTCAAATTAATGTCAGGGCTGGACATATCTGAAAAACGTTTGCCCCAAGATGGCCGCACCAGTGTGCATATCAACGGCCATATTGTCGATGTGAGGATTTCAACTATGCCGATCCAGGCAGGCGAATCAGTTGTCATGCGTTTGTTGGATCAATCTGCCGGTATATTAACCCTAGACCAAACGGGTATGCCAAATAATGTATTGACACGTTTTAGACGTTTATTACATCATCCCCATGGCATGATTTTGGTATCTGGTCCTACAGGCTCTGGTAAAACCACCACTTTGTATGGCGCATTGAGTGAATTAAATAAAGCATCAACAAAAATCATTACCGTTGAAGATCCTGTGGAATACAGGCTTCCAAGAGTTAATCAGGTACAAACTAATAATAAAATTGGCCTCAGTTTTTCAAATATATTACGCTCCACTTTGCGCCAAGATCCTGACATTATTATGGTCGGCGAAATGCGCGACCAAGAAACCGCCGAGATTGGTTTACGTGGCGCATTAACAGGTCACTTAGTGCTATCAACCTTGCATACCAACAACGCTATCAGTAGCGCAATAAGGTTGATAGATATGGGTGCACCCGGTTATTTAGTCGCCAGTTCATTACGTGCAGTGATAGCACAAAGGTTAGTGCGTAAAATATGTGAAAAATGTACCGAGGATTATCGACTCAATACCGAAGAATTATTATGGATGAACAGCTTAGATATTAATCTTAAAACCATCAACTTTAAGCGTGGTAAAGGTTGCCAAAGCTGCAACAAAACCGGTTATAAAGGGCGAATAGGCGTATTTGAATTACTTGAAATGACCGAAAGCATGATGAACGCATTAAAGGAAAATGACACTGTCACCTTCTCCCAAGCAGCTCTGCAGAGTCCTAATTTTATTCCATTGGCCAAGGTTGCGCTGATGTACGCGAAAATGGGCATTACTTCAGTAGATGAAGTGCTTAAGCTAATTGAAACGGTAGCAGATGAGCGAACAACAAATCAAACAGATATCGCCGAAACGACTGAACAAGAGTTAACACAGACAGTGTTAGCACAAAATACCCATCAAACGCCAAGTGATGCAGCACCTAAAACATCTGGCTTTTCATTTGAATTAGAGCCAAAGGATCAACCATCTGGAGGCGACGGTGGCACATTTTAGTTATAAAGCCAGAAAATCAAGCGGTGAGCTTGCTACAGGAGTACTAGAGGCTCCCGATGCTTCAACTGTGGCGCAAATTCTAACGGGTCGCAGCTTTACACCCATAGAGATCATCGAAAATAGCCAAGAACAGACCAGTGAAATTTCACAACTTCCGTTTTTTACACCCAAAATCACACTCGCTGACTTGGTGATATTTTCTCGGCAAATGTATTCTTTAGCCAGGTCTGGGATCCCCGTTTTACGTGCGGTGAGAGGATTAGCTGATACAACAAGTTCCAAGCGTATGGCTGTGGCTCTGGATGAAGTGGCAGATCTACTTGAACGTGGACGCACCTTATCTTCAGCATTAAATATACATCACCAAGTGTTTAGCCAATTATTTGTCAGCATAGTACATGTTGGTGAAAATACCGGTAAGTTAGATGACGCCTTTTTGCAGTTATCATTTTATCTAGAGCGTGACCAAGAAACGCGAAAACAAATTAAGGCGGCGACGCGTTATCCTATGTTTGTGGTGATTGCCATTGTTATCGCCATGGTGGTCATGAATATCGTGGTCATTCCTATTTTTGCCGATATGTTTTTATCTTTTGGTGCCGAGTTGCCGTTGATGACCCGTATATTGCTGGCCACTTCTGACTTTTTCATTACTAAATGGGTATATATATTAATGGCCATTGCGCTTACCATCTACATAATAGCGCGATATTTACGCACCAAAGATGGCCGTTATAAATGGGACAGAACCAAATTAAAATTACCTTTAGTGGGCAGTATCTTAGAACGTACATTATTAGGTCGATTTGCGCGAAGCTTTTCTATGATGTTGGTCTCTGGAGTGCCATTAACCTCGGCGCTTAATTTGGTAGCAGAGGCCGTCGACAATACCTTTATGGCCGAGCGTATTTTGGGTATGCGCAAAAATATCGAAAAAGGTGAAAGCTTGTCTAGGGTAGCCAGTAGCAGTCATTTATTCACGCCCTTAGTCATACAAATGATCAATGTGGGTGAAGAAACAGGCCGAGTCGACGAGTTATTAGCCGAGGTGGCGGGGTTCTATGAGCGAGAAGTCGACTACGACTTAAAAAGTCTTACCGCAAAAATTGAACCCATCTTAATCAGCATTGTGGCTGGCATGGTATTAATATTGGCTTTAGGTATTTTCACTCCAATGTGGGATATGATGGGAGCAATTAAAGGCTAACATTATGCAAAGAAATCAAGCAGCAAACGAACGCAATCGGAGCCTATTTATCAACATCACTGTGGTTATGGTATTTGTCGGCTTAATGGTGATTTTTATAGAGTATTTAAATGATGGCTCCACCCATGTCAGGCGCGTCGCATTAGAAAATTTTGCCGAGCAATTTTCCACCAGCGTGAGTCATTCACACTGGCAGTGGCAGGGTGAAGGGCGGCCGCAAATTGTCATGTCGATCACTTATGCAAATACATTAGGCGAAAACAACACCCTAGTAGAAACACAAAGCAAACCTATTTTTATGAGCCACTTAGGCTGGCCAAAAGCCGACCCCACCTCAGAAGGTTGTGCAGACATATGGAATATGGTGTTAAATATTCCTATGGACATAAATGGTTTTAAGGTATTGGCTGAATATTATGATGGGCTTAAACTAAGTAACAATGCACTAGACTCTGTATGCCGATATCGATTATCCACTGGCCCATACTTTGAATACAAAATATTTTCGGGTCAAGTATTAAAGGTAAAACAATGACTTCCCTTGTTATAAATAGCACAAGTAGAACCTTGTAGGAACAAAACCATGAACAAAATAAACGGTACACTTGAAAAAAACACCCCATTTTACAGCATACAATGCGCTAACATTAAAAACAGCGATTCGGGTTTTACCCTCATTGAACTGGTCATTGTAGTGGTTATTTTAGGCTTATTAGCCGCCACCGCTTTACCAAGATTGCTGGATGTGACGGCGGATGCAGAAGATGCCACTGTAGATGGTGTCGCTGGAGGTTATGCCACCGGTGTAGGGCTAGTGCGAGCAAAATGGGAGTTGGAGGGGCGACCCAAAGAAAATAATGGTACTAATTCAACCTTTGTCACCATTGAAACCATTGATGTAGGCATTGATCAAGATACAGGTTACCCCACAGGTCAATTAAATACCGACAGCAGCAGTGAAGATGACCAAATGAGCACCTTAGACTGCGAGAGTATTTTCAACCTCATCATGCAAAGTGCCCCGAGTATATCTTCTAATTGGAACGACCGCCCATTTGAAGACTTCCGGTATTTTACTAATGTTAGGACAGGGGTAGGTTCGGGCGGTAATGATGTATGTTATTATTATCTTACGCAGACTGTTAAAAATCGTACTACAGAGCCAACTGATAACTCAGCCGGCAATGGTTTTATCTACGACCCAAGAATTGGCCAAGTCATAGTATTTAGTAATAATTAAAAGTAGCTACGGGTTTCTAGCGTCGATCTGCGAGATGAAAGATAAGAATTTGAACCACAGAGGACATAGAGAGCACAGAGGAAAAGACTTGAATGGCCAAATCTGTTCTTTGTGTACCAAAACGCGCCTCTCTGTGGTAAGTTTCTCTTCATTTTTTAGCTCGCAGTTCAAAAAAATACTCAGGTATGAATAAATATACCTAATATAATGAGTATTTAAGATTGATTGAATTATAATATTTATATTAGGATAAAAAAATTAAGGGACTAAGTTTTACAGCAACTCTTTGAGGATAAGTATGCAACAACGTGGTTTTACATTAATCGAATTAATTATCGTGATCGTGATATTAGGCATCTTGGCGGCGACAGCAGCACCTAAGTTTTTAGA
>Ga0307489_10001926_pt1 | contig 13790 bp, 22 predicted proteins | sample SB12metaG_FD_202247 | JGI IMG/M metagenome (GOLD analysis project Ga0307489, IMG submission 202247) | Sea-ice brine microbial communities from Beaufort Sea near Barrow, Alaska, United States - SB 1.2 | ecosystem: Environmental > Aquatic > Marine > Coastal | place: USA: Alaska | collected... | reverse complement strand
GTGTGGACCAAGCCTCAAACAAAATGCGCACGCACGGCAGGTCGCAGCGCGGGCGGATGTGAGCGCGTAACATTTGCTTGTAAATTTGGCGTTACGCAGACACGTCAGCATTGGTCGGTTGGCGTCGATCGGCATACGTGTACCGGTACAATGTCTCTGACTGACCGCCATATAAATAGTACCCCCGGGGACATTCCGTTCTAAATTGTACCCGGGGGGACATTCGCTGAAAACACCCCCTGGACCCGGGGGTTACAGTGGTATAGAGACCCCCGGGTACCCAAACTAGGGGTTTTGGGTAACCCGGGGGTACCCCCCGGATTGACCCCCCGGTATGCCCCCCCTCTGGTCAGACGAGAAAGCGTCGGGTCGCGGTCGGGTGGCGATTTGTCCGGCCGACCATCCAGACCACAGTTCGATGTTGGGGAGGCCGCCCACCCCAGCGCCGCCCACGCAGTGGCACCACCAACCCGGCTCGTGTGACGGTGATAGGGCAGTAGGGGTGCGCGCTCGTCCTGCCGCGACATGGCTTTCCGGGTGGGACAGCTGGCCGGCCAACAGGGAAGATTTTGTGACTTGTGAGCGCCCATTTATAAAGAAACAAGAAAATCCGAGGGGGCAATGGCGACGGGCGCTACTGGTACCAAGGAGACGGCCGCCGCCGCGTCCACCAAGCCCATCAAGCCCACCCAGCTGAACTTCGAGGCAATCCTCTCGCAACGCTGGCTCGCCTCAACGCCCGAGGCCGCGCGCCGCGCCATCCTCGGAGGCTTCGCCTGCGTGCTGGGAGCCAACGCGGGGGACGGCGACACCGCACGGGGGCTGGCCTTCCTCCGCGCACTCGCCGCCGAGCACCTGGCGCTGGAACCCACCGCTGTCGACGACGTCGCGTTGCTCGCAACGGGAGGCTGGCAGGGTCCTATGCTATTCGGCTACTTCTCTTTTCCGCTCAGCTTCGCAATAAGCCCGAGATATAAGTGTTACCTGCGTCATATACAGCCCCTTCTTCATTTGTTACGGGTCAACCAATAGTCAAGACGCCATGTCAGACCCAGGCAGGAGGCCCCAGGACACGCCTCCAACGCACTGCTTTATGGGCGGCCGTGCGGGCGAATGGGCCGAAGAGTGGGCACAAGCACATTCAAAGCATGATGTCTCCTCCACCTCCACCTCAAGTGACGCGGGGTCCTACCAGTACGTCTCCGCGTGGGAACGCTGCTTGGTGGAGATCCTGGCGCGGCTGGTGACGGCCAAGGAATACACCGCCCCCGCGCGTGCATCTTTACGCCGGGTGGCTCGCGCCGCTGGCGTGAGGTGGACGCTGTTGACCACGGTGGAGGACGAGCTGGCGACCGTGCTCAAGACCGCCAGGACCGCCGGCGAGGGCTCGTGGGGCACCTGCGACAGCGGGGGTGGCGTTGGCAGCGGGGGCGGCGGCGGGGGTGGTGGTGGGCGTGGCGGTTGTGGGGACGGGCCCGAGGGCGGTGAGGGGGGCGGCGCGGGGGGCGGGGGTGGTGGCGGCAGTGGGGTAAGTGATGACAGCAGCACTATGAGTACGCTGGGTAAGTGGCTGCAGGTGGGCGGCGCGGCGACACTCGGCGGAGTAGCATTGGTGCTGACCGGCGGGTTGGCAGCACCGGCTGTGGTGGGCATCATCGCGGGGCTGGGCGCCACGGGCGGGATCCTGGGGGTCGCGGCGACCGGGGTGGCTGCCACCGTCGCCGCCATCGGAGGCACCGTGGCAGGGAGTTATTGAGAACAAGCACTCGACCGAAGCGGAATCTCCTCCTCCTCTCCTCCTCCTCCGAGCGTCTGTATAATCATTCACCCTACAGGTAAGTCATGCTCCGATCTCGAATCGGGTGCTGTTCCCCAGAGACCCTGCCCCGAGGGCATCACGCTCATATTTGGCGCGTCCGGCGCGGGCCTGGCGGGGTGGAAGATGGCACGCCGTACTGCCGGCCTTACGGACTTCGCTTTCAAGCCTATCCGGGGTGGGGCGGTGCGGTTGACCCCGGGTTGACCACGTTTGGTATCAGCAATTGAAGCTAAAATATGATGAATCGCTTTCAAACTTTGGTTTCAATTGCAACTTGCGCCACTACACCGGGGCCACACGGGCCTGCCCGTCATCATCTATGTGCCGGGCTTCCACGTGCAGACCAACAGCGGCGGCGGCGGCGGCGGCGCCGAGCCTAACATCTTCGGCTGCTGGGGCGGCGACACCGGGGTGTTCATAGTTAAGTTTACGGAGGAAGACGCACACATTGGGTGGTCACTGCGCGACATAGCAGACGCCAAGGCAGGGGAGCTGTTGAGAACAAGCGCACGACCGACATTGTATCGACGCACCAAGTCTGCACCGCACGTCTGCATGAGCATTCACTCTGCAGGTAAGTCATGCTTTTATCTCGGTTCGAGTGCTCGTTCTCATTGACCCTCCTGCGAGGGAGTAAACCACGCGGTGGTGGTGCGGGTGAAGCCGGGGTCGGCGGCGGACCTAGCTGGGGTCAATGTGGGCGCGGTGGTGGCAGGGTCTTACATCTGTCGTCCACTTTCAGCTCAACTTAAGCACTTTTTGTGGGATATTTTAGGTGTTTTCAGTAATAAAAACGGCTCAGTTTAAGCTGTGAAGTGGACGAGTGAAAGCCCCTGGGTGGTGGCGGAGCTACTGAGCCCTGAGGTGGGGTCGTGCAAGTTGAAACGTTGGAACCCGTGGCTAAAAGCGCCTCATCTCAGCGATCGAATTCAAGATATGATAAACTGCATCCAAGTTTCGCTTTCGACTGCAAGTTGCGCCCCTGCACTGAGGGCCTGGAGTGGCCAGTGGGGTGCGCCGAGGACTTTACGTGTTGGGCGCACAGGCGGCCGCTCATGGTGTGCTTGCAGCGTTGCATGCCCGCTGACAGGACCGAGGAGCAGGAGGCGGCGGCGGCAAGGGCGGAGGCGGCGGCGGAGGCGAAGGCGTGGGCGGCGGCGATAGAGGAGGAGGATAAGGAGGCGGTTGAGGGGGAGGATGAGGAGGGGGAGGAGGAGCATGAGGAGGGTATGGAGCTCGCGGCAATGACATCATCGTGGCAGCGGCCGGAGGTGGAGGAGGAGGATGAGGGCACGGAGCTGGCGGCAATGACACTAATGCGGCGGCCGCATGCGGAGGAGGGGGAGGAGCTTGTGGCGGAGAGAGTGCTATGGCAGAATCAGAGCTTGCCAATGGAGCGGCCCCGGGAGCTGTCGAGTGCCCGGGTACCGCCAACGGACGGCGACGGCAGCGGAGGCGGCGGCGGACGTGGAGTTGGAGGTGAGCAAAGTGCAGGTGCAGGAGGAGGAGTTGGAGGGGCGCAGAGGCATGCGAGAGAAGAGGCCGAGGACACGGAACACTGCGTCACCGCCGCCGCCGCCCCCGCCCCCGCCGAGGCTGCTTCCGAGCGCGCCATCGCCTGGCCCATCACGAACGGCGAGCAGCACGTGCTGCAGTGGGAGACAGACCTTCTCACAACCCTGGGTGCGGACATGAACGCCTTCTCTGCCAGCAGCGTCGTCGGCCAGACCGTGGTGGACACCGCGGTAGGGACTGATTGATAGTGCTCCCCACGTCATTAAACACATTCAAACCCGCGTTTTTTTAGTTATGTGATATCCTATGGCGTGTCGAGCTAGTCTCGCCACGTCATCAAACGCATTCTGAAACCTCGTTCCTTGAGTTTCACGACATCCTATAACGTGGCGAGCACTATTCATCAGTCCCTAAACCGCGGTGAGCGCAGTGCTCGTCTCGGCCATGCTGCCCCTCGCTGTGTGGTCAAACCTTGCGGCGCTGGACAACCCGTGGTCGGTCGCCAGCCATCGTGTGGAGGCGGCCGGCGCGCAGCTCGCCGAGGTGCTGCTAGCGCGGTATGGTCGGACGCACGGGTAGCTGAAACCTCACCTGATACCACTGAGTGATGCGTAAATTTAAGCTGGAACTGAATGATTTGTGGTTTAGGCATAAGACTCTAAACCCATGAACCCGTTGTGCTCCCGCACAATAGGGCCGGGCAGATATTGCTCGCCACGTCATCCGACGCACTTTGGACCCCCGTCTCTCGATTTGACGGCACCCTACGACATGGGTGCACGGCGAGCGCCCCGTGACGCTCATCGGGTATTCCATGGGCGCTCGACTGATATTCCACGCCCTGCTGTGCATGGCAGAGCATCACGGCGACAAGGCGCGCGGGCTGGTGGACGATGTCATCCTGCTCGGGGGTACTATGGCGGTCGACCCGGACGAGTGGCGACTGGTGCGATCCGTGGTGTGCGGCCGCCTGGTCAACGCCTACAGCACCCGGGACTGGCTGCTGGCGCTTCTGTACCGGCAAGGGCTTACACTCGTCCACTTTTCAGCTCCGAGGCACTTGTACCACTGATGGACTGACGCCACTGAGTGTATCGCACAGAAACTGTTTACGTTGAGCTAAAGAAATGGACGAGTGTAAGCCCCTGTGTACCGGTACAAGTCCTGGGAGCTGTCGGCGGTGGCGGGGCTGGGGCCGGTCGAGGTTGGGCCTGGCGGATATTGCTCGCCGCGTCATCCAACGCACTTTCAACCCTCGTCTCATGACTTGAATGGCACCCTATGACGTGGCGAGCAACATCAGCCAGGCCCTAGGTCCGGATGCCGGGAGTGGAGGACGTGGACGTGAGTGCGGTGGTGGGGCGACACACCGACTACGCGCGCAAGATGGCGCGACTGCTGGTGGTCGTGGGGGCGGAGCGCGGGTGACATGCTGGGGGGCAGGGTCAGCGAGAGATATAGAGAGAGACGCTTCTGCGAGTACAAGGAAGCACCAGGCTTTCGACCCGCCCCCAATGAACGATGTAGGTATGTTTAGAAACGTCATAATGGCGAAGATAGTTTGTAGGAGAATGTCAGCACGCAAGGCATCGCTCAGTAGAAACCCTACACCCGAAACGCCGGCCGTTGGCGCGCGAACAAGACTCATGTATCGCGTTGAATTCATGTCATCGTCCGTGATGAGTTTTCTTTCATTTCAATTTCGCGGGGGCCCGGGCCAAAGCCTGGAGCCCCCTCATACACGCGGACGCGTCTATCTGTCTCCCTTCGTTTCATCATCGTTTTACTGGCCGTATGCCGAGCCATTGCTATTCTCGCGAATGATCCTGACTGTTTGCTCATAGTGCACCGGCTACTACCACCACATCCCCCCCGCCGGTAGTTCCACCACTTAACCCCCCGCCGCTATGGCCACCACCGCCCAGGTTTAGGGTTCAGGGTTTGGCGTTTAGGGCTCCCGCCACTATTGCCACCACACCCCCGCCGCAGCGCGCAGGGCCTCCTTTGCCGACTTCTCAGCCTCGTTCACCTGGAGGCGGCGCACCGCCGCCTGTGCGCACCGCCGGTCTGCCAACACCGCCTCCTGCCAGGGCCACGCCACTCGTGTCCGTGCTACCTCAACCTGACTGTTTGTTCTTTCTGTACCCGCCTGCTCACACTCGCCACATCCTCCTCCCTGGCCTGGCCACTTGTGTCTCGTTTCCTTTGTACCTGTACCCGTCTGTTTGATAATTGCCAGTGGGTGGAGGGACAAAAGCAGCTTATGTCCAGGTGAGAAGGGGAACAGGTGCAAGGCCCTGCCCGCTCTCGCGCCCCCTCGATGTCGGTGAACCGCCCCGGAACCCGCTGACAGGGCCGCACGCTCGCCATGGATGCAGCTCAACATGAGTACCTTTGCGGCATCGGTCAGGAACTCGGGATGCTTGCTAGTGATTCCAGGGAGTAAAGCAGGCGACGGCAATGGTGCACAGGCGCACTCTGAATAATCAGTCAGGGGCAGGGCGGTGGCAGTAATGCGTGGGTACAGAATGAGAAAACCGTCAGAGGGCGCCGTGTCTGCCCCCGAACCTCCATGTGCACGTCGAGAGCGGGTGCATCGGGGAGCTTCATCATCATCTCGCGCTCCACCGCCACCGTTGCCGCCGCCGCCGCCGCCACACTGCCGCCATCGCACCGCACCGCAAACCGACCCCGCCCCGCCCCGCCACCCCGGGCCGGGCCTTCACCTTCGGAGTCCGAGCTGTCCTCCAGGTCCGTGGCGTCCGGGTCATTCTCGCGCCGTAGGGCCATGCTCACCACATATACATGCTACTCACCATATTCATAATGCTCGTTGCGTGACCCGCTCACATCCGACATTGACGTGACCCAGGACGCATGCCCGGTGCCTCCTCAATGACGTATGCATACGCGGAAACGGCTCCATCTCTTTCCCATTTCCCCTCATCAACCCTCGGCTCGTCAGAACTCACACACTACACGACGTGCTGCGCCTGGCCCTACCGTGGCGATATCCTCGTCCGCGGTAGCCAGGGTATCTACCTCGGCCGCCGACGCCCGGTGGAGCTTCGGATGTCTTCGGCGCCGTCACTGGCGGCGCCGGCAGCGCGGGCGTCGCAGGCTGTCCATCCTCCTCCCCAGCCTCATCCCGCTCCTTCTCCACCACCCGCACCACAAAAACCTCCTGCACCTCCTCTTCCTCCTCCTCCTCCTCCTCATCATCCTCCTGCTCCTCCTCCGTATCCTCTATCTCTACCACCTCCTCCACATCCACCTCCCCCTCCTCCTTCTCTTTCTCCTCCTCCTCACCAGACTCGTCATCTTCACCATAGTGGCGGTGGTGGCGGTCGATGTCGTACACGTGGCCGCGGCCCATGGCTGCGTCGTCGTCGTCAACGGCGGCGGCGTCGGCGCCAAGGTGTAGCGGCGCAGGTTGAAATTGAAAAAAAGTTTGAAACGGCTTCATCATATTTCAGCTTCAAGCGCTGAATTCGAGCGCATCCAAACACGAGGTCGACCTGCACTGCCCTACCAAGGTCGCCGGCGTTGGCGCCAGCGCCGGCGCCAACCTCATCGACATCCCTGTCGTCCACGTCGGCGGCGGCGGCATTCTCCTCGGCGTAATCCTCCTCGTCCCCCTCGTCATCCTCCTCGTACCCCTCCTCTTCGTCATCCTCCTCCTCCTCCTCCTCACTATCATCGTCCATGTCCATCCACCCACCACCCACCTCGTCGCCATCATCCGCCACGTCCATATCCTCGTCCTCGTCGTCCGACACCGCCTTGAGGAGAGTCCTTGGGAACAAGCACTCGACCGAAATTGGAGCACGACTCACCTGCAGTGCGAAACTGCATATGTACGCGCAGCATGTTTTGTCGCTTCAGCGTCGGTCGAGTGCGTGTTTTGAACAGTTCTGGATTGAAGAGGAATCAAAGTCACGTAGCTCCATCCAGTAGGGTGAAAACTGAAAGACGGACAGCGGATGTCATCGGAGCCACACTAATTGATCCCCCCTGCCTCGTCCTCCGCCTCGTCGAGGTCGTCTTCGTCGTCCGTGGAGTCCTCTTCCTCGGGCCGGTCGGTTGGTCTCCCCCGCCCGGTTGGACAGGCCAGCTGTGCTGCGTCGTCATCGCCTTCAACCAGGGTAAGGCGGTGCAAGTTGATCCGATGAAACCCATGTTGACAGCGTCTGGAAGTAAGAGCTTGAAACCAATATACAATGAACTGCTGCCAACGCCAGCAGTCGCCAAGTCATGAGATGCCGTATGCATCACTACTCCAGGGTCTACAGGCGGTGGAAGAGGTGGCCGCGGCCGGTATTATTTAGTCAGCCTTGCCTTCGTCGGCATCGGCGAGATTATCGCCCGGGACGACGTTGAGCACGTTCTTGTGCATTCCCTGTCGCCAGGGTTTGGTGCTCCTTCCCTCACTGTTTGATCGTAGTGTCATAGTGTACAGGTGTACCTTGCACACTCGCGGCACCCTCCTCTTGTTCTCTGCCCGCTCGTTCCGTGTTTCCTGACTGTTTGTTCACAGTGTCACAGTGCACTGGTGTACCTGTACACACTCGCCGCCCTCTCTTACTGGCGTGGCCACTCGCTTTCTGCCTGTGTGATCAGACACAGTGGACTAGTGTACCCGTACACACCCAATCTCGCAAACAGTGAGGACGTCGTATACGGACTCGGTGTAAGGCCCCGCCTGGCGCCTGGCCTCCACGTTGTACGCCCGCGCCGCGGCGTGCTCTGTGGTGAAGTAGCCCATCCGCAGGGCCGTGCTGTGACACACATCCCATGTCTGTCTCCGGCGGTGGTTCGTGAGGAGAGAGTGAGGCGTCCGCGTGTGTGAGGAGGCACCAGGCTTTCGCTGAGGCCCCATTGAGGTGAATCATAATACATTATAAGCGGGAATCAGAGGAGAGGAAACGAGTGGTGGCAGCCCTGCCGATCCAGGTGCGCCCGATCCGCGAGCGCCACTTGCTGTTCCGCACGTCCCACGACACTCCGCGAAAGTCAGACGCCATATCGTAGTGGCGCAAGTTGGAATTGAAAGCGAAACTGGACAGCAGTATATTATATTTTAGCTTCAAGCGCAGGCTTACACCTGGCGCTTTGAAAACGGATTTCAGGACGATTCAGCTTGCACCTCCTCACCATGTCGTGAGCCGTCCTCTTACTCCTGCGCGTAGCCGGCGGTGGCGGCGGCGGTGGCGGCGGTGGCGGCCGTGGCGGCGGAGGCGGCGGCGGCCGCGGTGGCGGTGGTGGTGGCCGTGGTCGAGGAGGAAGAGGAGCGGGCGGATTGGCGCCACTAACTGCCACCAACCGCCCGACGATAGTTGCTTGAGGAAGCGAGCCGCGAGGGGCCCCGCCAGGCGGCCCGCGAGGAGGAGGCTGCGATCGGGGCGGCGCAATGTGCGGGGACATCCCGAGCAGGGGAGAGCGGTACGCCGCCGCCGCCGCCGCAGCCGCTGCCGCCTTCGTCACCTCCGCCTCAGGGGCTTACACTCGTCCACTTTATTAGCTCAACGCAAGCACTTTCTGTCGGACAAGGGGTGGGTGTGGTGATTGTTTCAGGGGTGTCAGGGGGTGTTAGGTGGTATCAGGGGAGCTAAATGGTGGGCCCTTGTTTCAGAAACGGCTTAGGTTGAGCTGAGAAGTGGACGAGTGCAAGCCCATGCCTCCGCCGCCGCCGCCGCCGCCGCGACCACCTTCGCCTCCGCCACTGCCGCTGACCTCGCCACCGCCGCCGCTACCGACGCGGCCGCCGCCACCGCCGCCGCAACCTTCACTGGATCCACCGGCTTCGGCGGCGGCGGCGGACGCCTCGTCGGTGGCGGCGAGAGGTCCCCCCAGACGGTCCGTGATACCTGTTGCCCGTACGCGTGCCCTCCATTCAGGGGCTTACACTCGTCCACTTTTCAGCTCAACCTTGAGCAGTTTCTGGCACAAAACATGCCCTGAACACCCTCTAACACTCCATGACACCCTACAACACATCCCCTACACATCCCTAAATACACCCCCTATCCCACGGAAAGCACTTAAGTTGAGCTGAAAATTGGACGAGTGTAAGCCCCTGCCCCCGATCTGGAGGAAGCGTCGCGCGGCTGGCGCGTGTGCTGCGGGCACGGAGGCGGGCGCAGGCGCGTACCCGGGCGCCCCGGTCACGACCTCGCACCAGGGGCGTACACTCGTTCACTTCTCAGCTCAACTGTAGTGCTTTGTATGGGATAGGGGGTGCGCGTAGGGGTTGTGTATCCCATGTTCAGGGGGTGTTAGGGGGTGTGTAGGGTGTGTAGGGTGTTTTTGTGTGTCAGACACGGCTCAAGTTGAGCTGAAAAGTGAACGAGTGTAAGCCCCTGCCTCGCACCCGCCGTCGTCGCGCTTCGACAGGCTGAGGTAGCTGCCGGGGGGCAGGCGCGCGCGGCGGCTCGCCCGCTGACCCGGCGGAGGCGGCTGGGGTTGCTTGGAAGGGGAGACGTCGTGGAGGTGCGAGAGGGAGGGAGGGAAGGATGGCGTGGGTTTGTCGGGGGCGGGGCGTTTGCGCTTGACGGCCGCCGTCGCCGCCGCTGTCGCCGCCTCCGCCGCGACGCCGCCGGCGAACTGTGTATGGTGGGGCGGGGGTGGGTGCTGGGGAGAAGCGGCGTCGGGGAGGAGGCGGAACCGCGAGGGCGGAGCCACAACCCTCTTGCTCTTTCGCTTGACCTCCTCCGCCTCCGCTGCCGCCGCCGCAAACACCGCTGCCGCCGCCGCCGTCGCTGACGCGCCGCCGCCGAAGAGATCTGGTTGGTGTCCCTGCTGGGAAGCCACGGCGTCGCTGAGGAGGCAGAAGCGTGAGGGTGGGGCCACCACCCTCTTACTATGTCGCTTGAACGCCTCCTCTTCCTCCGCCTCCGCTGCCTCCGCCTCCGCTGCCGTTGCCTCCGCTTCGCCCGTTCTTGGGTGGGCAAACGCCGCGACCTCGGCCCCGGCGGCGCCGTCTCCGAACTGCGAGAACCCCGATGTGGTGGAGTGGGTGAACGCGGGGTGGTTGGGCGGCCGGCGGCTGCGCGGGGGCAGCTGCGGCGGCGGCGGCGGGGCTGGGGGTGGTGGTAGTTGTGGGGGTGCCGGGGGTTGGGGTGAGGGTGCCGCCGCTGAATAGGCAAACGTGTCGGGACGAACAAGGGTCGGAAGGCCGGGCGGGAAGGCCTCTCGCTTGCGCTTTCGACTCTCGTCCTCCCCCTCCCCCGCGCCCTCCTCCGGCGCCTCGCCCGCCTCGCACTGCGCGAACCCCGGCGTAGTCATATCGCCGCTGCGCGCGTTGGAGTGAGTGATCCTCGCCGCGTCGACAAGGAATACTTGACGTTGTTCTTGGCTGAGTCAGCACCACCCTTACTGCACGATATAAATGATTTGACGATTGTGGTCGAATTCTGTCGATTTTGTGTCGTTCCACGTTTTGCGATAAGTGATTGGTTCGGGCGCCAGTTGCAGTTGCCGCTGAAATTGTCATTCACAACTTGAAAGCCATATGCATCATAATTTGGCTTCGAGCGCTGAAACTGAATGCGGTCAAACCCGGGGGTCAACCTGCACCGCCCATCCTATGGCGGATAGCGCTATCGCTAACGAATCGTCTATCTTGGGGGCGCGATCACGAATGAGCCAAGAAGGAAAAAAAGAGCGCTACAATACCCGCGCGCCCGACGGCCGCCGCAAGCTATCGTCCATCATCTGCCTTTACTCCTCACCTCCTCGATCACGTTTCTCATACACGCCCGCGGCGTCAGAACGACGCTCCAGATTCGCCGCTGTTCGGGTGGCGGCTGCTCGAAGAGCTGCCGAGCCATGTCGGAGCTTCCAAGAGAGCTTGACCTAACTTATAAGCGACGCCGCCTCTCCGCTCTGCGTGCGCCGGGGAGCTGCCTCACGAACTGATAACCATCGATGGGGAATCTGCCGTCGCGCGCGGTCCGGGGCCTCCGTCGCGCGCTCGAGCTGCTCGTGGCGGCGGCGGGCCGCGGGGGTAGGGGCGGGAGTAGGGGCGAGGGCGTCTCGTCGTCTCCTTTTGTCGACCTGCTCGAGAGGCTGCCCGACTTCTTTGAGCGGGAGGTGCTGCGGCGGCTGGGGCCCAGGGACCTGGCCTCGCTCGCGGGGGCGGGGCGCGGGTGCGCGGCGGCGGTGGCGGCGACCGCACTGATGCAGTGGGCCAAAGAGGAGAATGCCAACTCCCCTTCACCCTGGCTCCCACAGTTGTGTTGGGAGGTGGCATGCTCGAGGGCCGCTGAGCGCGGGTACCTGGAGGTGGTGAAGTGGCCGCACAGCACCGGCTGCCCGTGTGATACGTCGTCGTGTTCGGGAGCCGCCAGGCAAGGGCACTTGGAGGTGTTGCGGTGGCTGCGGGAGCACGACTGCCCGTGGAATACGATGACGTGTACAGCGGCCGCTTCGGGGGGGCACCTGACTGTGTTGCGGTGGGCGCGGGAGAACCACTGCCCGTGGGATGCGTCCACAAGTCACTGCGCCGCTATGGAAGGGCACCTTGAAGTGTTGCAGTGGGCGCAGGAGCACAACTGCCCGTGGGACGAGATGACACTGCATTCGCCGCATTGGGCGGGCACCTGAATGTATTGAAGTGTGTGCGGGAGCACGGCTGCCCGTGGGATGAGTGGACGTGCAGGCAAGCCGCAACGGGCGGGCACCTAGAGCTCTTGCGGTGGGCGCGGGAGCACGACTGCCCGTGGAACGAGGTCTACGTTCGCGCGCTCGCCACTGCGGGCGGGCACGCGGAGATCCTGACCTGGATGGATGGGCTGGGCAATCCTGGAATGCGCCGCCCAAACGCAACCCGTTCACAGTGCACCGGCGGCGGTGCCATTGAAAGAAGCGACGACAAATTTGAAATGATAACGATAACACGAGTCTTCTTACCAAGCACTGGCCCACATGTTGATGACATAATGATGGAAATACAAATCTACAGCTCCTCCATGAACTTGCTAGAGTTCGCTCGCGCGCGTCATGATGTGCACGCGTCCTGGATGATGTGCACTTCTGTGCAATTAATTCTCGAATTATGTCGCTGCGCGTCTTGTGTTCACATCCTAAATACATACCGTCAACTCAGTCCCCTCGTGTCCCCCTCCTGCGACCCCACGCCGCACCCCTCCTGCCCCCCCGCTGCCCTGCTCTATCCTGACCCCCCTGTGCCCCCCAACCCCCCTGTGTCCCCTCCTGTCCCCCCTGCCACAGCTGCCCCCCTACCAACACCCGGATGGACTTCGCCATCCGTCCAGAGACCGCCGCCCGACCGCCATCACCACCCCACCCGCTCTTCGGCACCTGCGCCACCTCCAAGCAAGGGCCTGGCAGATATTTCACGCCACGTCATCCAACGTTGAATCCTCGTCTCTTGACATAAATGGCACCCTATGACGTGGTAGTAGGGCCTGGCAGATATTGCCTGTGCCAATTCAACTTCGCCTTTCCCAGATTTCCAAACTGCAGACTCAGTCTCGGCAGGGCTGGCAGGTTTAACAGGGAGTCCTGTCAGCATGTCGACGATAACGCGTATCGCGCCAAACCCGTGGGCTATATTCACCGCACCGTCGACGCGCGTCCCCGCGCAGTGGGGGTTATGGGCTGTCCCCCGTCCCCCACCGCCGCGGGGACCACACTAATGACAACACCCACCACCACCACCCCGCCTGCGGCGGCCCGCCGCTGGTCCCCGCGGAACCCCCCAACCTCCCCGGACCACCACTACGACCCCGGCGCCGACGGCACCCCCCCCGCCAAACGCCGCGCCGCCGGCAACCTTAAGGCGCGGGACAACCCCCCGCACTCCCTAAGGGGGCGGGCATATCCCACGCGCGCGCCACCCGCGTCAACGCCGCCTGCGCACGTGCCAGCGTCCGCGCCAGCGCCCGCGCCAGCGCCCGCGCCCGCGCCTGCCAACGAGGCGGCTGAAGCCAACGAAGGGCCGAAGGAGTTCTGCGTCAAGTTCTCAGTCGTGGTAGGAGTCGGAGCCCGAGCCGTGCAGTCGCCAGTCTCGCCTGATGTTGCCGCCGCTGCTGCCGCCACCGCCGCTGCTGCTGCCGCCGCTATTGAGGCGGAGGAGGATGCGTTTGCTGCTGCTAACGCTGAGCCGGTGGAGAAGGAGGAGGCTGCTGCTGTTGCTGCTGCTGCTGTTGTTGCTGTCGTGGTCGAGAACCTGCAGGACGACCAAGTGGGTGGCGCTCCCCTGGCGTTGTACGACAAGCGGGGCGGAGCGACGGAGGCTGGCGGGGCGGGGGACGCGAGCGTGGCGGAAGGGGCACAAGGAGCGGCGAGGCAGGCGGGGACGGGGGGCGCTGGGGATGACGCTGACGAGCAGGCCGACAGGCGCGAGAAACTGCGCTGCCTGTCCGATATATATCGCAGCAGCGCTGATAGCGGCGGCGGCGTCGGCGTGGCGGCAGCGGGGGCGGCGGCGGCG
>Ga0307489_10001925_pt1 | contig 13794 bp, 25 predicted proteins | sample SB12metaG_FD_202247 | JGI IMG/M metagenome (GOLD analysis project Ga0307489, IMG submission 202247) | Sea-ice brine microbial communities from Beaufort Sea near Barrow, Alaska, United States - SB 1.2 | ecosystem: Environmental > Aquatic > Marine > Coastal | place: USA: Alaska | collected... | reverse complement strand
TGCCAGGCCCTACCGGCTTCTGCCGCTCCTCCGTGGGGTAGAAGTGCGCCCCAGGTGTACAGCCGCATGTTGCAAATCACTGTAAATATTGAGAGCCGTTCGTCACATACTAGCTCAGGCGTGTCTGAGGGGTGAATGAGGGTGTATGAGGGATGTGTCAGAGGTGTATTATAATCGTATGAGGGGTGTATTAGGAGCGTTTTGGAATGGTGTGTGGGGTGAATTCGGGGCGTACAAGGGGGTAAGAGGGGGGTATTAGGGACATAGTAGGTGTGCGCCGCCTCACCAGAGCCACTCGTTGAGGACGTCGCGCGCGCGCTGGCTGTGCCGCCCGTTGCCCTTGCCGCCCGCCAGCGCCTGGATCTCGGGCAGCGTGATGCCGCCCTTCCGCTTGCCGGCACTCTTCACCACCGTGGCCAACTTGATCTCCGGCGCCTCGTCGACCGACATGTCATCGCCGGATCCCTCGTCGCGGCCTCCCGGCAGGGTCGATTGTGAGACCCCCGACTATTCGCGATGTGGTCACCCTATCAACCACAGCTGTGTGCGATATGGTCACCTGCGAATGGAGATGTGCGCGTTATGGTCATCTGGCCAAACATAGATGTGTGCGATGTGGTCACATGGCCGAACAAAGGCGTGAACTGGTGTACGACTCTACCTTCTTGCTTGCTCACCCCGATCGGTCGCTTAACTTTGCGCACCGCCACCGCCGCCCCCGCCGCCGCCGCCGCCCCACCGCCACCGTCATTGATGTCTGTATGGACGGAGGTCGCGGCGGCGTCTGAGGAGTTGTGGCGCGCCAGATGCGTCATTGTATGCGAGTGCGCCTTGGTCATCCGGTCAGGATCCACATTTGCGGCAGACACAGCGAACACGTTGCCTGTGCGTAGTGCCGTAAGTTGAAATTGGAAGCAAATTTGAAAATTGTCATGAACGGGGTATGACAAAGTGCGCCAAAGCACTTAGACACTTAGCAAGAAGTAGTACTAAGTCGTCCCGCTCGACCAGTCAGAACGCTCCGATTGGACGACTTAGCACTAAGTATCACTACGTGCCTAAGTAGTTTGACGCACTTTGTCATATCAACTGCCTGTATATCTCCCCGAATGCCACATTGTTGGACAATACGGCGTCTTATGTGATGTACGACGAAGATCGCATTCACTTCAAAGCTGTTGTCTCACACTGTCGTCTCAAGCGCTGAAACCAGGCGCTTTCAATACAGGTTTCAAGTCCAAGTCAATTTGCACGGCCTTACAGAAACCAGGCGCTTTCAACACGGGTTTGAAGTCAACGTGCACGGCCTTACCGGTGCCGTCGACGTTGACGCGGCTGCGGACGGCGGCGGAGGCGGCCACCGCCGCGCCCGCGATGTCCTTGGCGTCGGACGCGAACGTGTCGATGATCTTGATGTAGGGGCGCAACTTGAATTTGAAAACCAAGTTCGAAAGCAGTTCATCATATTTTAGCTTCATGCGCTGAAACCACAGGCGCTTTAAACACAGGTTTTTATACGGTCAATATGCACTGCCCTGCCTTGAATCGGCACTCCTGGAATCGGCGCTGCACCGCCTGCGTGGCACCCGTGGAGACCGAGTCACGCATCTCGGCGGCGGCAGCGGCATACTTAGATGCCGCCTCTGCAGTGGAGGGTGCCGCCGCCGCCGCGTTCGCCGCCCCCACCACCCGCGTCTCCACCGCCTGTACCCAGGGGCGCACACGTGTCCACTCTTCTTGCTCAACTTCAACGAATCCCTTGCTGTGGAATATGTTGGGTGCTTTCAGAGACAACACCGCATCAAGTTGAGCTGAAAAACAAATAGACGAGAGAGAGGGAGAGACGCTCCCGCAAATATATGGAGGCACCAGGCTTTTGCCCTGGCCCCGGTGACGAGTGTAAGCCCATGCCTCCAGGCGGTTCAGCTCAACCGTGAACGCAGCCTTGAGCGCTGTGAGCCGCGCGGACACGTCGGCGACGCGTGCGGGCCCGGCGCCGGCGGCCCGCACGGTGTGCTTCGCCGCCTCGGCCTCGGCGGCGGGTCATCGTTCAGCAGTAACTTGTCAGGTGATTGGCTGGTAGGCTGACAGGTGGCATCCAAGAGGCGATTGAGGGGCGTGTGATTGGCTGGTGGGCCATCAGGTGGCGACAGGTGGCGTCTGCGGGGTGTGCGATTGGCCGGTGAGCCCCACCTCGGCGGCCACGGCCACAATGGCCGTGTACGTGAAGCGCGCCTCCTCCCACCGGTCCCCGTTACTAGGGCCTGACATGTCATGATCGCCACGTCATGTGCTGTCATATCAATCGAGAAATGAGGGTCTACAAGGTGAAGGATGACGTGTAATGCATTCTCTGACATACCCTACCCCCTCACCACGTCACATGATCCCCTCTGACCCAAGACACGAGGGTTTACAATGTGGAGGATGACGTGGCAGGAGTTATCTGTGAGGCCCTACCCGTTGTGGCCCTTCTCCTGGGCCGCTGCCGCCGTCGCCGTCGCGCCAATCGGCACCGCGAGTCGTTCGTCTGAGTCGTTCTCGCCGCCGTCCTCCGTGCAGGGGCTTCCACCCGTTCCATTTCCAGCTTAATTGTAGCATCTATGTGTAGTTTGAGGTGATATCAGATGGGGAAACGGCTCGCGATTGACAGCGGCGATTGGACGATAAAAGGCCGATTGAAGGGGATGATTGGGATGCCTTGCCTCGGAGGAGGTGGGGGAGGTGCGCAGTTGCTTCTGCTGCCTGTCGTTGTCGCCGCCGTAGGTGATCGTGGACCTCGCAGGAGGGTCGTTAAGAGCACGCACTCGACCGAGATCGGAGCATGACTGGTGAATGCTCATACAGACACGCGGATGGTACGGAGGAGGAGGACTGGAGGAGATGCAACGTGGGTCGATTGGCTGTTCCCTGCCTGGACCTGGACTTGCCGCGGCACCGCGGTGACGTCACCTCGTCGCGGCCGAACACCAGGGATTGCAGAACCCGCGCCGTGTGTTTCCGTACCAGTGCCCAGGGGCTGACACTAGACGTCTACTTTTCGGTTTCGCGTGGGTACTTTCTGAGGGACACGCTGGGTCGTTGAAGGTTTTCAGTGACCAAAACGGCTCGGGTAGAGGTGAGAAGTGGACGAGTGTCAGCCCCTACCAGCGCCGCCGCGGGTGAGGGAGAGCTCGATCGCTGCAACCCCGCGCAGCATGGTCATTTACATTTACAACAAGCGCTCGAACCGAGATTGGACCAGCCTGCACGGCTTATCAATTATCTTGCGTGTGAATGCTCATACAGGAAATGCGCGGAGTAAACAGAGGAGGAGGAGGAATTTCAACGACACTCGATTACTTGTTCTCAATTCCCCCCCTACCGCTTGGTCGTCCTCCAAGGCAAGCCCGGAAGACCCATATCCCGCCGCGTTGTCACCTTCCACGAGCAGCGAGTCTTGGAACGAAGCCGCGCCCGGGGTCAAACCCGTGGTCAAATCGCCCGGGCCGGCGTACGCACCCGGGGTCAAACCGCAGCCCACGTTCAAACCGGCCGGGGGCGGAGGTGGGGTAATGCCGGTAGTGAAGAAACCGGCGGTCAAACCGGCCGGGGTGTAGGGGCGCAAGGTAAAATCAGAAGTGGTGAGAGGCAGGAGTTTGAAACCGGTTTGTCAATTGTCATGTGTAAGCTTCAAGCGCTGAAACTAAGCGCGGTCAACTTGCAGTTAACCGAGGGTGAATTCGAACCCAAAGTTTGAAAGCGGTTTATCGTATTCAAGGTTCAAGCGCTGAAAGCCAGCGTGGCCAACTTGGAGTTAAGCCAGGGTTACACTACACGGCCATACCGCGGGCGGGGTGAGGCCTGAGGGGACCCCGTCGAGGTTTGGGAAGGTGAGGAACCCGGTGTCCTCGAGGAGCCCGAACGGCGGCGGGCTGCGGGTCGGCACCAGGGGGCAGGGGCTTACACTCGTCGACTTTTCGGCTGAACGTAAGCGCTTTCTGTGGGATAGGGGTGCATTTGAGAGTTATTTAGGGGGTGTTTAGGAGGTGTGAGTGGGTAGCAGGGGGTATTCTGTGACATAAACGGCTCAGGTTGAGCTGAAAAGTGGACTAGTGTAAGCCCCTGCCGGCACCTCCACGTTGCCTGCTGCGGCGCCGTCAAACGCCGCCCATTGTGCCACGTCCAGGGTGAGGTCGTCTGCGCGGCGCCCGTACAGCAGGGTCATTAATAAAACTCAGTGTCGGGTCTGGTATCGAATATTTGGTGTCGAGTCCCGTTCGACCAATCAGAACTGTGCATGTCGAGAATTCCACCGACCGAATCGCCGATAGTCCGACCGGGTCGTGATACTTGAGTAAATAGACTCTTGATCTCTAGTAGATCAGCGTGACATGTCACGCCGACACCGAGTTTAAGAACAAGCACTCGACCGACGTCAAATCGATGGAAAAGTCGGCAGGTATGTATGAGTACTCACCCTGAAGATAAGACATGCTCCGATCTGGTTCGAGTCATTCTGCTCAACACACCCCCTGCCGTGGGTCTCGAGGTCGCCGCTGTCCAGAGACCCCCCGCTGTCACTGTCGCTGCTTCCGCCGCCGCCGCCACTGCCGTCGTCCAGGGGCTTACACTCGTCCATATTTGTAGCTCAGCTTACGCACATGTTGTGGGATCCGTTGGGTGCATGATTGTCCCCCAGTCAATTAGACAGGGGGACACGGGGAGGTGTGACCAAAACGGCTTAGGTTGAGCTGAGAAGTGGACGAGTGTAAGCCCCTGCCGTCGTCTTTGTCACCGAAGCCGTTGTTCCGATGGTTCTCAAACGCGCTCAGCACCGCGTCCTAGGGTCTCACTCGTCGTTCCTTTTGAACCCTCGTTTCTGGAGTATATTGGCATCATTCAGGTACACACACTGGTACACAATGAGCATGGATTCAGGCTGAGCAGTAAAGGGAACGAGTGGCCAGGCCAGAGAAGAGGATGCGTCGAGTGTGTACGGGTACAAGGGTATACTATGAGCAAACTGCCAGGGGTAACTCATGCACGAAGCCCTGCCGCGAGTGTGTCCGGGTACACTGGTGCACTATGAGCAAACAGTCAGGGTCAGCTCACTGGTTCACTATGAGCAAACAGTCAGGGGTAACTGATGCACGAAGCCCTGCCGCATCCCAGCAGTCGTCGTCCGTCAGAAACATCAGCGTGTCGCCCAGGTTCAGGGGCTTACACTCGTCCACTTTTCAGCTCAACGTAAGCGCTTTCCGTGGGATAGGGGGTGTGTGATGGGGTTGTTAAGGAGATGATACTCGGGGGTATTAGGGGGTATCAGGGGGTGTATAGGGTGTGTTTTAGTTTCAGAAACGGCTCACGTTGAGCTGAGAACTGGACGAGGGTCAGCCCCTGCCCAGGTTGTTGTAGTTCCCGTCCGGCACCAGGTTGGAATCGGAAGTCGGGGCCCCCAGAGGCGGCAGGTCGGGCAGCTGTCCGAGTCCGGCTGAGTCCAGCCGAGGCCGAGCGCCCCCTGCAGACTCGACGGCTGCGGAAGGTTCCAACGGAGCTTGGATGATCCCAGCGCCCGGGGGATAGTGCCCGGCAGATATTGCTATGCACGTCATATAATGCTATGTGCCTCAAGTAACGAGGATTCGAAACGTATGTCAGTGATCAGGTGGGCAATGGGCCGTCGATAATGCTGGCCACGTCATTTACTGAAAGAGAGGTTTTAATTCAAGGAAAGACGTTTGGAAACGTTCTCCGGTGACGTGGCGGTACATCTGCGAGCCCCACCGGAGGCGGAGCGACTTCGGCACCGGAAGAGCGCCCCGCCGAGTAAGGCCTGCCATAAACCGCTGTCGCTACGTCATAGGATGCCACTCAACTCAAGAAACGAAGCTTCGAAACGCGTTGGATCATGTTGCTCGCCATGTCATGAGATGTTGCTCGCCACGTTATAGGAAGCCACTCAACTCAAGAAACGAGGGCTGTACATGCGTTGCGACGACGTGGCAGGCAGGCAGCACCCTACCGTGGACTTGAAGAGGTGCGCCGCGACCGCCGACACGTCGCTGCCGGTGGACGCGTTGCTGTCGTTCACCCCCTTCACCCCGTGTTGCAGCGCCGCAAATTGAGTTTAAAAGCACAAGTTGAAAGCAGCTGCATATCACACTTCAGTTTCAAGCGCTTAGTTCAGGGTGAAAGCAGAAGTTGAAAGCAGGATATCACACTTCAGTTACAAGCGCTTAGTTCCAGGCGGTTTCAACTTGGGTTGCACCGGGTCAACCTGCACCGCCCTACCTTGCACGGGCAAACAGTCAGGGGCGTCGTCGCTGTTCACGGTGTATCCGTCCTTGACGGTGACCGCCTGTGTGCAGGGGCTTACACTCGTCCACCTTTCAGCTCAACATAAGACTTTTTGTGCGATAAGGGGTGCTTAGAGGGTGTTCAGGGGGTGTTTGTGAAGTGGGTCGAGGGTTCCTTTAGGCGTTTTGGGGGTGATTTGAGTGTCAGGAACGGCTCAGGTTGAGCTGAGAAGTGGACGAGTGTAAGCCCCTGCCTGTATGGGCAAACAGTCAGGGGAGGCGTTGCCGTTCTTGACGACGGCGGCGACGGCGTGCTTCGCGAAGGGGTCGTCGTCGTCCTTGGCCGTCAGCGCGCACGCGGGGAGGGGGAAGCAGGGGAACGTCACCCACGCGTAGGGTCCGTTGAGGGTCACGTGGCAGTCAGTGGGCAAGAATGCAGCTGAGAGCTCGAGCGAGGTGCTTGTTGGAATTGCATGGGCGAAATGTCGCGGGAGAAGGGTGTGAGGGTGTGGCGTGTCGGGCGGAGATTGCGGATGAAAGGCGAGCGCGGCTACCTGGCAGAACCCGCGCTCTGCGACGGGGTCCCGGATTTCAGCGGCGCACGCCGCGCTTTGCGCCGACGCGGAACAATGCGACTGCCGTTTTGTTCAAGTGTCGGAGAAAGTGTCGAGGGGGTGGGGGGAATGCGGGGGAAGAGGGTGAGGGGAGTGCGGGGCGGCAGCGCGGCGGTCCCGAGGCGCGCGTGAACGGAACGGCGCGTGCTCCGCGTGCCGCGGCGGCGGCGGGGGCGCGGTTCGCGCGCGGGGACTGGCGCCTCGCGCGGAGAGCGGCGCGCGCGTTATAAGCACGTTCGAGGACATTTCGGCGAAACGGAGACGAACCGGCTGCAACAGCGTGGAGACCTTCCGCGCCGCCAATTTGCAATGCTGCTATCGCGCGGCGACAGTCGCGGCGCAAGCAACCGAGCTTCCGCGCGGCGGAAACACGGGGGCAGCGGACACGGACACGGGTACGGATACGGATACATCCGTGAGGGGCCGCCTCGCCATCGCCTCCTGTTACTGCAACGCCACCGCCGCCACCCACAACGACTCGACCGACGTTGAACGGACGAAACACCGAAACCTCCGAGAATACACTGCGCCCACAGTACGGTTGGAGGACTAGCACTACGTCGGTGTGAGCATCCACCCCGAAGGTACGCCGTGCGAGCTCGGGGCTCGTCCGTTGTGCAGCCGAGACGGTGGTCTCAATAGCCCCCCTGCCTCACTGCCCACAAAGCTCATGGTGTCGGCGAGGTGCGCGTAGGGAACGAGTGGCGTTCCGGAAGATTTTGTTCTTGGACCGAATTGAGATCTCGCGACCGCTGAGAGGAGTAGTGCGGTGGCGGCGTGACGTGCGGCGTGCGGCTGGGATCGGACGTCGACGGGGATGGGCGATATGCCGAGTGCTCGGAGATATGCCGAGGGCGTCGCGTGCACAGGAGTGGCCGTCAACCGAATGCGTGGGAATTGCGTCACTGGACGCCTTGACGCTGGTATGTCGGAACTTTGGAGTGTTCTGAAAGCGCGAACCTCCTATTCATCTATTATCGTATGAGTAAACAGTCACAGAAACCACCTACGCAGATCGGTTGGGGGGCTCAAACGGGGATTTGGATTTCCCCTCCTAGCGAGCCGCGCCGCACGTGTTTTTGCCAGCGTGCCAGATTTTTCTTTTGTTTTTTGGTTATTACAGTTGTTACAGTTATTATGTGGGGCCCCCAGCGTTGTTACAGTTATTATGTGGGGCCCCCAGCGCACGTCGCCATCCCCCGCCGACGCCATGGCGGGTTCGGTGAGCGCTGTGGTCTCGGCGTCGCCGGGCGGCGCGGCGAAGGCGGGAGAGGCGCCTGCCGCGGCGCGCACCCCCGCGCGCCCCCGCGCGAAGCGCCTGAAGCGCCTGCATGACGACGAGAAGGCTGCGCTGGCTTCGCACTTTTTGGCGACGAGATGGGTCGCCTCCCGCCCATCCGTCGCGGTCGCGGTCGACGCCGCCGCGCTCGCGCAGGCGGCGGGCTGCACCGTCACGCAGGCCGCGTACTGGGCCGCGACCCTGCCCCCGCTCGACAAGGCCCAGCGGCGGGGAAAGAACGCGATGGCGCGCCTCACGGAGGAGTTCGAGAAGTGGGTCCCAGCGTCCGCCGGTGACACGGCACCCTCGCAGGAGGCGCTCCGGCGACTGCTGTGGATGGACTCGATCGTCCCCGCGACAGTGGTGAAGCACTGGAAGGGACGATCGCGGCGGCGGACGCGGCGGCGGAAGGGGCGGGCGCGGGCGGGGGCGGGGGTGGGGGCGGGGGTGCGGGCGCGGGCGCGGGTGCGCCCGTGGACCGGCTCGAAGTTACGAAGCTCAGCGTTTTGGTGGCCGGCGTGAGATGGTGACCGACTTCACATCCAATCTTCAGCGGACGTCGCGCACCAGGGGTCTCCCCCCACCGCCGGCGACGTCAACCCCTGCGCGCGTGTATGTGGCGCGCGTGTGCATGGCGCTGCACCCGTTCGGTGCCGAGCACGCCACGGCGACCCCTCTTTTCGCCGGCATCAAGTCGCTCGGGATGCGCCCGCGGGGCGTGCCGTCGGCGGAGCTGAAGCAAACACGTGACGGGATGTTGAACACATGTTGAACACGTCCCGGGCGCCGATGAACCCGTGTTGATCGACCCTGAGATTCTCAGGGTTGATCAACATGATTTGCGTATGGCGCAAGGTCAGGAATGGTGACCGTACCGCGCTGCGCGCCATCCCCGTTTGAGCCCCCCAACCGATCTGCGTAGACATAAACGCGACAGAATACACATAAGCGCGTGCAGAGCATTTCTAGGAGGAATCAACGAATCCTTCAGCCGTTTCGTTTCCCGGAATCGGACAAAACTCCGACGGATTGCATTCCTTGTCATTCCAGCACCCCGTGTTTTCCGAATTCCACTTTAGGGTTCGAGACCCATCAAAAAGGGGGTCGGGCTGCTGACCTCCCTGATTTTGGTGATTTGCTCATAGAGAATTGCAGCAGAATTCGGCAACCCCCTGTTTTCCGATTACCTGATTAGGGTTCGATTCCCTCGATGGCGAAAGAATTACGTAAAAAGGTGGATGGGAAATCGAAACGGCTCGCCACCTTATTATTCGATTTGCCCATAGAGGATTCGCCATCGAGCCGTTTCATCTCCGTCAGTCCAAAACGGTCGGCATTTTGGGGTGCCGAGGAAACATTCCCAGTGCGAATTAGGATGACGTGGCGTGGAGTTGGTGGGCGCGTGGGCGCGACGTAAGCACACACACTCGACGCGCGGTGTTTCGTGGGAGGGAGCGAGTGAGCGGACCGACGCCGCCGCGCCGACGGTGGGCGCAGGAACATCCACCCACACACCAACAGCCTGCCGTCAAATTACACATTTCAAAACCAATAACCAAGAAAGACAATAATCTAAACACAACCACACAGCCGTACATGCCCTGAAGCAACCGGAGCAGACGTGATGGTGCCTGTCCGGGTGACGCCCGCACCCGACGCCGGCAACGCAGGGAAGGGGCTCTCGGTCTCCATCTCCAACTTCCTCAAAGCGATTGACTACCCCCACGCATGAACGCCCCCTCCCCCAACGTCCTCCCCAACAGTTACGCTCTGACGCGTCGCGCACCATCCACGAACACCGTCCTCAATTCAGACATTGAAAAGGCTCAGAGCCCCTACATTTTACAATTGACTAAAATCTCCAACTAGAACCCTCGGGTTTATAACCCTCGATATTGATTTGTTCACTCGCGTTCATCGAGCCCCAAGCGCCAAGGCGCTTCACACGGTGAGCATTAGCAATCCCCTCCATTTGTTATGAATATCAATTCTCATTAGCAAACCTTGAGGAGAGCTCTACTCCTCGTAGAACAGCTTGAGGCGCGGCTTTGTGACGACTTTGCCGCAGCGCAGGGCGACGAAGAAGGCGAGGGCGGGCAGCGCGGCACCCGCCAAGACCTGCAGCAGAGCGGTGCTGCGCGCCGCCGCCTGCCAGGGCCGTTAGATCTGAGCAGGGGCCGGTAAAGTGACCTCAGAATAAAGAGGGGTATTGTATGAATCTAGGGGGGTTTAGGGGGGTAATAGGGGAGGTCATATCGTGAAAATAAAACCCTAAGACATAATGTGAAGCCCTGAACACTTTTACAGTCTTTAACTGGTAAATTCTGAGGTCACTCTACCCCCTGTGCCCATTTGATTTCGCTCCAGCTCACCTGAGCTGTGGTTTAGTCCTGGGGACCGAAACCACGCCAGTCGTCAACACTTAATATAGCTAATCGTCAGGTGACAGGTACACAAAGTTGTAACGGTGACCTTTGAGAGTTGAGAGCTAAACTTGAAAGCTGCGAACGAGTGGCATGCAGGGGCCTACACTCGTCCACTTATCAGCTCAACCAGAGCCGTCATTGTCACTGAAAAGCCATGAGACCACCCAACGTATGCCACAACCGATGGTCACGACAAACTGAGAAGTGGCCAAGAAGAAGCCCCTGGTGGCAGGCCCTGCCCTGCCGCCACCCGCCGCGAGGCAAATGCCGCGGCGGAGCGACGCTTCTCCCGCGGAACGTGATGACAGGTGGAGGGTGGAGGGTTGGTGATTGGCTCCGTGTGATGACTAGCTGACAGGTGGAGAGTTGAGGGTCGGTGATTGGCCCCATGTGTTGACGTGTGATGACAGGTGGAGGGTTGAGGGTCGGTGATTGGCCCCGTGTGATGACGTGTGATGACAGGTGGAGGGTTGAGGGTCGGTGATTGGGCCCTGCCGCTATCCGCCGCGAGGCAAAAGCTGCGGCAGACCGACGCTTCTCCAGCGCCGCCGCCTAGGGCCTGCCAGATCATGTCTGCCATTTATCATCCACATTTTATACCTCATCTCATGCGTAGGCTGCTTTCGGTATATCGCCTGAGTGAAATGCCCATACACAGTTTTGGGCAAAGCGTCAGCGCTGCGCGAGAAAGCGGGCGCCAGGTTGAATGCCCATACAGAGTTGTGGGCAAAGCTTCAGCGCTCAGCGCGGGAAGCGATACACCGAAATCTGCCTATTCTGTCCTATGGCATGGCGGGCAACAATTGCTAGGCCCTACCGCCGCAGACGCCGCCTCATGCTCCACCACATCTAACGGTAGCCCGCTGCCGTGAATGAGCGCGGCGTCATCAGCAGCGCCCGAGCGGGAAGGTCGTTCAGAACAAGCACCCGAACCCAGATCGGAGAACAGTAGACCTTCAGGGTGAATGCTCATACGAACGTGCGGACTCGGTACAGACCATCGCATGAGCATATACCCTCGCCCTCGCAAACGGCCCGGTGACGCTCGTTAGTCGATTCAACATCGGTCGAGTGCTTGTTATCAATGACCCCCCCGCCTCACCCTGGTCATTGTCAGTGTCATTGCCGCCAACCAGGGGCTTACACTCGTCCACTTTTCAACTTAACCTGAGCCGTTTCTGACTCAAAATACACCCTAAACACCCCCTACTCCCCTTTCAGACCTCCTAATCACCCTCAAACCAACCCCTGCATGCACTCCCTATCCTACAGAAAGCGCTTACTTTGAGCCAGAAAATGGACGAGTGTAAGCCCCTGCCGCCAACACCAACCTCACCACCATTACTACCCCCGTATTCCGCCCCCGCCTCGCGCCTCAGCCGGGTCAGCCGCTCGCCAGGGGCGTACACTGGCCCACTTCTCAGCTCAACCTGAGCCCTTTTTGTTCACAGAAACCATCAATAGCCCAACGTATCCCACATAAAGTGCTTACGTCGAGTTGAGAAGTGGACGGGTGGACGCCTCCTGCCGCTGGTACGCCGCCGTCAGGTCGCCACCCACCACCCAGGAGGGTCATTGAGAGGTTTAGGGTTTAGGGTTTAGGGGTTAGGGGTTATGGATTAGGTTTTAGGAACAAGCACTCGAGCGATCTCGGAGCATGACTCACCTGCAGGGAGAATACTCTTACAGATGCGCGGAGGAGTTTGGTCGATTGAACGTCGGTAGAGTGCTTGTCCTCAATACCCCCCCTGACTTGCCTTGCCTCTAAGAGTGGAGGGAGAATAGCGGGCATTGAGGAAATAATGGTACATACAAGGGGGGTTTGAGCATTTATTAAACTGGGATATGGGTGCATGGGGGGCTCTGTTCTCAAGTCCCCCCCACCAGACCGTGCAACACCAAGTAACGCAGCATGTGCCCATCCGTCACACTCGTCCACTATTCGGCATGACGTGAGCACTGTTTTTAGAATGCTTCGGTGATTTCATGGAGTTTCAGTGGCAAAAACGGCTTAGGTTGACATGAGAAGTGGACGAGTGTAACCCCCCCGCCAGACCGTGCAACACCAGGTGTCGCAGTACGTGCCCGTCCGTCACCGCCGTGCAGCAGGGGCTAACACTCCTCCACTTCTCACCGTCACGTGAGCCGTTTTTGTCACTGGAACGATTCAATCACCCAACGTGTCCCTCAAAAAGTGCTCACGTCAAGCTAATAAGTGGACGAATGTAGAGCAGCAGGGGCCTCCACTCCTCCACTTCTCACCTTCGCATGACCCACTTTCTCACTGAAACGATTCAATCACCCAACGTATCTCTCAAAAAGTGCTCACGTCAAGCTAAGGAGTGGACGAATGTCGGTCCTTGCCGTGCAGTTTGGGCCGACACCCCTGGCGTCGCGCTGGAACTTGGGCTGGCAAATCGCGCCCGACATATAGCGACGCAAGGTTTGAATGCAAAGTTTGAAAGCGGTCCATCATGTATTGGCTTCTATGGCTGAGACTGAGCACGGTCAATGCAGGGTCAGGTCAATACAGGATCAATACGGGGCCAATATGGGGCCAATACGGGGCCAATACGGGGCCAATACGGGGCCAATACGGGGGCAACACGGGGCCAATACGGGGCCAATACGGGGCCGATACGGGGCCAACACGGGGCCAACACGGGGCCAATACGGGGCCAATACGGGGCCAATACGGGGACAATACGGGGTCAATGCGGGGCCAATACGGGGCCAATACGGGGCCAATACGGGGTCAACCTGCAGCGCCCCGCCGTCATGGGAGTGCAGTGCAGCCCGTGGCGGCGCGCGACGTTGCCAACCATGATGTAGCGGCGTAAGCTGAATTTTAAAGCAAAACTTGAAAGCGGTTGATCCAATGAGAGTTTCAGGCGCTTAGCTCCAGGCGCTTTCAACGTGGGTTTGATAGGGTCAACCTGCACCGCTCAACCATGAGGTCCATGTGTGCATGCGTCGCCGCCAGCTTAGCCGCGTCCCCCGCTTCCAGGGACTGACACTCGTCCAAATGTCACCTCAAATTGAGCCGCTTTTGGCCACTGAGACACTGAAACCACCCAACGTGTCCCTGAAAAAGTGCTCGAGGCGAGCTGGAAATGTGGACGAGTGGAGGCCCCTGCCCCCCTCCCGCCACATCTGCGCCGCCACCAGCGCCAGCCCAAGGATTAGTGGCACAAGCT
>Ga0307489_10001924_pt1 | contig 13797 bp, 11 predicted proteins | sample SB12metaG_FD_202247 | JGI IMG/M metagenome (GOLD analysis project Ga0307489, IMG submission 202247) | Sea-ice brine microbial communities from Beaufort Sea near Barrow, Alaska, United States - SB 1.2 | ecosystem: Environmental > Aquatic > Marine > Coastal | place: USA: Alaska | collected... | reverse complement strand
GGGGTGTAATGAAAAAGAGATTCGGGGAACGATTTCAAACCTCTTTGTGTCTCTTTGTGAGGAATTTAATGAATACATAAAAACACAACTTTCGCGTCTTCCTCGTTTACCACATTCGTCTTGAATCAGAGAGAAACTCTGCCTTAGCGTCTCCATTCAACTTAGCGCATGTCGCATATCCGAAACTAAGTTTGCTATAACTGACACCAGACTTGAGTTACAACCGGTGTCACCCGATACACTTCCCCTATGATCATTTCAGCCATATGGTCGAAACACGACATACAACAGAGCCACGATGTGCCGTATCTGTATGTATGTTTCGATTGCCTCATTCTACCCAGTGTCGGGAAGGTGAGTGGGTGAAGAGGTAGGTTGTGTGAATCACAACCCCACTTTACAGACTGTGATGTAATACGTATTATGAATGTGCTTGTGGTGTGGTGATTATGTTTCTAAGAGACACTTTTGGGTCGGTTTGACACGTTTTTACACATTGTATATATCTCATTCACACCACAGACACCCCCTGGCTGGCCACGGCAGCTTCGAAGACCGCGATTCTGGTCATTTCAGAAGCCGGATACGGCATGGTTATTATGAGGTGATACCAATCCGTTGGATCCCCTGGAAACCATTTGACTTCACGGAGTACTAACTTTCCCATATCGACCATCTCCATGAAAGCCTTGCTGACCAACGCCTTGAGAACGAAAAGAGGGAAGGTAATTCCCTTCCCGAACACGTTTTGAAGTTTGGCTACTGTGTCTACCACAAGCTTCTTGTAAATATCCTTGTCGTACCAGAATTGGGCGTAATCACTCCGAGTCATCACCCTTTCGAAATATCCGTCGTCTGCGTCGTTTGTGGCGAGGACGGCTTCTCTGTTTTGAAGGATCCCGTCTATGAACTGCGGCATATAGAAATTTGCGCAAATTTCTTCGTTCTCATTAAGCTCTTCAATCATTCTGATGCGACTGGCCAAGCTCACTTCCATTTCATTAAGGACAATGTATGGCACCATTGTTTTGTCCTCTCCGCGGCGGAATAACGTATTCGTCTTCAGGTCCATGGTAAAGTTGCCACTGTAATCCGTTATTGTATCAAAATCCGCTCGACACACAGGGCATCGAACCAATTCTCCAAATGTGGCGATTTTCATCGCACACTCCATGCACACCAGATGTGTGCAACCACTGAGCCTACAGCACTGCTTGTGTGGTATTTCGTCGCATATCAAACACGGTCCTTCGGCCTTTGCCATGGAAGCGTGTGTGACCAATCGGACTGTAACTGTTTTTTAAAGATGAATTCCGATCTGTATTTGTAGACTACAGTGTAGACTAATATTTACGTGTTGACTAATTCAAACAGAGTCGAAATTGGCTAAAAATACCAATATTCCCGTTATATTGGTTGACTAATTAATGTACAGACATTTAAGAAACCGGTCAAAATTAGTCCACATTTATACCGAAAATCTTTTTCTGGTTTAATTCAACACAGGTTGACTAACCCAAATAGAGACGAAATCGGTTAAAAATACCAATATTCCCGTTATATTGGTTGACTAATTAATGTACAGACACTTAAGAAAGCGGTCAAATCTAACCACATTTCAGTTAAAATAATTTTGTTGACTAATTTGAAAACCGGTCAAAATCGGTAAACAAATCAAAATTTCGGCTTTTAATTGTGGATTCGGGTCGGAGAAGAATTTCCCACCACCCACGCTATCCCCGACACGGGTTTGCTCCACGCACAACTTCTCCGTTGGATGCCTACCAGTTGCTGTGCGCGCTGCGCAAAGCCTGCTGCAGAGAAGCAGTGCTCGGTCTGTAAGGCCGTCATGTACTGCAGTCGCGACTGTCAGTTCGAAGACTGGAAGGCGCACAAGAAGTCGTGTGTCAAGACAGGGGAGAAGCTCCTCGATCGCACATCGCTCCTCAAGATGTCCAACGCCATCTTCAGGGCAGAGCAAGAGTGTGACTGGGATTTCATCGCCAAACACGACAAGTACATCGACCAGCTCTTGATGCCCAAAAAGCAAGAATACCACCAGAAGCTTCTCAAGACGTTCGCCTTCGCCTACAACAACTTGATCAGCGACAGACACGAGGCCGCACACACCATGGCGGTCATCCAGATCAACCTGCGGCGCGTGCTCCTCTTCACCTCGCTCAACGCCTACTGGCAGGTCGGCGTTCTCCTCAACCTCATCGGCTTCTCGTCATACGAATGCGGCAACTTTGAGCAATCTCTTGACTGCTTCGAGAAAGCACGCGTGGCATGCTACAAGGCCCCGAGCGTCGGTGTCGAGTGCGACTCCATGATCGGCCTTGCTTTGATCTGCTTGGCGAGGGGAGTGCCGACTTCGATCGCGGGCGGGGATCGGAACGACGGACTCGACATGCTTCGAAGCGCCAACTTCGCAGCCGACCTGGTGACCGACGACCAGAACAAACAGAAGCTACACTCTTTGAGGCAGCTGTTGTTCTGGGTCTTGAGGTATGCCGATACGTTCGATGAGGCGGTAACCCTCTGCGACGAGTACCACCTTCTTGCTACGCAGACGTCTATCGCGATGAAGAAACTCAGCAAGTCGGAGGTCAACTCCTACGTCGCGAAGGCACGCATCGACCAGAAGCGTGAAGACACCGACAGCTTCCACAAGACCGTTGTGGAATTGATGGAGAGGATGACCGAGATGCGTCCGACCGACATGCACCACGCGAGGCAGTTGCTCGGCGCGCTCGAAGAGATCAAGAATATTGGATATGGCCCACCGTTGAGCTTCGCGACTACTCCCGACCTCGAGACGATGTGGGGAAACGAGGTTTTGGCACTCCAGAAAGTAGGCCGCATCCAAACCACCGTTTCTGCTTTCAATATCATCCACCCCGTGTGGTAGTGTGAGTCGGGAGTGCCATGTGTGCATGGGTGTTATGTGGGCGTGGGTGCTACATGTGGGGTGGGGTTGGGTGCTATGTGGGCGTGGGTGCTATGTTGGTGTGAGTGCTATGTGGGCGTGGGTGCTATATGGGTGTTATGTTGGTGTGAGTGCTGTGTGGGCGTGGGTGCTATCTGGGTGCTATGTGGGCGTAAGTGCAACGTTTTGATTGTCAATACATATGTACGAACACCAAATTGAGTGTCAGTTTTCTGATGGCCGAGATACCCCTGTACAGTAGGACCACACTTCGGGTCCTATGGTGGTTCTAGGATGTAGGAGTTGTCTTATGGGTAAGCTACCCCTGTACAGTAGGAACACATCTCGGGCCCTATGGTGGTGCTCGTATGTAGGAGTTGTCTCACGGGTCAGCTACCACTGTACAGTTGGACCACACTCAGTGCACAATTGTGGTGCAAATGGGGGGTGGGTGTTTCCTTATTAATGAGGTACCCTGTGTGATATGTGGGCGTGGGTGTCGTGTGGGTGTGGGTACAACGTTTTATTGTTAGTGCATACATACAAACACTAAAGTGTTTGTCAATTTTTGCAAGTCCAAAATCACGACTGGACCAGAGAGTCTTCAAATTCACCCTCTTCTATGATCTCCCAGTCATCTCGTTTAACATTTTCGTATGGCATCTGTAGTTGATCTGTACGGAGCATCTGTGGTTTGTCTGTACGGAGCATAGGTGGTTGAGGCAATGGGTTGGTTAGTGCCTTCTTTACAAATGGTGTACCCTCTGGTGCCACGAAACGGTCTTGTATTACATGATTTGCTTGGACGCTCGAGAGACCGTTCCATACTGTGCCATCCGAAAATCTAGGCTCCGAGTTCTCCACAGGTACAGGCATATACTCTTCAAGTGTGATGAGTGTTGCAGTGATGGGAAGGTGGCTAGAGATATCGCGTTTACTCAGTGTCAGTGCTGAAATTGGTGGAGAGTTAACTACGACCATTACAAGAGCTGTGAAAAAGTAACACACATGATACTGCAATGACATTATTTTCATGGACACTACATTTTGAAAGCAACTTCATTGTCTTTATATAATCAATGATGCCCCCCTAAGCTTTATGTAGCTCAAAGAATACCCAGATCAATCACTTTAAGGTACCCGTAAACGACACTTTCGCATAGGCGTGTCTAGGCGCTTGAATTCAGAAAAACACCTGTCTCAAACCTCACAGACATGAGTTTTCTCAATCGTATTCTAGCCTATATGCGCCCGCATGTGAGAAACCAGCTTGCTGCGTTGCGAGAACGCCATGCCTCACGTCTCACAGACATGTGGCTTCTCACCCGAATGCGTCCACATGTGCAAAGCAAGGCCGCTGAACGTCGAAAACTCTTTGTCGCACGTCTCACAGACATGTGGCCCCTCTCCCGAATGTGTCAACATGCGCAGAGCCTTATGCGCCCGAATCATGTGCCTACTCCTGCTACTGGAAGTCGAGAACGCATTACCGCACGTCTCGCAGACATACGGCTTATCCCCCGTATGCGTCCGCATGTGCTCAGCCAGGTGGCTGGACTTCGAGAACGCCTTGCCGCACGTTTCGCAGACATGCGGCTTCGCCCCCGAAAGCGTCTTCGTGTGCGTAGCCAGGCTGCTGGGCACGAAGAGCGCCTTGCCGTACGTCTCGCTTACATACGGCCCCACCCTCGAATGTGTCAGCATGTGCGCAGCCAGGTTGCAGCGCTGCGAGAACGCCTTGCCGCACGTCTCGCATACATACGGCCTCTCCCCCGAATGCGTCCGCAGGTGCACAGTCAGGTGGCTGGACGTCGAGAACGCCTTGCCGCACGTCTCGCAGACATGCGGCCTCTCCCCCGAATGCGTCCGCAGGTGCACAGTCAGGTGGCTGGACGTCGAGAACGCCTTGCCGCACGTCTCGCAGACATGCGGCTTCTCCCCCGAATGCGTCCGTATGTGAATCGCCAGGTGGCTAGACTTCGAGAACGCCTTACCGCACTCCTCACAGACATAAGCCTTCTCCCTCGAATGCGTCAGCATGTGCCTATCCAAGCGTTTGGAAGTGAAAAATGCCCTACCACACGTCTCGCATGCATGCGATTTCGAATGCGTTTCCATGTGTGGGTCGGGGAACCACAGATTGTGCACCGGATGGACATACGGTCCTACGACGTCATAAGTGGGTTCCATGATGGGTAGTGTGATATGAGATAAATCACAATATTCATGGATTTCATCTTCTGTACGTAGAATATTACATTCACTCGTAAGTTCATGTTGGGAAACAATATGAGAAGTTTCATCTGCCTCCATTTCATTCTCTTGGTCAAGGATCATGTTCCAAACTTTAGTTTCGTCAAACATACCCAGATTATCTTCATCCATGTTGCCTATGTTATGTATCATACCATGTTCGTTTTGTAAAGTTTCATAATTATTTTTGTTTGTTGGATTTAGTGAAGGTGGGTTCAGTGGTGGTAGAAAATCTATATTGCCACTGTCTAGCATGAGCCACTGAAGCTCATCTGCATCCATCATATTGTTGTTACTTGGCAAGGACAATGAATAATCTGCTTTATTATTATAGTATAGATGTTCTGCGTTATCATCATCGTATATGTTGTATGTGTCATCACGCCAGCGCTTGCTCATATTGTATCAAACGAACAACGTACAATCCTTTATATGTAATATGCTCTACATTTACGGGAGGGTAGGGAAAATACACATATTTGGAATGTAGTTTCATATGATTATATCTTGGAAAATTCAACTGCATTGATAATTGGAATCAGCTCAATTATCTGATATTCCCGACACCAATCGTGCGATTCGAGGTGTTTTAAGAAACTTTCGTCAAATTTGACAAATTGTTGGCGGTTGTCCCAGTCAATGTCGACAACCTCTTTCCCCGTAACAGGATCAAAATAAAGTACATGTTGACACACCTGCTCTTTGTATAGATTCAAACGCGTGTCTTGTATTTTATGTTTACCATTTGTATTACCATCTTGTACAGACAGAGATTCACGAATAACCTTCTTTGCACACCCACTACGGTGGGAATAGTTTTGATGTTGATAGTCTTCCTCTAGAATAGTAAAGGTACCCGTTGGAAATGCACCACACACGTCCTGTTGTCCAAATACACCCCCAAAGTTACTCAGTGTCCCAACTGAACTTTTCTGCGATCCCTGGAAAATCCACACCCCCTCTGTTGGGTGTAGAGTGCACCCGATACCGTTCAGTATCTGCGTGCTATCACAGCACTCGTTTAGGAGAGCAACACGCCCGTCATCTGTTTCTGTTAGATCATGGTCGAGGGTATCAACAGTAAAGACAGGTAAAGATATAGTTTCTTCAAATGCAAATATGTCTCTAGTGTTAGGAACGTCCAATTTGAGTGCATCTGCCACCATTTGCACAGTCCGACAGCGACTTCTCGTACATGTACGCCTTAGCCACCATGCTTCTTCGCATGACTCTAATTCATGAGCAGTTGCATTACCCAGCAGGTCAAGGTTCATATTGTAAAATTGCTCACACGCTCTGCGACACCCTCCGGAGGCGATGATAAAGAGCTTGTGGTGCCTACGTCCAGAGTCACGCGAGCGTACGTGTGCATGGTAAACCCCGACAGATTTAGGCATGTCGCATTTCCATGGACGACTGTCACGTCCTCTCATGGTTGTACTATGATGTCCTATGCGGTCAGCAATAAGATTATCCAAAAGTATCTGACTGCGCTCTTTACCAGTACAGTTGTCATCCGCCGAGACGGCGATTGCCTCAGTGTCGCCATATACTGGCATGTGCGCTAGGCTAACCGTATCAGATGGGGGGGTTGCCGCTATTTCCTGTAACATATTGAGTATTTTAGACCGTATTTCTTCCGGATGACTCAATAGTTTAGTTACATCTGGATGAATATCTTTGTTACCCGGGTCGCACTCTACACAAGTAGATCCCATGAAAATCTCACGGGTAATGGGGAGAAGTACACAGTCACTTGCTCTGTCTACTACTAACCTAAAGCCGCGCAAATTTCCAGACAAATCAACTCGGTGATTGGGCATGACAAATACTTCTGCATGATCATCACCTGTCAACAGTGAGGTATATGTGATATATTCGTCGCGTGAAAGAGGATGCAGCGCATGATCCGTGTGAAGCCTTTGAGCTACAGGGATTACGTCACTTTGTTCTCTATAATTTTCTCCTTCGTGGTCTTTGTCTGTGAAGTAATCTTGGCTTTTGTTGTATCCGTTGTTGTTATCGTACCCGGTATCATCTTCACTTAAAGATATGTTGTGCTTATTTTCATGTAATTGGTGGTTCTGATTTGATGTTGGAAAATCATTATGAAAGTTTGCGCGATTTCCAGTTGCAGGAGCAGGAAGGCCAAACACCCCATGTTCGGTCATTTTCAAGCTTTGACTTGTGGATATTTGGTTAAATACAAGTCTTATTGTGTGAAACTCATTTCAGTCCCTGATTGTTTACCAATCCGGAAGAATCGTTGTATCTTTTGGTTTGAGATATATGCCTTATTTGAGTAATTTAAACAAATTTTGATTATTTTCCAAAGAGTTGACTAAAATGTATAATGAAACGTTGTTTCCAAATCGGTTGAAAATACGTATGAAACGTCATTTAAACCGTTTTTAATTTCATTGCACCACATATACCACCGAATTCACATATTCACAGACACAAAAAAAACATTTTTCATCGATGGAGCAAGTTGTTTCTTCGGGCACAGAATTGGTGTGTCTAGACACGGATTCAAGTGTCGATGAACCACCACACAAAAAGAAAAAGATTCGTACGACAAATGGGGGGTCTTCGAGTGAGGCGTCTATTGTGAAGGTTTTCAATGACAAGAAGAGTAAAAAGTCAACTGGACTTCAGAACGGCAAAGACACTGCTCTTATTGGGAAAGAAGGTCAAACTTCATTGGATGTTACGAATAAAGCGACTACAGGAAACAAAAATTCAACAATGAGGAAAGACTCCAAGAAATATCCGGACACCGGAACTCAAGGAGAAAAGAAGATTGCAAAAAAGCATCATGCAGTGGCGAATGTTCCCCGCCTACAATTGCTGAGAAAGGTTCGGTACCCGACTCAGGTGACGAGTGCGCTGTCAAAGATTTCAGACCAATTGCTCTTATTTCCAGACAACAAATTGCGTGATCTTTTCTTGTCGAACGGGCTTGCAGACATCCGTCAAAGTCAATCCAAGGACCTGCGGGATGCAGCCACGCAACGGAAGGAGCGGTCTGTTTTTTTCTGCGAGAAAGTCCACAAGGCTTTCGTCGGACGTGAGGCTGCCAACACGTTGATGGTGATATTCTACAATCCTGCTTCAGTATGTGTTCTGGTGGAGGAAATTCATCGAAACGACAAAGAATGTCCTGCGCACATTTTAATCGTCCGCTTTGATACTGCATTCATCGCCATTATCACCGATTCGAACGTCCTGTCGCGCTTTCCATACCGTTCTTTGGTAGAACGTGGTGACAGCAGTTCATGTTTCATGTGGTTCAACATGAAGGAAATCAGCTGGACACAGAAATTTCCGGTGCAGCAGCGGCGCCTCAAGAAGATGGAGGTTCTACAAAAGGCGACCCCCTTGAGTATAGTTGGGCATATTCTGGCGACGTTTTTTGAAGCCAAGTCTCATCCTTGGGTAGATGGCAGCACCAGTACAGACAAGAAAAACTACCATCTCTACCTCAAGCCGATTTTAAAGCTGGACGAAGACATTCCGATCACAGATGAAAATATGGTTGACTTTTTATGGGTAGAGAGTATCACTACATTTGTGTCTCGTTTCTCAGTTGTAAAGAGGAAAGCGTTGCAAGTGAATTCACGTCCGAAGGAGGTGGTGTGTAAGAGTGCCAGCAGTGACGTTAGTGCCCTTACGGGAGATGCAGTTGACGCGTCTGCGGGAGAAATTGTTCAAGACACTCTCGATCAAATCATCACAGGCGTCATTATTCAAGACATCCTCGATCAAATCATCACGGGCGTCATTGAAGAGTCGGATACTATATGACGTGGGCGCGCATGTGAGATAGGACGGGTGTTCAAATGGCTGTGTGTGGGGAGGCTATAGTCCTGCAGATGTTGGCGTGTAAAATGAATACATATTTAATTGATCTTCATTCCAAATACGACACGTGTGTCAATTTTATTACAGTAGAATAGTGACTATCGTCAAAATCACCCAATGTCCTCTAGGTCAAGAGACAAGTCTTCTACTGGCACCGTCTTTCGGTTGGGCCTGAGTACCCACAGTGGAATGGGTAAATATTTCAAGACATTAAAAACAAGTGAAATTAACGCCAATACAAAGGCAACACAATAAGCGCGATGTGATGATTCATCTGTAGTAACATCTGTCATCTCACGCATAGACATTGTGACCAAGATGGCCGTGATCACAACAAGGTTAGATCGGTTAATAACGTTTGCGATGACAACCATAATGGTTGGGATCTTGACAAGGGGTGCAAACAATAGCATCGGAATATTTCCAGCACTATCAACTGCACTTGTAGACAAAAAGTCGGTGTCGAAGTGAATTGACGCATTCACATCAGAATGAAATTCGAGTTCTACAATACTGTTGGTGTTGAATGTGTCTACATGTGTCTTATTCTGCAGCCACCCAGAGCTATTTTTCATCGTATGCACAATAGTCGAAAGCTGCCCCCTCGTAGCTAGGAAAAACATCACGAATGTGAAGCATATCGTGAAGACAAATGGTGTGCACTCAAAAAGAGTACGCAGTGGCTGCTGTTTGGGTGAGACGGTGACAAGAAGCCAGGGGCAAATCAAGGGGAAAATTACAGAGAATGTTACGTCAAAGATGGTGTGTACTGCAGAGGCATCGACGTTCGCATTTGAGAGCGCCACACAGAACATAATGAATGCCCCTGTTGCAAAGACACAAGATGTCACCGTCAACAATCTCTTTGCTCGCATTATGCAGGCTGCTTCTGCATCTACGAAACCGCTCGTAGATCGTGCAAGGATCACCATGATGTTGACGCTTTGTGAAATGGACATAATCAATAGTCCGGACAAGAATGCCGTTGTCGGAGCAGGAGAAACTGTATCAATACAATAAGTCGTAGTGAAGGTTGCAATCCCGAGGAGGTAAATATCAGTGTAAACATTACGTCGCTCGTCAATTGCCACTTCTAGTTCTGGCATAAAATGAGAAGCAGTGGGTGCAAATTCATCACTATCTGTTTCAAACCCGTCATCTGACATGGATGATGAAAACTCATTTGGGGTTGCATTGTGTATAATCGTCTGTGGTTGTATCTTAGTATGTAGTTTTGTTACGACGGGAGTGATGACATCTATCTCACCTGGACGTTCGCTTACAGAATTACTCATTGCAGACGTAAGTGGTGCAAATAAGTAGCTTATACCAAAGTACGGATTCCATCCAGTTATGCTTCGGATCACCACCTTAAAAATAATCAACAAAAAACCCTGTGCAAACCCAATCATGAGAATCACACTGCTTACAAAAAGCTGTTTCTCTACACTAAGGCTTCCAGGGTTAAGTAGCACATTGAATGCACCAGAACTAAGCAGTAGCATTGTTTGTATGATAGCCGATGCGATCATATTGTCAATGAGAACAAGAAGACTAGCTTGAGTATAATGAGTGCACGCGTTGGCTCATCCTTAAATCTTATGGTGTTATATTTGGTAGCATTTCTGTCCAAAGTGTGATGATTTGTGAGTTCAACCCATTAAAAAAATAGTCGGGTTTAGTAATAGAACATATATTTACAGGACAATTATTAGGTTTATATAATTTTGTATTTGACCACATCTCATGTCGAACAACATCTATATACAGCAAGTGTAAATATGTTTACTAGACTACTTAATTACTATGTGTGCCATGAAGTCAGCGCGTTAACATTACTAATACCAATAAACAGAAACACCTTGACGAGGAATGAACCGAATGCAACAAACAGAAAGTTTCCAACGAATTCCACGGTAGGACCAAACACATCCGATTTCCGAGGGATTGCGTGGGGGAAAAAGCGCATCTGGAAACTCTTTATGATTGTCTCCAAGACAAAGCATCCAGCCACCACGAACAACACTCGTGCTCCCCAACGACTCTGCATGACTGGAGTTGTTGCGTATGGAGGGGTGTAGAAGATGACAGGTTGGAGTGCATTGATGAGCATGATGTACACAACAATAATTGCATAAGTGAGATAACCAATGGCATCGAGTCCGGTCTTATGTTTGACTGTTGGAACAGGGGGGTTAGTTTCTCCAGTTGGAAGGTCAGGATCTTTATCTGGTTGAGGTTTCATGTGTGCAACATAATGGATGTCCAGTGATTTACGGAAACGCAGATGTAGGCCCAACAGAGCAAATAGTGTCCATGATGAGAAAAGAACAGTCTGAATACGCCACTCATCAATACCAACAGAGCCCGGCATAATACCAGCAACAAGCATCATGGGGACCACAACCGAAGCTTCCATATACATAATCTTACGTAGCTCTACTGAAAACTGAGAGCTTTTGGACTTATCCTTGAAAGTATGAAGGTCTACACTTTTGTATTCTAGAGACAGAGTATTCGACACCAACTGTGTACACTCAACCATATGAAAGTATTGATACATCCATGCCATGACCTGTCCTATGAGGGCATAGAACAAGTTACTGGTTGGAATTGATTTCCATTTTGTAGTTGAACTGAAGATTACAATTGTCGCAATAAGCCCAATGAAGTTCCAGATGTGCACCAGAACAACACGGGCATGGCTCCAGTACAGGGGTTCATAACCGGGGAGCTGTATCATTGCGAGGGAGAATGCACTTGCGATCCAGAGTGCACTGAAAAGCATGAAATTGCAGTGAACAGCCTCGAGGCGGAGTATAGAGTTGCTACCAGAGACTTCATACATTTTGGGAATTTTCATCCCGGTATTCTCGTGATGAATTTCAATAATCTCTGTGTCTGCACCGTAAGCCTGCTTGATGAAGGTTGAAAGGGATACTGCTGGGAAATTTTGCAGATCAAATGTCTGAAGAATACGATCTGCGTGGAAGACTTGATTTCCAGTTATACCGTTCATTTCAAAGGCATGTACCAGAAGAGTCAGCGCAAACACGACAGACATTATAAAATTTGTTGAAGTGACTCCAAAACGCATAGCGTTTACGTATTTTATGATAGTGGTACTGTCCCCAACAATCATATTTGAAAACACAGGTGATTACCGTTGTCATTTGTTACTCCGTGTGTGTTTTTATAGTATGGACGAAAAAAATATGACCCAAGTCATTGATTTTGGTATAGTTCACTTGATTTTACACCAAACAAAAATTTGCATCTGAAAAGACATCACGTGAGAATATGTGCACAAATGTTTTTCGTGAATTATGAAGGACTTTATTGACACAACACCACGTGAACATTTTGACTTGATGTTCGCACTACCACACGCCCACCCGTACACACATTACTACCACACACCAATCACGTAAATACACGATTCAAGCGGTATCTTACAATTTCCCACCTAAGGTTGTGTGGACGTCTGCAACACATCCATGCCGTCTTCTACATCTCCATCGACTTCAGCAATATCGTCGTCGATTTCAACAATTTCGTCGTCAAGTTCAACCATCTCGTCCTCTTCCTCATCGTCACAACAGAGAGTATCAACGCATTCGATACGTGTTGCAGTAGCGCAAGCCTCCGTATGCATCGTGCTCGCGCCAGAACGCGTAGAGAGCTCCTCCTTGACTAATTTGAGCTTTCCTGCCACAGAATCTAGACGTGTCTGCATGACGTTGAGACGCTTACGAAGAATTTCAACACGAGGGGTCATAGTTTCAACCCGCTTCCCCATCTGAAGGTTCTTAAGATGCAGCTTGCTTGTTTCGCTACGACGGAATGGGTTGCGCGCTGGCTTGGGTTCCTTCTTTTTCTTCACAGCGACTGCTGCACGGGGAGAATCCGTCTTCTTACGAGCACGGTCCTTACGCACCACAGAAGACGGCTTGGTGACACCAGTCGCAACTGCCTCGACATCTGCATTGTCAGTAACAAAGACCAGCTTATTCGACTTCATCTATATAGACAGCTAGTCGTTTTGAATTCACAAGATAATTTGAATCTTCCTGTACACTATAAAAAATTTTTTCTTTCAAGTCTGTTTGAAATAATAAAGGTGTCGTTGAATTGAATTACGTTTTACATATCGACACGTTTCTTTACTCAATTGTTTGCTTAGGTGTCAAAATAGCGAATCGACGTGGAGGGGGTACAGATAAAGACTGCTGGTCGACCAGAATATGAGGGGATTCACGACTCGGACCATCTTCCTCAACTGAGACATTGTGACAATCTTCAACATCTGTTGTGTCAAGTCGTGCCACCTGGTTTCGTAAAGATACAAATATTGCTAATGGTAGAACTACACATAAAGCAAAAAAACACAATGTCACTAGTACCACGATTATGTCAAACCTTCCAGTTCCTCTGCTAATAGCTGTAGGTGTGGTAGATACGCCAAGTTCTTGGGTATTCGAATTTTTTGGAGTTGTCGTTTTTTGTATATTGATATCATGGGATGACACATCATACACATTAAGTTGAACGCTTGATGCACCAATAAACAGAGTAAATGTGCCAAGTGTAAGAATGTCAATTATGTTTTTGAGTTCGTCAACCGAAGACAATACAACTGTCACTACGCTGATACCAGTTGACAAAATACGCCGGGTTGTTATGGTTGATTTGAAACGAACAACTCTAACCATTGAAGGATTGACCGAAAGTTCTTTTGCTATACCAACGAT
>Ga0307489_10001923_pt1 | contig 13797 bp, 24 predicted proteins | sample SB12metaG_FD_202247 | JGI IMG/M metagenome (GOLD analysis project Ga0307489, IMG submission 202247) | Sea-ice brine microbial communities from Beaufort Sea near Barrow, Alaska, United States - SB 1.2 | ecosystem: Environmental > Aquatic > Marine > Coastal | place: USA: Alaska | collected... | reverse complement strand
ACTCCCTAAACACCCTCTACACACCCCCTAAACACCCCCTAAACACCCCCTAAACACCCCCAAAGCAACCCCTCAACACCTTCGCGGTGGATCACGTGGGGTCCAGGGTCCCTGCCGTCACCCTGGAAGTGCGCGGGCACGGGCGCGGCCGGGCACCCGTCGAACGACTCCACGTCGAACTTCTGCAGCCCGTACGCCACGTCATCCGTCATCCAGGGCCAGAGTGATAAGATATGATCCGATATCAATATGGGATATCGATATGGGATATGGGTAATCGATATGATACATGGTATGAGATATGGTATGACAAAGTGCGTGAAACCACTTAGACACTCAGCAACTAGTAGTACAAAGTCGTCCAAATGGAACGTTCTGATTGGTCGAGCGGGCACTAAGTCAGTCTAAGTAGCACTAAGGCAGACTAAGTGTCTAAGTGGTTTGGCGCACTGTGTCATATATCGATATGGTCATCCTGTATATCGATATGGGATATGAGCTAATGATATGGGAGATGACAGTATCGATATGGTCATCCTGGAGATGCATATGGGATGTCTTGTCTCTCTGTCCAGGGCCGCACGGACCGCGCCACCCACGTCGCCGGAAGCCATGTTGTTACTTACCTCTGTCGGTAATTGTGACGCGGTACACGGTGGTGGTGAAGAGGGTCGGGTCGATGCTCATCATGTCAGCGCCTTGGGGCTCAGTGAAGGCGAGTCGAGACATACGACACCATACCAGTCATGGTGGATGATTTGGTTTGATGCTCGCCAGTTCAGTTCTATATTCCCCAGTTCTGGTGAGGGGGTTCGGTTCATGCTCGCCAGTAGTGTCTGGTGAAATTTACTGGAAGTGCGGCACAGTCAGGTGGTGACCTCGCCGCAGCAGCACATTCCGATACTGATTCTCCCCCAGTGACACAGGTTGAGTACCGGCGATACAAGTCGCGGTTGATGGCGTCGAGCCTTACCTCGAAAACGAGCGACATGCACCGTGCAGGAGGGTCATTGAGAACAAGCATGTGATCGAGATCGGAGCATGACTCACCTCCTGTCAAAATGCTCATACAGACGTGCGGACTCGGCTCGTCGATTCAACGTCAATCAAATGCTTCTTCCGATACCTCCCTTGCCGTGTGCCGTTCAAGTAGCGCTGCCCCCACGGGTCGGCGGTGGCGGCGGAGGCGCCGTACATGACCACGTAGCTGCCGCCCGGTAGTGCCCAACAGAAACCCAGAGCACCCGGTCGTTCCGACGAGTCACGGACCCAAGTCCCGATGAACCAACGCGCCCCTCTGAATCCACGAAAACCTCTATATGTGTGTGTTGTTTATGAACGTTCATCGAGCCCCAAGGCACTCATATGGTGAGCATTAACCACCCCTCTCCGCCTTTTCAAGCGGATAAACCATGGGGTCGGTCTGTCATGATGGCCCCTCGAAGGACACTAGTCAAATACTTCAAAACATCGGACTTGTGGCGTTTACCTCAAGTAACGAGGGTTCGAAAGGTGATGATGATCGTTCCGAAGCCAAATTCTGCCAGGCCCCACCGTCGGGCCGCTTCTCGAAACCACGATTGACCGGGAGGTAGCGGCGCAAGTGCAAATTGAAAGAAAAAACTTGAAAGCAGATGCTGAAGTGAAACATAGCCCTGCTTTACCCATGCTCATCAAAACGTAGTACGAACCATTGTCAGCATGTCATATTTGGCGAGCTATGCGGGGCGTTGAGACCGAATTCATTACAGTTGCCTTCATGACAGTTTAAGCTTTGCGAGTCAGACGCTCTCAACATGGGTTGAACCGGGTTTAGGGTTTAGGGTTTAGGGTCTAGGGTTTAGGGTTTAGGGTTTAGGGTTTAGGGTTTAGGGTTTAGGGCTTAGGGTTTATGGGTTGAACCGGTTTCATGTAGCACCGCCCCACCATGATGAGGGCGGTGAGGACTTTGTCGGAATTTTCCTCGGATCCAATGATGAACATAGGGCTCTCGGCCACGCCCGGGGCCACGGCCACCAGAGTGACGAGATATCATGATATCGATAGGGGAGATCGATATGGGGTATCGATATGGGAGATCGGGGTATCGATGTGGGCTAATGAAATGGGAGATGACAGTATCGATATGGTCGTTCTCCACATCGATATGGGATATCTTGTCACGCAGACGGCCACGGCGATACATGCGTGCCACGTCACATGACGCGACGTAGGCTTATAAACACATTGTTTTTCGTGGCGGGCATCAATTGCCATCAAACCCGGATCTTACCTTGCGTTATGAAGTGCATCACAGTGACGGCCTCATCGGAGTGTTCACTGCCTCCCGCCAGGGCCGTCGCCACCAGAGTGACAAGTATCCCATATCGCTATGGGAGATGTCTGTGTCGATGATGTCATTTCCCATATCATATCCCAAATCGATACCACATATTCCATATCGATGTCCGATCTCCCATATCGATCCCAATATCGATATCGGATCACATCTTGTCACTCTGGTCGCCCCTCGTTCCCCTGGTAGCTCAACTTGACTGATTGCTCTCAGTGTACCGGTGTACCTCATACACACTCGCCGCGTCATCCACGCATCCTCCTCCTTGGCAGAGTGACAAGATATGATCCGATGTCGATATGGGAGATCGATATTGGAGATCGATATGGGAGATCGATATGGGAGATCGATATGGGAGATGACAGTATCGGTATGGTCATCTCCCATATCGATATGGGATCTCTTGTCACTCTGCTCCCTGGCGTGGCCATTCGTGTCCGTGGACCCTTATTGACTGGAAGCGTACTCGAGGTTTTGTTTTAGCTGGGCAGTTCAGCTGCATAATAGGACAATTTAGCAAGAGGCATAAGCGCAGAGGAATACGCGCAGAGGAGAGAGAAGAGGGCAGGGTCGCTCCCGCGTGTATGAGGAGAAGAGGAGAGCGAGTATGGGAGAGCGACTCTGCGGGAGAAAATGAGGACTTCAGGAGGCACCAGGCGTTCGCTCTGGCCTCGATGAGTAATTATAAGTGATATTTATTTCTGGGGAGGGTTGCATTATTATATAAAGCCAACATCCACTGCGCGACAGGGGACGGGGAACGGGTATAAGGGCCTGCCTTCCTTCGGGTCCGGGACCACCTTCGAGGCCGATGTGATATCGACGATCCATATGCCGGGCATCAGGGCCTGGCCACTCGTTCCCTTTGTAGCTCAACTTTTATTCGGCAGACTTGGCTGCCGCCTTGTACACCGGAAATCCGATCTTCGTTCTGTCGCAAGAGTCCCTCGCTTTCTTTAATCAATAGACCACCAAAAACTTGAAAATGTCGGCGTAGTCCCTCGGTTTCGCGAGTTAACAGACCATAAAATGGAAAAAATGTAACGGAAAATATTTTTTTCTTCGAATTTCGGAAGGGTTGCCGAGCTTTATGGGAATGATCAATTCTTTACGTGGGCAAAACCCCGCGCGTTTCGAAATCGATGCTTTTGGAAGCTTTTGGAAGCTTCCGCGCGCTGCCTCTGCCGCGCCGCGCGCTGCCTCCGCCCTGCCGCGCCGCGCGCTGCCCCCGCCCCCGCCCCAACGGGCAGCACCGCCGTCTGCCGAACACCCCCAGCGGGGGGCTCTCCGGGAGAGGGAGAGGAGGGTCACGCACGAGTATTAGTTTTGAGACTTTTATTATTAGTTTTGAGCTGCAAAGTTAACACAGACCCGACCGGTCATCTCCTCGGGCCAGACGCCGCTGGAGGTGGAGGTGTCGGCGTCGGTGGCGACGCTGGGGGTGCCGGCGTCGGCGGCGGCGGAGGCGGGGGTGGTGGTGGCGATGTCGGCGCGGAGGCGGCGCGAGGCGCCGGGCGCGCGGAGGGTGACGGCGGAGCTCAGGCCGCGGCCGCGGCGGGTTGCCGAGACGGTCGTAGCAACGCAAGCGAGTAGAAGCGCTGCGGCGGCGGTGGCGGCGGCGGCGGAGGTGGCGCCCGACGAGCGGCGCATCATGGTGGCTGCGGCGAAGGCGATACTCGCGGACGGAGGAGGTATGTCGAAGCTGTCGGGGATGTGCGGCGTGCGTGGTGCGCGCAGTTGTGTCGTTGTCTGCCTTTCAACAGGCGTCTGACTAATTAGTATCGTAAGTAGTCCTCGTCAGCAGACCATCCAAAAACTAGACTAGTTCTTTTAAAGCCGAGCAACAACAGGGTTGCCGAGGATGCTCCCTCCCCCGGCGGGATCCACACACGACCCGCCGCGCGACAAACGCCCGCCGTTTCCGGGCTCATCATGTCCTTCCTCCGACATGAAGCCTCCCCCCCTCCCCGCCGCCGCTGCCTCCAAACGCCATCCCCCCTCCCCGCCGCCACCGCCTCCGAACGCCCCTCTGACCGCTACGTCGTGCGCCTGGCGGGCGAGGTTGACGTTAATGAGCTGGGGGACGCGATAGGGTTGGACGGGGTGACCTGGCTGAAGGAGCTAGGGCTGGCAACGGACCCGCCCCCGCCGTCGCTAACGCTGTAGTCGCTCGCCGCCGCCGTGGAGGCGCAGCGGGATGAGATCGCGTCGCAGCGGGCGGAGGTACGTCCTTGCGAGACCGGGTGGCAACACTAGAGGAAGCGGGGGGGGGAGTGGGGGGGTGAACGGGTGGCAACTCTGGAGGAGGCAGCGGGGAGCGGAGCGGGGGCGGGGGGTGCACGTGTGGTCTCCCTTGCTGCCCGTTTCGAACGCCCAACTGGCCGTCACGTCTGAGGCGCTTGGCGGGCGAGGTTGACGAGGACGAGTTCGTCGGCAAGCTGGGGCTGGCCGGGCTGAGCTGGCTGCGGGCGAAGGGGCTGCTGACCTATCCGTCGCCGCTGCTCGGGGGGCTGCTTGAGGACATGCGCGAGGTCCTTGCGGCGGAGGTGCTGCCGCTGCTGGACCCTACGGATCTCGCCGTGCTCGCGCAGATGGGGCCGCCGTGGCTAGCGTTGGTGGTGTCCTCCGGCCTCCCGCGCGCGGGGAAGAGCGCGGGGTTGCTGCTGAAGCTCAGGGAGTTTGTCGGGTCCGTCGCGCGGCCGGCTTGGGCGAAGGAAATCGGGTGCCCATGGCACCCACGGACATGTGGACTTGCTGCTCATCGCGGCCAGCTGGAGGTGCTGCAGTGGGCGCGGGAGCACGAGTGTCCGTGGAGCGAGCATGCACCGTCGCCGCTAAGGGCGGGCACCTGGCGGTGTTGCAGTGGGCGTCGGAGCAAGGGTGCCCGTGGGGCAGGTGTAACATTGTGCCCGTGCCGCTGCGGGCGGGCACCTGGCTGTGTTGCAGTGGCTGCGGGATCACGAGTGCCCGTGGGACCAGAATTGCGTGTGTTGCGGGCCGCTGCGGGCGGGCACCTAGCGATGTTGCAGTGGGCGCGGGAGCGCGGTTGTGTGTGGGACCCATTCGATGTGTGTTAACGCGCCGCTGAGGGCGGGCACCTGGCGGTGTTGCAGTAACTTCGCGATAATGACTGCCCGTGGAATGAGAATCGAGGACGACCTCGATGACGAGAATTGCTGCTCACTCGCCGCGCGGCGGCGGGCACCTTGATGTGTCAAAGTGGTTGCAGAATTACGGCTGCCTGTGGGACGATGAGACGTGTGCGCTCGCTGCTCGGGTGGGCAGCTGGAGGTGTTGAAGTGGGCGCAGGGGAACGACTGCCCGTGGAGCTGGAACGGAGTGACAAGATATGATCTGGTCATACCGGACAGGATGACAAGGATGACAGGATGACAGGATTTTGGGGGTCACCCTCAGGATTCTAAGGCCAAATTTGAGGTTTTCAAGTCATCCTCAAACTGACAGGCTGACAGGATTCATGGTCATCCGGGAGATCGATCCTCCATATCTTGTCACTCTGGGCCACCCGCACCCACGGGCGTCATCGGAAGTGCGCACGTCATCTCGTTTCATCGACACCCGTTCGCCTGGCCCAAGCCGGCCGCCGGGCGCAGGTGAAAGGCACCCTCAACTCCAGCCGCACAACGCCGCCCGGCGCCCGCGGGGTCCGCGCGAGGCAAGTCGGATGACTCCACGTACCCAGGCGAACGAAGCCGGCAATTATAGCCGGCGGTCATCACTCTTTCATGAGTGTTGGACAAGCCTTGCTAGCGTAGGTATATGCCCAGGTGTAACTCCAGCGTGGGTGAGTCGGGATCATAATGCTGTTCAGTCGCCCGAGCCGCCTGAGCGAGACCGACATAGTGTCAAACCGTGCTCGGAGACATCACTAAATGTTTTTTTGTCGTTCGGGTCACTTCCTCACCCCGTTCAACCCGTGGGGCACGAAACGTTTTTTAGTCCCCGAGGCGTTCAACAGAATTTCAGCTTGTAAGTCACCGCAGACGCACTGGAAAGCGCCACTTTGTCGCGGCGCACACGCCAGTCTCTTCTTCACCATCTACCCCACCGGCAGCACCCACGATACGAAGGTGCGTGGCTGATTCCGCCCAGACTCCCACCCTCCTCCCCGCCGGCGCGCGCTCGACGTGCGGGCGGTGCGGCTTCGCGAAGCTAAAGTGGTGAGCGGCCTATTTTTTTCCCGCGGCCGTTTTGCGTTTCTCCTCCCCGTGGCGGCGGCGGAGGCGTCATCCAAGACGTGCCCGCCTGATTCCTACAATAAGCGGCGGCGATGGCGATGGCCGGGGCGGCGGCGCAACGGGCGCGGGCGGGCGTACTCGGTGGGTCCGATATCCCGGCGTCGCTAAACCCCAAAACCCGCTGTAATGATGTAACGTCCCCTCAAAATGAGATTTACTTGGATGGGCCGAGACCCGAGCGGCGACCGCTAGCGCGCGCCAGCCGCTGCGGGGATGGCGCTACACCGGGCGCCCCCACCCTAAATCGCCAGAATGCGACACTACCCACGCCGCGTTCCCGTCTGCCGCCGCCCTCGCCGCCGCCGCCCTGGACCAAGACGCGTACGACCACGTTTTTCTCGACCGTTTTTCTCGCCACGTTTTCAACAGGTTACACTGCGCACGTTTTCGACCGTTACGTACTTGATCAACCACGAGGCAGGGTCGGCCTAAACGTTACATTACGAGTCGCGCTCAGCGCGGTGTGATGGATTTGAAAGCCATGAAAGGTGGTCTATTTGGATTTCGACATCTACCCACCTTTCGCCGGCGCCTTTTGGGGCCGTGTGACTGTAGCTGGAGCCATCGGCCGCCCACGCTAACACGCCGCCTCCTCCCCCCCCGCCCGCCGCCGCCCTCTTTCCGCCTTCGCTCTTCGACTCGCAGCTCTCGAGATGGCCGCAAACGTGAATATCGTGCGCCGGGTATCCTCGGTGGTGACTCCGCTGTTGTCGGCGCCGCGGTCTCAGGCGAACACCGTCGCGCGAACCGCGGCAGCGGTGTGCGCGCTCGCGCTGGTGGCGGCGGTGTGCGCCTACGTCGCCGTCGGCGGCGGCGGTGGCGGCGGCGGCGGCATCCCGACCGACGCGATCTCCCGGCGCCTTCTCGTGCAAGATGAGGCAGGCTTGGGATACATAGGGTCGGGGTCTTGCCACTTTGCACTGATGTCACCTCCCTTTGTACTGACACCCAATCCCTTTGCACTGACACGTCACGCCACTTTGCACTGTCATGCCACACCAATCTGCACGTGGCGCATCACTTACACTGGCCTGGCACACCACTTCGCACCTGTGAATTTGCACCGAAACGTCCGTCACAATGCAGGGAAATGTGTCACACAATACCAAAAGACCGTCTCGCCTGAAACATTGTGGCGCTTGTGCGAAGTGGAACGAATACATCATGTGTGAGTGTTGCCAACCCTGCCGGCAGGCGACGTGCGCCTACAACTACAGATACTTACTGGTGGCAAGGGCCTTCCTACACTCGTTCCATGATTTCTCTTCCCGAATAGTGAACCGGTGTAGGTACCCGTGCAAACTCGCTGCATCCTCCTTTCTGGCATGCCCACTCGTTCCGTACTAAATGTGTGCTCATGTTGTATCAGTGAATCGGTGTACCCGTACACACTCGCCGCATCCTCATCCATAGCCTATTGATACCCACTCGTTCCCTATGCTGTATGTGTGATCGTGGTGTACACGATCGTACAGCCCATACAGCGTACAAACCAGCCGCATCATCATCCACCTCTCAGGCCTGCCCCTCGTTCCCTAAACGTGTTGCGCACGGCTACGCATATCATGATGGGAGATTACATGGAAATTTGGATTTTCTTGAGACAATAGACGGTCGCTCATACAAATTACAGTGTAGAGAAGACTGCCGTACACGGCAGGCTGAAAAATGTATGGGCGAGGGTCTATTGAGTCAACGATCGTGACCAGACCGCGCCTCGCGCCACCTCCGTTTGCACCCCCCCACCAAAACTGCGTAGAGTGCACGGTGTGCGGCCCCTGAATTGCGGCGAAGCAGCAGTATGATGTGGCTATAGAGGATGCGGACAGTGCGGGGTTTCAGGACGCGACGCTGAACGGTGCAGCTCAGCTTGCTGCCACTGCCGTGTGCACGTATGCCGGGGCGCTCACCTACACCAAGTGCCACTGCATCGGCAGTACGGTAGGGGCTGACTGAAAGCGGGTCCTGCGAGTGTGTTCATACATCATGGTGCACTAGTGCACCCGTGAACACTCGCCGCAGCCTCCTCCATGGCCCGACACCGCGTCCATTTGTCGCCTGTCATCGTGTCCTCCTGTCAACTCAACTTGAGCCGCTCGGCCGCATTCTCTTCCCACAGCATTGCAATAGTAACAACTTGCCGTGCTAACTCTTCATAGTAACTCAAAGATGCTTGCCTTGAACTGAAAAGGGGATAGGCGTCGAGACCCTGCAACACGGTGGTCAACAACGCTATCCTCAAAGCACGCAACGCCGAATGCGCTTACACCGCCACCGGCGACGCCGCGGACCCCGCTGCCGCCGAGGCGGCGTACGCTGCATACTCCCTGCCTGTGTGCCCCACCGAGGTCGCCGGTAAGGCCCGGTAGAAACTGGCGTTAAAACATCAAGCGGCATTTGACTCACACACACGAGCGTCGAGGGTTAGCATACGTGTTGAAGTACATTCTGAGCAATACATGCCAAGCCCTTCCGAGCTTTGCTAGTATTATGGGACCCAGAATGCTCACAAAAGCATGAGAGTGGCGGGTAACTCAATACATCTGGTTGGCTCATATGTTGAGGTGCATTTTGATGCCCGGCCCTGCCGCGTGGCAATGATGTTGTTGTATCCTACTGTGCCGTCGCCTCCGCCGCCAATCGTGACGCTGACGCCACCGCCGCTCGTGCTGCCGCTGTCGCTGCCGTTGCGCACGGGCGGGACCTCATCACTGCCCTCGTCACGGAGGCTACTACTACCGCCGCTGACGCCACCAGCGCCGCGGTGCAGGCTGCCGCTCTTGCTGTCACAACCGCGGCGCAAGGAGCCATCGACGTCGCCGCTGGTGCGAAGACTACCGCAGAAGTCGCTCTTCAAGCCGCTACCACTACCGCCGCCACCGCCACCGCTGCTGTCGACGCGGCCGCGGCCACTGCTGCGAACCAGGCCCTTCACATTCGACAGATGACCAGAGCTCTAGCTGCTGCTGACGCCGCGGCTCTTGATGCCGTCGCCGCCGATGCCGTCGAGCCGCGGCCGAGCGCCGTCGCTACCGACGCTACCGAGGCCGCTGATCGTGTCGATGAACTCGCCGCCACTGGACGTGCCGCCGACTTCGTTGATGCCACCGCCGTCTCCGCCGCCGCCGTCACTGCAGCTGACGACGCGCATGCTGCCGCCGCTGCCGCCGCTGCCGAGTGGCGGGCACGTACCGCGGAGGCCGTCACGGCGGCGAGCGCCGCGGCCCGTCTCGCTGTCAGTGTCGCCGCCCAGGGTGCAATCGACGTCGCCAACTTCGATGACACGACCGCTGCTGTGGCTGCTGTGTTGGTCGAGAAAACCAAAGCCACCGCACTGGCAGCAGCTCAGAATATCAAAGATGTAGACGCCGCTCTGAAGGCCTCCGCCGTTGCGGCGGCTGACGCCACTATCGCCGACGCCGACGAGGCCGCCGCCGCCGTGACAGTCACCACCGCCGCCGCCGCCGCGCGGGCTGACGCTGGCATCTGCAGCACCACGACCTTCCCCGCGCCCACCATCGTGCCGCCCCCCGACGACGGCGACACTACCGCGGTAGTCATCTTCCTCCACGGCTTCTCCGGCGATGGCACCAACTGGGCGGGGCCACGCACTGCTTCCCTCTTCTTCATACGTGTCGCCCCTAAACTAGCCTACTAAGCACTAACCCCTAAACTAGCTTAAAGTAGCTTAGTTTAAGTCCCCATATTTTACTAACCCACTGTAGTCGCCAATACAAACCACTAAGCCACTAACCACTAGCCCCTAAACTAGCTTATACTAGCTTAGTTTAAGCCCTACCATAGCCAGCACTAACTTAGTTTGACAAGCATAATCTTCTTCAGCCTGTACGTCCCTCCTCCCCCGCCTCTGTCATGACTGATTGACGTCACATTTCGACGATGCTCAAGTTAGGCAGACCAGTGTAAGTCCCTGCGGCCAGGCGGACATCCCACTGTCCTTCCCGGAAAATTCCATCCAGGGATTCCCGGGGTTCGCCTTCGAGGGAGTGAAGTGGATTTTCCCGACCGCCAAATCCAGTAAGATCATCGGAATCAATGGCTATCAGGCGCAGTCCTGGTGCGGCGGTGCATGTTGATCCGATGAAACCAACGTTGAATGCTGCTCCTGAAACTACTCATGGCACTTTAAGCTACAAAATGATGATCAGCTTTCAAACGTTGCTTCTTTCAAATTCAACTTGCGCCGCTACAGCCTGGTATGGCATCAACAGCTTTGTCCCCGATGAACAAGTGGATGACCGTGAGGGCGCGCTGCAGGTAGGGAGCGCAACCGCTTCTGATCCAACGGCCTCGTCATCGACTGCGTTCATCTAAGCATACGCATGTTGCAAGTCACGTATACTAATCCGACGCATGATGCTTGTCACGTCATCCAATCAGACACATGATGCTTGTTACGTCATGCAATCAGACGCATGATGCTTGCCACGTCATTTAATCGAACACATGATGCGTGTCACGTCATCCCATCATATACGTGAAGATGCTCATCGCATTATCCATTCATATACATTATGCTTGTCATCTCATCCAATCAGATAAGCGATGCTTCATCACGTCATCCAATCTAATACATGATACGCATATGAGTAAATCCAATCACATACACGATGCATGTCACGTGTTCTATTCGGATACATGGTGCGTATGACGTCGTCCAATCAGACGCATGTAACGCCGCCGGCCCCTGGCCGTGGTCCATTGCATACATCCCATATCATTAGCCCACATCTCATGTTGATATCCAGGATGGCCATATCGATATGGTGCATAACCATATCGATATCCCATATCCCATATTGATAACCCATATCCCATATCGACAGTCATATCGATATCTAATTGATGTCCGATCTCCCATATCGATCTCCCGATCATATATTGTCACTCTGCCTCCGGGCCCTGCCCGCGGTCCATCGCCTACATCACCTCTCTCATCGACGCCGCCATCGCCGACGGCGTACCCGCGGTAAAGCCTCCATAACTTCAATCATGAACTAAAAAGACAACCGACGAAGCCCGTTCAAAATTTGTGCACATAGGGCATACTGATTAACTTATCAGAGGGCTAACTTAATTGAAGAGGTTGTATTTTTGCGGGGTCCTTAACTCGTTGCGGGGTGACTTAATTCAAGAGGGGCTATTATCTCAGCAGATTGATCATGGAGATCGATAGGGGGGCTATATATCTAAACCTAGTGGTAGCTTGTCACGCTGGGCCTTGCAAGCAGGAGAATATCATCGTTGGCGGATACTCTCAAGGCGGCGCCGTCGCCCTGGCCACCGCCCTGCGCAGCCCGCACAAGTTGGGCGCATGCTTGGGGCAGGGAACGCCATAAATTACCCAAGACGTCCTTCTCCTTCTAACGTGGGCCAGGACGCTTGGTGCCTCTTCATACGCGCGGAAGCGTCTCTCTCTCGCGGGGGGCAGGGCGGAAGCCTTGTGCCACCTTATACACGCGGAAGCGTTTCTCTCTTGTCTCTAAAAACCCTTTAACACTCTCGCAAATCCCCGTTTATTGAATTTAATGCCGCCCCCCCGCGCGATTTGTCTGAGAATTTTCTGCCAGGCCCTACCTCGGGCGTCAGCACGTACATGACGCTCGTCGACGACTACCCTATGATCGGGCCCGGATCAGAGTGACAAGATATCCCATATCGAAGCTGCCATCTTCTATATCGATAATGTCATCTTGTCATATTGTTGACAAGATGAACAGATCATATCTTGTCACTCGAGCCCGGCTTCAAACATCACAAAATGCCATGCCATTCAACACAATGAATGAGTACTGACACATGTGTCGAAGGACATTGGGAGCAATCCCTGCTGAGGCCCCATCCTGGCATAAAGTGCGCTAATTGTCAGAGGGTGGCATTGGGGTTGGCAAATACGGTGGAGTGTTTCAGCATCTTCTGCCAGGCCCTGCCGACGCCGACTGATGCTCTTCCCCGTCGCGGCGGGCGGGGCCTGGCCACCCGTCTCTGTCTGGTAGATCCTGACTGTTTGCCCATAATGTACCAGTGTACCCTACGCTGAGGCTCTGAGCACTGCCGCGGCGGACACCCCCATCTACCTGTCTCACGGTACGGCGGTGAAGCTTGACCCTATCAAACCCACGTTGAAAGTGCTTGGATCTAAGCGCTTGAACCTAGCACATGAGGAAGCGCCTTCAAGATTGGCTTCCAAATTCAACTTGCGCCGATACACCACGGTACCGCGGACATGATCATTCCGTTCAGTTTCGGTAAGGATCAGTGTCATCTGACGGTTTGCTCACAGTGTGACTGCGTTCACATTTTAAGGATCAATGTCTTCATCTAAATGTTTGCTCGCAGTGTACGGGTTTACCCTCACACTCTCTGTCACCCAACATCCAAACCCCGCCCACTATAGTCACCCCACCAAACAGCGGAGTGCTTGGTGCCGGGGCCTCAGTAGCTCCGGTGACACAACAGTAGCCTGGTGACTCAGTATGTTCGCTTTACATCTACGCATTACGAGCCCTTTTACTTTGAGGAACTGGGGGGTCCAGTTTAAGAGTCCGGCATGCCGTATCTTCGACCGACCGCGGCCGGACATTTTCAGTGACTTTCTCGATCGATTAACCCCTCACTTGAGCTACGCGTGATATACCTCTCAAGGTTTAAAAGTAGAAGAGGTCGGACCGCGTAGATCAGACGATGCTACTCACTATGACAAAGTGCCTGAAGCTATACAATTAACATAGCGTCTATTAACTCAAGAATATTGAGTTGACATCTGTGAGCAAGGGCCCCAAAATTTACAGCTTCAGGCACTCCGTCATATCATGGTCACCAAACAGCAGAGTAATTAATACCGGGCCTTCTGCCGCGCTGAAGACGTGAACAACTTACTGAAGGACACCTTGGTAGGGCGGTGCAGGTTGACCCCATCAAATCCAAATTGAAACCGCCTGAAACTAAGCGATTGAAACTAACTTTTGATATACTGCTTTCAAACTTTGCTCTCAAATTCAACTTGCGCCGCTACGCCTTGGGTTTGAATGTCGTGCAGCTCAACGTCGAGGTAAGGGGGTGCATGTGGACAATATTAAAACCCGTGTTGACATCGCCTATCATTTCAACGCTTGAAGGTAAGATGTGAAGAACCGCTTTCACGCTTTGCTTTCGAATTTCAATACGTGAAGCAGGGTGGCA
>Ga0307489_10001922_pt1 | contig 13804 bp, 24 predicted proteins | sample SB12metaG_FD_202247 | JGI IMG/M metagenome (GOLD analysis project Ga0307489, IMG submission 202247) | Sea-ice brine microbial communities from Beaufort Sea near Barrow, Alaska, United States - SB 1.2 | ecosystem: Environmental > Aquatic > Marine > Coastal | place: USA: Alaska | collected... | reverse complement strand
GTCCACCGCGATGTTGCGCGGAAAGGACATGGATCCACAAAGCTTACCGAACTTGCTGAGCGCGGTGGCCACGTTGACTTCGTTGAAGTTGGGAAGCTGGACAGCCACCAGGAGGAGCAGGCGCTCCCTGTGCCCCCGCCCCCGCGCCCGCCGACGCCGCCGCTGCCGCCACCCTGCGTGTCGGCAGCCAAGCCGCCGCCGCCGCTGTTGCGCGGGGGTCCAGGGAGGTACCCGGGGCCGTTGCGGCGATCGAAACCGCCGCTGCCGGCGCCGCCCGCCTTCCCGCCGCCGCCATAGCTGCCGCCGTCGCCGCCGCGCCTGTCGCCTCTAGCGCCACCCCGCGCGTCGGCACCGAAGCCGCCGCCGCCGTTACCGAGCGGGGGAGCAGGAGAGTAGCCGGTTCCGTCGCGGCGATCGAACCCGCCGCTGCCGCCGCCGCCACCGCCAACCTGGCCACCGCCGCCACTGCCGCCGCCGCCGTCACCGCCGTCGCCGCGCCGAGGCTCGAACACCCGAGGCCGGTTGTAGGGCGTGGGACTGGGGAGCGCACCGCTGCTGCCGGGACCACCTCGACCATTACCTCTGTCCTCGAACGCAGCGTCGCGGCCACCCCAATCGCCCTGGCCGCCGCTGTACCCTAACCACCGGTCACCGCCCATGACGCAACCGTCACCGTCGCCACCGCCGCCGCGGAGGGGTTCGAACCGTTGGGGGCGGTCGCAGAGTTTAGGACTACCCCGCACTGGGGGGGCGCGGCCGCGGTCGGGCCCGTATCCACCGCGGCCATAACCTCTGTCGTCAAGAGGTTCGCCGCGGCCACCCCAGTCGTCCTCACTGCCGTTGTATCCTCCGCCCCCCGCCAACCATGCTGCAGCCATTGCCGCCGCCACCGCCGCCGTCGCCACCGCCGCCGCCGCCGCCGCGGGGAGGCTCGAATCCCTGTGGGCGATCGTACTTGGGCGTCGAAACGCCCCATCCCTGGAGCGCGCCGCCACGGTCGGGCCCGCCGTATCCACCACGAGCGTAGCCTCTGTCGACGAGAGCACCGTTGCGGCCACCCCAGTCGTCCTCTCCGCCTCCTCCCCCACCGCCGCTCATGCCGCCGCCGCCCCTGCCGTCGCCGCCGCCCCTTCCATCGCCGCCGCCGCCGCCGCCGCTTCCGCTGCCGCCGCCGCCGCCGCCGGGCCGGTCGCAAGGAGTGCTAGGACCTCCCCGCCAGAGGGGCGCATCGCTGCGGTTGAGCCCGCCGTATCCACCGCGATCATAATAACCTCTGTCGTCCAAAGCACCACCGCGGCCGTACCCTCCTCCGCGGTCGCCCTCGCCGCCGCCGTAACCTCCTTCCCAGCCGTCTCCGCCGCCTCGACCGCCGCCGTCGCCGCCGCCGTCGCCGCCGCCGCCGCCGCCGCCGCCGCTCTGCCCTTGGTACCCCGGGCCGCGAACATTATTATACCCGTCTCTGGCGCGTGGCGTGCTGCCGCCGCGCCCCCGGTCCTGCGCGGACGGGCCGCATTGGTCGTATCCGCCGCCGCCGTAACCCCGATCCGGTGCGCGCCCCCGGTCCTGCGGGGGCGGGCCGCGTTGGTCGTACGAATATCCGTCGTCGCCACCCCACCCCCGGTCCTGTGAGGACGGCCCGCCTCCACCTCCTCCGCGAGAGTCCCGAGAGTGGCGCTCATTTATCGGCGGAGGGCTCCGGTCGCCTCCCCGCCTTTCGCGCCCCCCCCGCGCCGCGCTGCCAGCCGGCCTTTCTCCAACGCCCTCCCTCTGCGTCGGCATCATCTTTCCACGGGCGTCACCCCAAGCGGCTTCGCTGCGGGCCCGGGGGAATGCGGGGCTGCCCGGCGGGTGCCGACACACGCAACGAACATTTTCCTGCCACGTCAGCATATTTGAAACCCAAGCCCACCCATCGCGCTGACACAGGCAGGCAGGCAGACGCGTCTGTTCCGCGGGGAGCGAGGCGCAAAACACGTCACGCAAGCCGCGCGGACCTCGCCAGTCACCGCGGGTCTCCGCCGCTCGAGGCGGCCCCCACGAGCCCGGCGCGGCGCGCGCCACCACCGCGTGGAAGATGTGGACCTCAAACAACGACGACTCTTCCGAGGGATTCAAGGGAAGGGCCCGGGAGGACGGGCACGAGGAGCGGTCGAGCGAGCACCCGCACCCGCAGCAGATGGTGCGCTTCGTCCCCGACGCGCGCGGCGCGCCGCGGGAGGCGACGACGGCGGCACTGGGTCAGCCGCTGGCGCACCAGCAACACCAGTCCGACCATCAGGATGTGGAGGTGAAGGAGGAGGTGGAAGACTCGTACGCGGTGGAGGAGGAGGAGGAGGAGGAGGAAGAGGAGGAGGAGGAGGAGGAGGAGGAGGAGGAGGAGGAGGAGGAGGAGGAGGAGGAGGAGGGGGCGGTTGACATGAACCTCGACCTCGAGCTTCTGCTCGAGCGGGCGCAAGCCGGCGGTGCCGCTGCGTCCCCCCTCGCCCCCGCCCCCGCCAGCGTCCCCACCCCTGGACCCGCAGTCCATCTGAATGCGGAGGTGACGACACTGACGAAAGTGAACCAGGGGGGCGACACGCTCCAGCCTGTGGAGCAACTGGATGATGCGGCGGCGTCGGCGGTAGCGGCGGCGGCAGCGGCGACGGCAACTGCTGCGGCGGCGGCGATGCCGGTAGCGGCGGCGACAACGTCGGCGGCAGCGGCGGCGGCGGCGGCGGGCGGTGGCGCGCGAGGCGGAGCTCCTCGAGGGGGCTCTGCAGGCGAGGATGGGCCGCTTGGGCACGGCACTGGCGGCGGTGAACAAGGTAGGGCGGTGCAGCCTGTAACGAGGTTGGACCAGCTTTGAAAGCGCCTGGAATCAGCGCTTACAGCTAAAGAACTACTGTCGAACTGTGCTCGTGATATCAAACTTTCCAAGTTTCCAACTTTCAAACTTTGCTTTCACTTTCAACTTGTACCGCTACCGCAAGGAGCAGGCGGAGTTGACGGCGGCGCACGCGGCGGTGGGCAGGGAGCTCGCGGATATAAAGGCGGTGCATGCAGCGGCGCGGACGGCGGCGGCGGATTCGGCGGCGGCGGCAGAGGCGGAGGCGACAGAGGCGGCGGCGGCCGCGGATGCCGCAGCGGCGGCGGCGGCAGTGGATGCGGAAGCCAAAAAGGCGGCGGAGGAGGAGGCAGCGGCGGCGTCGGCAGCGGAGGCGGTAGCGGCGGTGGCAGCGGCGGAGGCGGAGGCGGAGGCGGAGGAGGAGGCGGAGGCGGCAGCCGAGGTGGAAGCGGCAGCGGTCGCGGATGCGGCAGCCAAGAAGGCGGCGGAGGAGGAGGCGGCGGCGGATGCGGCAGCCAAGCAGGCAGAGAAGGAGGCTGCGGCTACTGCTTCTGCTGCTGCAGCTACCGCTGAGGAGGTGGCTGCTGCGGCGATGGTTGCCGCCGCTCACTCGGCAGCGGCGGAGGAGGTGGCTCGCTTGAGGGCTGCGGCTGACGCGCCGGCGGCAGAGGAGGAGGCTCGCTTGAGTTCATTGAGGTTTGCGGCTGACGCGGAGGCGGCGGAGGAGGAGGCTTGTGCTGACGCGGCCGACGCGGCAGTGGCGGAGGGTGAAGTGGCTCGCCTGAGGGCTGAAATTGCCGCGGCGGCATCCGAGAGTGAGGCGGCGGCCGTGGCGGTGGAGGCGGCGGAGGGGGGGCGGCGGCTGAGGCGGCGGCGACGGCGGAAGGGGGGGCAGAGGCCGCCTCTACCGCCGATGCGTCCAACGCTGACAGGGTGGACGAGGATGAGGAGGCGGCGGCCGACGTTGTCATGGCTGCCATAATGCAGCATCAGAGTGAGCGAAAGGCGGCGGCGGAGGCAGTGGACGCGGAGCAGCTCGTGGTGGCGGCAGCGGCGGAGGCGGAGCTGCTCGCTGTGGTGGCCGCAGCGGTGGAGGAAGCAGATAAGGTTCCCGAGGAGGAAGCGGCGACTGCCGCTACGGGTGCTGCGGCGGAGGAGGAGGAGGAGGAGGAGGAGGAGGAGGCGGAGGATGAGGTGGAGGAGGAGGAGGAGGAGGAGGGAGGGGAGAGCGAGGGCGGGATCGGTGGTGGGCGGGCGCGCAGTGCCTTTACGGTCGTGGTCCACCGGGGCGCCCACCCCAACCCCAACCCCGAACTCAACCCCGCCGCGATCCCCGCTGCCATCCCCACCTCGCTCCCCGGAAACGGCATGATTCCTGTAACGCACCGAGGATCCGCCTCCACCTCTCAATCATCTCAGTTCAAGGGGGTCGTCTGGATCAAGGCGTCCGGGAAATGGCAGGCGCAGTTCAAGAGGAAATACCTTGGATATTACGCCACGGAGGCGGCTGCGGCGCTGGCATACAACAACTACGCCCAGGACGGCATCGCTCCTAGACCGCGACGCGAACGCACTTCTCAATCCAAGGTGAGGCCGTGCAACTTGAATCGATGAAACCCAAGTTGAAAGCGCCTGGAACTAAGCGCTTGAAACTAAAATATATTGATCTGCTTTCAAGCTGTGCTTTCATTTTCAACTTGCGCCGATACACCAAGGGTGTCCACTGGGATAAGAGCGTTGGGAAGTGGAGGGCTCAACTGAAGCGCAAATTCCTGGGAAACCACGCCACGGAGGAAGCTGCGGTGCTGGCGTACGACAACTATGTCAAGAACGGGGTTGATCCTGTAACGCGCCGAGGCTCCACCTCCACCTCTCAGTTCAAGGGTGTCAGCTGGCACAAGGGCCAGGGGAAATGGAGGGCGAGGTGCCAGGGGAAAGAGCTTGGATACCACGCCATGGAGGAGGCGGCGGCGCGGGCATACAACAGGGAAGCTGAGCGCATTGGGCGCGTCGACCTCAACGTCATCCCGCCCGCCGGCGACGTTGAGAACGGCGGCAACACTGCCGCAGCCCCCGCGCTTCTTGGCCTGGCCGCACCTGCGCACGCGCACGCCGGCGCGGGTTCCAAACGTTCCCAGCGCGTCAGCGCGGTGCCATTGTCGGCGCCCCCGCTGAGGAAGAAAATGCGGCTGGACCCGTCGGCGGGCGCGGCGGCAGGCGCAAGGGCAGCTGCAGCGGAGGCGATGTCGCAGGGGCAGCACCCGCTGGTCGCATCAAGGTGATATCCAAATGCCAAGGTTGCGGAGTTACGTGCCAAGGTTGCTGAGTCAAAACCGTCATACAGGGTTGAACTCGGCTCTTTCCTGACAACAATAAGGATAGTCGATAGCTGCATAGTCTAGATTACACATGTGTGCACCTTGATACCGAGCCGTGACACATGCCTAACTCTCCACTCCAAACCAAAATGGTGGACAGGGTTGGTTTCGTGGTTACCAATTTGAGCGCCTTGGAATGTTATCAATGGATTCATCACAATGAACGCATAGACACCCGTCTGCGGCCCACCGCGCGGCGGGCCTGCTCTTTGTGCCTGATGTAGATATCTCCTATCTCGTATAATTGCATAATAATAAAATATCTTGGTCAACACGAACCACTTCCCCTTTGCCTCCCACTTCTCACTACCGCTCACTCGCCCTTGGCACGCGCGGAGCGCCGCGCGGCCGCCGGCGCCTGGTCCGACCGGCCTTCGACCTCGTCCGGTTGGAAGAAGCCTGCGCCGTCCTTGCTCGAGGGCCCAACGGATCATGATGCCGATTAAATCAAGAAATGACGGTTCACAACGTGGTGGATGACGTGGCGAGCATTAGAATGTGCGGATGCCTATGAAATCAAGAAACAGAGTGCACAACGCGGTGGATGACGTGGCGAGCAACGGAATGTGCCGGTACACTACGGGCAATGTCGCTGAAGCCCCACCTTGCACACCTCCACTCCGCACAGGTTCGGGTTCCTATCAGCCCAACTGGCACCTGCCACCAGGGACCAAATTTAACAAACCTAGCCACGTCATTTGTCAAAAGAAACAGGGCCGGTATCCCATATCAGGGGTATACATGGTGCAGTATTAGGGGTGTTAAGGATAGCTTTGGGGCGATGTTAGGGGCACTATTGCCTATCGGCGCGGTATCCAGGCTAGTAGGGGTATTAGGGGTATAAGTAGGGTGGTATTTACGTGTCCCTGCCTTTGACCGCCCCGACCCCCGCCCCTGCCCGTGCCCCGCCCTTACTGCTCTTGGTGCTGCCGAAGTATTTGTCCCAGAAGAGCATCGAGAACAGCACCAGGTACGACCCGTACACAGGGGCTTACACTCGTCCACTTCTCAGCTCAACGTAAGCACTTTTGTGGGCTGCACACCTCCATTTGTCAGTGTGTCGTGAGCACAGTTGGTGGGCTGAGGTGGGTGTTCAGGTCGCAAAAATGGCTCACGTTGAGCTGGGAAGTGGATGCTAGCTGTGGCTTTAATGACCAAAACTGGCTCAGGTTGAGCTGAGAAGTGGACGAGTGTAAGCCCCTGCCCGTACATGCCGAGCCCGAGCTTGAAGTTGGCGGGGTCCACCTCGCACCAGGGGCTTACACTCGTCCACTTTTCAGCTCAACCTAAGCCGTTTTGGTCACACCTCCGCTTGTCCCCCTGACCAATAGACTGGGGGAAAATTATGCACCCCACGCATCCCACAGAATGTGCTTACGTTGAGCCGAAAAGTGGACGAGTGTAAGCCCCTGCTGACAACCCCACTCCATAAATACGCATGTTCGGCTTCCATACGCATCATTCTTTCCCCACTGTAATGAATGTTGACCCCCCCCTGTGGACTGAAAAGTGGACGAGTGTAGGCCCCTGCCGCGCAGCGCAGCCCCTGATAGTGCAGCTGTGCGCTGCGGACCGTGACGGCGGTGCCCACCGCCATCTGGAGGATCTGCACGGTCGTGATGAGGGGGGCGATGGCGCGGGCATAGGGCCGCAGCGATTTGAACACCAGCGCCTAGGGTCGTTGAGAACCAGCATTCGAACCATTGAGAACAAGCACTCGAACATACATCGGAGCGCGACTTACCGTCTGGGTGAATGCGTATACAGACTATGCCCGCGCGCAAGGAGGAGAAAATGAACGTCGAGTGCTTGTTCTTATGTAAATACCCCCCATGCCATGAGGAAGTAGTACGTGTACATGACGGAGTGCACGAGGTAGTTCATGCACGCGAACCACAGCCCCGGCGTAGCGGCGCAAGTTGAAGTTGAAAGCATAGTCTGAAAGCGGTTGATCGAATCGTAGCTGCAAGCGCTAAGACCGTAGGCGATTTCAACACGAGCTGTGATACTGTCAACCTGCACCGCCTTACCCCGGCGCGATGCAGTTGTGGTACGCGTGCCAGCAGTACATCAGCACGGTGGTGTGGTGGAACCAGCCCAGGAAGATGACGCGCTTCTTCTGCAGCACCAGGAACACCGTGTCCAAGAGCTCAGGGATCTTGCTGAAAATGAACAGGCCGACCCACATCCCCACTGGGCCATTGTTGTACCAGGTATTCGGGTCCTCGCACACCGTGTAGCAGGGGCTGATACTCGTCCACCATTCGGCTCGACGTAAACACCTTGCGTGGGATGCGCTGGGTAAATTCAGTGGTTCAGCGACCAAAACGTCTTATCTTCTGCCAAAAGTGGACGAGTGTAAGCCCCTGCCGTATAGTCCAGGCCCTTGGTGGTGATGAACTCATAGAGGTGCGGCACTGTGCGGACGCTGCCGCACACGCTGAAGAGCGCGAGGCAAATGTTCCAAACCGCGAACGGCCACTTGAGGGTCAGCGCTGGGCGGTTCTGGAGCAATCCGGGGGCGTAGAACACGATGAAGAGGTACAGCGAGATGGCGAACACCGGCACCTCCGCATGGTCGCGCGTCCACTGAATCCACACGCTGCCGTTAAAGTTGCGCTCAAACTCGTAGAAGCGCGCAAAGACGCCGGAAGGGCCGGAAGGCGGAGCCATGGCTGCCGTATGTGATCGGGTGCGTGCTCAGTTAGCTCGGCACCTCTCGTGCGATTCGCTGTCGCAAGTGAGGTAGGTCGCTTGCTATGGAACGCTGGCACGCGCCTGGATGTGTTGGAAGAGAGCGGACGGCGCTGGTACCGATACGTGCGGCGTACGAGGTCGTCCGCGCGCCGGTCGGGATGCCGAGCGTGTTGTGGATGAGGGGCGGCGGCGACAGGCGCTTTGGCTCGCGAGTGCTGACGCGGCATGAAAATGTCCGTTGGGCGGTTTGGCATCAGGTTTTAGCTGGGTGGGAGTATTAACTCCAATTAACACGTCGGGGGGGTGCACGTATTAACAAGTATTAACCAGTATCACGGCCGCGAAAGTATTGACAGTATGACGCAGCTCCTATGAGCAAACAGCGTGACTGTAACTCGCCTCCCAAATTCGAGAAGTGTCGAAAAATATTTCTGCGCTCCGCGCCGTCGAGCCACACGTTGAACTGCCTGCATTGGCCAGGGAAGTGCCCGAATCCACCGAGGCGCGAGGTGCAAGAAATCTCGGCCCGAAGAAATATCATAATTGTTTTCATGAGCAGAACTGGTCATTTGATTCGACCCTAACTTGCCCAAAATACATGTGCAGTCAGAAAAAAAATCCGGCGCTCCGCGCGGGGGGGGCCTCAGTATTAACAAGTATTAACCAGTATTAGGGGTCGGAAAGTATTGACAGTATGACGAATTTACCCACCCAGGGTTTTAGGTTTTCTGCATGCCTGGATTGCCCGAACGCAACCCTAGACCCTAAACGATTTTTGACATTTTGATGGAGGCTGTAGCGCGGGAGGCTGCTGCGTGTTCCGCGGTGCCCCTGGTGTGGGATGGGTGGCGCCGGCTCGCGGCCATCAGGCACCAGCCCACACTTTTGGCGTCGGTGGAGTGCAGCTACTGGGCATCGGGCCGCCGCCGCCGATGAACGTTCGAGTGCCTGGAGTCCGGCTGCAGCACGCGGAGGCCTGCAATTTCGGCGGTGCCCAAAACGCGGCAGTGGGGCGGGTGGCCCCCGTGAGAGATAGTGTTAGACGCATCCGCTTGTATAAGGAGGCACCAAGCGTTCGCCCTGCTCCCCGTGAGCGATAGAGAGAGACGCGTCCGCGTGTATACGGAGGTACCAGGCTTTCGCCCAGGCCCCTGGACTGACTCGCAAATCATTATATACCAAGGCTACGTCCCTACCGTACTCCCACACGCTCTACGCAATCCCAAACAACTTAGCCACCAACTTTGCCTCCTCGACTTCCCCGAGCGACATGAGGAGGCGAACGAGCCGGCTGGGATCCACCGACTTGCCGGCCTCCGTTGCCACCGCCCCGGACGCCGAATGTGCCTCGGGCTGCGAGCGCACCAGCTGCCAGGGGCTCACAATTGTCCAATTTTCAGCTCAACGTAAGCACTATTAGCAGGTCCTTGGGACGAACACGGCTCAGGTTGAGCTGAGATGTGGACGAGTGGAAGCCCCCGCCAGCTGGCCGAGCGTGGACGCCACGGCGCGGACGGATTTCACGCCCGCCAGTTGCGCCGCGGGGCTGCCCGCCAGCAGGGGCTTACACTCGTCCACTTTTCGGCTCAACGTGAGCGCTTTCTGTGGAATAGGGGGTGCAATTAGGGGCTGTTTAAGTGGTGTGTGTGAGGTGTGATGGGGGAGTAGGGGGTGCACAGGGTGTATTTTGTGTCAGAAACGGCTTAGGTTGAGCTGAAAAGTGGACGAGTGTAAGCCCCTGCCCGCCATCCACCCCCGGGGCAGCACGGCCACCGTGCGCTCGAGCGCGACTAGGCACTCCCCCGGGCGTGCGAGCAGCAACCGCAGGTGCGGCGCCACGTGCTGCGACATAATTCCCTCGCACACCATAGCCTTCACCTCGCCCGCGGGCAGCACTTCGTGCAGGGGCTGACACTCGTCCACTTTTTGGCTGGAAGCGAGGACATATGTGGGTTACATTGGGTTGTCGCAGGATTCAAGTTACGTCACAGGTTACACATAAAACGGCACAGGTTGAGCTGAGAACAGGACGAGCGGAAACCCCTGCCTTGGTCCCACGCGGCGGCGGCCCGCGCGCACCGCAGCGCCGCGCCCAGGCGGCGCCGCACGAAGTCGGCCGCCGCTGGTGCCGCCGCGGTGACGATGGGCGCCCACGCCGGAATACCACTTTTGTCAGCCGCCTCCCGCAGCCGCCCCCGCACCGCGGTCAGGAGTGCCGCCATGGCGCCGCACTCCGCGGGCTCCAGATAGACCAGCATCTCCTTCACCAAGGGACTAATGGATAGTGCTCACCACGTCTACACAGATCGGCCCTCTGCCCCAGCTCATCACTAACACGTGCGATATTTCACCTCCTAGCGAGGCGATTCACACGTGATTTATGAAGATCTTCGAAATTGCAAACGTTCGGAATCCCCGAGGGAATGGTTGCCCAGTGATCAAACACGTGATGACACGTGTTAATCCTGAAAAAACGAAAAAAAGAGGTGGGTATTTTTCCCACCTTTCTAGTTATGAGCTGGGGCAGAGGGCCGATCTGTGTAGGTCATAGGATGCCTTTGTACTCAATACTCGAGGGTTTCAAATGCGTTTGATGAACGTGGCGAGCACTATCCATCAGTCCACGGGGAGTCAAAAGGCATCCTATGTCTTGGCGAGCACTATCCATCAGTCACGGTGGATTCAAAAGGCATCCTATGTCGTGGCGAACACTATCCATCAGTCCCAGTGGATTCAGAAGGCATCCTATGTCGTGGCGAGCACTATCCATCAGTCCCAGTGGATTCGAAAGGCATCCTATGTCGTGGCGAGCACTATACATGAGTCCCTACCTTGACCACCCCAGCCAGCCGCCGCGACTGATGCACTGATGACGGGTCCCAGCACTCGCGCACCGAGCTGCAGCGCCGCAAGCTGAAATTGGAAGCAAAGTTTGAAAGTGGTTCATGATAAGCTAAAATCATAGGCGATCTCACCCGGGTTTTGTAACCATCAGCCTGCACCGCCCCACCGCGTGGTCCACCACCGGCATAACCAGCTTCTCGATGAGCGTGGGCACCAGGTTGCCGTCCGCGTCGTCCGCGTCCTCCCCGCCGTCGGCGTCGGCGGCCTGCCCCACGCCGTAGTCGAAGAGATCCGAGTACCACGCCATGCTGTCGATGGGCGCGGCGGGCTGCTCCGCCGCCGCGTCCTAGGGCCTGGCGGATATTGCTCGCCACGTCATAGGGTGCCGCTCAGCTCACGAGACGAGGAATCAAAGCGCGTAGGATGACGTGGCGAGCAATATCCGCCTGACCCTACCGCGTCCGGCGTGGGCGCGTGGAGCGGCGACCAGGAGAGCAGCTCGATGCGGACGAAGGGGGCGAAGAGCTGTGGCGCGGAGGCGGCCATGAAGGCGTCGCGATACGTTTTCCGGAATCAGGGGCTTAGACTCGTCGTTTTTTCGGCTCAACGTGAGCACATTTTGTGAGATACGCTGGGTGTATTGCATGGTTTCAGTGACAAATACGGCTCAGGTTGAGAAGGTGGACGAGTGTAAAACCATGCCGGGAACTTGCGTTTCCAGTCCTCCGCCTTAGCCTTCACAGCGGCGATGGAGGCGAACTCCGCACCGGCGTCGCGCATCACGCACGCGCCCGTCTCCCGCGCGTCCACCACCCCCGGCTTGTAGCGCCGCAACTTGAACTTGAAAGCACAGTTTCAAGGCGGTTCATCATATTCAGCTTCAAGCGCTTAGTTCCAGGCGGTTTCAACACGAGTTTCATCGGTTCAACCTCATATTTCAGCTACAAGCGCTTAGTTCCAGGCGCTTTCGAGACAAGTTTCATGGGTACAACCCTAAGATTCAGGATCAAGCGCTTAGTTCCGGGCATATTCGACACGGGTTTCATCGGTTCATCCCGCGCCGCCTTACCTGGTGGTACGAAGCCACCTCCCCCGGATCGTCGGCGTCGTCCGCGTCGCCGGGGATCAACGGAGGGCCGCCTCCGGCCTCCGCAGCCGCCGCCTCCGCGGCGCGGCGGGCGCGGCGGGCGACCGCGCGCTAGGGATGGATGGATAGTGCTCGCCACGTCATCAAATGCATGTTGAGCCTTCGTTTCTCGAACGCAGTTTGAACACACGTTTGTCGTTTCATGAGTTAGAGTGTCCTCCTATGACGTGACGAGCACTATTCATCAGTCCCTACCGAGCGCCGCTCCGCTGCCGCACGCTTGGCGAGGTTGACGTCGCGGCCGAACTCGTCGAGCTCCGCCGCGCCCGAGGGCCCCGCCATCGCCGCGCTCAGCGCTGCCGCGGCCGACATCGAGACGGCCTCCGCCACGGATGCGCCCCGCATGAGTGCCGCCTGCGCCGCCTCCACCGCCGCCGCCGCCCCCGCCGCCTCGTCCTGTTCCTCCGCCGCTGCTGCCTCCGCCGCTGCCGTGCCGCGCTGCTCGTTCAGCCGCTGCACGTGCTCCTCCATGTAGCGGTGCAATTTGAAATTGGAAGCAAAACTGTAAAGCGATTTATCACATCTTAGTTTCAAGCGCTGGAACCAGGCGAGTTCAACACGTGGTACAACCGATTCCAACCTGCACCGCCTCACCTCAAGCTCCTCAATGATGGGCGCCTTGTCCTTCAAGCACTCGCACAGGTCGCGGAAGTAGTCGCGCAGCTCCTGCACAAACCGGTACCTAGAGACTGATGGATAATGCTCGCCATGTCACGTCACAGAATGTCATTTAACTCAAGAAACGGGGCTTAGAAATGCGTGTGATGACGTGGCGAGCACTGTCCACGAGTCCCTACCGGTACCGCTCGCCCGCACCGGCGAGCCGCTCCTCGTGCGCCTCCAGTGCCGTGGCGGAGGACGCCAGCGACGCATCGGCGTTGGCGAGCTCGCCAACGGCAGCGTGGCGGTCGGATTCGATGCGCGTCAGGCCCGCACGCAGGGACGCGATCGCGCGCTCACCGCCGGCGGCGATGCCGGAGGCGGCCCGCCTCGGCGTCGTCGGCGCACCTTCGCCCCTCGACGACGCGTTCGCCATACCCTTCGCGGCCGCCGCCTTTTTGGCCGCCGCAGCCTTCGCCGCCGCCGCTGACCAGGGGCTTACACGCGTACTCATCCACTTTTCAGCTCAACGTAAGCACTATCTCGTGGGGTATGTCGGGTGGTTTGAGCGACATAAACGGCTCACGTTAATCCTAACAGTGTACGAGTGTAAGCCCATGCCGCCGCGCCGCTGGTGCCCATCACCTTGCGCAGGTGCTCGTCCTCCATCCTCGCGGCGTCGTCGTCGCCACCGTCGTCCGCCGGTGCCATCGACTGCAGCACGTTTTTGTCGTTATCCGCGGCCTTTCGTGATTTGGCCCGGTCACTCAACCCGAACGGCACCCGCACGTTGTCGTCCACGTCATCCTCCGCCCGCACGTCGTCGTCTGAGTCCCCTCCGCCTCCTTCTAAGGCCTGTTAGATATTGCTTGCCACGTCATGGGATGCTGTTTAGCTCAAGAATTAAGGGTTCATTTGCGTGTCGATGACGTGGTCAGCAAAGTCTGCCAGGCTCTGCCTCCTCCGCCGCCGCGCGCCGCCGCGTCGGGTTTCGATCCCACTGGAATGTACGCTGGCGCGGGCGTAGCGTAGCTGGCAGCGGCGCCAGCGGCGCGCGCTTGCTCACGCTTGGCCTCGGTGTAGCGGCGCAAGATGGAATTGAAAGCAAACTTTGAAAACGGTTCATCATGTGTTAGCTTATAGCGCTGACTTCGAGCAAGGCCATGCCGTGGTCAACATGGGGTTAAACTGGGGTAAACCTGGGGTCAACCTGGGTTCAGCCTGCACAGCCCTACCTTCGCGGCGCTGATGGCAGCGGAGTCGGGAATCGCCATCTCGTCCGCCGGCACCCGGCGCAACGGCGCCATCGGTGCC
>Ga0307489_10001921_pt1 | contig 13809 bp, 18 predicted proteins | sample SB12metaG_FD_202247 | JGI IMG/M metagenome (GOLD analysis project Ga0307489, IMG submission 202247) | Sea-ice brine microbial communities from Beaufort Sea near Barrow, Alaska, United States - SB 1.2 | ecosystem: Environmental > Aquatic > Marine > Coastal | place: USA: Alaska | collected... | reverse complement strand
TGTCGCTCCACGAGCGTCTAAAATTTCGTATGATGCGTTGTTCGCACGTGCTCAGCACACGTTGTCTAGCGTGGAAGCGTTCCAGTACGTCTATCATCACGTGGCACACTGGAGCAGAGCGTTTTCCTCGCGTGTATAGTCTTGGTGGTGAAATGACACTGAGCGTTTCAACGGTGCAAAGTGAGCGGCGGCGGCCCTACATCGGCTCATCTGGCTCTGCATGCCGCCGTAGCCGCTGGTGCCCGCGTAGCCGCCCGCGGCCGTGATGCCTGCAGGGGGCGGGGAGTGGAGCGGGTGAGAGGAGGGAGGCGCGGGCGAGGGGAGGGAGCCATGCAGGTGGGAGAAAAACACAACTTAACCACAATCGTGGAACAACGGAAAAGGAGGAGTTGAGGCCCGGAGATGGGGAGTGGAGCGTGTGACAGGACACAGGAGGGAGGTAGGAGCTGAGGCGAGGGAGACGTGCGGGTGCTGGAGGGAAAAAGAAAAGTGGACAAAGGGGTGCCCAGGGAGTTGAGGCCCGGGGGTTGGCTCTCTCACCTTGGCGGTCGAAGCGCGCGGGGGGCTGCCGCGTCTGCCCTGTGGGGTTGGACTCGGTCGGCACCGGGGCTGCGGCGAGGGAATTTCGGGGGGAACAGGTCAGCACCGACCGGGCAAACGCGGAGAACGACTTGACGCCGCCGGCCGCGTTTTGCTCTCTACCCGAAACGCCACTCAAATGGGGGGGGGTTGGGGAGGGGTGCGCACCTGAGGGCTGCGAGCCCGCGCCGGGCACCTCCCAGGGCTTGGGAGCGTCGCCGGGCGCTGCTGGGGTCGCCGCGCGCGAGGCCTCGCCGCTGGCCGCCGCGCGCTCCCACGGCTTCGGCGGCGGGGTCCCTGTCGTTAGAGATGGGAGTTGGGAAAAACAGTCAGCATTTGGACGCGAGATCTGGCCCGCGGTGAGTCGCGCTCACGTGGAGTGCTGTGGGCACCAGACTCGGGGCGTGGGTGCGCTCTCACCTGCAGACATTGTCCTCCTCGAGACGGCTGCCGGCGTCACGCCGCGCGTGAGGCAGTGCGCGGTGACATACAGCGGCCAGGTTGGTGGACTCCACGTGGCTCCGAGGATATACGATTTAGGGTTTAAAGGGTTTAAAACCTACAAAAACCCTACTTCATATTGCGCGCGTTTGCGCTCGTGCTCGACCGTGACGACCTCCATCCATTCCCACCGCCCTCGCCCCCCTCCACCATGATGGCCCGCAAGTCACTGATCTTCGCCGCCCTCGTCGTGGCGCTCGCCTGCGCGCACGCCGGCGAGGGGCCCAAGATCACCCACAAGGTCCGCCCGTCACAGCGCTGGCACACATCCACCACTTGTGAAATAAACCACACACCCACGTTTCTTCTCGGACTGTCGGAGCCTTCGACACCTGCGACGCTGCGAGCCTTCAACGCGCATCGGGTCATCCACAGATCGACAACCTTCCCCCTCGAGACACACCCGCCGCGACCCCAATCGTGCCTGCCGCACGTGGGTCTCGAACCTGCGTCTCTCACTTCCCGAGGCTGAGCTGCGAGCCTTGTCTCTCGCTTTCTGACGCTGATCCATTCAATCTCGTTATGACGCCTTCAGGTTTACTTCGATGTCTCCATCGGCGGCGCGCCCGCAGGCCGCATCATCATGGGCCTGTACGGTGGGGTCGTACGCTGCTCCCCACGTCAGCACAACTTGAGACGCTGGTTCCCAGTCAGCCCAACTTGAGCCGTTGTCTCAGCGGTGGTGTAGTCCCTGAAGCCTGAATCCACTCAAGTTAATGTCACTCGAAGACGCCACAATGTTTCCATTGTCAGCTCAACAGCCAGCCGTCTTCGCTGTGGTTGAGGCCCCCTGAAACCACTCAACTTATCCCCACATGACACGTAGACGATGCTCAAGTTTATACGCTGGTCCCCATGTCAGCTCAACTGCCAGCTGTCACAGCTGTAGTTTAGTCCCTGAACGCACTCGAGTGATCCCCACTTGACTCCCCGAGGACGCTCAAATTGAGTGGCAAAGGAGACGGCGTGTCAGGCCCTGGAGTCCCTGAACCCACTCGAGCGACGATCCCCACTTGACTCCCCGAAGACGCTCAAGTTGAGCGGCACAGGGCATGGTGTGTATAAGGCCATGCTGCGCGGCGACGTGGTTCCCAAGACGGCGGAGAACTTCCGCGCGCTGTGCACGGCAGGGGCTTACACTCGTCCACTTTTCAGCTCAACTTGAGCCGTGTCTGACACAAGAAAACACCCTAAACACCCTAGACACCCCCTCACACCCCCTTAACACGGGCTACACAAGCCCTAGGCGCACCCCCTGTCCCACAAAATGCGCTCAAGTTGAGCTGAGAAGTGGACTGGTGTAAGCCCCTGGTGCACGGGCGAGAAGGGCGTGGGCACTAAGGGCAAGCCCCTGCACTTCAAGGGCTCCAGCTTCCACCGCATCATCCCCAACTTCATGATCCAGGGCGGCGACTTCACCGATGGCAACGGCCGCGGCGGTGAGGACAATATTTTTACTAATGTTCATCGGCGCTTACATGATAAGATCGCAATCCACACAATAGTGGACGTGTTGTCTCCAACATTTGTGTATCCAGCCAAGCGCACGCCACGCCGCAATCAATAAATGCGGTGGTCACCCGAGATTGGACACAATCGTGTGTTGTGTTGTTGAGTGCTGCTCACAACGGTCGAAAGTACATAATTCACACGTGTTGTTGAGTGCTGCTCACGCTAGACCATCTTTGAGGGCCAAGTGAATGACGCGTGCCTTGTCATAGGAGGCCGTTTCAATCAATCAACGAGGGTCTAAATCGAAACCGAACGGTTGCTTTGCGTGCCGACTCTGCGCCGCGGCGAGTCCATCTACGGCACCAAGTTCAACGACGAGGACTTCTCACTGAAGCACAGCGGCGCGGGCGACCTGTCCATGGCAGGCGCTTACACTCGTCCACTTTTCAGCTCAATTTAAAACGTTCCTGACACAACTAACACCCTAAGCCGTTTCTGACTCGTAAACACCCCTTAATACCCCGTAGCATCTCCTCAACACCCCTCAGCAACCCCTAAATGCACCCCCTATCCCACAGAAAGTACTTACGTTGAGCTGAGAAGTGGAGGAGTGTGAGCCCCTGGTGCACGGCCAACTCGGGCCCCAACACGAACGGCAGCCAGTTCTTCATGACCACGGTGAAGACCTCCTGGCTGGACGGCCGCCACGTCGTCTTCGGCCGCGTCATCGAGGGCCTCGACGTCGTCTACAAGGCGGGGATCACCCGTCGCTCCTGCTCCTCCTCCTCCTCCTCCTCCTCCTCCTCCTCCTCCTTCTCCTCCTCCTCCTCCTGCTCCTCCTCCTCCTCCTCCTCCTCCTTCTCCCACGTGTATCACTACATGCCTGTGTGTGAAATTCGGCCATCTACTTTCGTGCCACTGCGGGTCCGTACTAAATGTGTACCGGTACTCTACGTGTTGTGTGTGTGTGTGTGTGTGTGTTCCCTTCGACCGATAATTGTATACCGGTACACTATTGGATGTGGAGCCTACACCAAGGTGAATCCTAAACCCTAAACCCTAAACCCTAAACCTAATCCTAAACCTGAACCCTACACCAAGGTGGAGGCGGTGGGGTCCAGCTCCGGCACCCCCTCCAAGAAGGTGACCCTCACCGAGACCGGCGAGCTCCCGCTGTAAACAAGTCCACGGCCGCGGCGTACCGGTACACTACGAGCAACCAGTCAGGGGAGAAAAGAACGCGATGGACGAGGACCGACACTCGTCGAGTCCAGTCCAGTCAAATCAAATCCAATGATGTATCAGTTCGTTGTTAGGAAGTGCGTGACGTGTATGAACGGGGTTCGCCGTACCCTGCATATCTTCCCGGATACCAGACACCACACATGGACACTTAGGCGCCTTTTGGTGTTGCGTACTAGCTGCACCGGCGCATTCACGCCAAGGGACCTGCGCAGATTGTAATACGACCATCCACGCCATCCGACAAGCGTAAGCACATCAGCACGCCGTCAGCATCGTGTTCTTGGACTGGTGTGTCATGAACAATTCGATTGTGCTCGTACTGTTGAAGGAGCGCGACGCCGCTGCTGACGGACGAGTGAGATCGTACGTCTCTTTTTACATTTGATTATTCATGACTCTTCTGTTGTCGTGATTTTTGTGCGACCAGTTTGTCATCCATGGTGAGTGAATGTGTCACCGTCTATACGTCCATGCGCGGGGAACTTTTTGGAGCATCCCAGCTTGCGACAGCTGCGAGTGGGTGGTTGGGTACCGGTCACACTGCGCCACAGACCCAGTGCCGCGGCAGTGCATGGTCCTCCTCCTCCCCATCCTTGTCGTGACGTCACAGTACACTGCGTCACAGCCCCAGAGCCGCAGTGCATCCTCCTCCTCCTCCTCCTCCTCCTCGTCGACCTCTTCATCTACCTTCCCCTCCTGCTCCGCCGTCCCCGTCCTGCTCATCCTCCCCCTCCTCCTCCTCATCCTGTTCCTTCTCCTCATCGTTGCCTACCAGTACACTAGGCCACTGCCCCGGGGCCGCAGCGCAGCATCATGTCGTCGAACCCGGCGAGCTTGACCCGCGCCCCGGTGTGGCCCTGCGCGGCCGCCTTCAGGAGCCAATGCTTCGCCTCGTCCAGATCCTGATCCACGCCCGTGCCGTTGCCCAGGTGTAGTGGCGCAAGTTGGATTTTAAAGCAACATTTTAAAGCAACATTTTAAAGCAACATTTGAAAACAACATTTGAAAGCAGTTTATATTTTTTTCGTTTCAAGCTCTTCGATGCTGGCGCTTGTAATGTGGGTTTGATAGGTTCAACCTGCACCGCCCTACCCAGGCACATCGCCAGGCTGTGCTGCGCTTGCATGCAGGAGGGTCGTTGAGAACAAGCACAAGAACTGAGATCGAGCATGACTTACCCGCAGGGTGAGTGCTCATACAGAGGCGCGGACTCGGTTGGTCGAATCAACGTCGGTCCAGAGCTTGTTCTCAACACCCCCCCTGCCATGATGCCTTGCTCCGCCGCCCGCCGCCCAGGGGCCTGCCAGATATTGCTCGCCATGTCATAGGATCCCGTTTGACTCAAGCAACGAGGGTTCACAATACGTGTCGATGACGTGGCGGACAACATCTGCCTCGCCCTACTGGCGCCACCACTCGGCTGCCTACTCCCAGGGCCTGCCAGATATTGCCCGCCGCGTGATTGAAATGCATGTGAACCGTCGTTTCTCGAGTGAAATGGAATCTTATGACGTGCCGATCGATATCTGGCGGTCCCCACCTGTTCCCAGTCGCCTTGGCGCCGCGCCAGTATGCCCATGTCGTCCTGGGCCTGAGCGTGGCCCGTCTCCGAGGGTCATGGCGTACCGGTGCTCGCCACGTCATCTACCGCCTAGTGTACTCTCTGGCGCTCTCCGCGTCGTCCACCACATAGTGCATCGGTGCCCGCCACATCATCCACCACATAGTGTATCGGTGCTCGCCACGTCATCCACCACATGGTGTACCGGTGCCCGCCACATCACCCGCCACAAAGTGTACCGATGCTCGCCACATGATCCGCCGCATAGTGTACTCCCTGGTGCTCTCCACGTCATCCACCACATAGTGTACCGGTGCTCGCCACATCGCCCACCACACAGTGTACCGGTGTTCGCCACGTCATCCACCACATAGATTTCCAGTGCTCGCCACACCATTCAAAACATGACACACTCGTGCTGACGTTTCCCCACCTTCTCGGCCGCCTTACGCAGCCACTCCTGCGAGCGCGCCTCATTCCGCTCCTAGAGCCAGACATGCAATGCTCGCCACATCATGTAATGCCCATTGAACACAATACACGAGGGTTTACCATGCTCTCGATGACATGGCGGGCCATGTATGCGAGGTCCTGCCCGTTGGACCCCCTTGGACACTAAACCCTAAACCCGAAATCCTAAACCTTGAACTCTAAACCCTAAACCCTAAACCCGGATGACGCGGCGGACCATGTATGCGAGGTCCTGCCCGTTGGACACCCTCGCCCTTGCGGTAGCTCTGGTTGAGGTTGAACATGCCGCCCGCGTCACCGGCCTCCGCTGCTTGGCGGAACAGAGCCGCCGCCTCAAAGGATGGTCATCGAGAGCAACCACCCGTATAGGTTTATGGATTTAGCGTTTAGGGACTATAGTTTAGGGTTTAGGGTTGGCCGAAGATCGGAGCATGACTCAATGGGTACTCTCAGGGTGAATGCTGGTATCCCATACAGTTGTGCGCAGGAGGAGGAGGAGATTCGACGTCGGTCGAGTGCTGGTTCTCAAGAACCCGCCTGCCTGGGCGAAGTCGCCGGTGACGCCGTGGCCGAGCGCGTAGTAGGTTCCTAGATTGGTCAGGGCGGGCACGTGCCCACGGTGTAGGTACACAAGCTAAAATTGAAAACAAAACTTGAAAGCAGCGAAACAGATTCTAATTTCAAAGCGCTTTTTAAACAAGGCGCTTTGAAGACGGGTGTCGACTTGCATAGCCCCACCGTGGTCAGCGGCTTTGAGGAAGAGCGCCGCCGCCGCGGCGTGATTCGCCACCATGCCGCTGCCATCCGAGGAAGGCAAGAATGCAAACACGTGGCGGGTTAACGAGGTGCCGTTGTAGTGGATCATTGCCAAGTTGTACTCTGCTTTGGCAAACCCTTGGCGTAGCGGCGCAAGTGATAATAGGTCGATTTCGGTATATCGCCTGGGTGAAATACCAATACAGAGTTGCGGACAAGGCGTCAGCGCTTCGCGCGGGAAACCGGGCGCTAGTTACCTAGGTTGAATGCCCGTACAGAGTTGCGGACAAAGCGTCAGCGCTCGGCGCGGGAAGCAATATACCGGAGTCGGCCTATTGAAAGCACAACTTGGAAGCAGCTCATCATATCTTAGATGTAGAGCTGAATCCCGGCACTGTCAATGTGGGTTTCAATCTGCACCACCTCACCTTGGTCGGCTGCTTTTTGGTAGTATTTAGCCGCTTCCACGTTGTCCGCCACGCCTCCCACGCGCCTGGCAGGAGGGTCATCGATAACAAGCAATCGAACCAAGATCGGACGAGCCCGCATGACTCACCGTCAGGGTGGATGCGCATACAGATTATCAGAGAAGGAGGAGGATGATAAAGAGAAAGAGGAGAGGAGGAGAAGGAGGAGGAGAAGGAGAAGGAGGAGGAGCAGGAGGAGGAGAAGGAGGAGGAGGAGGAGGAGGAGGAGGAGGAGGAGGAGGAGGAGGAGGAGGAGGAGGAGGAGGAGGAAGAAGAGGAGGTGGGGGACGAGGAGGGGCTAGAAATTCAACGACAGTCGAGTGCATGTTCTAAATGGACCCCCGCGCCCGATGCCCTCAGCACAGCGCCAAGCGTACTCGAACTGAGCTTCCACGCGCCCTCCGTGCAGGGGCGCAACCAGAAAAAGAAAACACAACTTAATGCAATGCATCATTTTTGGTTTCAAGCGCTACAACCAGGCGCTTCCCACACGGGTTTGAACGTGCACCACCTCACCTCCGTCGGCGGCCCTTTTGATAGGGCCTGGCAGATATTGACCGCCACGTCATCCACACGCATCAACCCCAGTGTCTTGATGTAATCTAGATCCTGTGACGTGGCGAGCTATATCACGAGGCCCCACCTTTTGAACCACGCCAACGCCTCCATGTCGTCTTTCCCGGCGCTCATGCCACTGGCCAGGACCTCAACACTCTTTTCGGACCTGAAACCTTTCACCCCCGTGCCTGCTTACGTTGAGCGACTTCGAGGAACTTGCACAGAGCTACTTGAGTGGCGTGAGGGGCGAAACCCGCTTACGCTGAGATGCAGGCGAGAGCGAATTAGAGAAAGTCGGTTGCGCGTGTATAAGTAGGCATCAGGCTTTCGCCCTGGCCCCCGTGTCGTACGAGATGAAAGTGGAAAGAGTGCGCGGCCCTGCTGCCCCGGGCGTGGAGCAGCCCGATGTTCAGTTGCGCCGTTGGTTCGCCGCACAATAGGGCCTGCCAGATATTGCCCGTCGCGTCATCAACACGCATCTGAACCTTAGTTTTCAGCATTAAAGCTGGCATCTTGTGACGTGGCGAGTAACGTCGGTCAGGCCCTAGTATATGGTGGTGTGCGCGTCTGAGTGGGCGTTTATTGGAGGTACACTCCGGGCAACTACGAGCTCTCTGGCGCCTATCACAAACTCTACCTTGTGCTGCCGCAAGTTGGAACCACTCCATGGCTTTACTCGCGTCGGGCTGCACGCCGTGGCCCTCGACGTACGCGGTGCCGAGCTCGCACTGCGCGGCGGCGTGGCCCTGCCCGGCGGCGGCGCGGTACCCCCGCACCGCCAGCTCCCAGTCCGCCGCCAACCCGCATGCCGGCTGGCATGAAAACCCCGCCAGTAGGGCCTGACAGATGTTGCTCGCCACGTCATAGGATGCCGCTTACGGTACACGGAAACGATTGTTCATCATGCGATGCATGTCATGGCGGGCAATATCTGGCAATATCTGGCAGGCCATGCCCGCGAGTGCAAACTGCGCCGCGGCGTCGCCCGCCCACGCCGCCTCCAGCACCGCCACCAAGGGCTTACTCTCTTTCACGTTAGAGCTCAACTTGAGCAACTCCAGGACACATTCATCAGTTCAGTTGGGTGATACGGTGGACAGAAGAGCTCAAGCTGAGCTGAAATGGGAACGAGTGTAAGCCCCTGCCCGCCACCCCCTTCGGCGGCAGGCCGGCCGCGCGGATGTCTCGCCGAGCGTCCTCTAGCGTTTTAGGGTTGTCGATGACCATGTTGGCAGGCGACAAGCCCACGACGCGCCCGCTGAGCCCGTCGTTCACCCGCACCGCTGCGTTCCCCGCCCCGGGCTGGTGGAACATGACGTAGCCCACGCAGCCGTTCAGCTCGACGGCGGTCTTGAGGCCCTCGCACCGCACGCGCGAGCCCACCGGCGGCAGTGGGAGCTCCGGAGCTGCCGGGGCTGCGGCTCCGCCGGCGGCGATGTCGGTGGCGGTGGCGGTGGCGGTGGCGGTGGTGTGAGAGATCGCGGTGGTGTCGCCGCCACCCCCGCCCCCCACCCTGGCCCCGGCCCCGGCAGCGTCCGCGTCAGCGTCCGCGTGGAGTGATAGGTCAGCGAGGGCCCCGGCGGCGTGGTCCGCATCGTCCGCGAAGTAGCGCGCGAGCGAGGCGGCGAACACGTTGCGCGTTACCAGCTGCCGCACCAGCGACTTCTGCGCCAGGTCCGCCATGGCCGCCTGGGAGGAGCCTCCGTCGGTGCCGCTGCCGCACAGCGCCGCGTCGAACAGGGCCTGTTCCGACCCAGTGTTCTGCGCAAGCGGGAGCCCGGCGTTACCCGGGGATGGCGGCGAGGAGACGCACGGCAAGCAGGTGCCGTCCTCGGAGGCACTAGGCGGCGGCGGCTGCGCGGCGTCCATGGCGGTGGCGGTGGCGTGTTGGACGAAGTGATGGAGTGCAGCACAACAACGAGTACGCGTTAAGTGACCCCCCCAACTAACTGACCATTAACCCACAAAATCAACGGGGAATCTGAAAGGTTGAGCTGTTGAGCGGCAGGTCGTAGGTCTACGTCTACGTTCTGCCTAATTGTGAGTCACGATACCAACTACGAGTGCAAGCAGCCCGTCGGCAACCCGTATGACATGGAAAACGCGGCAGGGCTAACACAACAACCATGGTCGCGCCGCCTCCCCGTCGCTCCTGCGGCCCGTGGCCAGTGGCGCGCTCGTTGCTCGCCGCCGCGCTTACGCTCTCCCTCCTCACCGCGATACTACCGCCGGCGTCGCCCGCGCGGGCGCTGTACCCCGCCTCCGAGCCCACCACCTCCCCCACCACCGCCGAACCCGCCGCCGCCGCCGCCGAGCCGACCTCCCCCTTCCCCTCCTCCCGCCCCGAGCCCTCCCCCGCTGAGTCCCCCTCCTCCTCCTTCACCCCCACCACCACCGACCCCGGCGGCAGCGGCGGCAGCGGCGGCGGCGGCGGCGGCAGCGGCAGTGGCGGTGACGGCAGCGGCGGCGGCAGCGTAGAAAGCCACCGCCACCCACACCGCCACTGCCATGATGACCCCCACCCAACCCGCCCCCACCCCAACCCTCTTCGGGACCGAGGGCTACCGCCGGCACCGCCCCACACCCACCACGCCGCCGCCGCTTCTGCCGCGCACCGCGTCCGCCACTTCTTCGCCGGCCCCGTCACGCGGTACCTCCTCGCGTCCTTCGTCCTCGTCACGGTGGCCGGCACCATGGCAGGGGCTTACACTCGTCCACTTTTCAGCTCAACTTGAGCGCTTTGTATGGGATAGGGGGTGCGCGTAGTGGTTATATAGCCCGTGTTCAGGGGGTGTTAGGAGGTGTTTAGGGTGTGTAGGGTGTTCTCTTGTGTCAGACACGGCTGAAGTTGAGCTGAAACGTTGACGAGTGTAAGCCCCTGCACCATGGCGGGCCTCACCGTGGGCAGGGCTTGAGCCACACGCCGCGTCCCCCTCACTGTTTGCTCATAGTGCACCTATATTTCACGGTCGCCGCCGCCGCCCTGCGTGTTGCCGCCGTCCAGGGCCCGACACAGCAACTCCTTTTCTGCTCAACTTGAGCCGTCACAGCTTTGCGTGTATCCCTGAACCCTCTCGGGGTAATGCAGCTTGACACCTCGAAGTCGCTCAAGTGGTTCAGTGACAAACGGCGTGAAGTTGAGCTGGGGAACATACTCACGTGCGACCCTGACTCTGGGCCTGCTGGGTTTGGACCCCGTGGAGCTCGAAATCGCCAAGGAAAGTGGCACGGCCTTCAACTTATCTCCTTGTCTATTCAGTTTCAGCAACGGTGTGGGGTATATGGAATGTCGCGAGTGGTGACAACTTAAGTTGAGCTGAAGATGTGAGTTGTGTGGGCCGTGGGGTACGGGGGCACGGAGGAGGAGCGGGTGCAGGCTACGGCGGTGTGGGGGGTCGTCAGCCGCCACCACTGGCTGCTGTGCACCCTCTTGCTCATCAACGCCGCCGCCAACGAAGCAGGGCCTTATCACACGCATTCCCTCAGTGGTTCCTCATGCTGCGTCAAAGTACAATTCCCTCCGCCGCGACCCTGCTGGTTGCCGCCGTCCAGAGCCGTACACGCCATTCACTTTTCAACTCAACTCAGGCTGCTTTGTCCGGACCCTTGCAGCACTGTAGTTATCACACTTTACACCCCAAGCCTTGCAGGCTCTCAAGTTGGGGTTGAGAAGGGTGCACAAGAGGTGCACGGCAGGCCGGCGCTGCGTCGGGGGGGCACCCTAATCACTAAACCCTAAACCCTTAACCCTAAGCCCTAGACCTCAAACCCTAGACCCTAAACCCTAAACCCCACAAGAGGTGCACGGCCCGGGCGGCGGGCGCTGCCGCTGTGCCTGAACGAGCTGGTGCCGCCCTACGCCGTCATCCTCGTCTCCGTCACGCTGCTCCTGCTCTTTGGAGAAATACTGCCCTCCGCGGTCTTCACGGTAGGCTCGGAACCGGTAGTGAATGTTACATCAACATGAGAGAGTTGTGTGCTACATGGTGACGTATCTTGTCCGTACTGGATCTCAGTACCTGAGGGATATGATGAGCTGGGTCTTCAGCTCACCACGTGTCTGCCGCTCTACTGCACCACCCCAGAGGTGACGTGGCAGTTACTGCTCCACTCAACATGATTCTCGTCACGATGTGCCGTATCCTATACTGTTTGCAACAACCCACACTGGGAACTGGTGGTGATGTGTTGTGGTCCCTGCTTCACGGGACCGCGGCGGCTGCGGCTGGCGGCGACGCTGGTCAGGCCAATGTGCCAAACACAACTCTTTGATAGAATGGATACGGCAGCTGTATTGAGTGCCGTCGTGTTACGTCTTGACCGTTACGACGTCTGTTTTGTAACAAAGCAGGGTGTGCACTCACACAATGTTGAGTGGATGACAAGGGACTGTACAGTGAGGTGCCGGTGGTGTACGGGCTGATGTTCATGACGGCGCCGGTGTCGTGGCCGCTGGCGCGCCTGCTGGACTGGTGGCTCGGGCCCAGGCAGGGTTTAGGGTTTAGGGGTTAGGGTTTAAGGGTCCCCTCAACCCTAAACCCCGCAGGGCCACTCACCGCTGTCCTCTCCCTCCTGTGTACCGGTACACACTGACTGGTGGCCGGGGCTGGTGCAGAGCCACACACCACTCACCCTCATAGTGTACTGGTACAAACTCGCCGACTCCTCCAATACCTTCTCCGCCTCGACGAGTGGCCAGGCCTGGGGGGCTCACGCGGCGAGTACATACTGGTACAGCGATGCACCATGAGCGAAGCGTGAGGTTGAGGCGCGTTGTGACGGCATGCGTGGCCCTGGTCCGGGGCAGGGCGAGACAAGGTTCAACCGGCAGGGCCTTGTCACACGGCGTACCGTTGCCACCTAAACTGCCACCCTTAACAGTTGGCTGGCTATGGTTTCGTCCCTGAAACCACACAACATATCCCCACTTGACACCTTGAATTTGCTCAAGTTGAGCTGTAAAGGGAACGAGCGTCAGGTCAGGGAGGACGACACAGTAACTATAAACCCTAAACCCTAAACACCGGTAAACTATGAGCAAGCAGTCAGGTAGAGCTGAAGAGGGAGCGAGTGGCAGGCCCTGGCGAGCGGCAGCAGATCCAGACGCTGATCGGGCTGCACCTGCGGGAGAAGCAAGGGGAGACGGCGGCGGCGGCGCGCCGCCGGCGCCGCCAGCGGGGGCGGGAAGTTCTGCGGCGCGGCGGCGGCGGTGACCGCAGCGGCGGCGACGGTGGCGGCGGCGGCGGCGGTGGCGGCGGCGAGGGCGGCGTGGGAGCAGGGCCTGGCATATATTCTCGTCCATCGCCTCGCTATCCAACACACTCCAACCCTCGTTCCTTCAGTGAAATGACACCCCCCGGCGAGCAATGTCTACCAGGTCCTACGCGGGGGGCGATGTCAGCGGAGGTGACGATGCTTACGACGTGGACGAGGAGGTGGAAGTGGAGGTGGAGGTGGAGGTGGAGGTGGAGTTGGACGTGGAGCTGTCCGACAATGGAACGACGCCCCTCATCGTGCCGGACCCGGACCACCCTTCGTCCTCCTCGCCCCTGGCGGTGGGGCCATTTGCTTGTCGTTTCATAGGATGCCTTTGACTTTAACGATATGAGGGATCAGAGTGAGTGTTGATGACGTGGCGGACAATTGCTTGGCAGATATTGCTGTCGTAGGATATCATTTAAATATAAGTGCGCGCTTAATGATGCACAACGATGACGTGGCGGGCAACACTTGCTACCCGGATCCTACCCGGCGGCGGCGGCGGCGTCATCCCCGCTAACGTCCCGGCTGGATCTGGGGTCCATCTTCCCGCGGCTTCTGTCCCGCCCTGGCTGGGCCTCACTATTGTTCTGCTTTCACCTCCACTTTCGCATGTTTCTGGGCTGAAACCACACAAGTTGCAACAAGTATACCTCTTATTTACGCTCTGTTCTTGAGGAATGAGGTTTGGTTTACTAGCTGAGCTTTTGAATCCATGAGGTTTGGTTTACTAGCTGATCTTTTGAATCCATATACCTATTCACACACGCAAGTTATCCCTCTCAATCCTTCAAAGGTGCTCAGAGCTGCTCAAGTTGAGGTGGACATGGAACGAGCGGCGCGGCCCTGCGCCCCGGCACCGTGGCCGCCACCCGCATGCGCCGCTCCGGCATTCTCACCGAGGATGAGGTGGGGCGGAGTACACATCGCCTGCCACGTCATCATCCCAAGCTCGAACCC
>Ga0307489_10001920_pt1 | contig 13813 bp, 24 predicted proteins | sample SB12metaG_FD_202247 | JGI IMG/M metagenome (GOLD analysis project Ga0307489, IMG submission 202247) | Sea-ice brine microbial communities from Beaufort Sea near Barrow, Alaska, United States - SB 1.2 | ecosystem: Environmental > Aquatic > Marine > Coastal | place: USA: Alaska | collected... | reverse complement strand
GACGCCGTTCAGCGGGTCATACATCCGCGTCGTTCGCGGCGTCGTGGCGGAGTATGCGCTGTGTTGCTGCCGTGGGCGTGGTTGTGGGTGCTGCTGTTGCGTGGGTTGCATGGGTTGCACTGGCCGCGCGGTCGGCGGTGTGAGGCGCAGCGTGTGGCCGTGCAGCACCGCGACGGAGCTGAGCGACAGAAGCGCGAGGGCCGCGACCAGCAGCTGGAGTGCGCCGCCGCTGCTTGCGCCGCCGCCGCCGCCTCCGCTGCTTCCGCCTCCCGTGACGCCGCCGCCGCCCGCTCCGCCGCTGCCGCCACCACCCCGCCGTTCGCGTTCCTTCATCGGACTACGCTCCGTACAAAGTGAGGGTGCCCACCGTCCTCAAGCCACCGGAGGCAAAAGGGCCAGCCAAAAACTTCACGAGAGGTGGAGCGGGTGGGTGCACGTCCGGACAGTTCCGCCTGTGGGCCGGCGCAGGCTTCGCGCCTCTGTTGAGGCGCCGCGTGGGAGTGTCGGGCGGTGCGAACACATTGACAACTACAGCAACAGGGTCTGCCCCAATCCCCCCACCGGATCTGCTCCGGGACAGGTGCTGCGCCTGTCTTTTCACTCTTCTTCTCGAAATTCACATTCCGTCGCGCGGGCGGGGATGGCGGGCACGGAGGACACGGTGTACGAGAGCCTGGTGAAGGAGGCCGAGGCGCTGCGCAGGGGCCCCCGCCGGCGCGGGCTCACCAGCATGTGGTTCGCGGGCGGCACGTGGCGCCACATCTGCTCCAGCTGGAGTTTCATACCCACCGCCGTAGGCAAGGCCCATCTTTCTCAAGATGCCCAACTCACCCTCACCGCCCAACGCCCCGACGCCCCCAACGCCCCACACTCCAACGCCCAAAACTCCCAAAACCCGCGACATACCCACACACCTCACGACTACGTCCGGAAGCCGCTTCCGGCTGGAGCGTTTCCTCTGCACACGCAGCACGCATCGCGTAGACTCCTTGCCTCCTTTTGTGCGTGGGCAACGCCCACCCACCTTCGCTCCGATGCCCAACACACCCTCAGCGCAGGAAGGCCTTGCTACAACACCCAATCTTTCGTTAGATGCCCAACACCCCCAACACCCCCAACACCCCCAACAGCCTCAGCACCATCACTCTGAGCGCGTGTCACCTCGTGGGGCCGTGCGCCGCGCCGCAGGAACCCTGCCCGCCGTGGTATTACTCCTCCTGCACTTCCTCGTGGACCGCTCCCAGGACGATGCCGCGCTGGTCGACGCCAGCAAGCGGCTCCAGGCCAAGAAGCAGCCCATCGTCAACGTGAAGGCGACCGCCAAGGGAAAGGGCAGGAGCAGGAGCGGCAAGGGCGGCGGGAGACGCAGCGGCGGCGGCGGCGGCGGCGGCGGCAGCGCTGAGTTCATGGGCGGTGAAACGGGTGCGGCGGCGGGTGCGGGGGATGCCGTGGGTGAAGGTGCGTCAAGTGAAGTGGGTGCAACGATGGGTGCGATGGGTGCGGCGGGTGAACGTGGGGAGGTGAAGGCGGCGGTGAAGGCTGATGACGTGGAGGCGGCGGAGGAGGAGGAGCGCGAGCGGTTTGACATGCTGCTGGACGGAGTGGCGACGGACGCACGCGTGTTCCGCACGCGCTCGGCCCGCGCCGGCGACCCCACGCTGGGGTTCGCGTGCTACCGCGCCGCCATCCCGCACGCCGCGCACGAGCCCGTCAGCATCGTGCGCTTCGAGCCTGTCGTCACGCGCCCCGAGGCGGGACCGCCGCCACTCGTCCCATCACTGTGTCATCATAGTGTACCAATGTGCCCGTTTCCATCGTGCGACTTGAGCCCTTCGTGACGCGCCCTGAGGCGGAGCCTAGCCGCTCCTCCCCTTTCCACCTCAACTTGACTGCATGCTCGTGATGTGCCTGTGTACCGATACTCACTGGCCGGATCCGTTACAGGGCCCACTAAATACCTCGAAGCTGCTTAAGTTAAAGTGAAAAGGGAACGCCGTGTAATGCCCTGCCGTGAGGCGGTGCACCACATCACGGTGTTTGGATGCTCCGCCGACGTGGAGGCCCGGTACCCGCCGCTGCACTTCGGCAACGGGTGCGGCAGCTGGGAGTTCTCAAGCGGAGCTGACGCGCCGTGCTCTCTGGTAGTATACGCGTACGACAAGGGGGGTTTGCCGTTCGAGGCAGGGGCTTACACTCGTCCACTTTTCAGCTCAACCTGAGCCGTTTCTGACAGAAAATACACCCTTGACACCCCTTAATACCCCCTAATACGTCCTAATCACCCCTACACGCCCCCTACATGTACCCCCTATGCCACACAAAATGCTTGCGTCGAGCTGAAAAGTTGACGAGTTTAAGCCCCTGGTTCGAGGCGCCAGCGGGGATGGCAGTTAAAGTCGGGCGGGGCACAGGCCTGACGCACCTCATGTATTCCGTGCACTACTTGGTCCCCAAGGGGGGCAGGGCCTGCCACAAATTGTCCGCCACATCATCCGACGCATTGACAACCTCTCGTTTTGTTGAGTTTAATGGCAGGTTTCTGACTTGGCGAGGAATGTCTGCCAGGCCTTAGATGGGGGCGAGATTCCGGTGCCGGCGTGGTTGGATCGCAGCGGGATCAAGATGGACCTGGTGCGCGGCGCGGCGGCGGCGGCGCGGCCCAATAGCCTGGGGCTCATCGGTGTCATGCACACGCGCATGAGCCTGCCACCCCCGCGGAGTCCTGCACACGTGTTTCGGTATAACATCGGGCCGTTTGGGGTGCGGCTGGCGCCGGACTTCGCGGCGGCGGAGGGCGGGCGCGTCACCCTGGTGGCGGCGCACCTGCACGGCCACGGGATGGTCAAGCGCTACGAGACGGGCCTCATTCGCGGCGCCGGCGGCGGCGGCGGTGGTAGCGGGAGTGGTGCGGAGCGCGGAGGCGGTGGAGGCGGCGGCGGCGGCGGCGGCGGCGGCGGCGGCGGCGGGGGTGTCAGCGCGGACGAGCCATTCGCCATCATCGGCGAATACGGCGGGTACGGCCCGGACCAGTCGTACCACGCCGTGCCGCTCGGCGTCCCGGGCAACACAGCAGGTGGCGCGGCCGTCACCATGGGGCCGGACGACGTCATGTACATCGCGTGCACGTTCGACACACGCGGGGCGACGGGTGGCAGGCCGGTCACGTACGGCGTAGGGCCTGGCAGATACTGCTCACCACGTCGTCGACACGCGTTTTCAACCCTCGTTTCTTGAGTCAATTTGCATCATATGACGTTGCGAGCAATAACCGCCAGGCCTTAATATGGGGTAGCGCACGGCGAGGAGATGTGTGGGCAGCTCGTCTATTACTACCCGTTCGTCGCGTCCAATGGTGAGGCGTCGGGGGACTTGGGGGGCAATGGGGAGGCATCGGGGGTCTACGGGGCCAATGGGGAGGCAGCGAGAGGACCGGGTGCGCGGATGACGCGGCCGCACCCGTCGGAGGACCCCAATAACACCGAGCGCCACAACGACCTGTTCAACATATTTTTCAACACCACGATTGGTTTGTAGCTGAGTAGAGTAGCGTGGTCCCGGCTATATGTTTCCTTGAATGTGTCAGCCTTAGAATGTATTAGAACAGTGTCCCTCGGTGCGTTGAACATCTGACGAACGACGTTGAATGCATGGAAACGCGGGGCGGCGAGGCGGGGCGGGCAGTTGTGGTTGTGTGTTGTGGTGTCGATGACCGCGCTACGGTCGGACAGCTGCTCCGACCGCCTCGCGCTGTCGCGTCATGCTCGGCGCGAGCGGGGTTCACTTTGCCTCTCGACCAAACGCGCCGGACTGGAGCGCTCGTTAGAGTCATGTGAGTCATGAAAAGTAAGATGTCATGAAAAGGCGACAGCTGAGATTCAAGACAGGTACACCACCACGCACTACCGCGAACAATCATGTTGGGGTGCAACGCAGCTAGCGCTTGGGTACGCGCGGCGGTGTCCCGCGGCTGCGTCCCGTGGCGGCGGTGGCGACGGGGTTGGTCTTCCCCGGGCCCGGGCCCCCACCGCCGCCCTCCCCGCCACCCTCACCGCCGCCGCCCTCCTTGCGCAGGCCCCCGGTGTCAAAGTCGGCGCTGCCACCGCCGCCCCCCCCCGTTTGAAAGCCACCCATACTTGCGCCCAGGGAGCCGGACGGGCTAGGCGTGCGGCCCAGCGGGCTGACGCCCAACGGCGACGGCGACCGCCCGGCCGGCGATGACCCATGGGCGAATCCCATGGCGACTGCGGAGGGAACCCCGCCGCCGCCTCCGCCGAGGCCGCCTTCCTCTCCTCCGCCTATCCCGAAGCCAACGATCACCGCCCCGCCTCCGCCCCCGGCCCCGCCCCCGCCGCTGCCCAGGCGGTGGCTGCCCACACCTATACCGCCACCGCCCATCCCCTCGCCGCCACCGCCGCCACCGCTGCCGCCACCGCTGCTGCCCCCAAACCCTCCACCGCCGCCGCCGTTTCCAAACAGCGGCTGCGGCCCGAGTAACCCGCGCGTGAGTTTCCTCGGGCGCGGGTTGAGCGAGTTGGGCAGGCTGCCGCGGTAGTCACCGCTGCCGCGGGAGTTGAACGAGTCCCGCCCCCCGCCCCGGTCGCCGTGGTGCGAGCTGCTCTGGCTGCCGCTGCGGCGGCCGCGGTGGTCTCCGCGCCCCTCGCCGCTGCCGCCCACCTCGTCGTCATCCGAGCTGTCGTCCAGCATGTCATCCTCCAGGTCGTCGTCCATGTCATCTTTGGACTCGATGTCCTCCTCGTCCAACTCCCCGTCGTCCTCCTCCTCGTCGGCTGCCTGCGCGCTGCCCTGCCACGTTACGTACGTGAGCGGTAGACGGAGCAGCGCGGCAGAGCGCCGCAGCAGGTACGGATCGAACGGGAAGAACATCCGCAGCGGCCGCCGCTGCCGCACCGCCTCTGCCAGGTCCGTGCCTAGCACAGCTGTGGAGGCTGTACGTGCCAACACCCCCCCTGCTCCCCCTGCCCCCCCCGCTGCTGCCCCCCCTCCCCCCGCTGCTGCCCCGCTTCCTCCTCTGGCGCCCCCGGCTGTGTTGTGACTATCCGATGCTACTCCGGAAGACCCGGCTACCCCGTTGACACCCCCGCCCCGTGCCCCCGCCCCCACCGCCTCCTCCTTCTCCCGCTGTTCCCGCTTGTGGTTCTCCAACAGCGTCCAGTCGAACCCATCCACACCGGCCGTCACGGCCCGGTGCAAGAACTCGCCGACCACGGAGGGAAGACACGTGGCGAGCGGGTGAAGGCGACTATACAAGATGTCGCGCAGAGGCAGCTGGCGCAGGGCGGCGGCCGGGGCGCCGCCCGACCGCAGCACGTCCCCCATGCGGTAGCACAACACGTACATCAGCGCCTGGCACCAGGGGCTAACACTCGTCCACTTTTTGGCTCAACGTGAGCGCATTTTGTCGGATACGTTGGGTGCATGATTTTCCCCCAGTGTATTAGACAGGGGGACGCGGGGAGGTGTCACCAAAACGGCTTAGGTTGAGCTGAGAAGTGGACGAGTGTAAGCCCCTGCCTGGCACGCGCTGTCAAACACCGCCAAGGTGGCCGCGGACGCGTTGGCGTACTCCTGCTCCTCGCCAGCTGATCGACCCCCCACCGCGCCTGCTCTTTGTTGTTGTTGTGCTGCTCCGGCCCCGGCTACGGCACCCCCGCCAGCGGACCGACCAACCTCATGTCCGGCGCCCTCGCCCCCCATCGTGTCGCCGTTGTCGTCGTCATCACCCCCGTCGTTGCCGTCGCCACCGCCGTGCTCCGTGATGTTGAAACTGGAGCCGAACCCCTTTGACAAGCCCCGGACCTGGCCAGAAGGTGAAGCGGTGGCGGCGGCGCCGCTGGTGCCCGCGGGCGCGGCCCCAGCCCTGACCCCGGCCCCGGCCCTGGCCCCGTTGGACAGTCCCCCGGTGACTCCCGCGCCACTGGTGGCGGAGTGCACGGTGGCGACGCACCAGGCGGACAGGCGCTGCAGGGTGTGGGCCAGGAAGGCGGGGGGCAGGAAGGCGGCGCGCGCGAGGAACGAGGCCAGGTACGCGGCGGCGGCCAGGCGCCCGGCCGGCGCACAGTGCGGGTCCGACAGCCGCTCCATCTAGGGCCATACCAGATGTTGCTGGCCACGTCGGGAAAACAAACTGCCATTCAACTCAACGAATTATCTTTCAAAGCGTGTCAATGACGTGGCGGGCAACATCTGCGAGGCCTTACGTCGATGAGCACGTCCACCACCCGGCTCGCCAGCCCCACTCCCTTGAACCCGGCGCCCGGCCCGACCCCCGCCTCCGCCCCCGCTCCCGCCTCAGCCCCGGCTCCAGCACCCGCCCCCGTCACCGCCGACGCTACTCCCGCCCCCGCCGCGCCCACCACTCCCGCGTAAGATGGCCCACCCGCCACCCCCCGCGCTGCGCCGCCGCTGCCGACGAGCCCGATTTTCCTGGCGGCGTCGCGGGCGCACGCGTGGAACACCAGGAACTGCGTGAACTTGGAGCGGTGCGCGGGCAGCAGCGTGGAGACGAAGACGCGCATCAACGCGTCGCTGACCTTGACGCCGTCGCCGCGGTCGATGCGCGTGTCGATGTGCGCCAGTGTGGCCTCCGTCCAGGGGCTTACACTCGTCCACTTTTCAGCTCAACCTGAGCCGTTTCTGACGCAAAATACACCCTAAACACCCCCTAATACCCCCTGAACCGCAAAAGTAATTCCTAAACAACCCCTAATTGCCACCCTTATCCCCCTTATCTCGCCGAACGCGCTTACATTGAGCCGAAAAGTGGACGAGCGTAAGCCCCTGCCTCCATCATGGAGTCGAGCGCATCCGCCGTCTCGTCCACGGCGTCGTGCCCGCTGCCGGGCCCCACGCTGTAGCGGCGCAAGTTGAATTTGAAAGCAAAATGTGAAAGCGGTACAACACATCTTAGTTTCAAGCGCTTACTTCTAGGCGGTGTCAACTTGTGTTTCATAGGGTCAACCTGCACCACCCTACCACGCTGCCGGGCCCGGGCCCGAGCCCCACCCCCGGGCTGGCGCCGCGCTCCCACGCCGCCGCCTGCCGCACCAGCTCCTCCTCGATGGTGCGCTCGATGTCCTCCAGCTCGAAGATGCCGCCCCCCGCGCCGCCGCCGCCGCTCCCTCCGCCCCCGCCGCCGTCCTCGTCGTCCTCGCTGGAGAGTCCTTGACAACAAGCACTCGAACCAAAATCTGAATCTGAATCAACATCAGTGCGAATGCTCATATAGACGTATACATTCAATTCGTCGATTCAACGTCGATAGAGTTCTTGTTCACAATGCTTCAATTCATCGATTCTACGTCGGTGGAGTGCTTGTTCTGAATACCCCCCTTGCCTCGTCTTCGTCCACGTCGTCGTCGTCATCGTCGTCCGGCACGCGGATATCCTCCCACTTGATCTCCACGTCCACCTCCAGCCAGGGGCTTACACTCGTCCACCTTTCGGCTCAACGTAAGCATATTTTGTGGAATACGTTGGGTGCATGAATTTCCCCCAGTCTATTAGACAGGGGGACACGGGGAGGTGTGACCAAAACGGCTTAGGTTGAGCTGAAAAGTGGACGAGTGTAAGCCCCTGCCTCCAGCAGGTGCGCCACCACACCTTGCAGCAGTGCGTCGCGCAGTGAGGCACCCGCGGGGGTCTCCACGAGGCGGAACGCGGCGCGCAGGTACTGGCACTGCAGCGCGCGGGGTGACGACTTGTGCGGGATGCGGTGCAGCAGGATGGGCCGCAGCACGGAGGCGGCCAGCGGTACCAACCAGTAGGGCCTGCCAGACAAACCGTGCCACGTCATCGACACGAGTACACACAGTCGTTGCTTGAGTGAAATGGCATCCTATGACGTGGCGAGCAATATCTGGCAGGCCCTGCCAAGGTGAGGATGGTCTCCACGGCGGACACCACAGCGGACGACCGCGCCACAGGACCGTCGCCGTCGCCGCTGCCGCCGTCGTCGCCGCCGCCCCCGCCACCGTCCCCGCCACCACCGCCTCCGCCTCCGCCGCTTCGTCCTCCACCTCCATATCCTCTGCCTTCACCCCCGCCCCCGCCCCCGCCCCCGGCCCCGCCACCGCCACCAGGCCCAGGGGGCGGGTGCAAGCTGTTCGCGGCGTCGAGTTTCTCCAGCGGGTATCCGGGAGGCGGGATGAAGTTGGCGAGCAGCAGGTCCAGGCACGAGTGCAGCAGCGAGCCCGTGTGCGTGACCACCAAGTTGGTGCAGAATGCCACGGTGAGGTCCACCACCTGGTGGCAGGGGCTTACACTCCTTCACTTTTCAGCTCAACCTGAGCCGTGTCTGACACACAAAAACACCCTACACACCCTAAACACCCCCTTGACACGAGCTTCACAACCCTTACGCGCACCCCCTATCTCATTAAAAGCGCTCAAGTTGAGCTGAGAAGTGAGCGAGTGTAAGCCACTGCCTGGTGGGAGCACCGCCACAGCGAGGTGGACAGCACCTTCTGCAGCAGTGCCTCGTGTAGCCGCTCGTCAGGGGCCTACACTCGCTCAATTCAAAGCTCAACTTGAGGGCGTTTTATGGGATAGGGGTTGTGTAGCCCGTGATAAGGGGGCGTTAGGGGGTGTGTAGGGTGTGTAGGGTGTTGCTGTGTGTCCGACACGGCTCGAGTTGAGCTGAAAAGTGGACGAGTGTAAGCCCCTGCCGCTCGTCCATGCTGCTGACGTTCTCGGTGAGCACCGCCAGCATCAGCACCGTGTCCTGCGATGGCGCCTCGGCCTCCAGCCCCGTCAGCGCCTCCAGCAGCCTGCACGTGTGGAGGAAGTGTGGAGTGTCAGTGGTGATCGGTATTGGATGGGAGGTTATTTTTATTACAAAGTTGGTTTGGGGATTAGAGGTTGGGCGGTTGGGAGTGTAAGAAGCGCGGCGGTGCGGAGGTGGTTGGGGCGCGGTGGAGAGCGGGGGAGGGGGCGACGGAGCGCGAGAGCGCGCGGGGGTGAGCGGTGAGAGTGGCGCGCGGGGCCATGGACGTGAGTGAGCAGTGAAGGGAGCGTTGGAGAGAAGAGAAACGCGGCGGTGACGTCCGCGTGGGCCGGGAAAGCGATTGTGAAAAGCGAGGTGGAATGGTGGAGAGCGGTGGGCGAAGGAGGGCGGTGAGAGAGCGGTGGGGGCGCGGGGTGCGTGAGATTGCTCTGGGGGGAGAGGGGGGAAGTGTGACGCACTCATAGTACTGCGCACGCTGCCCGCGCCGCACGCCGTCGAGCGAGTTCTTGACATACGCGCGCAGCAACTGCTTGGCGCTGTCGGAGTCCAGCTTCGGATGCCTGCCTCCGCCGGACTCGTCGCCGCTGTCGCCGCTGGAGTCGCCGGAGTCGGAGTCGGAGTCGCCGCTGTCGGAGTGGAACCCCGCGGTTCCGCCGGCCGCCGCGGAGCGAGCGGGCGCGGCGCGCGCGGTCGCCCGCTGCCGCGCCACCGCCGCCAGATCCATCGCTAGGCGGGCGGCGGCGGCTCAGGGAGCCTCAAAAAAGCGTGCCGAGAAATCGAACCTCCCCTCTGTTACAAGTAAAGATTCAAGGTGCTGAGGTGCACGGCCCTGCACCGAACACCTGATGAGCGGGCCGTGCGTGAACCGACGCGCGCTCCGGCGGCGCCACGCCTGGAGACGAACTCGGTCGCGGGCCAACAGTATGGTTGCCCATTCTCGCGCCACCAAAGCAATCGTACGGTGGTCACGAATGGCGCGGAGCGGGATTAGGGCAGCCGAATCCGGCCGGACGATCCGGCCGGACATTGGAACTGCCGGACCGGACCGACTCCGGCACGCGCGAGCCAAATCACCCAAAAAGTCGTCCTGAATCGTCCGGCATCAGGCAAAACCGCCGGACCGAATCCGCCACGCAAGATCTCCACAATGATTGATTCTATCCGTGCACGGTGACACGGCCACGCATCCGCTGCCCCTCACACATCACATCGCGGCTGAGCGCACCGACGCTCCAACGTTCACAGCTACACTCCTTCAGCGAATTCACCCGGCTCCCCCGTAGCTGCGATGACAGCTGCCATGGCACTGGGCGCGGCGCCCTCCGCGCTCGCGAGCCGGCATGGCGACGTCATGGGCTCCCGGGTCCGCGCTCGCGTCCGCGTCAATGCTAAGACCTCGGTGGCGCGTGGCGCTGCGCCGCTGCGCGTCGTCGCCAAGGACTTCCCCAAGCCCACGGAAATCGACAAGACTAAGAACTACCTCATCTCCAAGGACCTCTCCGACCGCATCAAGGTGACCACCGCTCGACGCATCGCCACGTCGCATCGCGGCGTCGCCATTTCCCCCCCACACGATTTACAGCTGGAGGCTCTCGACGTGGCGCGACACGGAAGCTTGGGCGCCGCGACGCGAACCAAGGACCAAGGTTCCCCGCGCGCGTACGTGCGGCGTGCCGAGCGTATGCACATATCGTGCAGGCACAGCAGGCGCGCGGCGGCCAACTAGTCCGAGCGCGCGACGCCCCGTCGTCACGACCTTCGCATCGCATTCCCACTTCCTCGAGACCTCTCGTAACTGAAAAAACTGGATACTTCGAGACGTGGTGCGAACACGCGAAGGTCGAGCACCGCGACGATAACCAAGGGTCGCTGCGCTGCAAAAGCGCGGGCGAGCCACGCGAGACGTGCATCAGGTGCACTCACAGCGGGCTAGCGGCGGCCAGCTAGCTGCGCACTCGACGCACCGCCGCGACAGAACTTCCCTGCCACCCTCATTCACCGACAACGAACTGGCCTTTGGCTTGGCCACCAAGGTTGGAGGACGATGCGGCTGTGGCTCCCAGTCGTCACGGAATATCGTCACGGAACATCGTCAATGCTTCCAAACCCAATCCTTACGGAAAGATTTAATGGAACACCGCACCGCATTCCACACTTCCCCCCAACCCAATGGGTCGGCCGAGGCGCCTGGGTTCGAGGACGACGCTGCTCTGAAGCGCGCCGTTGCCCCTCACAAAAACCCACCGGCCTACCCGGCACGCACAGTTTGACGCAGCGTTGCTTCCAAGCGGATGACACGGATGAAGCGGTAGTCGCCGCCGACACCCGAACCACTCGGTCGCCGCTCACCACACGGCACGCGTCCCCCCATCCCCCACCCGCAACACACAGGGCTTGAACGGACTGGCTCGCAAGAAGAAGAAGGTGGCCATTGTGGGCGGCGGCCTGAGCGGCCTGGCGTGCGCCAAGTACCTGGTGGACGCCGGCCACGAGCCGCTGGTGCTAGAGGGCCGCAACACGCTGGGCGGCAAGGTCAGCGCATGGCAGGCAAGGCCTTACCATCGTTCCCTGTCAGCTCAACTCAACTTGTTTTGCCCGGTACACCTCGGGCAGTTATCCCTTGAAGGTGCTGTTGTTGAACTGGAAAGGGAACGAGCGGAGGGCCCTGGCTACAGGACAAGGACGGGGACTGGATCGAGACGGGGCTGCACATCTTCTTCGGCGCGTACCCCAACATGATGAACCTCTTCTCCGAGCTCGACATCGAGGACCGCCTGCAGTGGAAGGCAGGGGCTTACACTCGTCCACTTCTCAGCTCAACTTGAGCCGTGTCTGTCACAAGAAAACACCCTACTTACCCCCTCATACCCCGTGATACCTCCTAAAGACCCCCATTTAACCCCATACATGCACCCCCTATCCCACAGAGAGCGCTTAAGTTGAGCCGAAAAGTGGACGAGTGTAAGCCCCTGGCCGAAGGTGCACAAGATGATCTTCGCCATGCAGGAGCTACCCGGCAGGGACTTACACTCGTTCCCAATTCAGCTCAACTTGAGCTCTTCCGTCCACCGCATAACCCGACTCAACTCATGAAAATGTCCCGGAGTTGCTCAAGTTGAGCTCTAACGTGAACGAGTGTCAGCCCCTGCTACCCGGCGAGTTCACAACCTTCGACTTCTACAAGGCAGGGCGGCGCCGCTCAACACCCCCTATACACCCCCTATACACCCCCTATACACCCCCTATACCCCCCCTATACCCCCCCTACACACCCCCTGTACATCCCCTATACCCCCCCTATACACCCCCTATACCCCCCCTATACCCCCCCTATACCCCCCCTATACACCCCCTGTACACCCCCTATACCCCCCCTACACACCCCCTATACCCCCCCTATACACCCGCTGTTAAACCCATGTCCAAAGCGCCTGGGTCTAAGCACTTTGAAACTGGAACATAACGAACTGCTTTCAAACTTCGCTTTCAATTTCAACTTGCGCCGCCACAACAAGGGCATCCCCGCGCCGCTCAACTTCGGCCTGGCCATCCTGCTCAACCAGAAGATGCTCACCCTGGCGGAGAAGCTGCAGACCGCGCCGCCGCTCATTCCCATGCTCATCGAGGGCCAGGCAGGACCCACGCAGAGGCTTACACTCGTCCACTTCTCAGCTCAACCTGAGCCGTTTCTGGCACAAAATACACCTGAACACCCCCTAATACCCCATGATACACCCCACCCCCACCCCAAATCAACCCCTAAACGCACTCCCTATACTCGCGAAAGCGCTTACGTTAAGCCCAAAAGTGGACGAGTGTAAGCCCCTGGACCCACGCCAACAACGAAACAACGCCCTCCTATACCCTCCCTATACACCCCCTATGCACCCCCTATGCACCCCTGTACACCCCCTATACACCCCCTATACACCCCTATACACCCCCTTCACACCCGCCCGGTCCCCACCCCCAAAGCACCCCCATACACCCCCTATATACCACCCGCCCGGTCCCCATCCCCAAAGCACCCCCATACACCCCCTATATACCTCCTACTCTCCGCGTGCCCCCTTTACCCCTACCCACTCGTTGTGAACTCTCGTATCTTGAGTTTCCACGGCTTGCCATGACGCGGCGAGGGATATGCATTGGGCCCTTGGGGCAGGACTTCATCGACGCGCAGGACGAGCTGTCGGTGCAGGAGTTCATGGTAGGGCGGTGCAGGTTGACCCTCTGAAACCCACATTTAAAGCGCCTGGATCTAAGCGCTTGAAACTATGAGATGAGAAAATGCTTTCAATCTTTGCTTTTAAACTTAACTTGCGCCGCTACATCGTGGTGAAGTACGGCATGCCGGCGCGCATCAACCAGGAGGTCTTCATCAGCATGGCCAAGGCAGGGGCTTACACTCCTCCACTTCTCAGCTCAACCTGAGACGTTTCTGACACAAAATACACCCTGAACACCCCCTGATACTGCTTACTACCCCCTGACACCTCCTAAACACCGCATAAACAACCCCTAAATGCACCCTGTCCCACAGAATGCGCTTAAGTTGAGTCGAAAAGTGGAAGAGTGTAAGCCCCTGGGGCAAGGCGCTGGACTTCATCGACCCGGACAAGCTGTCAATGACCGTGGTGCTGACCGCCATGAACCGCTTCCTCAACGAAACCGACGGCCTGCAGATGGCCTTCCTGGACGGCGGGGCCCCTTCGCAGTTTTCCAGTGTACCTCAAATGGCGGTCAACGCGTCTCGGATTTGAGACTTTGAGTAAATTGACGGTCAGATTTACCACACATCGGTCCCATACGGCAATTCGACCGTCAATTTCTCAAAAAATGGCGACCGCTGTTTGAGGCACCCAGGAAAACTGCTGAGCCGGGCCCCTGCCACTCGTTGTCCTCTCTTCACAACAACCTGAATGTTTGCTCGCGGTGTGCCGGTGTACCCGTACGCACTCACCGCATCCTCCTGCCAGGGCTTGTCCCCTCGTTCACTCAGCCCTCCGACCCCGTCAACCACAAGAGGCTGAGGGGTCAAATCGCCACACCCTCACGAAAACTCGATTT
>Ga0307489_10001919_pt1 | contig 13819 bp, 20 predicted proteins | sample SB12metaG_FD_202247 | JGI IMG/M metagenome (GOLD analysis project Ga0307489, IMG submission 202247) | Sea-ice brine microbial communities from Beaufort Sea near Barrow, Alaska, United States - SB 1.2 | ecosystem: Environmental > Aquatic > Marine > Coastal | place: USA: Alaska | collected... | reverse complement strand
AAACCAAAATCAAGGAAGTAGTTCAAAAGACCTTTTTTTAGGCAATTGAACGAAACGACTGCAACTTTTTGTGTCAGTTTATTAGTCTTGAGATACTATTAGAACCGAGATACTAGACCAAGATGCTAGAGCAACGCAAACCAAAATCAAGGAAGTAGTTCAAAAGACCTTTTTTTAGGCAATTGAACGAAACGACTCCAAATTTTTGTACCTGTTTATGTATCTTTCTTGAGATACTAGTAGAACCGAGATACTAGACCAAGATGCTAGAGCAACGCAAACCAAAATCAAGGAAGTAGTTCAAAAGACCTTTTTTAACGCCAATCCCTGTTCAGAACACCCACTCGAACGCAGAACGGAGCATGAAACACATCCACCTTCGCAGATGCTCATACGGACGTAGGTGACTCGGCTCGTGGTGAGTACTGCAGTCCGCCCATGTGAATGCGTAATTTTTGCGGGACCCGGGTTGTGGTATTTCGTCCTTTCAACGTCGGAGTCCAAGTTGTTCACGATGGACCCTCGCGCCTGGGCAATACCAACACAGGGAGCACCAAAGGTAGCACGAAGTGTCGAACAGGGGGAGCGCTGGCGTGGTCCGACGCGGTGGCGCACGAGGACGCGGCGCTGGCGGACTCGGCGCAGTCCACGCAGGTTGAGCCGGGGCAGACCACCATGGTAGGGGCGCGTGCACACATAGCCTACCACGTCCACAAAAGGGGCTTACACTCGTTCACTTCTCAGCTCAACTTGAGCACATTTTATGAGACAGGGGGTGTGCGTAGTGGTTGGGTAGCCCGTGTTAAGCGGGGGTGTAGGGTGTGTAGGGTGTCTTTGTGTGTCAGACATGCCTCAAGTTGAGCTGAAAAGCGAACGAGTGTAAGCCCCTGGTCCACGACGAACATTTTCATCCAAACCTTATCTGCTAATTTTAAACCCTCCTTTCTTACGGTACGAGTATGTGGCGTCCTGTGACGTGTCGCGCAACATCTGCCGGGTCCTATACCACGGTGACGATGAAGTGGAGCACGGCGAAGGAGACGACGTTTTCGGCGCAGGTGGCGCTGGGCTGGGACTGGGCAGGGCCGTCGAGTCTATTAATTCATCCCTCATTCTACTCCAGCTATCCCAAAACCTCGCAGGTGCTTTGTGGGATCGTGGAGCTGGAAAGCCGAATCCACCGGAGGCCAGTGAGGAGGACGAGGCGAGTGTGCAAGGGTGCACCGGTTCACTATGAGTGTGCTGTCAGGTTAAGCTGGCACGTGTCAGAGTTGCCAGGCCAGGGTGGAGAATGCAGCGAGCGTGTTCGGGTACACCAGTCCAATGTGAATATGCTGAAAAGTTAAGCTGGCACGCAAACAAGTGGCCAGGTCAGGGAGGAGGTCGCGTCGAGTTTGTACGGGTACATCAGTCCACTATGCGCATGCTTTTAGATTAAGCTGGCACGTTAGCGGGTGGCCAGGCCAGGGTGGAGGATGCGGCGGCGAGTGTGTGCAGGCACACAGCTACACATTGATCAAGCAGTCAGGTTGAGCTCAGACGGCGACAGCGCGGGTGGCCCCTGGCACCGGGCGTTCTACAAGCTGAGCAATTTCTCCAGCTTTGAGGCAGGGGCTTACACTCGTCCACGTTTCGGCTCAACTTAGGCGCTTTCTGCGGGATAGGGGGTACAATTAAGGGTTGTCTAGGGGGTATGTAGGGTGTGTCTTGGGGTATTACGGGGTGTCTGGGTGTATTTTTTGAAAGAATCGGCTCAGGTTGAGCTCAACAGTGGACGAGTGTACGCCCGTGCTTTGAGGTGGCGCAGGACTATATGCGCCGCAAACCCGTGCCATATGTGGGTGGGGCACTCTGCTTAAACTCAATGTCATCCTGACCTGTCAGGTTTCTCACCTCGAAATCAAGGGTCTATTTACTCGTGGATCGCGACGGTCTGTGGGTCGTTTGGCTAAATTTTCGAAGTGGACGGTTCTGATTGGTTGAACGGACTTCGATACCACAACTTCGATACCAGATCCGACACTGAGTATGACCTGCCTTGATTTTCTGCTCATATTGTACCAGTGCAGCCCCCCGCCGTTGGCGCTGCCAGGGCCAGTGAGGCCCGACATTATCCAGACAGTCTACTCGTACATCGGAGCTCCCGCGAGTGTGGATCGTTGATGAAAATATCCTTTCACCAAATAGAGTTGTGTGTGTTACGGTTACATGACCAAGCGTCGAGGGCGGGGCTGTCGCTTTGCCCCGCACAGTTTTGGAGGTTAACTCATTGGAGATGTGTCTGGTGCGGCCATCTAACCGAATCGTTTCTGTGCGGTGGGTTCCTTCGCAGTTTTCCATGTTACCTCAAATGGCGGTCGCCAATTCTTGTGTAATAGACGGTCGAACCACCATATTCTCGCATTGTATGGCAAATCTGACGGTCTATTTACTGGAGAGCGCAAATTTGCGCAGTGCTGACCGCCATTTGAGGTACCCTGGAATACTACGAATTCCCTACACACAGGGTACAAGGGGAAGAAGTTTGTGGTGGATCCACAGCAGGGGCTTAAACTCGTTCACTTCTCAGCTCAACTTGAGTGCTTCATATGGAATAGGGGGTGCGCGTAAGGATTGTGTAGCCCGTGTTAAGGGGGTTTTAGGGGGTGTTTATGGTGTGTGGGGCGCCTTTGTGTGTCAGACACGGCCCAAGTTGAGCTGAAAAGTGAACGAGTGTGAGCCCCTGGTCCACGGTGGTGGCGGAGGGGGACGTGTCAGTGGTGGCTAAAGAGGCGCAGCTCACGCTGTACGGTAGGGCTGAGCTCCACACTGTTTGTGACGCAATGGGAGATGTTGATCGTATCAAGGCGACGCTCTGCTCGAGTCAGCCACCAAAGAGTGAGGAGCAGAGTGGAGCGTTAGTCTAGTACAGGATTCACACTGATCGTACTGCCCGCAACACTGATTGATCTTGATCGATATTTACAGTTTATCAAAAAGGTTGAATGAGCCAACATGTCAGAGTTCTCTGAACTCTTTGACAGCGAAGATGCCAGGCTGCCTGGCCATGCTGTATGGCGCGGCGGGGGCGGGGCTGCGCGCGGGTCGCTATGGATACGGCGACAGGTTGATCGACGGCAACGGCGGCGATGCGGACGACGGCAGGGGCTTACACTCGTCCACTCTTCGGCTCAACGTGAGCGCTCCCTGTGGGATAGGGGGTGTACTTCGGGGTTGTTTATGAGCGTGTTAGGGGTCATTAGGGGGTATTTAGGGTGTATTCTGTGTTAGGAATGGCTTAGGTTGAGCTGAAAAGTGGACCAGTGTAGGCCCCTGGACGACGGCCTGGGTGGCGGCGGCGGCGCTGAGGTGGACTTACCGGCGGGTGGGATGTCGGCAGGGGCTTACACTCGTCCATTTGGCTCAACTTAAGCGCATTCTGTGAAACAGTGGTGCATTTAGGGGGTTTTAGGGGGTGCTTAGGAGGTGTTAGGGGGTGTAAAGGAGTATTAAGGGGTGTTCAAGGTGTATTGAGTGTCAGAAACGGCTCAGGTTGAGCTGAGAAGTGGACGAGTGTAAGCCCCTGGATGTCGGTGCGCATAGCGGCGCCTGAGTCCGTCGACCTCGTGTCACCACACGTGCACCTGAGTAGCGGCGGGGGCTGGGGGTGGGGGCGGGGGCCGGGTTGGTGCGAGGGGGGCTGACGGTGACGGTATTGCGATTGTGGCCGCGGAGGCACTCGCGGTGACCGCGCTCAGGGGGCTGAGCCTCACGGTAGGGCGGTGCAGGTTGACCCTATTAAGCCCACGTTGAAAGCGCCTGGAATTAAGCGCTTGAAACTGATGCGTGGATGACCCGATATCAAACTTTGCTCTCACATTCAACTTGCGCCGCTACATCACGGGAGGCGGCAAAGTTGGTACATCAGTTTCGTCGGGTGATGGCGACATGTCCCTCACTGCGCTCGGCGTTGGTGTAGGGCCTGGAACATATTGCCTGCCAAGTGATCCTCCAAATTTCAGTCCCTCGTTCTACAAGTGCATTGGCATCACAAGGCATGGCGAGCATTATCTACCAGGCCCTACGTTGAGGCGGGGGTCCGAGTAGCCGCCGGGCGCATCGTTGGACTGGCCACGGGCCCCGGCGGCGCAGCAAAGCTGACACTGATGTCGCCACATGGCAGCGGCGGCGGCGCGCGGGACAGTAGCGCGGAGCTCATCGTAGGCAGGGCGTGTATTCGTACATGTACATATGAGTGGAGGTGTGCGTCGCGTTTTTCAGGGGGGGTCAAATGGCTGCGACGAGTGTCCAACAGTAGATGGTCGATTCCATACTTTCCGGTTTTATATGGCAATCCTGACCGTCCATTTACTCTACTGGTAGCTTCCGAATTCGACAGATGCTGACAGCAATTTCATGCCCCTTGAAATTTGCGAAGTGAGTTTAGGTGAGAGGGGATAAGTGTGAGAATGAGAGGGAGTGTGAGAGTGACAGTGTGTGACCCTCACAGCGGGGCACGGGGACAGCGGCGATGACATTGAGGACGGGCGCTGGGGCGCACTGCTCGACGCGCTGGAGGCAGGGGTTTACACTCGTCCACTTCTCAGTTCAATCTGAGCCGTTTCTGACACAAAACGCACCCTGTACACCCCCCGATACCCGCCAACACCTGCTACACCCCCTTAAATAACCGCCAATCACACCCCTATCCAACCACATGCGCTTAAGTTGAGCCGAACAGTGGACGATTGTGAGCCCCTGGCTGGAGGCTGGTGGGGCGCGCGCCGGCGCCGGCTTCCGTGCCGACGAGGGCGGGCTGGGTAGGGCCTGGCACAAATTGCTCAACTCACCCTTCAGCACAACGCATTTGCCATCCCTCGTTTCTTGAGTTGGATGCCACCCGCCTGACTTCATGAACATCATCTGCCAGGCGCCAGGAGCTGGGCGGCCGGTCGTCCGCAGAGGTTGCCGCCGACGCCGTGCGGGTGGCGGCGGCGCGTGGCGGGATCAGGGTTGAGAGCCGGGGCGCGGAGCTCCGCGTCGGCGGCAGGGTCTTACACTCGTCCACGTTTCAGCTCAACCTAAGCCGTTTAGGTCAAACCTCCCCGTGTCCCACTGTCTAATAGACTGGAGGGAAATCATGCACCCAGCATATCCCACAAAATGTACTTACGTTGAGCCAGAAAGTGGACGAGTGTAAGCCCCTGGTTGGCGGCGGAGGCGGGGGATTCTACTTGACCTCCGAAGGCGCCGCTGCCTCGATCCGCGTCGCCGCATACGACACGTGGTCCAACCTCACCTTCGCCGTGGCTAACAACGGCAACAACAACACCGACGGCAGCGTAAGCGACGGCGGTAGGGTCTGTCAGATATCGCCACTTCCTCCTCATCCTCCTCCTGCTCCCTGTACGAGTGCACGCTTAAAATAACCCCGGAACCTTGAAACTAGGTGTGTATTGGGAGCGTCCCTACGCTACAATCGCCCTAAATTGAACAAAACCGTCAAAAATCGCCGAAAATCGCCTCGAACAGAGCCCGGTACTTCCAGAACAACTAGGGTGCGTACGTGGCTCGGAACATTATGTATAGAGTGCACTCGTACAGGTCCTCCCCCTCCTCCCACTCCCCGTCCTCCAACGACCAGTCAGATATCGCTCACCAAGTCACCTGACACAATTTGAACCCTCATTTCACTATTTAAACAGCATCCTATGACGTGGCGGGCAATATCTGCCAGGCCCTCGACGGCGGCGGGTCCAGCCTCGTGCTCCGCTCCGACGCTTCGGGCCCCGCAGCGGTTCACATCGACGCCAGTGGCAGCGGCCTCCGCGCCGATTCGGCTTCTGGCATCACGCTGTCGGCGGCGAGCGGCGGCGTCGCCCTAGACTTCGGCGGCAGCGGCGGCGACGGCGGCGGCGGCGGCGGGATGTTTTCTGTGCTGTCTTCCGGGCGACGCACGTTTGCGGTGGATGGCGCGACGGGCAAGATGATACTGGCGGTTGGGACGAGCAGATACTGCTCGCCATGTCATAGGGTGCCATGTAGCTCAAGAAACGAGGGTTCACTCAAGCAACGACGGTTGAACAATTTGTTGGCTGACGTGATGAGCACCAGTACACTGTGTGGCTGATAACATGGTGCTACCACGTCATAGGATGCCATTCAACATAAATGTAAGAGATTGGAATGAGTGCCCATGACGCTGCGCGCTATATCTGCCCGGCCCAAACTAGCGGCGGGGCGCGTGGCGGGCACCGTGACGCTGTCCAATGGCATGGCGGTGGTTCACACCCCGGCCATCACGCGCGACTCGCTGGTGTTCCTCACGCTCACGGCGATGAACGGTAAGGGCGTACCTTCGCCTGCCGCTTCCAGCACTTTGTCCCTGAAACTGTTTATCCCACTGTGCACCTCAAAGCATGCCAAGTTAAACCCAGTGTTGGGTCTGGTACCGAAGCTATGGTATCGAATCCCGTGCGACCAATCAGAACTGTCCATTTCTAAAATCCCACCGACCGACTCGCCGACTTTCCGACTGGGTCACCATCCTTGAGTAAATAGACCCTCGATTTCGAGGAGATAAGGGTGACGAGTCACCCCTACACTGAGTTTAAGCTTGAAACTTTCATATTGTGAGGCCCTACTAAACGGCGCTCCGTGCGGTGTGCACCACATGTCTGTGACACGCGTGGTTGGTCGCAACTTCACGGTGGCTGCGCTGGACGGTCGGCAGGGCATCGTGCGTACGGACAACAGCACACTGGCGTGGCTTATCGTGGACATCGCGCCGTGACGTTTGACGTGGCAGCACTGTTTGTTCGCGTTGTTGGGTTAGTTTAGGACCGTCTCTCCGCGTAACGCGAGATACGTCATGCAATTCATTATGGAAACCGGGAAACAGAAATTATAGCTTTACGTGCAAATTGTTCCACAACTGAAATTGAAAATGTTAATAAAAGTCTGTCGCGAGGGCATCCCGCAGCGAAACGCCCGACAACTCGGAACACTGTTTGGAACGAAATCTGTAATTGAGATGGTAATTATTACACGGGGGGCAGGGCGAGAGCCTGGTGCCTGCTTAAAGACGCGGAAGCGTCTCTCTCTCTCCTCTCTCTCTCGAGGATAATTTTGATTAATTATTGAGTGGGCGCGCTCGTGACGTGCTGGAGCGGCCACTGTACCGGGCATCACCGAGAGGTAGTGGCGCAAGTTGAAATTGAAAGCAAGGTTTGAGCCTGCTTCATACACATCAGGTTCAAGCGCTGAAACCAGACGCGGTGAAAACGGGGTCTAACAAGGGTCAACCAGCACCGCCACGGGGGCCAGGGCGAACGCTTGATGCCTCCACATACACGCGGGAGCGTCTCTCACTCTCACAAGCAGACGCGGTCAAGCTGCAACTAGACGCGGTCAAGCTGCAAACCAGACGCGGTCATCAAAGGGTCAACCTGCACCGCCCCACCGAGCGGCTTGTGCGGCAGATCGAAGGTCGGGGGCCTTAGGCGATGACGAGCATGGCGACAAAGCCGATGAACGCGGCGGCGCCGGCCGATACCATTGAGGCTGAAGACTTCTCCGGCAGGTCGGACGGCTCGGCGATGGTCGACAACGAGCACGTGTCATCTGCACCCAGAAGAATACGAAACGAGATGAAAACGTTAGAATAGCTCTATCACTTACACGATTGGGAAATGTAATATCAGCATTGCAAGGAAAGTTGGCACCAAATGTTGCCGTGACTGAACACATTGGGAAGAAGAGGTGCGACGCGTGACCAAGATGTTTTGAATTGCGGAAGCAGGCGTGACTGTGAGAGAGATTTACAGAAAGAGGACGCTTCCGCGGGTACAAGGAGGCACCAGGCTCTCACACAGGCCACCGTGAGTGAGGAAGAGGGACGCTTCCGCATGCACACCAAGCCACCAGGCTATTACCCTGGCTCCGCCCGGATATAAGCGTGATACTCAGATGTTGGTTTGTGCACTCACCCTGGACGAAAGTGAGCGAGACCTCAGCGTCGGTTCCACCTGAAACAAAGGTGCCTGTGTCGAGGGACTGGTAAATGTGCTCGCAACGTTATAGACTGTCATGAAACTCAAGAAGCGAGTGATCAAATTGCGTTTGAAATCTGAAAATGTGGCGAGCACCATCCATCAAATCCTACCCGAGTCGCGGTTGACAATGGCGAAGGTGTAGCTCAGGTCCGCGTCCAGCCCCCCGACCGTCTGTTTGCACTCGATGGTTCCTGCGCGAGTGATAATAACACGAATCTCAATGAAACCGCAATCCCATTCGTAAAGACAATCTACTCCACAGTATCCACGGCATCGACAGTCACTCACTTACACGGAACACAGTTCACACAGGGAGAGGGAGACGCTTCCGCTTGTATAGGTGCAGGCACCAGGGTTTCGCCATGGCCTCCGTGAGGATATAGAGAGACGCGTCGGCGTGTGCACGGAGGCACCAGGCATTCGCCCTGACACCCGTATCCATAGCCACCGACCTACACGGAACTCAACTTGCATGCAGACGTCACTCACCGTCTTGGCATTCGCTGCCCTCGATGTAAACATAGGAGCCTTGGAAGTTGTTAGCTTTGTACGCGTTATAATTGGTCTCCTAGTTGTAGCGGCGCAAGTTGAGTTTGAAAGCAAGCGTTGAAAGCGGTCCATCATATTTTAGCTTCAAAGCGTTGGAGCCATAGGCGGGGTCTACACGGGTTCCGACACTGTCAACATGAACCGCTGAACCGCCACTTTTGACCTTATATGCGTGTAAACATGACCTTGCATCTGTACGAATCTGACCCTGTTATATCCGTATACACCTGATGCTAATATCTGTATACAGCTGGGGTCGACCTAGGGTGCACCTGCACCACCTCACCTTGGTGACGAACGCGCGCACGGGCGTGTCGGACTTGAAGTAGAACGCAACGCAACTTCCGAACTTGCCATCGCCAGGGTCGGTGTTGCATTACCGTAACCACATTGTTACAACAAAGACAGAGACGCTTCTGCGAATTTAAGGAGTCCTGGCCCCCGTGAAATGCACATGGTTCCAACACATTCAGGTCAGGGCTCATTCATGATTCACACGTATGTGAGCGCGCCAGACTCAGGGACAGTACGCCACAACATTCAGGTGAAGAGAGGTGAGGAGAGGCACATCACCCTACCCCGTCTTTGTGAAAACAGTGTTTTTGACCACGGTCATGACATCCGCAGGTTGGTCACTCTCAGCAGCCGTAGTGGAGGAGCCAGCCGTATCGGAGGAGTCAGTCGTAGTGGAGGAGTCAGTCGTGGTGGAGGAGTCAGTCGAACTGGAGGAGTCAGTCGTGGTGGAAGAGTCAGTCGAACTGACCGAGCCAGACGTAGAGGATGAGCCCGAGGTGCACGTGAGCGTCATATCGACCCTGCTCCCGAAGATTGTAGCGGTGCAGCATTTGCCGCATTCGCAGTCATGTATGTAAAATTCGCGCGATGTGCACGTCGAGTCTGTGCCGTAATCGTTGACGTCCACATTGTCCCCCATGGTGAGCTTGGTGTAGGGTCGCAAGTTGGAAATTGAAAGGAACGTTTGAAAGCGGAGAGAGAAGAGAGATGAATAGATAGACACTTCAGCGTGTATGAGGAAGCACCAGGCTTTCGCCCTATCCCCAAAGAGAGAGAGAGGCTTCAGCGTGTATAAGCAGGCACCCGCCTGTCGCCTTGGCCCCCCTTGACAAATAGAAAGCAGATTATCATATTTCAGTTTAAACCGCTGGAACAACACGTGTTTTAATTTGTACCGCCCCACCTTAGTGTAATGCCCTAACGCATCCGGACCAGTGCATGTTCCGCCGGCCTCTACAATTTGAGATGTCTCAACGGCTCCGCTGCAACCGTCTTGGGTTGAGCTGGTCACAGTGTGAAAGTCATATTTGACAGACGGGACAACCGTAGCGGAGGAGTCCGTGCACGTGACAGTAATCTCGTAGCTGCTCGTGCCGATTGTACCGGTGCAACATTCGCCGCATTCGCAGTCAGGCACGGAATAATCGGGCGATGTGCACGCCGAGTCTTTGCCGTAATGATTGAGGTCGATTTTGTCCGTCCCGGTCATCGTGGCGGACACGGTCATCTTGGTGTAGGGGCGCAAGTTGGAAACTGAAAGGAACGTCTGGAGAGGAGAGAAGAGTGAAATGCATATATACACACTTCAGTGTGTATGAGGAGGCACCAGGCTTTCGCCCTAACCCCGGTGAGAGTCGGTGCCGCGTGTATAAGGAGGCACCTGACCTTCGCCGTGCCCCCCGTTGACAAATATAATGCAGTTCATCACAGTTTAGTTTGAAGCGCTGGAACTACACGGGTTACAATTTGCACCGCCCTACCTTGGTATAATCCCCATTGAAATCCGGACCAGTGCATGCTCCCCCGCCTTGCTGTGCAACTTGAGAATACGGAACGGCTCCGCTGCATTTTGCTTCGTTGTCGCCAGACAATGCATGACTATCATACTTGACGGACCTGACCTCGGCCACGCAATAGCGGCGCACGTTGATACTGAAAGCAAAATTTAAGAGTGCTGCTTTACAATTTAGCGTCAAGAGCTGAAACCAGGCGCGGAAAACCTGGGGTCAACGTGCACTGCCCTACTTCGACGGCATGAAGAGCGGCGAAGAATACGGCGAGGGCGGTGAACATGGATGTCTTGAACGCCATTGGAGGAAGTTGATGACAAAGTGCGGAGAGGCGCGTGTGCGTTCTGAGTAATTCAGCGGAGGAAGAGGCATATGTATGTTAGATGACGACGACGAGTTTGCTTGCGCCGTTGAGCGTAGGACATAAGATTGGCGTCCGAGTGAATACCAATTGCAAGCCGTCGTCCACTTGTCAGCTTGATGCAAGCACTTTTGTTTGTGGGATACGTTGGTTGGCGTCATTCTATGGGCCGGCTCAGGTTGAGCTAAGAGGGGAAGAGGTGGACGAGCGTAAGTTACAACATGTGAGTGGAGTGAGCTGAACCAGCTGTAGTGACAAGTGAAAATGAAAGCCAAGAGGTCGCGAAATGCAAGCACGGCAGAGAGAGCGTACGCATCGGAGGTCACAGTGTGCAGGTACACACGTCAGACTGGAGCAGACTGAGACGGGGGACATCGCGCAGTCTGCCAGCCTGACATCACTGCCCTCCAAGCATGCATCAACCAGAGCAGCGAAGGAGAATCGACCTCAAACGGGGTGAACTGGGAGGGGGGGTTCCATTTATGGATCGGAAACTGCTCGGTTTCCCCCCTCATGATATTCCTTTTTTTAATGATATTTAACCCCCTTGAAAACAAAACCGTTGAATCAGTTGTTGTCAGCTGACTCAGCTCCAAATCGTTTCTGACTAATCAGGCAAGCCACCTGTCTACACCTGTCATATTCTGTCTGTTCGCTTTTGCTGTGAACCGCCGCCACCTTCAAGTTGGCACAGGAGGCGGGGGAGAGGGAGTGGGCGAGCGGGCGGTGCGCCGAAGGAAGGATAGCCGACGAGGGAGAGGTGGAAGCAGCTTGCCTACGTGGCGGGACGGGGTGCGTCGGGCACATGGGACACGCGCATCGGAATGGAGGCCCTGTGCCACGATCTTTTCGCATACGCAGACCAAAACGGAACCGACAGAGAACGAACAGACTGAACAGACTCGCCGACGGGAGAGCGGGCGGGCGCGGGCGTGCCCAATGCAGATCAACGGTTGGCGCATCTTGTTCGGACGGTGGTCGCGATCCTGTGCGACGCAGAACGAGGCGGTCTCGGCGGAGCAACGGCGGCGTAGAAGTGCCTGTTTGAAACGCGGGTTGGATGTGTGCTGATGGGTGGAGGCAAAGTCAGCTGACATCGTGATTCAGGTCTGGTGAATAGGCGTTGAAAACACAACAGACCAGAATGGCGCAGACGCGCTGAAGGTTAGGGGGACACGATGGGAGGTGTTGCGGATGGCGGGCGCACCTTGGGAGTCGGGGTGGCTGCGTGGCTGCGCGGTTGTGGGAATGTCACTCCAAACTTGTGGGAGCAGTCTCAACTCTCAAGTGCAGGTCTGTCAACCAATCAGGGACACGTACTCGATGATTGAAGAAAATGAAACGTGGCACCAAAAGTGACCAATCCTCTGTGGTATAAAAATGTAAAACGCCACGTGACTTTCTTGACACGTGGGGAGGAAGGTGTACCGGTACACTATCGTGAACGTGGTGACCCAAAAGAGAATATTTTGATCGGTCCAAGGCCCAAAGGATTTCTCGGAACTTTTGCAAAAGACTCGGAGAATTTTTGCATTGACAGCGTCTGCCCCCCCCACGGCCTGTCCCTCAGCGGCGCGGAACTTGTGCGCACAAGCCAACGCACACACTCTGCTCTGTCGTTGAGATCGAAGGGCGCGCGCGCGTCTTACGATATCGGTGCGTCCTACCTTGCATAGGACAGATCAGAGGTCAGCAGGTTTGGGGACTCGCACGACGACGTCTTCCGAACCTGCACGGGACGTTCTTCCATTTGCGGTAGCCACGCGTGCGGGTGATGTCAGTGGCGGCAGCTGCGCTCGTGACCGTCGCGCCAATCCGGGTGAGCTCGCGAAGCCCGCGAAGCTCGCGGAGCTCGCTCGGCGGCTGCAGGGCGGCGTTCACGCGCGCGGGGGCGGCATCCACCTCCTCATCCTCCGCAGCCTCTCCCTCGGCCTCGCGCCTGGCCGGAGATACTAGTCAGAGATACTAGTCGGAGATACTAGTTGGAGATACTAGTCGGAGATACTAGTCGGATACTAGTCGGAGATACTATTCGGAGATACTAGTCGGATACTAGTCGGAGATACTAGTCGGAGATACTAGTCGCGATGTAATGGAGCAAATGTATCGAGTTGTTTATGTTTTTACCCAATACACAATTCATTTCCACGAAACTTACATCTTTTTCGGCTCGCAGGTTCTTGGCGGTCGGAATGCCGGAATCACTGGGATATGGGGCGCGGGATTACGACAATAATGAAAAAGTTATTGTTTCCCGTTCATTATTCTCTGCGCAATATCGTCACCAGAGAGTCTAATCTACATGGGTGAAAATCTGGCCTTCGACGCATCGGCGCTCAGGGCGCTATGTGAGTTCGAAAAAACCGATGTCGGCGCGACCCTCATGGGGACACAAATCCGCGTTGACGAAACCGGGGAGTTTCTTTCCGTGAAAGACGCAATCGCGGCCATCGAAGGGGGCAGCTCAAAAGCCGCAACTATGAAGATGCAAAAACTCATTAACAATGGGAAAATATCTGAAGCCACAAATCCCGACATCGAATATTTCAAGGATGGCAGTTATAGGTAATTTTTTAGATGGTGTTTTTGACCGTATCGGCGCGTTTACGAACACCATTTGACTGTGCCTTTTATGTACTATTGTGTTTCCCGTACACAACTTGTTTCCACGAAACTTACATTTTTCGGCTCGCAGGCTGTTGGGCGCTCGGATAGATGGCATCGTATCTCTGTGCTTCTACCTCATAGGAGCGAGAGCTCGAGCAGTAACTCAGTGTATATTCGAAATAGGATTACGACACTTGAATGGAGATCGTGCGCTATACAACGACTTTAAACCTAACGATGCCTTTTGTCCGAAACTAGGTCAAAGGAAAAAACCGTTTCTGAATTCATAAGACACGAGTTTGTCGGAGATGATTGGGTTTTCGATAAAGCTATGAGTGTTTTTGGGTATCGCCCTGATGCTATGCTAAAGATGGAGACGCATGTGATTATTGTCGAAATAGACGAAAATCGGCACCTCTATTACGAGCCATCTGCCGAGTTGTCGAGGATGAAACACATTTTCA
>Ga0307489_10001918_pt1 | contig 13822 bp, 19 predicted proteins | sample SB12metaG_FD_202247 | JGI IMG/M metagenome (GOLD analysis project Ga0307489, IMG submission 202247) | Sea-ice brine microbial communities from Beaufort Sea near Barrow, Alaska, United States - SB 1.2 | ecosystem: Environmental > Aquatic > Marine > Coastal | place: USA: Alaska | collected... | reverse complement strand
TGCTTATGCAGACGCGCAGAGGAGGATAAGGAGGAGAAGGAGGAGGAGGAGGAGGAGGAGGAGGAGGAGGAGGAGGAGGAGGAGGAGGAGGAGGATGGTCATACCATTCAAAGCCGGTCGAGTGATTGTTCTCAACAAATAACCCCCCTGCCTGTGGCCTTGGAGGCGAGGGCGGAGGAGCGGCTGACGCGCGGGTTCATCTCGATGATCATGAGCTCGCCGTCCACGGGGTTGACAGACATCTGCACGTTGGAGCCGCCGCACTCCACACCGATCTCGCGGATGATGGCAACCGAGGCGTAGCGGCGCAAGTTGAATTTGAAAACAGAAGTTGAAAGCAGTATAACACACTTCAGTTTTAGGCGCTTAGTTCCAGGCGGTTCAAACTCTCAAGCGCTTAGTTCCAGGCGGTTCCAACTAGGGCTTCATAGGATCAACTTGCACCGCCCTACCGAGGCGTCGCGCAGGCGCTGGTACTCCTTGTCAGTCAGCGTCTGTGCGGGCGCGATTGTGATGGAGTCGCCAGTGTGCACGCCCATGGGGCAGGGGCTTACACTCGTCCACTTTTCGGCTCAACGTAAGCGCTTTCTGTGGGACAGGGGGTGCACTTAGGGGTAGTTTAAGATGTGTCTCACGGGGGTGTTTAGGAGGTGTTATGGTGTATTAGGGGATGTTTAGGGTGTATGCTGTGTGAGAAACGGCTCAGGTTGAGCTGAAAAGTCGACGAGGTTAAGCCCCTGCCATGGGGTCCAGGTTCTCGATGGAGCATACGATGACCACATTGTCCGCCAGGTCGCGCATCACCTCCAGCTCATACTCCTTCCACCCGAGCAGGCTCTTCTCAATGAGCACCTGCCCCGCGCCCGTCTGCGACGACGCTGACGCGTCGATGCCGCTGGTCACGATCGTCTTGAGCTCCTCCCAGTTGTACGCGATGCCGCCGCCGGACCCGCCCGCGCTTAGGGCCTGACGGATGCTGCTGGCCACGTCATAGGGTGCCATTTACCTCAAGAGGAGGAGGAGGAGGAGGAGGTAGAGAAGGAGGGAGGAGGAGGCGGCGGCGGCGGAGGAGGAGAGGCGGAGGAGGAGGAGGTGGAGGAGGCGAATGTGCGGGTTGAAAGTGCGATAGATGATGTGGCGAGCAATATCCACCTGGCCGTACCCAGGGTGAAAGCGGGGCGGATGATGAGCGGGAAGGTGCCGATGTCGTTGGCAATGGCCACCGCCTGATCCCAGGTCTCCGCGCAGCCGGAGGGCAGGGGCTTACACTCGTTCCCATTTCTCAGCTCAACTGAAGCTCTTCAGTCCACCGCATGACCCAACTGAACTCATGAATGTGTCCTGGAGTTGCTCAACTTGAGCTCCAACGTGAACGAGTGTAAGCCCCTGCCAGAGGGCGGCGTCTTGAGGCCGATCTTGGTCATGGCCTCCTTAAACAGCAGGCGGTCCTCCGCCTTGTTAATGGCTTCCAGCTTAGCGCCGATCAGCTCCACCCCGTACTTGTCCAGGATCCCGCCCTCCGCCAGTGCCTTGCCCTGGGGCCTGGCGGATATTGCTCGCCGCGTCATCCAACGCACGTACAACCGTCGTCGCTTGATTGAAACATGATAGCACCCTAGGACGTGGCGAGCAATATTGTTATTGCTCGCCACGTCATCCGACGCGGTTTGAACCCTCGACTCTGGAATTCCATGGCACCCTGTGACGTGGCGAGTGGACCGGCGAGTGGACCAAGCCCTCCGAGTACGGATATTGCTCGCCACGTCATCCAACGCAATTTGAACCCTCGTCTCTTGAGTCAAACGGTACCCTATAACCCTTGATGTGGCGAGCAATATCCGCCATCCGCCAGGCCGTACCTTGGCCAGATTGAGCGCCGTCTGCCCGCCCATCGTGGGCAGCAGCGCGTCCGGCTTCTCCGAGGCGTAGGGCCTGGCAGATATTGCTCGCAACATCATCCACCGCACTTTGTACCCTCCTCTACCGAGTTAAATGGCACCCGCCTGGGCAAAGGCTAGCCCACTAGGCAGCCGACCCCATACCATAGTGAACCCTAGTAGCGGTGAGCCTATCAGATCGATGGGTAGTAGTAGTGCCCACCTGCTGCCATCATGAACCCTCGTCCATTTAGTTAAATGGCACCCGCCTATGCCTATGCCTAGTCAGTGGGGTGCCTGCAGTGGCGAGTGGTATCTGCGGGGCCCGACCTTGGCGATGATGTCCTCCACGCACTCAGGGGTCATGGGGCCCACGTACGTGCGCGACGCGGTCTCCGGGTCCGTCATGATGGTGGCCTGCCGGTGTAGGGCGGGATGGAAGGGGTAGGTGAGTAGGGGCATGGTGATTGAGCACAGGTCAGAAACGCGTTAAAAAACCCATCTGGAAACCAGGTCGATTGTCGGTGCCGTCAAGGGTCGAGTTGCTTAATGGAGCGGTGCCGTGAGGCAAACGCTCGGTACAGGACGTCGCCAAAACACCCCGGGCGCGGGGGCGGCTTTCTTTTGAGACCGCCAGTTGCCGATCGATGATATGTGGGGCTGACGCACCGGGTTGGAGTTAATCAGCACAACCTCGTAGCCCTCAGCCCTGCGAGACGATAACAAGGGGTTTTTGTCAGTATTTTCTAAAAACATGCACGCGAGAACGCCGAATGCGTGCGGCATACGAGCGTCGGCAAGGCAAGCATGAGCAGCAACGGCGACGCGGATCTGTGGTGGTGACGGCGTCACGCACCGCAGCGCCTTGCACGCCTGGGTACCGGAGTAGTCGAACTCGCACGCCTGCCCAATGACGATGGGTCCGGCGCTAGGGGCTTACACTCGCTCACTTCAAAGCTCAACTTGAGGACCTTCGGCAACATATCGCTCCCGTGAGAGCTCAACTTGAGCACCTTCTGGCTACATCCACGGGTCACATTGTGTCATGTGGGGAACAAGGTGAGCTTAAGTTGAGCGAAAAGGGTCAAGTCAGCTCAAGTTGAGCGAAAGTGGGAACGAGTATCAGACCCTGCCCGGCGCCGAGAATCATAATCTTCTTGATGTCCGTGCGCATGTTGGAGTTGGTGGCGTTGTCCCAGGCGCGGAACACGGGCGACTCCCCGTCTGTCGCCGCCGCGCGGATCGCGGTGGAGCGCATAGGGCGCGCGCTCTTGCGCGCGGCCTGGGACGGCATGGGCACCCGCGCGGCGGCGGGGACGCCCATCATGTTGGCAAGAGCGGCGGCCATGGTTACTGCTCGCTCGGCTGCACTTGTTTGCGCGGTTGCGCTTAGCTGGTCAGCTAAGGCTTGGGTGGTGTGGACACCGCCGACACTCTCTCCTGACGCACGCGGGAAGCGGCGTGTGATGAGCAGAGAAGTTGTGCAGGGCGCCGAGCAGAGCACGCCGTATTTATTGGATGGTTCACATCGCGCCAAAAAAGCCGGTTCAAATGGATCAGCACGCCGCCGAAAAATACCCTCGGTCGGACACACCGGACGTGCGCGTGCGTCGTATGGGCATTCATCTTGAGTCCACCGAGTGTTACCGCCAAGTAGCCATGAGTTCTATAAATGCCCTCCCTCACAAACACGACTTACCCCCCCGAGAGCCCCCCCGGCGCTTCCTCCGCTATGCAGAGCCCGCCCCACCCCGCCGCCACCGCGCTCCCCCCGGGCATCGGCGACCACTACGTCGTGCGCCTGTCGGCCGCGCTCGCCGCGTTGTGCGGCCACCAAGAGAACGAGGAGGTTTTGTACCACGAGGACGAGGTGCTGCCCAAGTTGAGGGCAGGGGCTTACACTCGTCCACTTTTCAGCTCAACCTGAGCCGTTCCTGACACAAAATGCACCTTAAACACACCCCAACATTCTCTGGCACCTACTAAACACACCCTAAGCAGCCCCTATCCCATAGAGAGCGCTTACGTTGAGCCGAAAAGTGGACGAGTGTAAGCCCCTGGTTGAGGGCCGGAACCCTCGCTCTGTCGACGGCGGCGGCGGCAGCGGCAGCGGCGGGGACGGCGGGGGTGGCTGCGGCGGCGGCGGCCTCAATGCTCGCCGCGCTGCTTCCCGGCGTCGCGGCATTCCGGCGAGACACGGTTTACGAGGAGCGCGTGTTGGGGCGGCTGAGGGAGGCGGGGCTGATAACCTACCCGTCGCCGCTGGGCGGGCGGCTGCTCGGGGAGCTGCCCGAAGTCCTCGCTAAGGAGGTGCTGTCGCGACTGGACCCCGTGGATCGCACCATGCTCGCGCAGGTGGCGCGGCCGTGGCAGAAATCGGTGCTGGACTGCGGCCTTCCGCGCGCGCCGAAGATTCCGAGGACGAGGCTCAAGCTCGCGGAGTTTTGCACGTCCGTCGACCGGCTGGCGTGGGCCAAGGCAAACGATTGCCCGTGGGCAGGGGCGTACAAACGTTCCCATTTGAGCTCAAATTGAGCTCCTCTGCCCACCTTACAAACCAAATTAACTTATTGAACGTGTCCTGGAGTTGCTCAAGTTGAGCTCCAACGTGAACGAGTGTAAACCCCTGCCCGTGGGGCGTTGGGGATCCGGACACATGGAAGGACGATAGCCCGTGTGCACTTGCCGCTCGGGGCGGGCACCTGGAGGTGCTGCAGTGGGCTCGGGAGCAGGGCTGCGAGTGGGATCATCAGACGTATTCCGGAGCCGCTGGGGGCGGGCACCTGGAAGTGCTGCTGTGGGCGCACGACCACGACTGCCCGTTTGATGCGAATGACGACTCGCTTTGCGACGCCGCCGCTTCAGGCGGGAACCTGGAGGTGCTGAAGTGGGTGTTGGCGCGCGGCTGTGAGTGGGGGGGCTTGGAGACGTTTGTGTGCGCCGCTATGGGCGGGCACCTGGAGGTGCTGAAGTGGGCGCGGGAGCACGGCTACGAGTGGGACAACGGTCGTATGATCTGTGCATGCGCCGCTTGGAGCGGGCATCTGGAGACGCTGAAGTGGTTGCGGGAGCACGGCTGCGAGTGGGATGCAGAAACGTGTTCCAGGGCCGCTGCTTTTGGGCACCTGAAGGTGCTGAAGTGGGCGCGGGAGTACGACTGCTCATGGGATCCGGACACATGTACGTGCGCCACTCACAACGGACACCTGGAGGTGCTGAAGTGGGCGCGGGAGCATGGCTGTCCGTGGACCGAGACGGCGCGTGACCTGGCCGCAACAAAGGGACATTCCGACGATCTCCCTCTGTTCATCTGAGGCCGACTGCCGCAGTTGAATACCTAAGAATAATTCGCACGATGTGCCGAGCGGAGATAGGTGGTGGCGGCGGCCGGCGGGGAAGGGGGCGGATGCAGCAGGGGGGCGCAGGGGAGCGGGGCGCGGAGGCGGGGTCGGGGGGGCAAGCGACAGGGATGGGGGCGGGTGCGGGTGCGGGGGGCAGGCGACGTGGATTGGGGCGGGTGCGAGGGTGCGTGCGAGGGCATGCGCGGCAAGAGGCTCAAGCATTAGAGAGCTCGGAAGGGAGTGTGTGTGTGAGAAATAGAGAGGGAGTATATTATATCTGACGGTATGGTCGACGAGAACAGTCATCCCTGTGTGCGGCAGGTTCAAGTGAAACAAATTGTGCTCTCTTTGCTCTGCGTTTTGTGAACAACGGCGTCTGCTATGATAACTATGAATATGTCTAAGCTGCGGCGCTGATGCACGCTACGCGCTCGCAATGCTGGTGCCCTTGAACCCCTCCATGCCGTACCCGGGCTTGCACCTGCCGTCCTTGGCCTTGGTGTACCGCCGCACGTTGAAATTTAAAGCTGAAATTGAAAGCAGTTCATCAGAATTTAGTTTCAACCGCTTACTTCCGGACATCCAGTCGCTTTCAACACAGGTATCATCGGTTCAACCTGCACCGCCCAACCTTGGGGTTGCCGCCCTCTGGCGGCGCGGCGCAGAACCACAGCCCCATGTTCAGGGGCTTACACTCGTCCACATCTCAGATCAACCTGAGCCGCTTCTGACACTCAAAACATCCCCTAAACGCCTAAACACCCCTCCACCCCCGCCATAAATACCCCCGAAACGCCCTCTAAACACCCCTTGTCCCAACAAAAGCGCTTACGTTGAGCTGAAAGGTGGACGAGTGTAAGCCCCTGCCCATGTTGCACATGAGCTTGTGCTTCATCAGCTTGCTGATCGCGCAGTTCACGTGCACCGCCGCCACCTCGATGGAGAGGCACAAGTTGGTATTGAAAGCAAAGTTTGAAAGCGGTTCATCATATTCAAGCTTCAAACGCTGAAGGCTGAAGCCAAGCATGGTCGACCCGGGTTCAAACTGGGTTCAACCTGCACCGCCCAACCCCCAGCTTGCGCAGGTCCCCGCCCTTGCCCACCCTCCGCATAGGGCCTGGCAGATATTGCTCGCCACCTCACAGGGTGGCCTTTAACTCACGAGACGAGGGTTCAAAGTGCGTTGGATGACGTGGTGAACACTTTCCGCCAGGCGCTACCTTCGCAAGAAACACCCGTTCGCGAACTTGGGGCGCGGCATGTAGTTTTTGAGCCGCGCAGGCATGACGTGGTTGAGCAGCTTCTGGTCGTCCCAGCTGCAGCGGCGCAAGTTGAATATGAATGCAGAGTCTGAAACCGGTCAATCATATTACAGCTACAAGCGCTGCAAGCAGGCGGTTTCAACTCTGGTGTCAACACCTGTCAACCTGCACCGCCCCACCCAGCTGGGGATCTTCTTCTGGTACGCCATGGCCGCCGCCAGCAGGTCAATGGACTCCTCCGCCGCGCGCATGAAGTAGAACCCCGTGCAGCAGGGTCACTGAGAACTAGCAGACGACCAAGATCGGCGCATGACTTGCCTTCAGGGTAAAGCTCATACAGACGCGCACAGGTGTAGGAGGAGGAGGAGGAGGAGAAAGAGGAGGAGGAGCAGGAGGAGGAGATTCAACGTCGGTCAAGTGCCTGTTTTCCACAACCCCCATGCCGTGTTGGCCTCCTTCTTGGTCTTGGAGCTATCGTCCCAGTCCATCAGCCACTGCGGGCTCTTCGAGGACGGGTGCACCAGCTGCGGCAGAAAGTCCTCCAAAGCAACCGCAACCAGGGATGCAACCGCGATGAAACGTTTTGGTCAGACGAACGCATCGCCGCGTCTCTGTTTGTTGGCAAACTACACCGAAACGTTGGGTCATGCGCGTGCACACGGTGAGTCAGCGAAAACATCTTTTAGCGAGCGTGCACTGTTCTCGGGAGTGCAAAGTGCAAAGCGGCGGTGCCCCCGCCGATGTCGACGTCGGAGAAGAACATGTGGTAGCCGGAGCGCAGCACCTTGTCCCAGGGGCATGCAGTCGTCCACTTTTCAGCTCAACGTAAGCACTATCTATGGGATATGTAGGGTGGTTTCGGCGCCGAAATGGCTCAGGTATAGAGCCAAAAAGTAGACGAATGTAAGCCCCTGCCTTGTCCGCCACCCGCAGTTTGGCCTGCGTCAGACTCTTCCACTGCTTGGACCGGAACTGCGCGTCCTTGCTATCAAGCCCCTTGCCCACCAGCGAGCGCCCGTCCCACGCATGGTACCCGCGCTCCCGCATGAGAGCCAACGCGGCGGTGTCCGTGGCGAAGATGAGGTACTTGTTCACGCCCGACATCAAGGCCTTGCGCACGTTCCCGCGGTGGCGTCACTCAGAGCCCCATCGATAGGTACCATGTGGGGTCCCATGTGGGGTCCCACGTGGGGATGACTCGAGTGGTGTCAGGGACAATACCTCAGCTACTTGTACCACGGCTGCGACAGCTGGCACTTGAGCTGAACAGGGGGGCACCGTATCTCAGCTGCGACTGCCAGCACTTGAGTTGAAGTGTCATAGGGGTGCCATAGGGGTGCCATATGGGCGCCATAGGGTGCCATAGGGGTGTCATAGGGGTGTCATAGGGGTGTTATAGGGCGGCGGGTGCCCCACCGAACATGCGCAGCGAGCACAGCCAGTTGTCCACCAAGTCCATCTCCCCAGATGTAGCGGCGCATGTTGAGATTGAAGGCAAAGTTTGAAAGCGGTTCATAATATTTTAGCTTCAAGCGCTGACACCATAGGCGCTGTCAACAGGGGTTTTGATACTGTCAACCTGCACCGCCCAACCCAGAGTTAGTCATCATCACCACCTCCGAGGGCCTCACGGATGATGCTCACCACGCCTGACTTTTTGCTGATAGTGTACACACCCGCACACACTTGCCGCATCCTCCTCCCTGACTGTTTGCTCATAGTGTACCGGTGTACCCCGCACTCACTCGCCGCATCCTTCTCCCTGACTGTTTGCTCTTAGTGTACTGGTATGCCGTTGAACTCAAAGAGCGAGGACCCAAAGCGCATCGGACGATGCGGCGGGGATCTAGGGCCTGGCAGATGTTGTCCGCCACGTCATAGGACGCCACTGAAGAAACGAGGGTCCGGTACAAAATGCTTGGGATGATGAGTTGCAATATCTGTCAGAACCTTACCAACACCACCTTGTCGGGCGACGCCGCGGCCTCCAGCGCGCCCTCCATCGTCGTCGGAATAGGCAGCGGGCCGGAGCTCCAGAACCCGCTCGCGGGGTGCAGGTCATAGTCGTTCACGCCCGCCAGGCAGGAAGGTCACTGAGAACAAAACAACGCGGCTTCGACCGATGTTGAATGGACGACAAACCGAAATCGGACCGAGGGTGCTCGCTGACACGTCGGTCTGGCAACCGCGAACCCAGTCCGCGCGTCTGCAGAGCTGTGGGCGTCCACTCTGAATGAGAGTGGTGCGCTCGCGACGTTGTTCTCAATAATCCCCCTGCCAGGCACCCGCAGTGGTTCGCCTCGGCGGCCGTCGTCTTCGGTGAGATAAGTCTCTTCGTCGCATTCGTCGCAGTCTCCCCATCCAGAGCACCCTCCGACGGCTCTGGAGCACTGGGCTCCTCCGGATCAGCCAGAGCCGCCGCTTCGCTGTTCGTCTCGTCCACCCCCACATCCGCAACACTAACCGCAGCCCCACCCGTCGGTTGCCCCCTGCCCACCGCTCTGGCCGCCGCTCTGGCCGCCGCTCTGGGGTGCCAGGACGATTGCGCCTCGGCCCGCGGAGCCAGCACAGCGAGCGCGAGGATGCACAGAAGCATGGGGCGGCAACACAACATATCGCGGCACTGAACCGTGGCTCCGTCGAGAGAGGTCACGCTGCTCCACAACACAGGGTGGCCACCACGCGGAGCGTGTAGTACACGGCGCCGGCGCCGCGTTCCTGCGCAGCACTGCACTCGCAAATGCATGTTTAAAGCCCGGATCCGCTCATACCATCGGATTCGCTCAAAGCAGTATTGAAAACCCGCGGATCCGCTCATAATATCGGATCCGCTCAAAGCAGGTTGCTTTTCGTATCGCTGTGTCCCCCGCGACCGCCCATCTCCGCTCACGCACTGTTGACGTGCTCGCTGAGCCACACGGCCGCAGCATCATGCAGCGACCAGCAGCCCCCGCCAGCATCGTCGACCGTCCCTTGCCAAAGGTGAGCTCTCGAACCTCGCTCAATTTCCAGTGCTGGCGTCGGCGTCCTCTCATTCCCACACGTGACTGACGACAGGCACCCTCTCTCTCTGTGCTGTGCAGGGGCGAAGCGAGGTGAGCCTGAGCGCGTTCGCGTTCCTGTTCTCAGAGATTGTGCAGTACCACCAGCAGCGCGCGAGCAGCATCGGGGAGTTGGAGAAGAAGCTGGAGGAGGCGGGGCACGGGGTCGGCGCGCGCATGCTGGAGATGCTGAGCTACCGCGAAAAGGGCAACCGGCGGGAGATCCGGCTGGCGGGGTTACTACAGTTCATTAACGTGAACGTCTGGCGATGCTTGTTCGGCAAGCAAGCTGACTCGCTGGAGGTACGGCCTGGAGCGGATATCGCCCGCCTCATCATCACACGCACTTTGAACCCTCGTGTCCTGAGTTAAATGACATCCTATGACGTGACTTGGCGAGCGATTCTGCCAGGCGGTTGAGGGGCGCCACGTCATCGACACGCGTTGGTATCCTCTTTTGCTGAGTTCAGTGGCATCCTATGACGTGGCGAGCGATATGTGCCAACCACTGGGGTCGCCCCGTCATCGACTCGCATTTACATCCTCGCTTATTATGTTGACTGCCATCCTATGACGTGACGAGCAAACTGCCACGCCCTCGTTGAAGGTGTACAACGACGACGAGTACCTCCTCAGCGACCGGTCCTGCTTTGTCAACAGGTTTATCAGTGTGCCTAAGGACTACGGTAGGTCAGTGCAAGTTCAAACCCATTGAAGTGTAGAAACAGCTGGATGCACCTGGTTGCAGCGCTTGAAGCTAAAATATGATGAACACTTTCAGACGTTGCTTTTATTTTCAACTTGCGCCTCTGCACTACGGAGAGCTGAACTGCGCGTCGTTCGTCGCCGGCGTGGTGAAGGGGGTGCTGACGGACGCGGGGTTCGAGGCGGAGGTGAGCGCGTACTACTCCGCAGGGGCTTACACTCGTCCACTTCTCAGCTCAATCTCAGCCGCTTCTGACACAAAGTACACCTAAAACACCCCCTAATACCCCATAATGCCTCCTACAAGGGGTTCAGCTCAGCCCTAGCCGTTTCTGACACAAAATACACCTTAAACACCCCCTAATGCCCCTTCATACCCCAGAAAACCTCCTAAAAGCCCATTAAGTGTTCCTTAAATGCAACCCCTGTCCCACAGAGAGCGCTTACGTTGAGCTGAGACGTGGACGAGTGTAGGCCCCTGCTACTCGGCGGCGGAGGGGCCCGGGCCGGGGCAGGAGCGGCGGACTAACATCCTGATGAAGTTCGCGCCCAGCGTGATGGAGCGCGAGGCACGCCTGGGTTCGTGAGCGCAGAAATGTGTACGAGTAGGCGCTAGGTGTTCACATAGAATTAGAAGGGTGCACCATTTTAGAGGCGTTTGTTATTGCAAGGTTAGGGTGTCTGAGTGTGTGTGTATTCAAAAGCAGACCAGGCTGACGGTTGGTTTACGTCTACGCGAATTGTAGGTCTGTCACAAACAAAGCAGCCATGTATTAACAGAAAAAGTGATCGCTCATGAAGCAAAAAAACGAGTGCATGAGATTGGAGGCGTTGCGCGCCACTACGGGAGGAGGCCCTGTATGGGCAATTAGTCAGTAAGTATTCTGCCATACGTGCGCGTAGCTCGGGGTTGGAAGAGTCCAGAGCAGGCTGGAGCTTCAGCTCCTCGTCTATACAGGCCGTACAAATCGCACTGCCGATAAGCCGATTGCTCCGTCGTTTGATATTCGGTTTGGCGCCCGCGGCGCAGGGGCTTACACTCGTCCACTTTTCGGCTCATCGTAAGCCCCTTTTGTGGAATATGCTGGGTGAATTACCACAAATCTGGCTGACGTTGAGCCGACAAGTGGACGAGTGTAAGCCCCTGCCGCGGCGCGGCTCAGCACGTGCGGTGGTGCGCGTGGTGCCGCCGCTCAGGGGCTTACACTCGCCCACTTCTCAGCTCAACATAAGCACTTCTTACGGGACACCTTGGATACCTTCAGTAGATATATGGGTCATAACTCGTCACACACCGGACACACGACGGCTCCCCGACCAAATTGGCTGAGGTTGAGCTGAGTAATGGGCGAGTGTAAGCCCCTGCCGCCGCTTCTCCACCCCCGAGTTGTAGCGGCGCAAGATGAATTTTAAGCAAGGTTTGAAAGCGTTACATCTCATTTTAGTTTCAAGCGCTTAGTTCCAGGCGGTTTCAACTTGGGTTTGATAGGGTCAACCTGCACCGCCTTACCGAGTGCCGGCGCACGTGGGCGCACCCCTCGGCTCCCAGCGCGTCCAAACGCTCGACCGCATCGGCCACCGCCGCAAACCAGGGGGTTACATTCGTCCACTTTTCAGCTCAACTTGAGCGCTTTGTATGAAATAGGGGGTGCGCGTAGGGGTCATGTAGCCCGTGTTAAGGGGGTCTTAGGGGGTGCTTAGGGTGTGGAGGGTTGTTTCTTGTGTCAGACACGGCTCAAGTTGAGCTGAAAAGTGAACGAGTGTAAGCCCCTGCCGCCACCAAGTTTTCCACCAGCGCGCGGGTCATGTTGGCCTTGAACACCACGCGGAACATGGAGCGGTCGGCCGGACGTTGGCCGTGCGCGCCCGCGCCCCAGGGGCTTACATTGGTCCACTTTTCGGCTTGACGTGAGTTCTTTTAGTGAACTATGTCGGGAAGCGTCATTGGAAAAAGCGTTTCAGCTTAAGCTGAGAAGTGGATGCTCGATGTGGCTTCGGTGACCAAACACGGCTCAGGTTGAGCTGAGAAGTGAACGAGTGTGAGCCCCTGCCGCGCCCGCCTCCGCCTCTGCCCCTGTGTCCAGGGGGTGCCCTTGCGCCCACGCGTCAGGGCCTTACACTCGTCCACTTTTCGGCTCATCATAAGCGCTTTGTGTGGGAGAGGAAAAGCATTGAGAGGTTATTTTAGGGGTATTGAGGGCATGTTTGGGGGTATTACGAGTAGCGGTTTCAGGTTGTGTTTTGTGTCAGATACGGCTCAGGTTTTTGGAAGTGGACGAGTGTAATCCCCTGCCACGCGTCCTCCATCAACGGCAGCACGAGGGGCCCCGGCCCGCCGGCGGAGGCGGGGTCCAGGCGCCAGGGGCTTACACTCGTCCACTTCTCACCTCAATGTGACCACTTTATGTGGGTAACGTCGAAGGTTTCAGCAGCGTGCAACAATATCGATGGGTAATAACTCATCGAAAACCCGACACAAAACGGCTCGCTGACAAAAATGGCTTAGCTTGAACTGAGAAGTGGACGAGTGTAAGCCAAGCCCATGCCAGGCGCGTGGGGTGGTGGAAGGTGGCGTTGTACGCACCCACGTACCAATGACCAGGGGCTCACACTCGCCCACTTTTGGCTCAAGTAGGCGCTTTTCGTGGGACAAGGGGTGTCTGGGGGGTATTCGTGGCGGGGGTGGAGGGGGTGTTCAGGCGTTTAGGGGATATTTTCAGCGTCAGAAACAGCTCAGATTCAGGTGAGAGGTCGACGAGTGTAAGCCCCTGCCAGTGGCTCTGCCCCAGCTCGTGCTGCAGGTCGTGTGAGTCGTAGTGCAACCCCAGCGCCGGGTTCAGGCGCGCGGTGACCACCGGTAGGCACGCCACGTTGTAGGGGCGCAAGTTGAAATTAAAACAAACGATGAAAGTAGCAGTTAACGATACAATGATATACTAGTTTCAAGTGCTGAACTCATAGGCGCTATCAACACGAGTTGTGATACTGTCAACTTGTACCGCCCTGCCCAACCCGAAACCCTAACCCCAAACCCTAGACGCTTGAACCTAAACCCTAAACCCTAGACCCTGCCCCGTGCGTGTTCTCCAGGTCGTCCATCATGATGAAGCGCGGCGCTGTCTTGGTGGTGTGGTGGTCGTGCTCGCCATTGGCGAGCTTGGCGGCGGGGCCAGTCATCAGGGGCTCGCACTCGTCCACTTACCAGCTCAATGTAAGCTGCTTTCTTGAGATAGGGGGTGTTCAGGGGGTATGTAGGGGGAGGTCGATGAGGGAGTGTTTAGGCCGTGTGGTGTGTTGAGGGGGTGTTTAGGGTGTATTTTGAGTGGTAGAAACGGCTCAAGTTGACCTGAGAAATGAACGAGTGTGAGCCCCTGCCGGTCATGGCCGCCAGCGCGCGGCGCAGGTTCAACGCGTTGCAGGGGGATACACCTGTCCACTTTTTGGATCAACTTGAGCGCTTTCTGTGCGATAGGGGTTGCATGTAGGGGTTGTTTCGGGGGTGTCAGGGGGTATAAGGGAGTGATTGGGGTTTAATTTCGGTCATGAACGGCTTAGGTTGACCTGAAAAGTGGACGAGTGTAAGCCCCTGCCGCGTT
>Ga0307489_10001917_pt1 | contig 13824 bp, 26 predicted proteins | sample SB12metaG_FD_202247 | JGI IMG/M metagenome (GOLD analysis project Ga0307489, IMG submission 202247) | Sea-ice brine microbial communities from Beaufort Sea near Barrow, Alaska, United States - SB 1.2 | ecosystem: Environmental > Aquatic > Marine > Coastal | place: USA: Alaska | collected... | reverse complement strand
TCCCCTAGACGCCTAAGAACCCCCTCCGCTCCCGCCATGAATTCCCCAGAAACACCCCCTAAACACCCCTTGTTCCACGAAAAGCGCTTAAGTTGAGCCGAAAAGTGGACGAGTGTAAGCCCCTGCCTGCCGGGCCCCATCGCCGAGTGCGCGGCGGCGGCAGCTGACCGCCACGAGAACGCGCGCCTGGCCGCCGCTCTCCTGCGCGAGGTTGGGCGCGTGGATCCCAGCGAGTACAAGAAGCAACAGGCGGCCGACGCGGTGGGGCGGTGCAGGTTGACAGTATCACAACCCGTGTTCAAAGCGCCTATGGTATCAGCACTTGAAACTATAATATGATAACCTGCTTTCAAGTTTCGCTTTCAAGTTTCGCTTTCAAGTTTCGCTTTCAAGTTCAACTTGCGCCGCTGCATCGCGGTGGGCGTGCGCTGCGTGGGAACATTCATCGCCGAGCTGGCCGAGCGCATGCCCAAGGCAGGGGCTTACACTCGTTCCCAATTCAGCTCAACTTGAGCTCTTCTGTCCACCATATAACCCGACTTAGCTCATGAACGTGTCCTGGAGTTGCTCACGTTGAGCTCTCTAACGTGAACGAGTGTAAGCCCCTGGCCCAAGACCACCATGACCAACGTCTCGCTGCTGCTGCCGCACTTGGACGGTGGGGTCATAACCATACTTGTCGCCCCTAAACTAACCTACTAGGGTACCAACCCTAAACTCAGCTTAATTAGCCTAGTTTACGCCCTCCATATTTTAGCCCCTGTCTAACCACTAACCACTCACCACTAACCACTAACCCTAAACTAGGCTAAACTAGCCTAGTTTCATACCCCCCCTTACCAGCACTAGCCAGTTCGACAAGTATACTGGTATATGATGTTGACCCTGCTGGACGGCGAGGCGTACTCGCTGCGCTCGGCGATGGTGACCGTGCTGGGGCACCTGATATGTTCCGACGGCGGCGGCGCGGGTGACCGTGACCGCAGCACGGCCGATGGCGCCGCGCCGCTGCTGCGCGCCAAGCAGGTTGGGCCGCCCGCCAGATGGTGCCCGCACTGCCCGCCACGTCATCCGACGCCTCTTGAATATGTGTCGAACTAAGTTAGCGCTTGCGATGGGGGGGGGTATACTAGGCTAGTTTAAGCAAGTTTAAGGGCTGGTGGTTAGTGTATTGGTGAGTTAAGTTTAAGGGCTAGTAGTTATCGTATTAGTGAGTTAGTATTGGAGTCTACAGTGGCTTAGCAAATTGGGGGGGTTTGAACTAGGCTACTTCAAGGTAGTTTTGGGGCTAGTGCTTAGTAGGCTAGTTTAGGGGCGACAAGTATACTCTTGAAGCCTCGTTGCTTGAGACACATGGCATCCTATGACGTGGCGAGGGATTCATGCCGGACCGTACACGCGGGGGTTTCTGGACCTGCTGGTGGAGCGCACGCACGACACCTCGGCCTTCACGCGCGCCCGCGTGCTGCAGACCTGGTCGGCCATGGCGGAGAAGAAGGCCATCCCGCTGTCACACTGGCTGACGGCAGGGGCTTGCACTCGCTCACTTCACAGCTCAATTTGAGGACCTTCTGGACACATCACTCACGTTAGAGCTCAACTTGAGCACCTCCGGGACACATCCACGGGTTAATTTGGTTTATGTGGGGGACAAAGTGAGCTTAAGTTGAGCGGAAACGGGTAAAGTAAGCTGAAGTTGAGCGGGAATGGGAACGAGTGTATGCCCCTGGCTGACGGTGGCGGACCTGGGCATCGGGCGCCTCGGCGACAAGGCGGCGCTGGTGCGCAAGGTGGGGCAGTGTAGGTTGACCCTATGAAACCCACATTAAAACTGCCCAGGACCAAGCGCTTGAAACCAGAGCATGGGAACATGCTCTCAAACTTTGCTTTCAATTTCAAGTTGCGGCGGTACAGCAAGGCGGCCATGAACTTGCTGGCCACCATGCTGGCGATGAACCCGTTCGGGCACCAGCTGGTAGGGCGGTGCAGGTTGACCCTATCAAACCCAAGTTCAAACCGCCTGGAACTAAGCGCTTGAAACTAAAGTGTGCTATACTGCTTTCAACGTCTGCTTTCAAGTGCAACTTGCGCCGCTACAAGCTGGACTCCGCCAAGTTCGCCGAGACCATCAAGGAGTACGAGGCGCGCCTCAAGGCCCTGGCGCCGGGTGACTTCGTTTGCCAGGAGAATCAGGGCACCGGCGTCGGTAGGGCGGTGCAGGTTGACCCCAGATTGACCCCAGGTTGAGATCAGATTCAACGCGATTGACCCCGATTGACCCCGATTGGCCTCGCCTGGTTTCGGCGCTTGAAGCTACAATATGATGTGCCGCTTTCAACCTTTGCTTTCAACCTCAACTTGCGCCGCTACACCTTGGCATCGAGGAGGGCGACGAGGAGGCCGCCGCCGCCGCTGCCGCCGAGGATGAGGACGACGCCGCACCCTCGCAGGCTCCCGTGGTGGGTTGGTGCAGGTTCAACGCGGGTTTGAAAGCGCTTGGTTGGTTTCAGCGCTTGAAACTATCATATGATCAACCGCTTTCGTTATTTACCTTTAAATTTCAAGGTGCGCCCCTACACCATGGTTGAGGAGACGCAGCCGTCGCAGGCACCCATGGAGGAGGAGGAGGAGGAGGCGATTAACACGCCGGCGCCCGATCTGGACGGCGGCGCAGAGGCGGTGCGCTCCATGGCAGGGGCTTACACTCGCTCACTTCATAGCTCAACTTGAGGACCTTCGGGAACATATCGCTCACGGTAGCTCAACTTGAGCACCTGCGGGACACATCCACGGGTTCATTTGGGTCATATGGGGGATAAAGTAAGCTTAAGTTGAGCGGAAAGGGCCAAAGTCAGCTCAAGTTGAGCGGAAATTTGAACGAGTGTGAGCCCCTGCTCCATGGTGGCGGCGCTCAAAGCGGGTCTGGGTTTCTCCCTTCAATTGGGCGGCGCCGTGGGCATCCTGTGCCGCCTGCTTGCCTCCTCCACCTCCTCCGACGCCATCGAAGCCACCGGGCTGCTGGTGCGACTGAGGCAGTTTGGCGTGGACGGAGCGGTAGAGGGCGTGCGGCGTATGCTGGGCAGGGGCTTACACTCCTCCGCTTCTTAGCTCAACCTGAGCCGTTGCTTACACAAAATACACCCTGAACACCTCCTGATACTCCTTAACACCCCCTGACACCTCCTAAACACCCCCAAAACAACCCCTAAACACACCCCTTTCCCACAGAATGCGCTTAAGTTGAGCCGTATAGTGGACGAGTTGTAAGCCCCTGATGCTGGGCCTGGTGTTCAGCCGCGACCAGGCGGTGAGGGACGCGGCGGTGGAGGCCGTGGACATCCTGTTTCTCCAGGGCGCCGAGTCGCCCGTCGCCGCGGCGGCGGCGCTGTCCGACCTGGCGGCGGCGGCGGCGCTCGGCGAGCTGGCCGCGCTCGAGGCAGGGGCTTACACTGGTCCACTTTTCAGCTCGACGTAAGCGCTTTCTGTGGGACAGGGTGCGATTAACGGTAGTATTGGGGGTGTTTTGAGACTGCTAGGGGTTTGTTAGGGGATATTTAGCAGGTTTCAGGGAGTATTCGGGGATACACAGGGTTTATGTTGGTCAGAAACGGCTCAAATTGAGCTGAAAAGTGGACAAATGTAAGCCCCTGGCTCGAGGAGGTCATCAAGATGCTGATCACGGCGGGCCGCGTCAACAGCGGGGTGATGCGCGCGCTGTGGGCGCAGGCCACCACCTCCAAGGGCCCCCAGGTGGGGTGCTGCAAGTTTAAACCCGTGCCAATATGATGAACTGCTATGACATTCAAGGACGAGCCCACGTTCGAAAATGTAATTTTCGGACATTTTAACTCAAGACGTCTTGAGTTAACATATATTTTCGAACGTGGGCTTGTCTTTAAATGTCAAATGATGCACTAAACCATGACACATTGCGTTCAAGTTTTGCTTTCCATTGCAACTTGCGGCCCGACATGGAGGGCGAGGACAAGACGGCGGCGCGCGCGGCGGCGATGACGGTTCTGGCCATGGCGGCCGCCACCAACCCGGAGGTGGTTGCGCCGCACGTCACCCACGTGGTAGGGCGGCGCAGGTTGACCCTATAAAACCCACGTTGAAACCGCCTGATATTTTAACCGCTTGAAACTATTTTTTGATGGACTGGTTCCAAATTTTGCTTTCAAATTTTGCTTTCGAATCTAAATTGCGCCGCTACGATGTGGCAGCGGCGCTGGATGCCGCGTGCGGAGGCAGGGGCAACGCCCGCCCCGCGCCAACGCTCGCGCGTGCCGCCGCCGCCTTACTCGCGCGCGCGCGCCCTGGAGGTAATGCGGGAACGGCGTCGTCCGACGGGGTTGCCGCCCCGGCGCTGGCGCCCGACCACCCCGCGTTCGCCGCCCTCGCCCGCGTGCTGTCACCGGGGCAGGGGCTTACACTCGTTCTTAAAGCTCAATTTGAGCAACTCCAGGACACATTCATTTGTTAAGTTGGATTATTCGCTACACGGAAGACCTCAAGTTGAGCTGACACGGGAACGAGTGTAAGCCCCTGCACCGGGGTCGCCCCTGCCCGGCCGGAGCTGGTTCCCCGCCGCCGAGCAGTCCCTGGCAGGGGCTTACACTCGTTCCCATTTCCGCTCAACTTGAGCTTACTTTGCCCCTTTCCGCTCAACTTAAGCTTACTTTTCCCCCCATACGACCCAAATTACCCCGTGGATGTGTCCCGAAGGTGCTCATGTTGAGCTCTAACGTGAGCGATGTGTCCGAAAGGTCCTCAAGTTGAGCTGTGAAGTGAGCGAGAGTAAGCCCCTGGTCACTGGCGGCGCTGTACGCGCTGCACCCCGACCCCGAGGGCGCCGCCGCCGACGTAGTGCGCTCCTTCGCCGCCGCCGCCTTCCCCGCCGAGGCCGACTCCGCCGCTGTGCCTGCCGCGCACCTTGCGCGCTTCCTCTTCGTGCTCGGCGAGACGGGCCTGCGCCACCTGGTGGGGCGGTGCAGGTTGGCAGTATCAAACCCGAGTCGAAAGCGCGCCTGGTTTCAGCGATTGAAACTAAACTGTGATGAAGCGCTTTCAAACTTTGCGTTCAATTTTAACTTGCGCCGCTACAACCTGGTGCACACGGAGAGCCTGGCGCGCGCCGTGCGCCGAGCCCGCGTGGCGCGCGACCGCCGCGCCGCTGACTCCGCCGAGGCCGGGGCTTACACTCGTCCACTTCTCATCTCAAATTGAGCCGTTTCCGACACAAAACACACCCTGAACACCCCCTGATACTCCCTAACACCCCCTGGCACCTCCTAAACATCCCCAAAACAACCCCTAAACGCACCCCTATCCCACAGAGTGCGCTGAAGTTGAGCTGAGAAGTGGACGAGTGTAAGGCCCTGGTCCAAGGCCGCAGCCGCCAAGGGCGTGACCCACGGCGAGGAGGCTGAGCTCGCCGCTGCGCTGGGTCAGGGCGCCGTGGCGGAGGACACCACCCTGGACAACGCGCGTGACGCCTCCGAGGCAGGGAGTTACACTCGTCCACTTCACAGCTCAACCTGAGCCGTTTCTGACACAGAATAAACCCTACACACCCCAAAACACCCCCTAAACACCCCCTGCTACCCCCCGATACCTCCTACACACACCCTGAACAACCCCGAAATGCACCCCCTATCCCACAGAAACCGCTGACGTTGAGCCGAAGAGTGGAAGAGTAAGCCCCTGCTCCGAGGCCGAGCTCCTGTGCTTCGCCAAGGAGTCGCGGTCGGCCGGCAAGGTAGGGCGGTGCAGGTTGAATCGATGAAACTCATGTTGAAAGCGCCTGGAACTACGTGCTTGAACCTGAAATACGATAAACTGCTTTCAAATGTTGCTGTCAATTTCAACTTGCACCGCTACAGCAAGGGCCTGGTGGCGGCCTACGCCCCCGTGGTGGTGGCGCTGTGCGGCCACCCCGCGGTGGCTGCGGGGCACCCGCTGGTGCGGGGCGCCGCGCTGGCCGCGCTCAGCCGTCTCATGGCCATTGACGCCGCCTTCTGCGAGGTAGGGCCAGCAGGAATATGCCGGCATTACTTTTGGCACAATAGGCAAATCGATAATGCCCGACATATGCCAGCAATTTTAAGAATTTTCGAGGCAATTTCGAGGGCATAAACGGGCATAATCCGAGCATTACATGCTGAATGTGGGGAATTAAGCACAGGGAATTACGGCAAAATGAAAAGCGTTTCAGGCTGGCCCTGCTGCGAGGAGCATCTGGCGCTCATCTTCACGCGCCTACGCGGCGAGCCAGAGAAGGCCACCCGTGCCGCTCTCATGGTGGCGCTGGGCGACCTGGCGTTCCGGTTCCCCAACGCAGTGGAGCCGTGGACGGAGCACCTCTACGGCAGGGGCTTACACTCGCTCACGTTTGAGCTCAACTTGAGCACATTCGGGACACATCGCTCGCGTTCTAGCTCAACTTGAGCACCTTCGGGACACATCCACGGGTCAATGTGGGGTATATGGGGGACAAAGTAAGCTTGAGTTGAGCGGAAAGGGGGAAAGTAAGCTCAAGTTGAGCGGAAATGGGAACAAGTGTAAGCCCCTGCTGTACGGCCTGCGCAGCTGGGGCAACTCGCTGCACGACGCCGACGCCGGGGTGCGCCAGCACGCCATCACCGTGCTCGCGCACCTCGTGCTCAACGACATGATGAAGGTCAAGGCAGGGGCTTACACTCGTCCACTTTTCGGCTCATCGTAGGCGAATTCTGTGAGATAGGGGGTGCATTTAGGGGTTGTGTAAGGGGTGCTTAGGAGGTGTAAGGGGGTATTAGGGGGTGCTTAGGGTGTATTTTGTGTCAGAAACAGCTCAGCATGAGCTGAAATGTGGACGAGTGTAAGCCCCTGGGTGAAGGGCCACATCGCGGAGATGGCCCGCTGCCTGGAGGACCCCGACCCGCGCGTCGCGTCCGTGGCCCGCCTGCTGTTCACGGTGGGGCGGTGCAGCTTAATCCTATGAAACCCATTTTGAAACCGCCTGGAACTAAGCACTTGAAACTAAAATGTGATGCACTGCTTTCAACTTTTGCTTTCGAATTCAACTTGCGCCGCTACATCATGGAGCTGAGCCGGAAGCATGGCAACCCCATCTACAACCTGCTGCCCGACCTGCTCTCGCGCCTGTCGGGCGACGAGACCATCGCGCCCCCGGCGTTCCAACGCATCATGACCCGCCTGCTGGGCTTCATCGACAAGGACCGCCAGACCGAGGTGCGCCCCTGTCACTCCCCACTCACATCCATGCACGGTGAACGGTGCAATCGAACTGGAAACTCCTCAACCGAACTGTGTCTATCTCACAGATGTTTCAGTCGCTTACCAAACAAGCTAGCATGGTCACCTACTGCCGGAAACGAAATGAATCACCATCATAAAAGAACGCAGCCGGTACACTCGGAGATCAGTCTGGTCTGCAGAGCAACTGAAGACGGGGAGTGTTTTAGCATGGTCAGCTGACAGAATGATTGACCATAAACCCTAAACCATTAACCATTAACCATTAACCATTAACCATTAACCATTAACCCTACACCTTAAACTCTAAACCCTAAACCTGTGGTTGTGGCTGTGACCCTCATTGGAGTCTCTGGCGGAGAAGTTCGTGGCGCGGTTCGCCGAGGCCGCTCTGGCGGCCGGGCCCAAGCCGGCGCGTGACGTGGCGTTCTGCCTGTCCACGCTGACGCTGAGCGAGAAGGCGTTCAAGAAGTTCATGGAGAGCTGGAAGCTGTACGAGCCCGCGCTCTACGACAAGGTGAGGCTCAGAGTGACAAGATATCCCATATCGATATGGGAGATGACCGTATCGATATGAGAGATGACCATATCGATACTTCCATATCCCATATCCCGAACGCACCCAGGTCACCGCCGCTACTCAGGGCCGCCCAACAGAGTGACAAAATATCCCATATCGATATGGGAGATGACCATATCGATACTGTCATCTGACATATCATTAGCCCATATCCCATATCGATATCCAGGATGACCATATCGATATGGTAGATAACCATATCGATAACCAATACCCCAAATACCCCATATCGATAACACATATTCCTATATCGATATTCATGTCGATATCTGATTGATGTCCGATCTCCCATATCAATGTCCCATTGATGTCCCATATCGATATCGGATCATATCTTGTCACTCTGGCTCCTTACGACAAGGAGGTGTACGCGGCGCTGAGCAGCGTGGTGACCAAGGGCAAGAAGGGCGGCGGGAAGGACGCCAAGCCCGAGGCCAAGCAGGCGCTGGAGGAGTTCGAGGCAGGGGCTTACACTCGTTCCCATTTCCGCTCAACTTGAGCTTCCTTTGCCTCTTTCCGCTCAACTTAGGCTCACTTTGTCCCCCATATAACCCAAAGGAACTCGTGGATGTGTGCCGACGGTGCTCAAGTTGAGCTCTGACGTGAGCGTTGTGTTCCCGAAGGCCTCAAGGTGAGCTTTGAAGTGAGCGAGTGTAAGCCCCTGGTTTGAGGCGCGGCTGGCGGCGGCGCACACGGAGCGCTACGAGTCATACCGCAGCGCGCGGCGCGCCGAGGGCCAACCGCTGGACGACGACGCGGAGGGCGTGGCGGCGCAGGTGGCGGAGGAGGCGGCGGCAGGGGCTTACACTCGTTCACGTTAGACTCAACTTGAGCAACGCCAGGACACATTCATGAGTTACTTTGGGTTGTACGGTGGATAGAGGAGCTCAACTTGAGCTGAAATGGGAACGAGTGTATGCCCCTGGCCGGAGGCGGCGGAGGAGGCGGCGGAGGCAGCGGCGGAGGCGCACCCGCTGGGGCCGCTTACTGACGCCGGGGCCGCCGTAGACGAAGAGGAGGTGGCCGCGGACGCGGATGAGGGGCAGGCTCCTGCCGCTGCCGCTGATGGTGTGGAGGAGGATGCCGCCGGGGATTCTGAGGCTGCCGCCGCCGCCGACGAGGAGGAGGGGGAGGAGGAAGAGGAGGAGAAGGGGGAGGAGGAGGAGGAGGAGGAGGCGAATGACGAGAACGCAGCGCCGGCACCCAAGGGCAAGGTGGCGGCGGCGGCACCCGCGGCAAAGGCGGCGGCGAAAACGAAAGCGGCGAAGACGGTGGTGAAGGCGGAGCCCGAGGTAAGGCGGTGCATGTTGACCCCATCAAAACCACGGTGAAAGCGCCCGGAACTAAGCGCCTGAAACTAAAATGTGACGAACCGCTTTCCAACTTTGGTTTCAAATTCAAGTTGCGCCGGTACACCGAGGAGTTTGGCTCCGCTCTGGCCGACGTCAGCGCCCAGCCCTCGCGCCGGGCGACCCGCACGCGCTAAGCGATACAGGGTACTAATTGTCGGTACCGTTTGAGCGTATGACAGGACGGATTAGGATACGGGGATGGATGAGGATACAGGGAGGGGAATCGGGAACTGGGAAAGCGTTGTGTGTGGGAGTTGGGAGCGAGACTCTCGCCGGCGTGTGTGGTGTATAAATAAACGGGTCAAGCCGGCAGCCGGAGCGTGGGACTGGGGTATAGTCTGCGCTTCCGCGGCTTGGGAATGGGGAGTGAATAATAAAAACAGAAACATATGTTTATTATTGTCAAGAGTTCGCCACCTTGTGCGTTGGAATCCCGCTGATTTGTGCCATCGCCGATGTTGCACTGCGATACACAGCTGAAGCGCCTTCAACCACTCCCATCCCCGTCTCATCCTGCTCGTTTCTAGAAGTTTTCTTCAGCGGCGTACCCCCACCAAGCTCCGCGTCTTCCCCATCAGCAGGGGCTTACACTCGTTCACTTTTCAGCTCAACCTCAGCGCTTTCTGTGGGATAGGGGGTGTTTGTAGGGGTTGTAAAGTGGTGCCCGGGGGTATTGGGAGGTGTTCAGGGTGTGTGTTTGTGTCAGGTACGGCTCAGGTTGAGCTGAGAAGTGGACGAGTGTAAGCCCCTGCCCGTCACCCCCCCCCCGCACGCCGCTCACGAGCTCTTCAATCTGTCCCGCCAATAGCAGCGCGAAAGGTTTCGTCACTTCAATGTTCTCACACAAGATCTTTATCGCAGCTGTTATTGGTGCTGCTAGCACCATACCAGGTATCAGGGGCTTACACTCGTCCGTGTTCCGGCTCAACTTAAGCGCTTACTGTAGGATAGGGGCTGCGCTTAGGGGTTATTTAGGGGGTGTTCATGGGTTGTCAGGGGGTACTGGGGGGTATTTATGGTGTATTTTGTGTCAGAAACGGCTCAGGTTGAGCTGAGAAGTGGACGAGTGTGAGCCCCTGCCAGGGATCCCCCATAACATTCCCCAGAAGATGAGGCAGAGCAGTACCGTGATGCAGGGGCTTACACTCGTCCACTTCTCATCTCAACTTGAGCCGTGTCTGACACACAAAAGCACCCTATACACCCTAAAAATCCCCAAACACCCCCATAACACGGGCTACACAACCCCTACGCGCACCCTCTATCCCATTAAAAGCGCTCAAGTTGAGCTGAGAGGCAAACAAGTGTCAGCACCTGCCGTGATGGGGTGGAGGTCGAGTGAGTCACCCATCAACTTGGGCTCCAGCAGATGACCGAGCATCAGGGGCTTACACTCGTCCACTTCTCAGCTCAACTTGAGCGCATTTTATGGGCTAGGGGATGCGCGTATGAGCTGTGTAGCCCGTGTTAAGCGGGTGTTTAGGGTGTGTAGCGTGTTTTTGTTTGTCAGACACGGCTCAAGTTGAGCTGAAAAGTGAACGAGTGTAAGCCCCTGCCGAGCAGAAAATGAGTAAGCCCTGGGAAGAGGAGGGAGAAGAAAACTTGCGCTGCGTTGTTTTCACGAGACACCAACACCACGGTGTAGCGGCGCAAGTTGAATTTGAAAGCAACGTTTGAATGCAACTCATCGCATTTTAAATTCAAGCGGTGAAACCAGGCGTGCTTTCAACTCGGGTTTGAAACTGTGAACCTGCACCGCCCTACCACGGGTAAAGGAAGGAGCGTGGCAACGATAGGTCCAGCGTGCGGGACAAAGTTGAGAACAAAATGCAAGACGCCGAACACCAGGGGCTTACAGTCGTTCACATTAGAGCTCAACTTGAGCCACTCCAGGACACATTCATGAGTTGTGCTAGGTTATACGATGGACGGAAGAGCTCAAGTTGAGCTGAAATGGGAACGAGTGTCAGCCCCTGCCGAACACCATCGCAAGATCGACGTTGAGAAGATAATATACTCCACCAGATATGACCCCATTGGCGACGGAAATGAAGAACTTGAGGAGTACGTAGCGCTTGATGCGCCCTTCAATCCGACCCGAGAGGCCGCGCATTGGATTGCGGCGACGCCGCCGTCCAGGGGCTTACACTCGTCCACTTTTCGGCTCGACGTAAGCACATTTTGTGCGATACGTTGGGTGCATAATTTCCCACCAGTCTATTAGACAGGGGGACACGGGTGAACGGGGAGGTGTGACCAAAACAGCTCAGGCTGAGCTGAGAAGTGGACGAGTGTAAGGCCCTGCCGCCGTCCCTCCAACAGGTAGGTCACGAATATGAGCACCCGCACCCAGGGGCTTACACTCGTTCACGTTCGAGCTCAACTTGAGCAACTCCAGGACACAATCATGAGTTAATTTGGGTCAAACGGTGGACAGAGGAGCTCAAGTTGAGCTGAAATGGGAACGAGTGTAAGCCCCTGCCAGCACCGCGTTCGTCAGACCTTCCAAGACGCTATGCAACACAGCCTGCGTACAGGGGCTTACACTCGTTCACGTTACAGCTCAACTTGGGTAACTTCAGGACTCATTCATGAGTTAGGCTGGGTTACACGGTTGACAGCAGAGCTCAAGTTGAACTGAAATGGGGATGAGTGTGAGCCCCTGCCTGCGTAGAGTGCGCTATCATCCTCGCGAGAGGAATGTCCTGCAGCTGCGCCTCTATCCAGGGGCTTAAACTCGTTCACTTCTCAGCTCAACCTCAGCCGTTTTGGTCACACCTCCCCGTGTCCCCCTGTCTAATAGACTTGGGGGGAAATCATGCACCCGACGTATCCCACAAAATATGCTTACGTTGAGCCGAAACGAGGACGAGTGTAAGCCCCTGCCTCTATCACATCCATGTCGATGTTCTTTTTCGTCAGCTGATCCGTCGCGCGGTTCGACAAAGCGACGACGTAGCGTTCATACTGCTTGGCGTTTCTCGTGAGGTCCTTAACGCAGGGGCTTACACTCGTCAACTTTTCGGCTCAACCTGAGCCGTGTCTGACACACAAACCACCCTACACACAAAAGCACCCCCTTAATATGGGCTGCACAATTTCTACGCGCACCCCCTATCCCACCAGAAGCGCTCAAGTTGAGCTGAGAAGTGAACGAGTGTAAGCCCCTGCCTTAACGGAGTGTGAGATGACCAGGATGAGTGCCAGCAGGCAGGGGCTTACACTCGCTCACTTTAGAGCTCAACTTGAGGACCTTTGGGACACATCGCTCACGTTAGAGCTCAACTTGAGCACCTTCGGGCCACATCCACGGGTCGATTGGGTTATATGGGGGACCAAGTAAGCTTAATTTGAGCGGAAAGGGGCAAGGTCAGCTCAAGTTGAGCGGAAATGGGAACGAGTGTAAGCCCCTGCCAGCAGGATGGAGAGGCCAACCACCAGGGGCTTAAACTCGTCCACTTTTTTCAGCTCAAGTTGAGCGCTTTGTTTTGAATAGGGGGTGCACGCAGGGGTTGCGTAGCCCGTGTCAAGGGGGTGTTAGGGGGTGTCTAGGGTGTTTTATTGTGTCAGACGCACCTCAAGTTGAGCTGAGAAGTGGGCGAGTGTAAGCCCCTGCCAACCATGAGAGCAAGCGTGATGGAGGCGCCGTGAGGCACCTTGGTCTGGTGCGTCAAGAAATCCACCAGCAAGGGGCTTACACTCGTTCACGTTAGAGCTCAACTTGAGCAACTCCAGGACACAGTCATGAGTCAAGTTGGGGTACACCGTGGGCAGAAGAGCTCAAGTTGGGCTGAAATGGGAACGAGTGTGAGCCCCTGCCACCAGCGGCGCCAGCGTGTACGACATGAGAATGGCGAGCACGAGCGGCACCATCACACGCTGCAACCAATGCAGGGCAGCCGCGGAGAGGATGCCGGCTATAACAACCAGGCACCAGGGGCTTACACTCGTCCACTTCTCAGCTCAACTTGAGCCGTGTCTATCACAAGAAAACACCCTACACACCCTAAACACCCCCTGACACCCCCTGAACATGGGCTACACAACCCCTTACGTACACCCTCTATCCCATACAAAGCGCTCAAGTTGAGCTGAGAAGTGGGCGAGTATCAGCCCCTACCAAGCACACCGTTCGAACGTGCTCTGAGTGTACAGTTCGAACGTGCTCCGAGTGCGCCATGCTCGACATGCTTTCGTTTCGCGAGTGAGATGTTCTGCTCTTTCTGTCAGTCCGTGGTTCCGGTGTCTCTTTCCTCTCTTCTACTATGCAGTCCAGACCCTGCCGTTGCGTCTACCTGCCGCTGTCGGTGTGACTAGGGGCGCGGACTCGGGGCCTGAAGGCTGGGATGCATCCTCGATGCTCGAAGCAACGACATTTCCAGCGCCCGCAAAAATCGACGCAGCGCGCTCCGCGCTAAAGTGATGCACGATTATGACGGTCTAATGACTTGAAATATAAGACGGACACATATATAATGACTGTAGGGTTTTTGATCGTTAGAGGTTAGAGCGCCCCTAAAGTCAAGGCGCCCCTAAAGTCAAACTTTCGGCTTTCTTGAGTTATAGACGGTCGATCTTGCAGCAAATCGCGGGTTTTGGGGGTTTTCGACTGTGACGGGGCGACTGCGGGCGGCA
>Ga0307489_10001916_pt1 | contig 13827 bp, 23 predicted proteins | sample SB12metaG_FD_202247 | JGI IMG/M metagenome (GOLD analysis project Ga0307489, IMG submission 202247) | Sea-ice brine microbial communities from Beaufort Sea near Barrow, Alaska, United States - SB 1.2 | ecosystem: Environmental > Aquatic > Marine > Coastal | place: USA: Alaska | collected... | reverse complement strand
CGCTCGTCTTTGCAGATATCGCCCGCCATGTCATCGACAACGCAGTTTAAGCGCTCGTCTTTGCAGATATCGCCCGCCATGTCATCGACAACGCAGTTTAAGCGCTCGTCTTGACTTAAACGGCGTGCTATGGCACGGCGAGCAACATCTGCCAGGCCCATTGCCCGCCCCTTCACCGACAATGCAATTTGAGCCCACGTTTCTTGGGTTGAAACGCTTAAATTGCATCCTGTGACGTGCCGGGCAATGGGTTTAAGGGTTTAGGGTTTAGGGTTTAGGGTTTAGGGTTCAGGGTTTAGGGTTTAGGATTTAGGGTTGCGTGGCCGTACCCGTCGGGCACGCCGCTGCCGCGCCCGTTCCAGTGGATCCCCGTATCAGGGCCGGACAGATAACGCTCGCCAACTCATAGGATGCAAATTAATCAAATACACGAGGGTTTGGAATGCGACCGATAACTCGCAATTCAATCAAATACACCATGGTTTTAAATGCGGCGGATGACTTGGCAGGCAATATCTGCCAGGCTCTGCAGATATCGGTCGCCAAGTCATACGATGCCGTTTCATCGAGTAAACAAGGGTTTACATTGCGACGGATGACTACGCGACAGGTTTAGGGTTTGGTTGAGCTCTCACAGCGCAGGGTTTAGGGTTTAGGGTTCAGGGTTCACAGGTTTAGGCTTCCGGCAGGCTCTACCCCGTGTCAACCATCCGCACATTGTCGCCGCCGTACGCTGGGTGCGTGTACTCGTTCTCAAACGGCGCGTGGCGCGTGGCGGAATAGTAGTCATTGTTGTTGCCTCTATGCAGGGGCTTACACTCGTTCACTTCTCAGCTCAACTTGAGCGCTTTTTATGGGATAGGGGGTGCGAGGAGGGATTGTGCAGCCCATGCTAAGGGGGTGTGAGGGGGTGTTTAGGGTGTGTAGGGTGTTTTGTGTGTGTCAGACACGGCTCAAGCTGAGCTTAGGAGTGGACGAGTGTAAGCCCTTGCCTCTATGCGCGGCTACGCGCCTGTGCTCGAACCCTCCATGTGGGGGCACAACTTGAAGTTGCAAGCAAAACATGAACGCTGTTTGTCGTATTCTGGTTTTGGATGCTGAAGCCAGGCGCTTTCAACATGAGTTCGTCGAACGAGGGGCTGACACTCGTCCACTTCTTGGCTCATTCTGAGACGTCTTTGGACATTGAAACACTGAAATCACCCAGTGTATCCCACAAAAAGTGCTCACGTCGAGCCGAAAGGTGGACGAGTGTGAGGCCCTGGTTTCAACCAGTTTCAACATGCACCAGGCGCTTTCAACACGGGTTTCATCCGGTTTGAACATGCACCTGGCGCTTTCAACACGGGTTTCAACCGGTTTCAACTTGCTCGCCCCCAACCATGGAACTGCGCCCTCTCCGCCTCCTTCTTCGAGCGCTGTTCCTCTGCCTGCCGCGTTGTAGAGGCGCACGTTAAAATTGAAAGCGACATTTGAAAGCAGTTCATCATATGGAAGCCTCAAGCGCTGAAAATAGTCGGCTGTAAACACGGTTCAACCTGCACCACCCTGCCGCGTCAGGTCTGACAATATTCTTCGTTTCTCCTCCGCGGGCAGGTCCCTCTCGGCCACCGGCTCCATGTGGCGTCCTGCCCATTTGTCACCGAAGAGTGCCTCGGGGGGCACCAGGGGTCCGGCCAGCCACATGGCGGGGGACTGGGATGGCGGAAAGGGAACGAGTGTAAGGCCGGGGAGGAGGATGCGGCAGGTGTGTACGGACCTCAATACGACCCTGTCCTCGATACAATCCGAAATCCTTACGCCGCCCCAATATGCCCCAATTACCCTCTCATACCGCCCGAAACATACCCCTAGTACCGCCCCAATGAGACCCCTACTACCGCCCCAGTATCACCCCTAATACCGCCCCAATAATACCCATAACATCGCCCCAATATTACCCGTTGTGCGCACCTCCACTTTGCGGTAGTCAGTCTCCTCCCAGGGCGCACGCGCGGCGCCGCTCGGAGTCCGGGTCCCGGAGGCGGTGCCCGGCCGACTGCCCGCGGTCAGGGGCTTCCACTCGTTCACTTCTCAACTCAACTTGAGCGCAGTTTACGGGAGAGGGGGTGCGCGTAGGGGTTGTGTAGCACGTGTTAAGGTGGTGTTAGGGTGTGTAAGGTGGTTTTGTGTGTCAGATACGGCTCAAGTTGAGCTGAAAAGTGAACGAGCGTAAACCCCTGCCGGCGGTGCCCGGTCGGCTACCCGCGGCACCCGACGCCATGCCCGCGGCGACAGTGTTGGCGCGGGACAGCGCGCCGGACAGCGCACCGGACAGCAGGGTCTTACACTCGTTCACTTCTCAGCTCAACTTGAGCGCTTTCTATGGGACAGGGGGTGCGCGTAGGGGCTGTGTAACCCGTTTTGAGGGGGAGTAAGGGGGTGCTTAGGATGTGGAGGGTGTTCTTCTGTGTCAGACACGGCTCAAGTTGAGCTGAACAGTGAACGAGTGTAAGCCCCTGCCGGACAGCGCCTCATAGTCGGCGTTGACGCCGCTCACGGACGGTGAGCACGCGCCGCGCGCGCGGCCGCCGATCTGCTGCCCGTTCTGGTCCGTCAGGTCGTTGCGCGTGCGGGGCGTGTCGCAGGTCAACCCTCATGCAAGAGCCCGGCATATAATGCTCGTCACGTCACTGACACGCATGTTGAACCTTCGTCTCTTGAGCTGAACGGCGTCATGTAACGCAGCGAGCAATATCTGCCAGGCCCATTGCGGTTGCCCACCACGTATTCGACGTGCTGGTTGTAACCCTCATCCCTTGAGTTGAACGGCACACTGTCAGACTGTGACACGGCGGGTGTGGCAGGCCTCACCCCAGGGGGCACGCGGCTTGGGTTGGGCGCTCTGCGGGCGCGGCGCGGTCGGTGGGCGCCCCAGGTCCGGGGGCTCCTGTCGGGGGAGGAGGGGAGTTGAAGCGTGTCAGACGAGAAAGACGAAGGAAGAAGTGCCAACGCGTTCCGTCGGGCTGCGTGATAGTGGTAGGTGGGAGGACGTTACTCCTCCCCGGCCGACGCCACCCCTTGACGTTAACCCGACGGCCCCACGGTGAGTCTAACGCACAAAACACGATATGATGCCCACTCGTTGCGTCGCTAGCTCAACCCGAACTGACTGTTTGCTCATTGTGTACCGCGGTACCCGGTCACACTCGCCGCCTCCTTCTCCTTGGCCTGGCCATTCGTTCCCTTCCCAGTTAATCTGTCGGTTTGCGTGTAGTGCTCCAATGCACTCGTACCCGGCAAGTGCGGCAGGCGAGCGAGAGGAGACGAGACGGGTGAAAGGTGAGATGAGAGGAGGGGAGCAGGGGCTTACACTCGTCCACTTCTCAGCTCAACTTGAGCCGTGTTTGTCACAAGAAAACACCCTACACACCCTAAACTACCCCTAACACCCCCTTCACATGGGCTGCACAACCCCAACGTGCACCCCCTATCTCATACAAAGCGCTCAAGTTGAGCTGAAAAGTGGACGAGTGTAAGCCCGTGGCTGGGAACTGACGACGAGGGCGTCGACGATGTTGGCCGAGGCGCAGGGGCTTACACTCGTTCACTTCTCAGCTCAACTTGAGCGCTTCCTGTGGGATATGGGGTGCGCATAGGGGTTGTGCAGCCCGTGTTAAGGAGGTGTTATGGGGTGTGTAGGGTGTGTAGGGTGTTCTTCTGTGTCAGACACGGCTCAAGTTGAGCTGAACAGTGAACGAGGGAGTGTAATTCCCTGCCGAGGCGCTCTGCACGCGGCCCCCGTCGAACACCTTCTTGTGGCTGCGCTCCGCCGCCACGCGGTAGTCCTCCGAGTACGTTGGCGCGCGGTTGAACGACATGGCTCGCGGCAAGGAGGAGGCGCGCCGTTGATAGGACGCGTGGCGCGTTGTTGTGGGCGGGATGGAGGCGGACCCGCGTCTCAACGATTCGGTGCCGAGGATAAAAATCGACAGCTACGAAAATAAAGGGGTCGGCAGAAAACGCTCAAATGATCAAAACAAATCACGGAGTGGGGAATTTGATTCAACACACGACCGGATGGTTGTTCGTTGTGTTGTGGTTGCTGGACATCCAATTCTGTGCAATTTCTGCCAGGCCACACCCTCCCGATCAACGGCTCTCATCGCGTCATCGTCAGCAACTCCCGGGACACAGTCAGACAGTCCAAACACGCGCGCTGCCCGCGCACGAGCCCCGCCGCGCCGCCATGGACACGACCGCCATGGAGTCGGCGACGGCCACGGCCACGGGCTGCGCCCGCCGGGACCTCCAGGCGGCATGTTCCAAAGGGCGTGGCAACAGGTGAGAACCGCGGCAGCTGTTTTTTTTTCACGGCACCCCCTTTCCGCCGCTTAACCATGGCGGACACATGCCGAACCCATCCCATCTCGTTGGCGTAGCTGCTTGGATGCGTCCTTCACACACCACCCCATCCTCCCGCAATCTCTTGTTCAACGACTCCACCCTCCCCGCATCAGGCCACTCCGATGCCAACAGCTCAGACCCCTCCGCTCATCTTCCTTTCTGTCTCTCATCTACGTTTATAGCCCTCCGCTCATCTAACCCTCTGTCTCGCATCGATGTTTGTTCCGCAGGGGTGCGCGCATCGACGCGGCGGTGAAAGCGATGGGGGAGAAAGCAGGGACTTACACTCATTCACTTCTCAGCTCAACTTGAGCGCTTTTAATGGGATAGGGGGTGCGCGCAGGGGTTGTGTAGCCCGTGTAAAGGGGGTGTTTAGGGTGTGTAGGGTATTTTCTTGTGTCAGACACGGCTCAAGTTGAGCTGTTAAGTGGACGAGTGTAAGCCCCTGGGAGAAGGCCACGGACTGGGGAAACGTGCAGCGGGAGCCTGACGCCGCGCCCATGTTCGCGTGGAAGGCCAAGACGTCCGCTGCGATCCCGATGCCTGCGATGAGGCAGGGGGGCTTGCATGCAGTGCTGACTGTGTGCTCATAGTGCACCATCACGATTGCACCACTCAATTCACTGAACCACTGCCGCCCTGCTTGATGCCGTCCAGGGCCTGACAGCCAGTGCCGACTGTTTACTCATAGTGCGCCAGTGCACCACTCCGCCGCCACCGCCGCCGCTGCCGCCCTGCTTTATGCCGCGCAGGGCCTGACCGGTAGCACTGACGTATGGAAGGCCCTCTGACGAGTGAGCGGGGGGGGGACGCCACGACTCACGCCTCCCCCGCCGCCGCCTTCGCCGCCGCCGCTGCCGCCGCCGCACCCGCATTCGCCGCCGCCGCCGCCGCCGCTGCCGCTGCATCCGCCGCCGCAGCACCCGTGGCTGGTCCGCCGGGGGCGCACGCGACCGTGGCGGCGGAAGTCGTCAGGACGAAGCGGAATGCGTGGGGGCGGGGCTCCGACGCGGATGACGCTGTGGATGTGACGGGGGATGCTCGGCATGGGTACGCCGGGGACGGCGTGAGGGCTGGAGGCGTGGGCACGCCTCAGCCCCCACCGCGGGTGCCCCCGCAGCAGCAGCAGCCACGCCCCAACCGTCACACCACCGCCTTCGCCGCCGCCATGGAGCCAATGGAACCAACGGATACAACCGCCGCCGCTGCCTCCGCCTTGGGACCCGAAGCGACCGACCCACCGACAACGTCCGCCGCGGACCGCCCCATGTCCGCTGCGGACCGCCCCATGCCCGCGTGGGCCGCCGAGTCCGCCGCCGACACCGAGCGCCGCTACCGCGAGGTGGCGTCGCAGCTGTTCGTCCCCGAGGCGGTGACCGGCAGAGCGCCGGTGATGCAGACCTCGCGGGGAAGGGTGGCAATCAAGGCAGGGCCCTACACTGCGCTCCCTTATCAGCTCGATCAAGTCAATCTCTCAGCTGCCAGCCAGTCACGTCGCGAGCTATGTGACTTTCAGTGAAGTTGGACAGAGAACGGGTGGCCCGGCCCTGGACTTAGGGTGCGGGGGGCGCTAACATTCTAGGTGTGCCGCGGCCGAGTAACGGCGTGAGTAATGGTAGTGGTAGAAGCAGCATGAGTAATGGGGGTAGAGGCGGAGAAGGCGGGAGGCGGCGACCTCCTGGCGGCGGGCTGGTCGGGCGTCTCGATGGCGCCCCGCGGGGCGGCGGCATCTCCGGCCAGGTGCTCGGCGGCGGCGGCGGCGGCGATGGCGGCAGCTTTACGTCGCGGCCGCAGCCTCGCCCCCCACCCCCCCCGCCGCGACCGCCGCCGAAGGCGTTTGGATCCGGCGCACCCGCACCCCGCCCATCCGCCGGCATGGCCTGCCACTCCGTCCCTTTCGAGCTGTTCACACTGTAGACCCTGTCTCTGAAGCCACTCCCAACAGAATACTTCAAAGATGCTGAAGTTAAGCTAGTAACGGGCTCTGGCCCCCGGTGCGCTTGGCGCCCCGGCTCCCGGCGAGATCCAGCGTAAGCAGCGGGAACTGAGCGCGCGGAGGCACGGTCACTCGCCCTCCGTCACCGGGCAGTGGACCAACAAGTTCCTGTCCAAATACAACCTCAACAACAAAAACCTCTTCACGCCAACATGACTCGCTGTCTTTTTCCTATGATGTATTGTACGGCTGATGGAGGTACCCCATTCAGAATGCCCTCATTCCGCCACAATGCGCGGTGCATGACTGAGTAAGCACACGCTTCGCCTTGTTACGGTGTGCACCTACACGGTACGTGCGGGTTGAAACCTGACGCCAACCTGAGATAGTTTACCCGTACACGCACGCCGCATTCGAAGACGTAGGCTCTCGGTGAGAGCACGTAGTGATTTGTAGTCAACGTTTGTTAACAAAAGGCCTGTGGCTACCAAGTATTTTAAACTCCTCCCCAACTCCACGACACACCAACACAGCGTGGCTCGAGGCGCGGCGTAACGTTTATGTTGCGAGCGTCTTCCCGTGCAAGTACCACCAAACAACTGCGATGAGAGCCCCCGCCGCCGCCTACGCCCCCGCCGCGCCACCGCCGCCGCCCCCGCCGCCGCCCCCGCCCCCGCCGCACCGCCATTAGAACTCCCAGTGGCGCCCGCTACCGCCCCGCTGTTGCTGCTGCTGCTGCTGCCTCCGCTCAGGGTCCGACACTAGTTACCCTTCCAGCTTAACTTGAGCCTCTTCAAGGTAATACGTCGAGTGGTAACAAGGAAGCACGGCTCAAGTTGAGGAGGAGGACGAGTGTATAGAAGGAGGATGGGGGGGGGGCAGGAGGAGGAGAAGAAGGAGGAGAAGGAGGAAGAGAAAGAAGAGGAGGATGAGGATGAGGAAGAGGACGAGAAGGAGAAGGAGGAGGATCAGCAGGAGGAGGAAGACGAGAAGGAGGAGGAGGATCAGCAGGAGGAGGAGGAGTAGGAAGACGAGGAGGAGGAGGAGGATCAGGAGCAGAAGCGATAATTATATCCCCTACTTGCGCTGTTGCTGGAAGTGCTGCTGCCGCATCCGCTCGAAGTGCTCGTGCTGCTGCCGCTGCTGCTGATGGTGCCCGCCAGTAGTGTCAGTTGAAGCCGCGGCGGGCATTTCTTTCCAGAAAATGCAGATGAGAGTGACACAACATCTAGGTGACGGCAAGTGTTGAGAACGCGGTGGGAGCGTGGTTTGCCGATGACCTGGTGAGCAAACCGCTCTCGAGAAGAGGCGGATCTTCATGTTCGTTGAGTGATATACCGTGGAGGTCAGATTCTCAACAGTTCGTGGGTTGCAATAGGCCGAATTCGGTATATCGACTAGGTGAAATGCCCATACAGAGTTGCGGGCAAAGCGCCAGCGCTCCGCGCGGGAAAGCGGGCGCCAGAATGAATGCCCATGCAGAGTTGCGGGCAAAGCGTCAGCGCTCGGTGTGGGAAGTCATATACCGAAATCGGCCTATTCTGGACTCTCTGACACATTGTCGTTTTAACTCGGCCCTACCCGTGCTGCTGCTGCTGGTCATCCTTCTTGGGTGCCGTGCACTGCATGCGCTCCGACACGTGGTCGCGCGCCTCCGTCAGCTCGTTCATCTTCCGCGCCGCCCGCGCCTTCCCCGCCGTCCAGCAGGGTGCAGCACAATGTATGCAAACAGTCAGGTCTTCGCATATTCACGGAGGTGATCTATTGCCGTCCAGGGATTTGTCCCTTTTCTTGAGTCAACTCGTCTTGGAAGCTCAAAAGACAATTCCCTAAACGGCAATAGATCACCTCTGTGAATACGCGAAGGTGGTTGAGCAGAAGGGGTAACGAGTGACCAGGCCAAGGAGGAGGACACGACAAGTGTGCACGGGTGCACCAATAAACTATGGGCAAACAATCAGGCTGGGCTGAAGAGGGAACGCGTGGCCGGGGCAGGGAGGACGCCGCAAGTGTGCCCCAGGTACACCAGTACACCATGCGTGGACGTTGAGGTTGAGCCGCAGAGGGAGCGAGTGTGAGGCCAGAGAGGAGGTTGCGGCAAACACACCAGTCGGGATGAGCTGAACAGCGAATTTGTTAGCGGCCCTGCCTCCACCGACTTGTCGGGGTGCCACTTGAGCGCCATCTTCTTGTACGCCTTCTTAATGAAGTCGCACCGCCGCTCCTTCGTGTAGCGGTGCACGTTGAAACCGAAAGCAACGTTTGAAAGCTCTTCATCCACGTTTTAGTTTCAAGCGCTGAAACCAGGATCGCTTTCAACTCGAGTTTTGATACTGGCAACCTGCACCGCCCCACCTTGGGCAGCTCGTTCAGGTTCTCGGGCAGGTCCAGCATCTTGGCGTGGTCGCGGTTGTTCTCGTGATGGTGCTTTGCCTGCTCCGCCTCCTGTCAGGGGCTTACCCTCGTCCAATTTTCAGCTCAACCTTGAGCCGTGTCTGACACAAAATACACGCTACACACCCAACACACCCCCTAACACCCTCTTAACACGGGCTACACAACCTCAATGGACACCCCCTATCACATACAAAGCGCTCAAGTTGAGCTGAGAAGTGGACGAGTGTAAGCCCCTGCCTCGTGCAGCTTTCGGTTGATGTCGTTCAGCAGCCGCCCCGCCTCGCCGGATCCGCGCTGGGCCGTAGGCCAGGGGCTTACACTCGTTCACTTCTCAGCTCAACTTGAGCGCTTTTAATGGGATAGGGGGTGCGCGTAGGGGTTGTGTAGCCCATGTTAAGGGGGTGTTAGGGGGTGTTCAGGGTGTGCAGGGTGTCTTTGTGTGTCAGACACGGCTCAAGTCGAGCTTAAAAGTGAACAAGTGTAAGCCCCTGCCGTAGGCTCGATGCGCTCCTTCGCCGCGCGCAGATCATTCATCGTCCCCTCCGGGTATTTGTCGCGCGTAGACACCTCAACCCAGGGCCTGACGCACATAACTCGCCACATCACCCAACGCAATTCGAACCTTCATTACTTTTAGTAAACTGGCATCCTATGGCGTAGCGAGGAGCTATAACTACACGGTCCGACCCGCTCTACTTGAAGAAGGTGAGGGGTAGATGACGTGAAACTTATGTGGGCCAATTTCGAGGGTTGAATAACTCAAGGCCCTGAAAATGGTCGGTCGGCTGGGCCGGCGAGTCCCGGAATCCGGGACTCGCACATTGAATCCCCAAGTTTCTGAAGTAGAAGGGATCGGAGCGAGTAGAAGGTGGCGAGTGGCGAGCAATATCTGGCAGGCCCTGCCTCCGCACGCGCCACCAAGACTCGAGCCACCGCGCGGCCGTCGGCGGCGGCACACCTCTTCTCCGCATCCTTCTCCGCGGCCGCAGCATCCACCTCCTTCCAGGGGCTTACACTCGACCACTGTTCAGCTCGACGTAAGCACTTTTCGTCCCATGTGATGGGGTGCTTTGCTGGTTTCAGTGTCAAAAACGGCTCAGGTTGAGCAAACATGTGGACGAGTGTGAGCCCCTGCCTCCTTCACAAACCCTGAGGAGCCGGCGGCTGCGGCGCCGCAACCCAGCGCGGCCATCGCCTTCTCGCACGCCTCCACCCAGGGGCTTACACTCGCCATTTCCGGCTCAACATAAGCGCTGTCTATAGGAAAGGGGGTGCATGTAGGGGTTGCCTAGGGGGTGATTTGGGGATGGTAGGGGGTATGGGGTGTTTTGGGGATGGTAGGGGGTGTTAGGGGTGTTTAGGGTGTTCTTTTGTGTCAGAAACGGCTCATGTTGAGCTGAATGGTGGACGAGTGTCAGCCCCTGCCTCCAGCGCCGACTCAAAGTTGCGCATCTGCGCGTGCGCCCGGCACCGCTTAGAGTCGATGTCGGCGAACATGGGGCCCGCCTCGTCCCCACCTTGCACCAGGGGCCCGCCACGTCTAGTACCTGGTCTGTGAGCCGTAAGTAATTACTTGGCTAGTAAGTAGTCACCCAATTTATAACCTCGTCAGATCACTTACTTACTAACTCAACTTACGAAGCTAACATACCAGGCACGAGGGAGTGCATCTTGAGCAACATGAAGAAGAAGTTCAAGGTCAAGACGAAAATTTAGTTGGGTAAAAACGGGGAACCAAGTGAACTTCTCGAAGATAAGTAGCGCGTATGCTCAGTATTGAGTCAAGCGCGAGTCCAGCGCGACTCAAGCAAGCCACGTCCATGGGCCCATTGAAACGAGGGATCGACATGCGCTGGATGATGTGGCCGGGATTGACGTGGGTTGACGTGGCGGTGACTGGGGCGGTAATTGGTCCCCGCCGATGCCCCGCAGAGTGGCCGCGGCGCGGTCAGCCGAGTCCAGGGCCTGTCGGCTCTCGCCCCGCTCCAGCTTCAAATCCGCATCCTTGATCGCCTTCTCGCTCTCCTTGATACCCTTGTAGCAGCGGCGCAAGTTGAAATACAAAGCAAAACTTTGGTACATCTTGCGTGGTTCGGTGGAAAAATTTGGGTATATTCGCAAGGTTCAGTGGCGAAGCTTGGGTAGATTTACAGGGTTCGGAAATGAAATTGGTAATTTGGCGAATCAACGTGCACCGCCTCACCTTGTAGGGTATCTTGAAGAGCGGCGTGTCGGGGTCGGCGCGCATGGCGTACGCGAAGAAGCGCAGCGCCGTTTCCGCGTCGCCGCGCTTTATCGCCGCAGCCGCACCCAACGCCACCGCCAGCGCGCGGACTTGCCCCCGCCTCCAATTCGGGTCCAGCCAATGAAGCTCGCCGCGTCAGTGATACGCATCTATCACTCTTTATATCATGTTCAGAGCTAGGTACGCAATCTAGCTGTCCGGAGGATGTGGGCTGTGTACCAGGCGATGTTCGTCGATTTTGGGCGGTTTTGTTCAATTTTGGGCGATTTTAGCGTAGGTACGCTCCCAAAACACACCCAGTTTCCAGATTCCTGGGGTGGTACGGAGCATTATCTAAAGAGTGCACTCGTACACTATGGGGAGGAGGTCATTGTATACGCGATGTGGCCCCACCGCCAGTCGCCGTTCTTGCGGCCCGCGGCGATGGCGCGATCGGCCATCCGCTCCGTGGCCGACAGCTGGCCGAGCTCCAGGGGCTGACACTCGTCCACTTTTCGGCTCAAGATAAGCGCTTTCTGTGGGATAGGGGGTGCATGTAGAGGTTGTTGAGGGGGTCCTTACGAGGTTGAAGGGAATACCTGGGGTTTGTAGGGTGTATTTTGTGTCAGAAACGGCTCAGGTTGAGCTGAGAAGTGGACGAGTGTAAGCCCCTGCTGAGCTCCCAGTGCGCCCGCGCCGCCACCAGCTTGCGCAGCGCGTCCGCCTTCCGCTTCGGCACCACCGACCACCAGGGTCAATTCAGACCTATACTTGTCGAACTAAGCTAGTGCTGGCGAGGGGGGCCATTAAACTAGGCTAATTCAGCCTAATTTAGGGTTTGTGGTGAGTGGTAAGTGGTTAGTGGTTAGACAGGGCCTAAAATAGGGGGGGCGTCAACTATGCTACTTAAGCCTAGTTTAGGGTAAGTATCCTTGTGGGTTAGTTCAGGGGCGACAAGTATGTTCACCACAAGTATGTTCACCCGAACCGACATCGGCGCATGTCTTCCGCAAACCGAGATCGGAGCATGTCTTAATATGAGGGCGAATGCTCATCCAGACGCGCAGACTCGGTTCGTGGTGGCTGACCGACACCCAGACCATTGTACGAGCATTGGATCCCAAACGGCACCCCGCCGACTTCAAATGTTTCGTCAATAGGCCGATTTCGGTATATCATTCGCCGCGCCGAACACTGACGCTTTGCCCGCAACTCTGTACGGGCATTCAACCTGGCGCTCGCTTTCCCGCGCGGAGCGCTGACGCTTTGCCTGCAACTGTGTATGGGCATTTCACCGAGGCAACATACCGAAATCGGCCCATTGCGGTCGACCGGGGTCGAATACTTGGTCTCAACAACCCCCTTGCCTTGTCGCCTTCCGTGGAGTGGTGGATCACAGCCTCCCATTCCCCGGAGCAGGGGCTTACACTGGTTCCGATTTCAGCTTTAGTTGAGCTCTTCTGTCCACCGTGTAACCCAACTTAAGCCTAGATGTGTCCTGAAGTTGCTCAAGTTGAGCTGTAACGTGAACAAGTGTAAGCCCCTGCCCCGGAGTCCACCGCAGTCTGCATCTTGCGGTAATGAGCGAGCATCTGCATGGCAGCGTTCAGTTCCGCCGTGATCCTGGCCTTGAGCCAGGGGCTTACACTCGTCCACTTTTCGGCTCAAGGTAAGCGCTTTCTGTGGGAAAGGGGGTGCATTCAAGGGATGTTCAGGGGGTGTTTAGGGGGTGTTTAGGGGGTGTGTAGGGGGTGTTTAGGGGGTGCTTAGGGGGTGTTTAGGGAGTGTTTAGGGGGTGGTTAGGGGTGTTAAGGGGTTGTTTAGGGGGGTGTTGGGGGTTATCAGGGGGTGTTTATGGAGCTATTTTGCGTCAGAAACGGCTCAAGTTGAGCTGAGAAGTGGACGAGTGTAAGCCCCTGCCCAGCGCGAGCAGCAACAGGGCGGACCACTGGACGCCCGAAAGAATCTTCTTCAGGAAAATGCGGTACAGGATCCCGGTGCGGAGCGGCGCAAGTTGAAGTTGAAAGCCGAATTCGAAAGCAGTTCATCATATCGTAGTTTCAATCGCTTAGTGCCAGTTGCTTTCGACGCAGGTTTGATAGGGTCGACCTGCACCACCCTACCGGTAGAGATGACGTTCAGGTTCTTCAGGATCTGGTAGCTAGGCGTAGCGGCGCAAGTTGAATTTGAAACCAAGATTTGAAAGCAGTTCCTCATATGTTAGTTTCAAGCGCTCGGTTGCAGGCGCTTTCAGCGAGGGTTTGATGCGGTCAACCAGCACCGCCCTACCTAGGCGGATCCACGTACAGGAAAATGAAGTACTGCAGCAGGTTTTTGACCAGGTAGAGGGCCGCCGGGCAGGGTCTTACACTCGTCCACTTTTCGGCTCATTGTAAGCGCTTTCTGTGGGATAGGGGGTTGCATGCAGGGGGTGTTTGGGGGGTCTTTGGGAGGTATTAGGGGAGTTTCAAGATATTTAAGGTGTATTTTGTGTCAGAAATGGCTCAGGTTGAGCAAAAAAGTGGACGAGTGTGAGCCCCTGCCGCCGGGATGGGGTAGACCCAGAGCTCGGCCCACGAGGTGGACAGTCGGTTGTGCTCATTCACACCCTCCGTTCTCCACACCGCGCCGTAGCTCCGCGAGTTGAATTTGCAAGCAAAGCTTGAGAGAAGGTTATCATATCTTAGCTTCGAGCGCTCAGTTCCAGGTGGTTTCAACTTGGGTTTGAGACTTACTACTGGAACACGGCAACGAACGTGACGCAGTGGGACCAACCCGAGGGGGAGGAGGGGGAGGAGGAGGAGGAGGAAGAGGAGGAGGAGGGAGAGGGTGGGGGGGGAGGAGGAGGAGGAGGAGGAGGAGGAGGAGGAGGAGGAGGAGGAGG
>Ga0307489_10001915_pt1 | contig 13828 bp, 17 predicted proteins | sample SB12metaG_FD_202247 | JGI IMG/M metagenome (GOLD analysis project Ga0307489, IMG submission 202247) | Sea-ice brine microbial communities from Beaufort Sea near Barrow, Alaska, United States - SB 1.2 | ecosystem: Environmental > Aquatic > Marine > Coastal | place: USA: Alaska | collected... | reverse complement strand
GCACCACGTCCGTTTGACCTCACTGTTGGAGGTGGAGGCGAGCCCGAGCCAAGGGAAAAGCAAGGGTTTGAGTCAGCGCTTGCCAATTGAAGGGGGGCCGCGCGCGGCGAGTCGGGCAAGATGGGCGTCGCGATGTCGTCGTTCAAGAAGGCGTTCGACAAGATGTTCGGCAACAAGGAGATGCGCGTGGTGATGCTGGGCCTGGACGCCGCGGGCAAGACCACCATCCTGTACAAGCTGCACATTGGAGAGGTCCTTAGCACCGTGCCCACCTTGGGTGAGTCGGCCTGCCCCGCGCTCAATCGTTCCAATTGCTGCCGCGCGAGGTTGCCGCGCACGAGCACCAGGGTGGCTGATTAATCACCGCCACACCCGACGTGTGGTGTGCTTACCCGGAGCGTCAAATTAGACGCGGCCCCCGCCCCGAGCCTCTCTCCTCGTTCGTGCGCCTTCCGAGATTCGGAGATTCACCGGACTCCCACACCCAGGCACGCGCGGCTGTGTGCTTGACCGTGGTGACCGGTCCTCCTCCTCCGCCGCCGCTCGTGGTGGTACGGAATGAGGGTCGTCTGCGTATGGTTCGAGTGCGGGGCTCCCGTGGGACGCACAGCCCAGCTGTGCGTGTGCAAAGATTCTGTATCTGGCATGGGAACGCAGAGCTGTATGTGTCACTGGGGGTGCGAGGAGTGTGTGTCTTGTCTTGCGGGATGCACAGCTGTGCGTGTCACTGAGGGTGCTGCTGCCGCCCTTGCCCCGCCGCCCCTACCCGCCCCGCCCCTCGATCCGCACGAGATCCCCGGACTTGACCCATTTTACTGACCAACCACACCCACCATCCACCACGCCATGCACAGGTTTTAATGTGGAGAAGGTACAGTACAAAAATGTGATATTCACAGTGTGGGACGTGGGCGGACAGGAAAAGCTGCGGCCGCTGTGGCGCCACTACTTCAACAACACAGACGGCCTCATCTACGTCGTCGACTCGCTCGACCGCGATCGCATAGGCAGGGTCACTGCACATCACCCTCCTCCTCCCTCCTCCTCCTCCCCCTCCTCCTCCTCCTCCTCCTCCTCCTCCTCCTCCTCCTCCTTCGCCTCCTCCTCCTCTTCCTCCTCCAGTTCCTGTTCCTGCTCCTCTTCATGTTCCTCCTCCCCCTCCTCTTCATGTTCCTCTTCCTCTTCCCCTTCCTCTTCCTCCTCCTCTTCCTATTCCTATTCCTCCTCCTCTTCCGCCTCCGCCGATGCTTACGATACCACTTCCGCTGCCGCCGCCGCCGCCGCCGCCGCTTCAGCCGTCGCTTTCTTCAGCACCCCCAGCTCCTTCACCTCCTCCTCTGCCGCCGCCGCCGCCGCCACCGGGGCCTCCGCCAGCCTGGGCAATGCCCGACTGGCATCAGCAGCAGTCCGAGTGGCTGCATCCCCTAAGCCCCGCGAGTCCTGGCGCCCGCGGCGGGGGTGGGGCCTGGCAGATATTGCTCGCCACGTCATAGGATGCCGCTACCTTTTAACTCAAGAGCCTGACATATATTGCTCGCCACGTCATAGGATGCTGCTGCCATTGAATTCAAGAAACGAGGATTACAAATGCGTGTCGATGACGTGGCGGACAATATTTCATTTTCCCTAGGCGGCGGCAGCGGCGGCGGCGGCGGAGGCGGCGGCGGCGACAGCAGCGGCTACACCAGCAGCACCGGCGACGTCGGCGGCGGTGACATGGGCGGCGGCGGTGGACCCGGTCCCGCTTCTAGCTCGGGCCAGTCTTCAGATCCGTTCGAGAGCGGCTACTTCTATACCTTCGACAGCGGCGACTTAGCTCACCAAGGTTTCTACCAGCACTCGAGTTTCTACCAACACTCACGCCCGGCAGGGGCTTACACCCGTTCAATTTTCAGCTCAACTTGAGCCGGTTCCCACACAACATACACCCTGAACACCACCTAGTACCCCCCCGCACCTCCTAAACACGCCCTAAACAACCCTGGATGCACCCCCTGTCCCACAGAAAGCGCTTACGTTGAGCGGAAAAGTGGACGAGTGTAAGCCCCTGGCGCCCGGCCTCAGTGTCGGACTCGGAGGATTCCTCCGTCAGCGGATGGCGTGAGGCAGCGCCGGGCGGATATTGCTCGCCACGTCATAGGGTGCCATTTGGATCGTCACACAGAGGGTTCAAGTGAGTTGATTGATAAGGCGGGCAACATTTGCTTGTCCCCGGTTTGTCAGCTCTCGTCACGTCATGGGATACCATTCCATTCAACTCAATAAACAAGGGTTCACAATGCGTATCAATGACCTGACGGGCAACACTACGCAGTTCTGCTGGGGGGGGCAAACGCAGATGGCGCGTGGCGCGGTCTGGTCACGATCGTCGAGTCAATAGACCCTCGCCCATAGAAAAATCAGTCTCCCGTGAACGGGAGACTGATCTACAATGTGAATTATATGAGCGACCATCTATTAACTCAAGAACATCCAAATCTCCATTTGACCGCCAAAGCAGAATTGCGTAGCACATGCCAGGCCCTAGCGTGAGGCGATGGTGCGCGGCGCGCTCGGCGGGTCCGAGGCAGGGGCTTACACTCGTCCACTTTTCAGCTCAACGTAAGCCGTTTTGGGCATACCTCCCCTTGTCCCCCTAATTAATAGACTTGGGGAAACTCATGCACCCAACGTATGCCTCCAAATGTGCTTACGTTGAGCCGAACAGTGGACGAGTGTACGCCCCTGGTCCTAGGGAAGCTCGGCGCTTGGCGACGACGACCTCAATTTCTGGGGCGCTGACGGCAGAAGGAGCAGAGGGGGATCGGACCGAGGTAAGGCCATGCAGATTGACCCCGGGTGAATCTCAGTGTCGGGGTGATCAGTCACCCTGAGATCCTCGAAATCGAGGGTCTATTTACTCAAGGATGGTAATCCGGTCGGACTCTCGGCGAGTCGGTCGGTGGGATTTTTCGAAATGGACAGTGCTGATTGGTCGAACGGTATTCGATACCACACTTTCGGTACCAGACCCGACACTGAGTTTAAGCGCGCTTGGTTTCAGCGCTTGAATCCATAACATGACGAGCTGCTTTTACACTTTGTTTTAATTTCAAGTTGCGCCGCTACAAGAAGGGGAAGGCAGTGTGCACGGCGGCAGTCTGTATATCGGCTACGGCTCCGACGGGGAGTTGTCTGGGCTCGTTCGGCAACGTTACTCCCTCCCGCTCCCCGTCTCGCCGGGCTGGGCGGACGATGGCGGCGCCGCTGCTGATCCTGTCGCCGCTGCTGCCGCCGCCGCCGCCGCCCCCACCCTCGCCGCCCCTGCGGCGGCGACACTGGTGATATTGACTCCCTCTATGGGCAAAGAGTCGGGGGAGTCAGCGGCGGGGGATTGGGAGTTTGTTTGCCCGGGGTCGCCCGTTCCAACGGCGACCCGCAGAAGGTCTTCGTCCGGGAACCGGATTGGAAACGGGAGGTCCTCGTTCGACGGCAGGGGCTGACACTCGTCCACTTTTCAGCTCAACCTGAGCCGTTTCTGACACAAGACACACCCTAGACACCCCCTGGTACCAACTAACACCCCCTAAACACCCCCTAAACACCCCCTAAATAACCCCTCATTGCGCCCCCTATCCCACACAAAGCGCTTACATTGAGCTGAAAAGTGAACGAGTGTAAGCCCCTGTTCGACGGGCACATGGGTGCCGGGCGGAACGTCGCCGGGACGGTGCAACGGTCGCTGTCGGGGCAGCTGACACCGCAGGGCATCGCCGGTCCCGTGAAGACATCGATGTCGTCGGCGAGCTTAGCGGCGGCAGCGGCTGCGGCGCGGGCGGCGGCGGCGGCTGCAGCGCACGCTCAGGCAGGGCAATAAAGAGAACATCTGCGCATGGTGTACCCGTGCACGCGCATTTTGTGCTCCTCCCTGGCCTTACATGGCGTCTCCCAACATGGCACTTCCTAACACTGCGTCCCTACGATCAGGCCGCCGCAGCCGTCGCCGCCGGTGGATTGGGGTCTCCGCCGGGGAGGGCTAGTTGGACGAGGACGAGAGTTCCGCAGGGTGGGGTCATACACGGGATAGAACATCCTTGGGGTGTCTGGCCAACTGTCCATAGTGTACCTGTGACATTCCTACTTCTTGAGGAGCATACATGGGATACGACATCGTTGGCGTATGCCGGCACACTGTGTGTTGTGTTCCCTGCTACTGCGATCACCACAAGTGTGCCGGTACACATCGCGCGTGCACCCTACCTGAAGGGTTTCCGCAGGGGTTTCCTCCGGAGGGGGTGCGGCTGCTGCGGCGGCCGCACGAGGCGCCGCCGCTCGGGCGGGGCGGGGTAGGATCCGGCAGACATTGCTCGTCACGTCATCGACCCGCATTTTGAACCCTGGATTCTTGGGTGACATAGCATATGATGTGACGGAGCAATATCTGCCAGGCCTTAGGGCGGGGAAGGGTACGGGCTGGTCGCCGCGGCGGGTCCGTTGTTCCGAGGGGGGATGCGGCGGGGCGGCGGGGGGCTAGCGGGGGCAGGGGCGGGGGGGGCTGGCAAGAGTGGAGGGTCGGGAGCGGGTGGTGTCATCGCCACAACGATCATCGCCACGGCAGGAAGATACACACACATCGCTCGCCACGTCATCCACCGTATAGTGTACTGGTGCTCGCCACATCATCCACCTCATTTCAAACCATCGTTCGTTGATGAAGTGCGTAGAGCTAATTGAAGAACCCTTACAATCTATTACTTGGCCCTATGCCACGGCAGAGATTGCTGCTCGGCTCGTCGCTAGTTTACCGGCGGTAGCACCGGCGGCTGCGACGGCGTCCGAGGCAGGAGGGTCATTGAGAGCAAGCTCTCAACCGACGTTGAATCTCCTCATCCTCCGCACGTCTGTATAAGCATTCACACTGAAGGTAAGTCCCCCACGTCAAGTTAAGCCATGCAGGTGAGTCATGCTCCGACATCGGTTCGAGTGCTTGTTCTCTCTCAATTTTAGAGAGAGAATAGCTCCTGAGCTCCTAATTTAATTACGACCGACAACTAGCTCTAATTTGAATACCCCACATTTCATTTAAATATACCCCCCCTACTTGTCGATGACCCTCCCTCGAGGCACCCGAGTACGCAGCGGCGGCGGGGCGGGACAAAACCAGATCTGCGGTGCTAGCCGCTGGCCTGGCCGCGGAGGTGGCGGTGTTCCACCGCCGCATGCAGTCCTGCAGCCGCCGCATGCTGCCCGGCAGGAGCTTACGCTTGTCAACTTGTCAGCTCAGCGTAATCACTTTTTGTGAGATACGTTGGGTCGTTTCGCCCCGTTTCAGTGATAAAACGGCTTAGGTTGAGCTGAGAAGTGGACGAGTGTAAGCCCCTGCTGCCTGGCCGCCGCGCCGCCGTGCAGCGCGCCACCCGGGCGCTCCAGGTGCATCCCGGCAGATGTTGTCGGCCACGTCATCAAACGCATTCTTGATGTGAACGCATAAACGCTTCCGCCCTCATCTCACAGTTTCATCCAGAGCTCCTACTTTACTCACCACAGACCTCTAGTTCCAGTTTGACCACCCTACCAATTTCAATAAACCATCCCCACATCTCATCCTATGACGTGGCCAGCAATATATGTTAGGCCCTAGCTATAGGACCTGTGGCCGCGCGCCCGCGCCCGCGTGTTCGGCAGCTTCGCCACGGGTCTATCCCTGCCAAGCAGCGACGTGGATATCGTGCTGACGCTGCCCAACGTTCGGCAGGGCCTGCCAGGTATCTCTTAAACCCTAAACCCTAAACCCTAAACCCTAAGTTGCTTACAAATTTGCTCGCCACCTGATAGGATGCTGCCGTGCAACTCAAAAAACGAGGGTTCAACTGCCCATCGATGATGCGGCGGGCAATGTGCCTGGCAGATACCGCTCGCCACGTCATAGGATGCCATCCACGTCAAGAAGTGAGAGTTCAGCATGCGTGTCGATGACGTGGCGAGCACTATATGCCAGGCCCTACCTCATCCTACGTAACTTGAATCCTCGCTTCTTGAGTTGAATGCTATCCGATGACGTGGCGAGCGATAGCTGCCAGGCCCTGGCGTGCGGAACCTGCCCGCCATCGACGAGGCTGGCATCCTCGAGGTGGGGCGATGCAGGTTGAAACCAGTCGAAACTAGTGTTGAAAGCGCCTGGTTTTAGCGCTTGAAGCTAAATTGTGAGTAAGTTTCGATTCATGCTTTGATTTTCGTCTTGCACTGCTACATCGAGGGTCGCAACGGCATCAAGGGCACCATCCTGCAGCAGGCCAGCCGCCACCTGGCGGGCAGGGCCATCCCTCAGCATATGTCTAGCTCGCACTTTAGGCCGTGTCCCTAAGAGAGAGAGCGACACAGAGAGACAGATTCTTCCGCGTGATAAGCAGGCACCATGCTTACGCCCCGGCCCCTGCGCTATTTGTTGCTGTTTGCCCAAGAACCACTGGAGTCATACCACTGAACACCTTAAGATCTGAAGTGCCAGCTGAAAGCACCACTGAGGGAAGGCCAGGGAGGAGGATGCAACGAGTGTGTAAGGGTACACTGGTAAAGTAGAGCTAAGAGTAAAGAGTCAGGCTGAGCTGATAATAATGCTTGGGCCCTGCTGGTGGGTCAGGATTGGGTCATGGCAGACTCGGTGCGGGCCATCGAGCAGACCGCGGTGCCGATCATCTCCCTCGTTGCGGTGGCTTCGGATTTTGTGCCGCAAATCACCTCCTCCAAGGGTCGTGGTCTCTTTGTAACTTCTGCAACCGCCACCGCCGCCGCCACCGCCGCCGCCGTCGCCCCTGCCGCCCCGGATGGTTTGCCCATGCCAGGAGTCACCGTCGGCGCCGCCGCCGCCGCCGCTGCCGCCGACTGTGTGCCCATGCAGGGAGTTAACGTCTCCCCCATCCCCTCCCCCCCTGCCACCCCGCCCGTCCCCCCGCTCTCCGCCGTCGCCGCCACGCCCGCCTCCGCCCCCGCCCTGCCCCCCGCCGCCGCCATTGCAGCCGCAGCCGCCGCCGCCGCCGCTGCTGTGGACCCTGAGGAGGAGGGAGTGCGGTTAGACATTTCTTTCGAGGGCCCAGGCCACCACGGCCTGGTCAGCGCTGAGTTGGTACGGGAGCTAGTGGCTCGGTTCCCGGCCATTGCACCGCTCACACTGGTACTTAAGCAGTACCTCAAGGAGCGCAGTTTGCATCATGCGTACACAGGGGGCATGTCGAGCCACTGTCTCATCATGCTCGTCACCACCTTCTTGCAGCGTCAGCCGCCGCCTCCGCCTCCTCGTCCTCCATCGCCGCCGCCGCCGCCGCCGCCGCCGCCGCCAACGGCAATGCTGCCGCCGCCGCCGCCGCCGCCAACAATGCCGCCGCTGCCGCCGCTGCCGCCGCCGCCGCCGCCGCAGCCGCCGCCGCCGCCGTCGGCAGCGACAATGGCAACAGCGGCGGAGGCCCCTCATCTCCCCCCTTCGCCGCCGCCTTCATTACCGCCGCCGACGCCGCCACCGCCACTGCCGCCGCCGCTGCCGCCACCGCTTCCTTCAGCACCTCCACCTCCTCCTTCTCCTCCGCTTCCTCCTTATCCTCCGACAGCAGAGGCGGCGGCAGCGGCTACGGCGGCGGCGGTGGCGGCGGTGGAGGCAGGGGCTTACACTCGTTCACTTTTCAGCTGAACTTAAGCGTTTTCTATGGGATAGGGGTGCTTTTAGAGGGGATTTATGGGGTATTTACGAGGTGTCACGGGGTGTTGGGGTGATTAGGGTGTAATTTCGTGTTAGAAACGGCTCAGGTTGAACTGAGAAGTGGACGAGCGTAAGCCCCTGGGTGGAGGCGGAGGCGGTGGCAGCGGCGGCGGCAGCGGGGACAGCAGGCCCAAGCGGCGGCGATAGCAGCCACTGCCTGGGGCGGCTCCTCCTCGACTTCCTCCACTTTTTCGGCACGGTGTTCGATGCGCGGCGCTCCTATGTCAGCCTGCGCGCGGGGGGCGCCTACCCGGGCAGGGGCGGTATTGAAGACCAGCACTCGACTGACGTTGAGTCGAAGAGCCGAGTCCGCGCGTCTGTATGAGCATTCACCCTGAAGTTATGCTCCGATCTCGGTCGAGTGTTCGTTCTCAATGACCCTCCTACCAGGCCGGGCGGAGGCACGCATCGACCTCCTCGACCCGTTGTTCATTCAGGACCCACTGGATCCCGAGCTCAACATTGGTCGAAACTGCTTCCGCATCGCGCAAGTGCAAAGGGCATTTGCGGACGCGTGGCGGGCACTAGAGCTCGATGCGGCGGAGGATATGGTAGCCGCCGCCGCCGGAAACGTCGGCAGCGGCGGTGGCGCAGGGGATTCGCAGCTGCTGTCTTCGGTGCTGAGAGAGACATGGGCAGATCTAGACCAGACGTGTTGAGTGAATTGAGATGGAGAAGAAACCAATTTCCAACTGACACTATTCTAGCCAAAACACCATAGTCACGCCAGTCGCGACCCCGCCACGAAACCAGACACTCACTCAACACGCTCTTTTGCGCACCCCGGCCACGCCGTTGCGAAGCATCATCCACGTCAGACAGTTCGCTCATACTCGGAGGCACCGCCCGCCTCACCAAGGAGTTCGCCACCGGTCTCAACCCTCACACCGCTACAACGGACTATGTTCCTTGCGCCCTGCGCCTATTGATGAACCGGGTGGCGCCTGTAGGTGACCTTGTCGATCACGCCGTAGTGCAGCGTATTTCCCGCCGTCGAGTGGGAGTTGTTGCGGGAGACGTCGATCGCCACCGTAAGAAAAGACTCACGCCAGCGAGACGCTGATTGCTGTCGTTTGAAAGTCACCACCACTGTGTTTGTTTACATTTCAACTCTCAAGCTAGAGCATAGTGTCCCAGGGTGCCCCCCGCTCGTCACCCGTTTCAAGGTATTCAACACCAGTCTCAGCCCACGCCACCGCCACCCTGATACAGCCAGCCACCTAACACGACACGATCTTTCACCTCAACGCACGACGCTCCTAGGGTTTAGACGTTCATTGGGCGCGTCTTGTAGATGACCTTGTCAATAATGCCGTAGTTCAGCGCCTTGACCGACGTGAGGTGGAAGTCGCGGGAGATGTCGATCGCAACCTGCTCCTCTGTGCTGCCGCAGCGCTCCGCCAGCGTCCGGTTGATCCAGGTGCGGATCTTGATGAGCTCCCTGCGCTCGTTGTTCATGTCGCTCGCCTGCCCGCGCGCGACGCCGCAGGGTAGAGCCAGACGGATGGGACAGAGCGGCGTTCGCGGTCCACACAGGTACACAATGCAAACTGACAGGGTTATGGAAAGGCAGCAACGGAGACACACAGGTAAACTATGAGCAATCAGTCAGGTCCTAGGTGCCTTGAAAGGCGGCGATTAAGGTACACTGTGAGGGGGCCTTACCGGATGGGTGGTGCAGCATGATGCACGTGTTGGGCAGCGCCGCGCGCTTCCCCGCCTTGCCGCCCGCCAGCAGCAGCCCGGCCGTCGATAGGGCCTGTCACATATTGCTCGCCGCGTCATCGACACGCATTGCGAAACATGGTTCCTTTCGTTCAACGGCATCATATGACATGGCGAGCAATATATGCCAGGACGTTTCCATCCGACGAAATGATTGCACGACGGTTGCCTTCGAAATCCCCTCGACCTTATCTCACTCTGCGATCCCTGCAGCGATTCGATCCTTCCCGCTCACATTCTGCTATGGCTTCAAGGGCACCCCTGGGTTTGGTGTCATGATCGGAGGAGTCGAGAGCCCCACCCACGCCACGTGCGCTGCCGAAAGCCACGGTACCCACGTCGGACTTGATGTGCTTCATGGTGTCCATGATCGCCATCACGGGCACGATGTCGCCGCCGTCTAAGGTCTCATGGACAGTGCTCGCCACGTCATAGGATTCCATTGAACTCAAGAAACGAGGGTTCAAATGCGTTTGATGACGTGGTGAGCTGATAGTGCTCGCCGCGTCATAGTATGCCGTTAAACTGGAGAAACGAGGATTCAAAATGCGTGTGATGACGAGGCGAGCAGTTTCCATCAGTCCCTACCGCCGTCGCAGTTGATGTACAGGTAGATGTCCTTGCCGCCGGAGGATGCCATGGAGTCCAGGAACTAGGGACAACCAGGATGTCGCTCGCTGCGTCATCGGCTCGCACTTTGAACCCTCGTTTGTCGAGGCAAGGTGGCATCCCATGACGCGTGAGCGTCATTTACTCAGGGGGGTGGTTGAGCACGCCGTACACTGGCGCTCGACACATCGTTCACATACTTTACACCCTCGATTGCTGAGTTACATGGCATTTATTGTCGTCTGACATCATTGTATACCCTCGATTGTTCAGTTGTACGGTACCCTTTGGCGTCTCACATCATTGTGGACCCTCGATTGTTGAGCGACAAGGCATCCCATAACTAACATGGCGAGCAACATCTAGGAGGTCCTACCAGGAACAGCATGGTTGCCACCAGCTGGTTACCCATCTCGTCGTCGATGGTCGACCCGACCCAGACGATGCGCTCGCGGTACATGCAGTTCCAGATGTCCACCCACTGCCAGCTGTTCTCATTAGGGGTCTTGTATGGTACACGCGGCACGCCGATGGGCATCATTGTGGCCACGTTGCGGCTGCCCTTTCCGCTTTGTAGGGCCGGGCAGATGACGCGAGGCGCACATCGAGAAAAGAGGGTGCAAAATGCGTATTGATAATCCTTCTCCTCCTCCTCCTCCTCATCATCCTGCCATGCTTCCTCCTCTCTGCCTCCTCCTCCTCTACCTCCTCCTCCACCTCGTCCACCCCCCTGCTCCTCCGCGTCTGCCTTCTCCTGCTCCTGCTTCTCCTCCGACTCCTCCTCCTCCTCATCTTGCACCACCTTCCCTCCCGCAGATCATCCTCCTCCTGCTCCTCCTTTGCCTCTACCTCCTCCTCCACCTCCTTCCCCCCCCTGCTCCTCCTGCTCCTCCTGCTCCTCCTCCTCCTCCCTGTCAACGACGTGGCAGGCAAATGTGCTTGCCCCTACCGTTTCCCGCCGCGCTGAGCGATGCCTGCACCGTCTGGCCGAAGCTTTTGCTCTTGGTGGCGAAGCACGCTGGCGCCGCCTTCATCCCCGTGAAGGAGCTCATGCTCATCGCACCCGAAGCCTTCGCCGCGCCGCCCCGCGCTTGCCTGGAGATGATGAGGAGGAGGAGGAGGAGATAGTGAGGAGGAGGATTCAGCGGTCGTGCGAGAGCAACACTGAAAGATAACCAGCACCACACGGGAGGCTCTTACGAGGGGAGCGAAGAGGAGGAGGCGGAGGAGGAATCAGGGGCCGTGTTGATGAGCGCAAGCTTGAAAGGTGATGCCATCGAAGGGGCTCTCGTAACTGGCGCTTGTAAGCAAATCGCGCGGCATCGCGCGGCATTGTGCTGCGCTATATGCTGGTTAACGCTGTCACGACTTTGCGAGGGCGGTGACGCCGAACCCCCGCCGTTGGGTTCGAGTGACGTTAGAGAAGGGGGAATCACGCGACGACGTGGCAAGATAAGCTCTCTCGAAAACGCGAAGGGGCATCGCTTGGGTAACCGGGTAGCCGCGCTCCAGGAGTGTCACGGGGTGGCGGTTGAGGGATGGTGTTGTTGTCAAGGTAGGCTACGCACCTCGGCCGCGCGCCCACCGACCCCCCGTGCGGTGCCACCACACCCCCCACCCCCATCGCTGCAGACGCGGCCATTTCTCACTCTGAAACCTGACCTAGCCTGAAAGCCCTCTAACTAGATGAGGCTCGCGCGCGCACGGTTCAGCCGAACCACGCGGAGCTTGCGTAAAGACGACCCGACGCTCTTGTGCGAGGGGATCGGGCGGCGTGCGTGTCGCGGCGCGCTGCAGGTGTGCAGGCGGCGAGCAGGGGAGCGCCGTCAGCACACGTCGTCTGACGTCACTGCCACGAGTATAATCATCTAGGGGGTGTTTTGGGGGTGTTGACAGGGGGCATAAAGGGGGTATTTAGAAGGGGTCCACGTTCCTCGCCGTCTCTCGGAAAGGCAAAACTGAAATAGCCAGCGGACGCGCCCTAAGCTCGTCACTCGCGCCGACGGGATCTCTCAAGCTCACGAGCGCAGTATCTCCCCGCGGCGGCGCTTGATACCCCAGCGACTCCCAGCCACTGCCAGCACGGGACGCACCACGTCCGTTTGACCTCACTGTTGGAGGTGGAGGCGAGCCCGAGCCAAGGGAAAAGCAAGGGTTTGAGTCAGCGCTTGCCAATTGAGGGGGGGCCGCGCGCGGCGAGTCGGGCAAGATGGGCGTCGCGATGTCGTCGTTCAAGAAGGCGTTCGACAAGATGTTCGGCAACAAGGAGATGCGCGTGGTGATGCTGGGCCTGGACGCCGCGGGCAAGACCACCATCCTGTACAAGCTGCACATTGGAGAGGTCCTTAGCACCGTGCCCACCTTGGGTGAGTCGGCCTGCCCCGCGCTCAATCGTTCCAATTGCTGCCGCGCGAGGTTGCCGCGCACGAGCACCAGGGTGGCTGATTAATCACCGCCACACCCGACGTGTGGTGTGCTTACCCGGAGCGTCAAATTAGACGCGGCCCCCGCCCCGAGCCTCTCTCCTCGTTCGTGCGCCTTCCGAGATTCGGAGATTCACCGGACTCCCACACCCAGGCACGCGCGGCTGTGTGCTTGACCGTGGTGACCGGTCCTCCTCCTCCGCCGCCGCTCGTGGTGGTACGGAATGAGGGTCGTCTGCGTATGGTTCGAGTGCGGGGCTCCCGTGGGACGCACAGCCCAGCTGTGCGTGTGCAAAGATTCTGTATCTGGCATGGGAACGCAGAGCTGTATGTGTCACTGGGGGTGCGAGGAGTGTGTGTCTTGTCTTGCGGGATGCACAGCTGTGCGTGTCACTGAGGGTGCTGCTGCCGCCCTTGCCCCGCCGCCCCTACCCGCCCCGCCCCTCGATCCGCACGAGATCCCCGGACTTGACCCATTTTACTGACCAACCACACCCACCATCCACCACGCCATGCACAGGTTTTAATGTGGAGAAGGTACAGTACAAAAATGTGATATTCACAGTGTGGGACGTGGGCGGACAGGAAAAGCTGCGGCCGCTGTGGCGCCACTACTTCAACAACACAGACGGCCTCATCTACGTCGTCGACTCGCTCGACCGCGATCGCATAGGCAGGGTCACTGCACATCACCCTCCTCCTCCCTCCTCCTCCTCCCCCTCCTCCTCCTCCTCCTCCTCCTCCTCCTCCTCCTCCTCCTTCGCCTCCTCCTCCTCTTCCTCCTCCAGTTCCTGTTCCTGCTCCTCTTCATGTTCCTCCTCCCCCTCCTCTTCATGTTCCTCTTCCTCTTCCCCTTCCTCTTCCTCCTCCTCTTCCTATTCCTATTCCTCCTCCTCTTCCGCCTCCGCCGATGCTTACGATACCACTTCCGCTGCCGCCGCCGCCGCCGCCGCCGCTTCAGCCGTCGCTTTCTTCAGCACCCCCAGCTCCTTCACCTCCTCCTCTGCCGCCGCCGCCGCCGCCACCGGGGCCTCCGCCAGCCTGGGCAATGCCCGACTGGCATCAGCAGCAGTCCGAGTGGCTGCATCCCCTAAGCCCCGCGAGTCCTGGCGCCCGCGGCGGGGGTGGGGCCTGGCAGATATTGCTCGCCACGTCATAGGATGCCGCTACCTTTTAACTCAAGAGCCTGACATATATTGCTCGCCACGTCATAGGATGCTGCTGCCATTGAATTCAAGAAACGAGGATTACAAATGCATGTCGATGACGTGGCGGACAATATTTCATTTTCCCTAGGCGGCGGCAGCGGCGGCGGCGGCGGAGGCGGCGGCGGCGACAGCAG
>Ga0307489_10001914_pt1 | contig 13833 bp, 19 predicted proteins | sample SB12metaG_FD_202247 | JGI IMG/M metagenome (GOLD analysis project Ga0307489, IMG submission 202247) | Sea-ice brine microbial communities from Beaufort Sea near Barrow, Alaska, United States - SB 1.2 | ecosystem: Environmental > Aquatic > Marine > Coastal | place: USA: Alaska | collected... | reverse complement strand
ATGCTAAAACGTGATGACCCGCTCTCAAACACTGCTTTCAATTTCAACTTCCGCTCCTCCACCATGCTACATCAGTCATGCGTTTCAATGGGTATTGCATTGGCTATTGCACGATGTCGTTTCATCGGACCAGAAAGGCTAAGAGAGTAGCCGCCGGTACACTCGCCCCTCCAAGCGTTTCTGTGTCTGACCACGCCTGGTTTCAAGGATTGAAGCTAGAATGTCATGAACTGCTTTCAAACTTTGGTTTCAATTGCAACTTGTGCCTCTGCGACGTGGTGGACAGCCTGCCGCAGGCGGTGCCCGTGTTGTTGGCGCGTGGCGCGCTCGTATTACAGCTGTGTTGCGGGCTGCCGCTGCGGTTCCATGTAACCGCGGGCGTCGTGCTCAACTCATCCGAGCCGCCGGTGCGCGGCCAGCGGGCGGCGGTGCAGACTATGTCGGTAGCGGCGGCGCTGTTGTGCGCATGCATAGTCACCGAGCTGCACATTGTCATCGGCCTCACGGCGGCCGTCTGTGCCAGCTTCATCATCTACATCCTGCCGGGCAGGGGTGTTACTGAGAACAAGCACTCAACTGCAGTATAATCTCCTTTTCCGACTCCGCTCGCCTGTTTGAGCATTCACACAGTAAAATAAGTCATGCTCCGATCTCGGTTCGAGTGCTTGTTCTCAATGCACATGCACTCAATCGCCGTTCAATCTCCTGAGGCCTGTTTTCTGCAGCCTGTTTGAGCAGTCACCCTGAAAGTACACTTGAAGAAGTCGTGCTCTACTCTCAAACGAGTGCTTGTTCGCAATGACCCTTCTGCCGGGACTGGCGTACTACAAGCTCATGAACTCCGCGGAGCCAGGCGTGGCGGAGGTGGGCGCAATAGGCGCGCGCGGAGATGAGGTGATGAGGAGCAGTATGGGTGTGGTGCGGAAAGCAGTTCTGCCGGGGCTGATGGTGCTGCTGGGTACCTTCACCCTGGCAGGGGGGTCATTGATAACAAGCACTCGACCGACGTTGAATCGACCAACTGAGTTGAGTCCGCACGTCTATGTGAGCATTTACTACGAGGATAAGTCACTGGAATCAACGAACCGAATCTATATGCGCATTTGCTCTGAAGGTGAGTCGTGCGGGCTTGCCCGTATTTCATGCCGGCTTGTCCGATGTCGGTTCGAGGGCTTGCTCTCTATAAAGAGGATGTCAGGTCCCATAAATAATTAGCATATGAGCATTTACTCTGAACGACGTTGAATTGACGCACTGAGTCCGCATGAATATGAGCATTTTCTCTGAAGGTAAGCCATGCTCCGATGTCGGTAAATTGCTTGTTCTCAATGACCCTGCTGCCTGGTCGCGGGGACCATAGCAAACATTGCCGACGCATTCAAGGGTCAGTCGGGGGCTGGCCGGTGACGATGGCAACATAATCGTCTACTCCTCGTGTGAATTGTGTGGTGTGACTTCTGACTGTACATGACTCGCAGTAATCATTCACCGTTTCAGGTGCTCTGAAGCCTGGTGTTTAAATGAAAGGCCAGTTTATAACAGCGAGACGTACTTGTAGAGTGTTGACACTGCGGACAACTCATACAACAGGTCTATGATACTACACCAGTTATTCTTTGTGTAAATTAAACCACTGTCTAATAGCATTCTTCAATTCTACAATGATTCTAAACCTTCCATCTACACCATTGTGTCAAATTAAACCACCATGTCGTCTAGTCTACCCCCCCTTTCTTCTTCTCATCTTATGTCGCCGGATGACGAGCGGTGGGGTGATTTCCATCCATTATAAAACAAATTTGCTTGCGGCGCTGCGGGGAGCCGAGATGCGGAGTGACGCGCAGGATCAATGCCGTCCCCCTTCTTTTTGGTTAAAAGAGGAGCGCTAAATCTAAAACAGACGAAGCGATGAAACATGAGCGCCCGGTCCATCATCATGGTGTGGCTATGGGGAAACAGGCGCTTCCATGACGTTGTACCGCCGCTGCGTGGCGCTCAACCCCGCGCCTCCCCCCCGCAGGCGCCCCGCGAACAGGGGCTTACACTCGTCCACCTTTCGGCTCAACATAAGCGCTTTGTGTGGGATAGGGGGTGCATTCAGGGGTTGTCTAGGATGTGAACATGGGGGTCCAGGGGGTATAAGGGAGTGTCTAGGGTACCTTTTGGGTACATTTTGTGTCAGAATCGGCTCAGGTTGAGCTAAAAAGTTGACGAGTGTAAGCCCCTGCCTACGAACCGCCGCGCCCACCCGACCACGCCCCCCTCGCCGCTCCACACGCCGCCGCCGCCACCGCCGGAGCTGCTCTTCAACAGCGCCTGCACCTCTGCGCAGGGGCTTACACACGATACACTTTTCGGCTCAACGTAAGCGCTTTGTGTCAGATAGGGTTGGCGTTTAGGGGTTGTTGAGGAGGTGTTTAGGGGGTGTGAGGGGGTCTTAGGGGGTGTCTGGTGCCTAGTCTGTAAAGCGTACTATGTATAGTATCTCGTACTCCCCGTAGTAATTAGGCGTTTGGTGATTTTGACCAAAAGTCGTTTGACTTATGGCCAAATCACCAAACTCCAGCTTACTAGTCGTTACTAGCCCACAGACTAGGTACTAGGGAATATTCTGTGTCAGAGACGGCTCAGGTTGAGCTGAGAAGTGGACGAGTGTAAGCCCCTGCCTCTGCCAGCGTCCGCCCTTTCGTCTCCGGCAGCGTAGCCTGCACGTACATACCGGCCGCGAGACACACGCACCCCACTAGCAGGGGCTTACACACGTCAACTTTTCGGCTCAACGTAAGCGCTTTCTGTTAGATAGGGGGTGCATTCAGGGGTTGTTGAGGGGTTGCTTAGGGGTTGTTGAGGGGGTTTGTAGGGGGTGTTTAGGAATATTAGGGGGTGTTGTGGGTGTATTTGTGTCAGGAACAGCTCAGGTTGAGCCGAAAAGGGGACGAGTGTAAGCCCCTGCCCACTAGCGCGAACGCCCAGCCCCCCATGGCCGACGCCAGCGCTAGGAACACAAAGTCCGTCACCCAGGGGCTTACACTCGTTCACGTTAAAACTGAACTTGAGCAAGTTCAGGACACATTCATGAGTTAAATTGGATTAAACGGTGGACAGAAGAGCTGAAGTTGGGCTGAAATCGGAACGAGTGTAAGCCCCTGCCGTCACCGCGCCCGTGGCGAACAGCAGCGCGGTGCACGCGGAGATCGCCGCGGACTTGGCCCGCATGGAGAACAGCTCCGACATCAGCACCCAAAACACCCCGGCCCAACTGCAGGGGCTTACACTCGTACACTTTTCAGCTCAACCTGAGCCGTTTCTTGTCATTGAGCCCACAGCCACAGCCCTGCCCACAGCCACAGAATATCTCACAAAACGTGCTTACATTGAGCCGAAAAGTGGACGAGTGTAAGCCCCTGCCCAGCTGGCGCTGAAGGCGAGCATAAATCCGCACATGGCGAGCAGCGCCAAGAACGCGTTGTTAGCACCGTACGCCACGGCCAGCAGCTAGGGCCAGGCGGAACATGCCGGCATTACTTTCGGCGTAATAGGCAAACCGAGATTTCGGGCATAATAACAGGCTGAAATAGGGAATTCAGCATAGGGAATTGGGCGAATGAAAAGTTATATTCCGCCTGGGCCTACCAGCAGCATCATCGCCGCTGCCGCCGCGTAACTGCCCCCGACCAGCAGGAACCGGCGCCCGGCGCGATCCACCAGGAACATCGACGCCGTCACGCCCGCGGCTTTTGTTATGGAGATAGCCGTGGTGTAGCGGCGCAAGTTGAACTTGTAACCAAAGTTTGAAACTGCTTCATCTCATTTTGCTTTCAAGCGCTGAATGGTCCATAGGATCCCCCAATGATCAGAGTGAGGAGATAATGGTCCATAGGGACCCTCCCCCATCTATGAAACCAACGCGCTTTCAAACTCAAGGTTCAGCTGGTTTCAACCTGCACCGCCCTACCGAGGCGAAGAGCACGGCTTCTTCATGTTCCTCCATGTAGCGGCGCAAGTTGAAATTGAAAGCAAAGCTTGAAAGCGGTTTATCATATTATAGTTCCAATCGCTGAAACCATAGGCGCTTTCAACAAAGGGTTTGATTGGGTCAACCTGCATCGCCTCACCTCTACACCGGACCGCTCCAAAATTTTGGGCGCATAGTTGATGATGGATGTGGAGCACGTTGCCTGGTTGAAACGGCGCAAGTTGCATTTGACACCAAAATTGAAGGCAAATTGAAGCGGTTCATCATTATTCAGCTTCAAGCGCTTAGTTCCAGGCGCTTTCAACGAGGGTCTGATAGGGTCAACCTGCACCGCCCTACCTGGTTGAAGAAGGCGAGCCACAGTGCCATCTTGAACGCGCGGCCCTCCTCTCCCTTGATATAGCGGCGCAAGTTGACATTGAAAGCAATATTTGAAACCAGCTAATCGTATTTTGATTTCAAGCGTTCAGATATTGGCGCTTTCAATGTGGGTTGGATAGGCTGCACCGCCTTACCTTGAGGATGACGCGGACGTCGAGCAGGATGGTCCACAGCGTGCGGAAGAAACCCTGGCTTTGATTCGCCGCCGCCACGGCCGCCGCCGCCGGCGCCGCCGCAACCGTCGGCGCCGCCGTGGATGTGGCGGCGAATACCGTCGAAACACGGGCAGTAGTGTCGGAACCGGGAACCGACGACTAGGGGCTGACACTCGTCCACCTGTCAGCTGAACGTAGGTGCTTTTGGTAGGAAAAGGGGGTGTTTAGAAGGTGTTTAGGGATTGTTTAAGGCAGGGGTGGAGGGGGTGACTGGGCGTTAAGGGGATGTGTTGAGCGTTAGAAACTGCTCAGGTTGAGCTGAGAAGTGGACAAGTGTAAGCCCCTGCCGAGGACGGCGCCGCCGTTGAGGCAGCAGCAGCAGAAGCGGCGGGAGGTGAGGACCTGTCGGCAGGGGCTTACCCTTACCCTCGTTCCCATTCCAGCTCAACTTGAGCTGTCTTTGTGCCCCTGGGCCTTACAATCGTTCCCATTTCAGCTCAACTTGAGCTGTCTTTGTGCCCCAGGGGCTTACATTCGTTCCCATTTCAACTCAACCTGAGCTGTCTTTGTGCCCCACGTAACCCAACACGACCCAAAGGTGTGTCCCGAATGTGCTCAAGTTGAGCCCCGACATGAACGAGTGTAAGCCCCTGCCTGTCTGCGAACTCCTTCTCCACGGCGCTCCACAGGTCCATCAGCTCTGCCTCCACCCAGGGGCTTACACTCGTCCACTTTTCAGCTCAACTTGAGCTGCTTCTGAAACAAAAACACACCCTGCACACCTCCTAATACCCCCTAACACCCCATAAACAGCCCACAAACAACACCTAGATGCGCCCCCTGCCCACAGTAACCGCTTACGTTGAGCTGAAAAGTGGACGAGTGTAAGCCCCTGCCTCCACCTGCGCCGTGGACTGGTCCACCCCCGGCATCGCGGTGTTCTCGCGAAGGCGGTGAATCACCTCCAGCGCCTCGGGCAGCCTCCCCCGGATGACCAGCCACCGTGGTGTAGGGGTGCAAGTCGAAATTGAAAGCGAAACTTGAATGCAGTTTATTATATTTTGGTCTTAGGCGTCGAAACAGAGCTTTCGACCCGAATTTCTATTTGCACGACCCCACCTGGGCGACTCTGGTAAAATGAAGATCCCCAGGAGCATGATCGAGGCCGGCAACACGGGTGCGCCCACCATCCAGCGCCAGTTGTCCCGCGCGTTGCTCAATGCCAGGTCCACCAGGCTGGAGCTGATGAGCCCGAAGCCAGGGGCTTACTCTCGTTCCCATTTCCGCTCAACTGTAGCTAACTTTGCCCATTTCCGCTCAAGTGAAGCTTACTCTGTCCCCCATGAAACCCAAACAAACCCGTGGATGTGTCCCGAAGGTGCTCAAGTTGAGCTCTAACGTGAGCGATGTGTTCCCGAAGGTCCTCAAGTTGAGCTGAAAAGTGGAGGAGTGTAAGCCCCTGCCCGAAGCACAGCATCAACTCGTACGTGATGACCACAGCACCGCGCCGCGCGGGTGGCGCCATCTCCCCCACGTACGCGGGCACCACCACGGCCGACACCCCCACGCCAGGGGCTTACATTCGTCCACTTCTCAGCTCAACCTGAGCCGTTCATGCCACCGATACACACGAAAGGCACCCAGCGCATGCCACAAAGTTGAGCTGTTCATGCCACCTACACCCACGAAAGGCACTCAGCCTATGCCACAAAAGATGTGCACGTTGAGCTGGAATGTGGACGAGTGTGAGCCCCTGCCCCACGCCGAGACCGATGACGAAGCGCCCGGCGGACAGCAGCGCGGGCCCGCCCGCCCCCGCCATCATCAGCGGACCCACGATTAGGGCCTGGAGACTAGTTCCCGCTGTGTTATATATTTGTCGTTTTTTTTTTCAAGTCTTCCCACTTTGTTTGCTCACTGGTGTCCCTGTACAAACTCGCCGCGTCCTCCTCCCTGGCCTGGCGGTTGAGCAATTCCAGGGACAAAGCGGCTCAAGTTGAGCTGAAAAAATGGACTAGCGTGAAGTCCCTACCCACGATGAAGAACACGGAGTTCCACGCGATGGCTCGCTTGCTAGGGCCTAGCAGATGTTGCTAGCCACGCCATTGGATGCCATTGAACTCAAGAGACAAGGAGGAGGAGGAGGAGGAGGAGGGGGAGAGCTGTGCAATCTTTGCGGGGGGGTGCTGGGTCCGCCGCTCACTATCGGGCACATGTTATCCTAGGCACAACGTATCGCTCTGTAGCGTGACACAATCCCTGACCACCTTGTCAGTGTCGACGATGTGGCGCGCTATTTCTTCCTGGCCCAACCGCTTGCGGCCCACGTCGAGCATGAGCGCTCCGCCGATGAAGGTGCCGAACACCGCGCCGAGCTTCAGGGGCTTACACTCCTTCACTTTTCAGCTCAACTCGAGCCATTTCTGTCCCACAGAAAAAGCGCTCAAGTTGAGCAGAGAAGTGGACGAGTGTATGCCCCTGCCGAGCTTCGCCATCCCCACGATCACCGCCTCCTTGTCATCGGTCAGCCCGATGTCGTCCTCCATGTACAGCAGCGCCCCCGCGATCAGCCCCAGGTCGTACCCGAACAGGAACCCGCCCAGGGCGGCGAAGCACGCGATGAGGACCAGCATGACTGCCGGTCGAGATGGAAGGTTACAGAAGGTCTCTTCGGATGTTCCGAGGCACCCACGTCTCTACAAAATGTTTAATCTGTTGTCGTGGATGGCTTGGGTCGGTCAGTCGCTTGAGAACGGCTGCGCTGCGACGACTTGCGGCTGGCGGTAGGCGGAGAAGTCGCGTCCTGGGGCTGCCACGGAAGAGGAAGATGCGCCGAAGTGTGCGACGCGGCGCGCGGCTGAGAGAGGTGTTCTTCAAAGACGCATAAAATACACGGCACCTTTGGTCGTTGGCGCGAGGCGCTTCAAATTTCAGTACGAGTATTGGTTTAGGGTTTCGGAGTTCGGCTATAATTGTAGGGTTTCTTTGGTTAACGCGAACTGGTAGGGTTGCGCTGCCACTGCTGTCCGGCGCCACCGCAAAGACATACACGGCGCACGTCCCCCTCTTATCGTGCCTTGCGCTGTCCCTCCACGCATCGAAACTCTGGGTGGTGTCTCAACAGGGGTCGTCAGGCAGTCAAGATAAGCCCCACACAAACGAAAAGATATTTTCGAAGCGCTTTTCCCAGCAAGTCCTCCATGGCGGGCAGCGTGGCCGCGGCGGGCGACCCCACCGCAACCTCGCGCGACCTCGACACGCTCCTATCGGTCCACGGCCCGCGAATCACCGTGCTCTTGGACGCGCTGGCCGCGAGCGGCGAGCCTGACGATGCTTCTTCGTTCCCATCAGCGCAGTTCGACAACGTTTGGGCGCTGCGGTTTGTGTTGAGGTGGGGCCCGCCACCTGTCACGCCCCCACTGGCCGTCCCGCCACATGCCACCCCCCACACTGGCCGCCCGGCCACCTGTCACGCCTCCACTGGCCGCCACGCCACTTGTCACGCCTACACTGGCCGTGTTGAGCTGCACGCGTAAGCGTGCTGGGGGGTCGTGTGTCGGGCCCTATGTTGAGTCACACGGAGGACGCCGATGCGCTGAAGAACGCGCGGGCGACGCTGGCGTGGCGCCGCGAGAAGGCCGACATGCTCGAAGCCGCCGCTAGTGGTAAGAAGCTCGAGCGCTTCGCCCTCATCGAGCAATACATCATCTGCGACTACCACGGCCGAACCACGAGCGGCCAACCCATGTACATCGTGCGCGCGGGGCTCTCGAACCCCGGGGCGGTGATGGACCAGGTCAGGGGCTTACACTCGTTCCCATTTCCGCTCAACTTGAGCTTACTTCCCGTTTCCGCTCTACTTAAGCTTACTTAGTCCCCCATGCAAATCAAATTAACCCGTCGATGTGGCCCCAAGGTGCTCAAGTTGAGCTCTACCGGGAGCGACTTGTTCCCGAAGGTCCTCAAGTTGAGCTTTGAAGTGAGCGAGTGTCAGCCCCTGGACCAGGTCCCTCGGATCGATGTGGTGGACTTCATGATGTACCGCAAGGAGGTTGGTTTCCTGATGTGCGATAAAATCACGCGGACAACCCGGCGGGGGCTTACACTCCTCCACTTCTCAGCACAACTTCAGCCGTGTCAACACCCTGCACACCCTAAACACCCCCTAACAACCCCTTGACACGGGCTACACAACCCCTACGCGCACCGCCTATGCCATACAAAGCGCTCAAGTTGAGCTGAAAGTGGACGAGTGTGAGCCCCTGCCACGCGGACGCTATGCAAACTGGTGTCGGTGAATGACCTGCGGCACGTGTCGCTCCTGTCCGGCGGCGAGCCGCGCTTCCAGGTGGGGCAGTGCAGGTTGACCCACGTTGAAAGCGCGTCGATCTCAGCGTTGAAACTAAAATGTGATACACTGCTTTCATTTTTTGGTTTCAAACTCAACTTGCGCCGCTACATCCAGGCGGTGTTGGGGGAGGCGTCCAAGCTGTCCGAGGCAGGGGCTGACACTCGTCCACATCTCAGCTCAACTTGAGCCCGTCTTGGTCATTGAAGCCAAAGCAAGCGTCCACTTGCCAGCTCAGCCTGAGCCGTTTTTTCGCTTAAACACCCAACCTAGCCAACCAAAAGTGCTCACGACAGAATGAGAAGTGGAGGTGTGTAGCCCACAAAAGGTGTTTACGTTGAGCTGAAAACTGGACGAGGGTAAGCCCCTGGTCCAAGGGGTACTACCCGCAGCTGCTGGACCGTGCCGTGCTCATCAACATGCCGTACATCTTGGTAGGGCGGTGCAGGTTGACCCCAGGTTGACCCCAGGCTGTCCCTAGGTTGAACCCAGGTTGATCCAAGGCTGACCCCAGGTTGACCCCAGGTTGACCCCAGGTTGACCCCAGGTTGACCCAACGTTGGCCCCGGGTTGACCGCGCCTGGTTTCAGCGCTTGAAGCTGGAGTATAATAAAGCGCTTTTAACATTTGCTTTCAACCTCAACTTGCGCCGCTACATATTGAGCGCCGTGTGGGGCGTGCTGAAGAACGTGATGAGCGCCAAGGTAGGGCGGTGCAGGTTGAACCTATGAAACCCACAGTGAAACCGCCGGGAACTAAGCGCCTGATACTATACTGCGATAAAGCGGTTTCAAACTTTGGTTTCAAGTTCAACTTGCGCCGCTACACCAAGACGCGGAGCAAGGTGGCGCTGTGCCCGGGAAACACGCTGGGGCTGGGCAAGGATGGTATCGGGCAGGGGCTCACACTCATCCTCTTTTCTGCTCAATCCGAGTCGTTTCTGACACAAAATACACCCTAAACACCCCCAATACCCGCGAAACACCCCTTAAACAACCCCAAAACGACCCCTCAATGCACCCCCTATCCCACAGAAAGCGCTTACATTGAGCTGAACAGTGGTAACGTGTAAGCCCCTGGTATCGGGAGGTGCCCGTTCGCAAAGCTCATCGATCTGCACACTTTGCCCAGCTTCCTGGGGGGCGACTGCCGGTGCAAGGGCGGGTGCATCTGCTCAACACTGAACGAGCAGGCAACACCGGTAGCACTGCGCGATGCGGAGGGGATGTCGGCGGCGGTGGTGCCGGCGCGGGGACAGCACGAGGTGAGGCGGTGCAGATTGACCCTATCAAACCCACGTTGAAACCGCCTGGAACTGAGCACATGAAACCAAACTATGATAAATTGCTTTTAGAATTTGCTTTCAAATTCAACTTGCGCCACTCCATCGAGGTGTTGGTGGGGGTGGCCGCGGGGGACCGGGTGGCGTGGCAGCTGGAGGCAGGGGCTCACTCTCGTCCACTTTTCAGCTCAACCTGAGCCGTTTGTGCCACTCATAATACACCCTGAATATCTCCTAAACACCCGCTATCCACCTCCTTGAAGCCTGAACACCCGCTACCCACGCCCTGAAAACTTCTCGAAGCTGCCCCTAAATACCCCCTAAACACCCCCCATCTCACAGAAGGTGCTTAAGTTGAGCCGAAAAGTGGACAAGTGTAAGCCCCGGGCTAGAGGTGGAGGCGCAGGGGGTGGAGGTCTCCGTGGTTTTGCGCTCAGGGGGCTTGAGCGGCGCGGCGGAGCCCGTGACGACGACCACGGTAGGCCAGCGCAGGCTGACCCTACCAAACCCACGTGGAATCTTGAAGGCGCCTGGATCAGCTCTTGAAACTGAAATGTGACGAACCGCTTTCGAAACTTGCTTTCAAATTGAACTTGTGCCGCTACACCACGGTGGTGGCGCCATTGAAGCACAAGGCGGCGGACGGTCGGCGCGAGGACGTGGTGACGGCGCCCGGGCAGGGACATACACTCGTCCGCTTTTAGGCTCAACCTGAGCCATTTCGACATTGAAACCACCCTACGCATCCCGCAAAAAGCGCTTATGTTGACGTGAATAGTGGATGAGTGTAAGCCCCTGCGCCCGGGGCGGGCATCCTGGCAGGGGCTTACACTCCTCCATTCCTTACCTCAACTTGAGCCGTGTTTGGTCATTGAAGCTACGGCAAGCGTCCACTTCTCAGCTCACCCTGAGACGTGTCTGCCAATGACGCCCTCGGACGCAGACCTCAAAGGGTGCTCACGTCAAGCCGAAAAGTGGACGCGTGCAGTAGCCACAAAAGTGCTTACGTTGAGCTGAAAAGTGGACGAGTGTAAGCCCCTACAACCTGGTGTTCCTGTTCGACAACACGTACTCGTACCTCAACTCCAAGAGCATCAAATACCGGACTGGGACGCTGACGGGCTGACGACGGGGTGTTAAACGTAATAGTGATGTCGTTTAACTCCAGAAACGAGGGGTGCCTCATCCCACCAAATAGCTTCACTCGTCGAGGTATATATACCCAAGTTGTGTGATATGGAGCAATCTAGTGGGTTGTGAATTATACAATTTCAGACTCTTCATTTTCTGATGGCCGCGTCTAAGTGCGGCGAGGCGGCCAGTAAGGCGCTGGGGACGCCCCAGGTAGATGAGTGCGTGTGATGCAGCGCAGTATGATGGAAGTGTGTATATTGTCGCGAGGTGGAAAATCTTAGCGTTGTTACTTTATCCCCGTCGTCTTCTTACCGTATGTTGCCGGATGCCGAGCGGCGGAGTGATTTCGCGTGTTAAACTACCATCATTCACTTCAATAAGTCTCACCCCCCGGACACCCGTGCTCCTTCGCCCACCTCAACACCTCCAGGTGCCCATGCCGCGCGGCGCACGCACACGTCGCCGTATCCCACGGGCAGTCGTGCGCCCGCGCCCACTGCAGCACCGCCAGGTGCCCGACCCGAGCGGCTTCTGCGCACGTCATCGAATCCCAAGGGCAGTGGTGTTCCCGCGCCCACAGCAGCACCGCTAGGTGCCCGCCATGAGCGGCGTTTGCACACGTCCACTCATCCCACGGGCAGTCGTTCTCCCGTGCCCACTGCAACACCTCCAGGTGCCCGCCCGAGGCGGCGAAAGCACAAGTAATCGAGCCCCACTCGCAGCCATGCTCTCGTGCCCATTGCAGCACCGCCAGGTGCCCGCCCCGAGCGGCGGCGTTGCAGGTCGTCGAGGTCCACGCACAGTCGTGCTCCCGCGCCCACTGCAACAGCGATAGGTGCCCGCCCAAAGCGGCGTTTGCACACGTATTCACGCCGCACGGGCAGTCGTGCTGCCGCACCCAGTCGTGCTGCCGCACCCACTTCAGCTTCTCCAGGTGCCCGCCCTGCGCGGCGCACGCACATGTCATCGAGTCCCACTCACAGCCGTGCTGCCGCGCCCACTGCAGCACCGCCAGGTGTCCGCCCCCAGCGGCGGCTGTACACGTCGCCGCGTCCCACGGACAGCCGTTTGCCCGCGCCCACTGCAGCGCATGCAGGTGCCCTCCCCGAGCGGCCACCGAACAAACCCTAGCCTCCCACGGGCATCTGTTCGCCTTGGCCCAAGCCAGCATCTGAACGGACCCGCCGACAAAGTCGAACACCTCGAGCGGTGCGAGCGGCACCACGACGCTGTCCACCGCGCATGCGAGCCCCGCCGCCGCTGCTACCGCCTCGCCGCACTTCCAGCACGCACGCGCGAACAGCGCGCAGTCCGTGGGATCCAGCCATTTCTTCAGCACCTCCTCCCTAAAAACGTCCCCCCAATCCTCGAGCAGCGGCGACGCGGCGGTGCCGTCGCGCACGGGCGCGGGCGCGGCGGCGGTGGAGGATGCAGCCATACTCGTAGTTATATCGACGCGGGAGGCGGCGGGGGGGGTTGTTGAGAGCGACGGCATTCCCCCCTGCCTCGTCATCGCATCGCATCGCCAACGCCACGCCTTTTTGGCGAAACGCCGACCGACCAGATTTGACCAGCTCAAAAAAGTTCAAGCTCCACCTGCACCTAAGCTCTCCCGAGCTTCACACAGCGCCAAGCTCCCACGACCCCGAGTGGCATGGGGGAGTGTGCGCAACTGCGTGCCCACCTACAACGCGTCGTACTCCCCAGTGCGCGGCAGGAGCGTCTTGAACTTTCAATTCTCAAATTCTATCATAATATTTCAGTATCTTAGTTTTCAGCTGGCCGCGTATATAGCTGCGAGGCGGCCAGCAAGGCGCGGGGGACGCCCAGTTAGACGAGTGAACGTAATGCAGCGATATTATCACAGCAGCTGTTCCGTTGTGGTGGGGTGTAAAAGTAGAGCGTTGTTATTTTACGCCTGCGGTCTTCTCATCGTATGTTGCGGCACACCGAGCGGCGCAGTGTTTTCGCGCGTTTCCTTCCTTCACTTCAATAGTTCTGACTCACCGGACACCCGTGCTCCTTCGCCCATATCAACACCTCCACGTGCCCGACCTGAGCGGCGCGTGCACATGTCACCAAGTGACCTATGGGCAGTCGTGCTCCCGCGCCCCCTGCAGCATATCCACGTGCCCGCCATGAGCGGCGCGCGAACACGTCGCCGCATACCACAGGCAGCCGTGCTCCCGCGCCCACTGCGCCGGTCTATCATCCAAAGTGCGCCGACCGGTGACATCCCCCCCGCCGCATCACCCGCCACCGCCGGTCATCGGCGTCATCTGTGGCCCCTGCCCCCTCGTCCCCCCTTGCCCCCCCGCCGTCGCCGGTCCTCGCAGCAGGGTCATTCAGCACAAGTACTCAACCGAGATTGGAGCATGACATACCGTCCGGGTGTATTATCATGCAGACGCGCAGAGGAGGAGGAGGAGGAGGAGGAGGAGGAGGAGGAGGAGGAGGAGGAGGAGGAGGAGGAGGAGGACGCGGAGGAGGAGGAGGAGGAGGAGGACGGGGAGGAGGAGGAGGAGCCCGAGGCGGAGGGGGAGGAGGAGGAGGGGCG
>Ga0307489_10001913_pt1 | contig 13834 bp, 9 predicted proteins | sample SB12metaG_FD_202247 | JGI IMG/M metagenome (GOLD analysis project Ga0307489, IMG submission 202247) | Sea-ice brine microbial communities from Beaufort Sea near Barrow, Alaska, United States - SB 1.2 | ecosystem: Environmental > Aquatic > Marine > Coastal | place: USA: Alaska | collected 2017-05-06 | reverse complement strand
ATAATTGGAAATAAACTCAACAGTTTTGACGACAGATTCCAATTATTGGAAAAAACAGTCGAAGTAAAAATGATCGAAATTGTAGCTGCTCATAAGGCATATTTCAGTATATAAGAGGGTATATTCCGGCCCTAAAAATATTTGGTTTATTTAAATACTTTAAAACTAATAAATCTTACAATTTTTTTTGTTGGGGTGAATTTTAAATATCCTGTATCTTCTAATAAATCCCGAATATTTTTAATTTTTTTTTTTGGGAAACCCAACTTAAAAATCGCCCTGGATGGGACTCGAACCCATGACCAATAGGTTAAAAGCCTATCGCTCTACCAACTGAGCTACCAAGGCTTTTTACCTATTGTTTTAAAATGAATAAATATTTAAAATATATTGATGCCTTAGAAAATGAATATAAACTATTTGATTTATCTGAAACCATTCAAATTTCTTCGGTTGGCTTGATGAAAATGCTTCGGCACGGTAAAGCGGGTGTACCGATAGAAGTAATGGGGCTTATGCTTGGGAAATTCGTAGATTCACTGAACTTAAAAGTATCTGATGTTTTTGCAATGCCCCAAAGTGGTACGGGAATTTCTGTTGAAGCAATAGACCCTGTTTTCCAAACTAAAATGTTGGATTTGTTATCACAAGTGAATTTCGGAGAATTTGTTGTAGGTTGGTATCACTCTCACCCGGGATTTGGATGCTGGTTATCTGGTGTCGATATAAATACGCATCAGAGTTTTGAAAATTTAAATAAAGGATGTATTGCCGTGGTCATCGACCCAATTCAATCTGTGAAAGAAAAAATTATTTTAGAAGCGTATCGTCTTCACCCTCAAAATTATAGAGGACAACAAATTAGAGAAATGCTAAATATGAATAAAGCAATAAATAAAAAAGTTTTTCAAAAAGACAATCATGGTTTAAATGATTCTTACTATTCTTTGAATATATCGTTTAGAAAAAACTTATTAGAAGAAATAGTTTTAACATCTATATTTGAAAATAGATTAGAAATTATCAATTCAAATAATAGCAAAATCAAAGAAAATCCCAATTCGATTCGGTTATTTATGATAATTGAAAATCTTAAAATTATTCTAGATAAAGGAAGAAACTCATTTGAAAAAGAGAATTTAATAATATCAATTGAAAAAAACAATATAATTAGCATGTATATCAAATTATCAGAATTAATTTCATATAAATGTATTCTGCTTTGTATTAAAGAATTCTTTACAACAATTCAATACGAATGTTAAAAAAAAAAATTTTGCCTTTCATATATTTTAAAGTTTTAAAAGAAAAATAAAAAATAACAATATAATGTTTTGGAATAATTTATCTAATTTATGATTTTACCTTCTTTATTGTCCGTAACAATAGATATTTTAGAGACAAAATCTCCTTCTACAAGTTTTTGCACCTTTACACCCTGAGTAGTTCTATTTTGTAACGGGATACCCTCGATTTTCTGTCTAACTACGGTACCGATTCTTGTACTCAATAACACCTCGTGTAATTTACTGCAATATCGAGCCGAAATCAATTTATCTGAATATATTTTTTTTAATTTTATAAGTAAAACACCTTTCCCCCCTCTATTCTGAATTTTTAATTCTTGACAATTGATTCTCTTACCGTAACCGTTAGATGTTATAATTAATATAAAATAACCATCATAAATAGATTTAAACGGGATAACATCGATATCAACGATTTTGTCATCTAAATCTAATTTAAAGGCTTTTATACCTTTACTGTTTCGGCCGGTTGCCCTTAATTGTGTTTTATTTGCTAAAAATCTCAAGGCTTTTCCTTTTTTTGATGAAATTAATAAGCTATCGGTAGAATAACACCTTCTAACCCAATTTAATTCATCATTTTTTTTAATAGAAATTACGATCAAACCTCTGGCAGTAACACTGGCAAATGCGATGATCGGGGTTTTTTTTATCATCCCTTTTTTAGTAAGCAATACCAAATATTGGTCAGATGAAAAATCGGGTATCGAAATTACTGATGCAATTTCTGATATTTTATCGTTGGATAAAATTGATGAAAGAGGAATTCCTTTTGATGATCTAGTAGAAATTGGTATTTTAAATGCATATATTGAAAAAGCAATACCAAAAGAAGAAATTATCAGAACTGTATCATGATTTTTACAGAAAAAAAAATGAGAAATAGCATCATTATCTTGTATAATAACTCCCCTTTTTCCCCTTGTTCCTCTTGTTTGGGATTCAAATGTCTCTATCAACATTCTCTTGATAAAAAATTTAGTAGCCATGACAATTGAACGATAATTGAGTACCATTTCGATTTCTTCAATTGTTCCGCAATTGACCGAATGAATTATGGTGGTTTTCCTAGGCATGCCAAATTCTAAATTTATTTTGTTTAAATTATTTTTAATTATTTCGTCAATTTTTGAAGGATTAAATAAATAATTTTTTAATTCCCAAGTATGTTTATCTAAAGCTTCGTGTTCTTGAAAAAGTTTGTCAGCTTCTAATTTGGTTAAGCGTCTCAATTGAATATTTAATATTGCATCGCTTTGTACTTGGGTTAAGCCCAGTTCCATTAATTTTAGTTTCGCTTCAAAATTATTTTTGCTTTTTCTGATTATATTTATTATCTGATCGATATCTTTTAATGTTATGAGTAAACCTTTAATAATATGATCTTTTTCAATTGAGTTATTTAATTGATACTTCAAACTCCTTTTAATAGTTTGTCTCCTAAAATGAATAAATAGTAAAAGGGTTTCTTTTATTGTTAAAACAGAAGGTTGGTGTCCTACTAACGCTAATATATTTCCTCCAAATGAAGTTTGTAAAGGAGTTTTTTTAAATAGTCCATTTAAAACTATTTCTTTGTTAATTCCTTTTTTTAATTCAATTACAATTCTTATTCCATCTCTATCACTTTCGTCTCTTAAATCAATCACACCTTCTAAATATTTATTGTTTACGATTTCTGCAATTTTGGTAATTAAAGTGGTTTTGTTAACCTGATAGGGCAACTCGGTAATGACTAAAGAAATTTTTGAAGATTTTGTTGCATTTTGAGCAATTTCAAAATGAGTTTTACCCCGTATTACTATTGATCCTTGGCCTGTTTTATATAATTGATTGCATCCTTGTAAGCCAAGAATAGCCCCGCCAGTTGGAAAATCTGGCGCTGGGATAAATACTAATAATTTTTCAATTTCAATTTCAGGATTTTCCAGTAAAGCATTCACAGAATTTGAAATTTCAGTTAAATTATGAGGCGGTATATTCGTTGCCATGCCTACTGCTATACCATTACTACCATTCAAAAGCAATGTTGGTAAAACGGAGGGCATAACAGAAGGTTCAGAACAACTGCCATCGAAATTATTTATAAAATCGCAAGTTTTTTTCCCTAAATCTTTAAGAATAATTTCATTGGAAATTTTACTAATTTTACATTCTGTATATCGCATAGCGGCAGGTGGGTCATGATCTATTGAACCGAAATTTCCATGACCATAGACTAAAACTGTCCGCATAGAAAAATTTTGAGCCATTCTAACCAAAGCATCGTAAACAGCAGTATCTCCGTGAGGATGGTATTTTCCCAAAACTTCACCGACTATTCTAGCACACTTTCTAAATGGGGTATCAGGAAACAAGCCCAATTCAGACATTGCAAATAGAATTCTTCTATGAACTGGTTTTAATCCGTCTCTAACATCAGGTAAAGCCCTACCATAAATTACGGACATCGCATATTCCATGTACGACCTTGACATTTCAGAATGGAGGTCAGCGGAAATTATTTTCCCACTAAGATTTTCATCAGGAAATTTTTCTATAATATTTTCAAATTTATCATTAATAAAAAAAGAATTTGAATCAATCATTGAAAAACCTGTACTTTTGTGTTTTTTTTTATTATTTAAAATCTTTTTATTTGACGAAAGATTCATATTCATTATTTGTGGACAAAAAAAAGCAATATTATTTAAGGTCATCATACTTTTATTTATTTTTTTCCTTCTTCAAACACAACGCCAAGTCTTTAACATTCTAATATATCATCGATCTTTAGAAGTTGAAGTGAAAATTCAACAGATATATTTAAGATACTTGTAAATACTAGAAGTGGAGAAACAATATTTTCTTTTAGCATGTTCGAAATAATTCCTTTTCTTGCATTTATCCCAATCATTTTATTCCCGTCTAAATGAAATTTTCTTAATCTTGAAATAACATCAATGGGGTCCAATCCGGCATTCTCAGAAAGAGTATACGGGATAATTTCTAAAGAATTTGCAAATGAGATCATAACATAAGAATTTGATCCAGTAATGGTTTTGGAAAAATTCTTTAAAATCGATGATAATTCCATCTCGACCGATCCGCCTCCTCCAACTATAAATCTCCTCCGTATTATTGATCTGATAACGCACAAAGCATCATGAAAAGATCTTTCTGCCTCATCCAACAACAATTGATTAGAACCCCTAAGTACAATTGTATTTGCTTTGTTTTTAGAAAATCGAATACCATAAAACAAAATAATCTTTTCTTGGCAGAAATTTTTTTCCTCTACCATATCAGCTTTTCCCAATTTAACTTCCGAAAAGGATTCTATATCAACAATTGGTATACAACCCAAGGTTTCAGAAATGAAGGAAATTTCGTTTCTTTCTACATCTTTTACAATTAAAATTTTCAATTTTGATAATGTTTCTAGTGCAAAATTGGTTACCGATTCTTTAAGTATACTTTTTTGGATCAATATTACGTTACAACCAGTTGCTTTAATTTTTCTACATTGAGCAATTATAATTTGTTTTTCCTCTCTGAGTATTTTATCCATTGAAGAATAATTTTCTACAACAAGTATATTTTCGGTATCAGTTGACGGCGCGTTTATACAAAATTGTATTATTGCAATTTTTGCATTGATTATTTTGTTGGGCCCACCGGATGATTTTATAGAAGGATAATCTATTCCTAAACCGTTTATGAGATGACTTTGTTCGATGGTTCCTCCTAATTTTTTTATAATTTTAATATTATTTAAATCTACATCCGAGGAATATTTTATATCAGTAATACTCAAAACGGCTTCAACTGCTAAAGGAGCAAAAATATGAGAATGAGAAAGCAATACTTTTGACTCGAGCGCAGTATAAGCCGTATGGTATAATGAATTTTTATCGGTTAAATTTACCGGGATCGAAATTTTTATTAAACTTTGTTTTGCTTTCTTAAGGCATATTTCAAAAGATTTCATAATATTTTTAAAACTAACGCCCTTTCTTAATAAGTTTAAAGATGTGCCTAAAAAAGAACCACTTAAAACAATTACTGAAGTTGTACCGTCGCCCACTTCAGAATCTTGAGTTTTAGAAATTTCTACTAATAATTTAGCCGCAGGATGATTAAATTTTGAATTTTTAAGAATAGTGGCACCATCGTTAGTAATTAAAATTTCTTCATTTGAAATAATTGCTTTGTCCATGCCATGTGGCCCCAAACTTGTTCTTATCGCATCAGAAACAGCTTTTGTCATCAAAAAATTTGACACCTGAACACTATTTAATTTTTTGTTTGTACTTGGTATAATTTGACTAGGTAAGTATTCTGTTTTCATTTTTTACTTTATATATGTTTTTTTGTTTTTAAAAATTTATAAAAAACACTATTACAAAAGTTATTATTTAAATTTTTAATTGTTTGAAAAACTTTCTTGTTGAAAATCTAAGTAATGTTTAACTAAGTGTGAAAATTTTTCATTTGAAACCGGAAAATTATAATTTGACAAAAGTAAATGGATTATTTCATTCGAAAAGTCATCGGCAAAATATTCAAAAAAAATCTTAAAAAAATTTTTAAAATATTTAAACATTTCACCCTTTTTCCAAGTTTTTTTTGATTTTTCATTTAAAAATAACAATAACGAAACACTTTTATTAATGCTAAAAAAATGTTCTCTGTCAAGCAAGCATATTGTTAAATCAATAAACACATAAGAAAAATAGTTTGAGTAAAAGTATTTTTCTTGGTTATTTCTGTATATGCTCAATAAAAAAATTTCTAATAAATTTGTAGCTAAAAAAGAAATTGGAAGATAAGGGTGTTTAAATCCCCAAACCAACGAATGAATTACCATAGCAAAATATTTTTCCGCTTCTAATGGTTCATAATCCAAAATAAAAAGAAAACTAAAATTTTTTTCTATCAAAAATTTTAGTAATCGAAAAAAAGATATTCTAAAATCATAATAAGTGTCATAATTATTTTTTAATAAATTTAAAGTTGGAATAAATATCTTTTTAAAAATCAGCACCGCGATATCAAGTCTATTGGCCATTATTCTATTATTTAAAATTCTAGTACCAAATTCTATTATGTTTGTGTCTTGTTTATATATATTCTGGGAGGCTGAAAAACTTTTCAACAAAGGGCCTATGAACATAGAATTCTTTCCTTTGAAATACAATTCGCTCATTTGAGGAGATGGTCTTGTAACGATTGCATACCCTAAAGCTACTATTTCTTTTCTTATAAGGTCTAAGTTCTTTAAATGTACTTTATCAAAATTCCTACATGGAAAACCGTGTTTATTTTTTTTTAGGAAATTTTCTATTATTTTATAAATATGGAGCTTTTCTTCTAGTAAACCCAGATAATACAATGGACATTTTTCTTTTAAACGCAAAACAAAATTTTTATGTAACGTTAATACTTTTAAAAGTTGATCGGAATATTTTTTATTATATAAAAAAGTCACACTCGGTGAGTCAAAACTAAAATTCTCATTGATAAATTTAAAAATTTTTTCTGTATACTTTTTTAGGTTTATTCCAGTTTTCAATTTTGAGATTAAAAACCCGATAACATTTAAAAATTGTTCGATATGTCTAAATTCATCAAATTTTTTAAGTATGGTTAACGACTCAAAAATATATTCTAGTAAAAATTTATCTTGATTAATTTCATTCGCAAGAATTACATTATAACAATCTTTACAAATTTTATGGAAGGTGTCGCATGCCATATCTTGTATTCCAGGATGAATTTCTTTCATGAATTCGAATAATTTATTGATTACTGTTTTTAAAAATTTCCAATGGGCCTTTAAAAATCTAGGATATTGACCTACCAAAAACATAATGTTGCTAGCTATAACTGATTTATTATCTTTTCCTTGTTTTGTATCACAAAGATACAAAAGATCTTTTATAATTGTAATTATAAAATTTTTTTCATCTTCTTCCCCAAGGATTCCAGTAGTTGCACCCACTGACCAACAGATAGAATTTAGAATTTTCCGATTCCAATATTTTTTTTTAGATTGAAAAGCTAGTTTATCTAAACTAACTTTTTTAAATATTTTTGGATTTTTTTTTGCTATCTTAGCTAGAATATTTTTTAATTTTATGTGTAATTCGAAAGTTTCAGTATCTCTTAAAGTAACTTTAATTATTTGACCATTATTATCTTCCCGAATCAAAACTTCTTCTGGTTTAGCCATCCTAACAATAATTAATACTAATAAATCTATAAGAATTTTAGCGAAGAATTCTTTTAAAAAATGAAAATTAAATAAAAACTCTTTGTTTAATAAAAAAACATCCCACCATTCAAGTGTTATTTTAAAAATTTCTATCTGTGGCAAACATGTTATTTTTACCATAAATTGATTTATTTTAACCAAAAGATCCGGGCTTATTAAAAAAAAATTTTTAATTTTTATGTAATTTTTAAAAAACATTAAGAAAAGAAATGAGATCTTTAAAATATAATCTTTAGATTCTAAATCTAAAATATTGAATAATTCACCATATTTTTTTGAAAAAGGTAATATTTCTTGAATATGTAAAATATAATTTTCGATAAACTTCGCTGTAAATATGATTGAATTTTTTTGGGATGTTTTATTTAACTCGATTATAAAATTCAATGCTCGGTGCCTTGTTAATGGTTTAAAACATAAAAAAATCATCGAATTCACTAAATTTTTTTCAATTATCCAATCGCCCATATAAAATTCTTGAGTGTACCATAAAATATTAAGAACCAGGTTTAAAAGTAAAGTTTGTCTGTCAAGTATGTATATATTTTGTAGCAAAATAAATCTACATATTTTATCAATTTTTTTTATTGGCTTGATTAAATTAATGTGATTTTTTAAAAAATTATGGTTAAATATTTTTTTCGTTTTGTCATACAATTCTTCAAATAAAATTGAAATAATTAAAAAGTTATTGTAACAAGTTGATTCCGAGTTTTCAGCCGAACTGATTAAAATTTCTAAAATAAAATAAAAATATTCTTCATTTGAATTGAGAATAAGTCGAACCAATAAAATATTGACTTTTGTAAAATTAAAAGCATTCAATTGGTCATTTTTGGGTTTTAAATACTTATTTGCCACCAGATCCCATACAAATTTTAAAATTTTTACTTTATCTTTTGATGAAATAGATTGCCATTTAAATAATACTATTTTTTCGAGAATTTGAAGGCCAAAAAAAATTAAATTAGAGTCATTAGATTTTATCAATAAAGGGACTTTTCCTAAAAATTCTGAACTATTTTGAATATAAGTTAATAGTTTCTGAGAATCCCATCTTTTTGAAAAATTAGAAGATTTATAAAGAATTTTTAAATTTTTTTTAATAATATTAATAATATTCATATGAATAACCTTTTTAGATGTTCCATAAAACATTTATATTTTATGTTTGAAAAACCAGTGGACTAATTTTTAAGTTTAAATACTCATAACCACTAATAAATTTATTATAAAGATAACAAGGCTTAACTAAAATTTAAATATCATAAATATTTTTATAAATGGAAACTTTTAATGTGTTTAAAAAAAAAAAAAATTCAAATTCTTATACAAAAAAAAATCAAAATTGTGGTTGGAATGATAAATATGAATCTTTAAATATTTTCATAGAAATTTTTGGGCACCCAAATGTTCCTCAAAGATATGAATATAATAGAAAATTAGGTGCCTGGGTAGGAAAACAACGTGTTTATTTCAAAAAACAAAAAATGCAGGAAGGAAGGAAAATATTATTAAAGATTTTGAATTTTAATTGGGCTCCAGGTAAAATTTTTACATTTGATACAGCGTGGAATCTTAGATACGAGGAATTAAGATATTTTAGAGAAATATACGGTCATTGCAATGTTCCTTGTAAGTATGATCAGAATAAAGAATTGGGGTATTGGGTAAAAAATCAGCGACAATTCTTTCGAAAAGGAATTATAGAAGCATCAAGAATAAACTGTCTAGATAATTTAAGCTTTGAGTGGAAAAGAAAAGAAACCCCGGTCACACTAAGCTGGGAAGATAGATTTCATGAATTGTTAACATTCATACATAATTTTGGCAATAGTTTGGTTCCTCAAAGAAGTGGTGCGCTCGGGAAATGGGTCCAAAAACAGAGAGATCTATATCGGAAAAGAAAACTTAAGCATTTTAGATTGGAAAGACTAAAAACCGTGTACTTTGAGTGGGAACCCAAAAATATTTATGCGAAATGGCCTATTCGTTTCGGGTAGGAAAAATTCTTTGAAATAAAAAAAATCTATTAATTTATTGTATGTTTCGGTAATTAATAATAAAAAAAAAAGATTGTTAGCATGACAATAAATAAAATAGAAAATAAGCTGGACGATAAATTTTTATCACGGGGGGAAAAAAGAACCCGTAAAACTTTAGAAAATTTTTCTTTTGATAAAATAAATGGAATTAATCATGTTAAATTTAAGAAATCGAAAAATGTCAATTTTTCGATCTCCCAACCAGAAGTTTTCCAAAGCAGGACAAATAATTCTTTTTTAATATTTGGTGAAGCAAAAATTGAAAATTGAAAAAGGTTATCAAACTCAAATTTTTTTTATGGATTTATGTAAAAAAAAATAGTTCTAAAATATCATAAAGCCGGTGCAAGGTTTTTATAAAATTTTTATATAAGAAAATGTATTCTTGTGCAGCGGTACTACTCATCCATCGAAGATTTTTGAATGGGGGGGGTATTTTGCTTTTTGTAAACTATCTATTTTTCTTGATTTATTCAGGAATTAATTTTTGGAATACTTTATGACGTTAATTAATTTTTATTTTCTTCATACTGATAGGTTTCTTTAATTTTTTTTTTTTTATAATACCCTTTCTCTTGGTTTTATTTTTTAATGGTTTCAATACTTGAAAACTACACATTAAAGATTTTTCAATATTCATAATTGCCCCAGCGTTATCAAACTCTCCACAATAATTGGGGGCTGAAAAAATAGTTATTAACGTTCTATCACCAAAAAATTGATAACCATTTTCGACTACCTGGTGTGCTCTGCAAATTAGTTCAAAATTGAACCTTTTCAAAAAATCAAAAACAATATTTTTTCCAAATACGAAAGAAACGCCTCGGTCATTTTCTTTCCATCCATAAGTTTTTTCAATTGGATCAGACCAAAGTAAATCGCATAATAACCCTGCTTCTGGTATTTCTACTGGTCTTTTAATATCTTTAATTTGTTTTAATGATTTTAAACTAGGGGAAAGGCCGCCATGAATACAAAAAATTTTTTTTTCTACAATTGCACAAATCGGTAAACAATTAAATACTCGTCCAAATAATTTCCAAGTCCTCAAATTATACCTTCTTTTGCATTCATCATAAAATCCATAAATTCGATTAATTTGGGAAGATTCGTGATTTCCCCGTAGGATAAATAAAAATTTTGGAAATTTAATTTTAAAGGCAAATAATAGACATATTGTTTCAATCGAATGTTTTCCACGATCAACGTAATCCCCTAAAAAAAGATATTTCGTATTTGGGGGTAAGCCTCCAAATTCAAAAAGACGAAGTAAATCGTAGAATTGACCGTGAATATCTCCGCATATTTTAATCGGAGCTTTTATTTCTAACAATATTTCTTGACTCATCAAAATCTTTTGACTTTTAAGACATAAAAATTTTACTTCTTTTTGTGTTAATGGAATAAATTTTTTTACTTCTCTTTTTAATAACCGAGAAATAATTGAATCTAAAATAATCTCCATTATCTTTGAAAATTTTGATATTCTATAAATAAAAATATAAAAATAAATATAAAAATACTTTTTTTTAATCCGAAAAAAATAATGAAAAATTTTCAAAAAATTATCGAAGAAATAATGTATTATTCTCAAAAAAAAGTAAGTAAAACAAAAAAAAATTTCCTACCTCTTGCATTTTTTCTTTATTTTTATAGAGAATCCATTGTTATTTGAAATCATCTAAAGCATTAAAATATAAATGTGGAAAAAATATTATCTTTAAACCGAAAAAATTAAAAAAAATGCTTTTGAGTTTTAGAATATTAAGAAATTTAAATAAATATTCGGTAGTTACTTTAAACTCTCAACGTTATTTCTTTACAAAATTTTTTCAAATTAAACTCTTAAAAGCATCTTCTAAGAAATATTGCTTAAATTCCAGTTTTTACCATTTTTTAGGTATAACAATTTCAAAAAAATTGAACGACGGTATTTTGATTAAAAAAATACAAAAGAGTTTTTCAAAAAAAGTTCTTGGTATTTTTAAATTTACTTTTTTTTTTATCTTAAAAGATAACAAAGTAACATTTAATTATTTATATAAATTGAATAAAGAAGATTTGTATTTTTATCTTGATTTCGAAGAAAATTTTTATGAAAACAATAAAATAAAAACTTAAAAACGATAGTGGAAAAATTTTAACTAAATTTAAATTTTTTTTAAATAGTCTATTATTGAAATTAATATAAATATTAATAAATAATTGGTGAATGGCGATAATGAATCGAGAGAAAGTTTTTTTTTTTAATTTAAACTTTAATAAGGGTATTTTAAATTTTAAAAAGGAGGGGGAGCGATTAAAAAATAATCGAATTATTTTGAATAATAGTTCAATTTTAAATAGATACGTGGAACAAGTTTATTTTTTTATTAAATTATATTTATCAATTAATTCCAATAAAATATTCTTTATTATTTTATCGGGCATAAAAAATAAATTAATTTTTCCCTTCCCCCTTTTTCAACAAAATTATAATAATTTTTCTTTCAAAATAAAAAGTAAAATGAAATATATAATATGTGAGGAAATTGAAATTTCTAAACAAGAAGAGAAAATAATGAAATTTAAACAGTTCACACGTTGGTTTTTTTTCAAAAATTTATACGGTTCAATTTTTTATATTTACACGTATCTTAAAAAAAAATATAAGTCAGAATCATTTCGGATTTTTACAATAAACCCCGAAAAAATATATTTTTCCGATATTAGAAAATACAAAAGAATTATATCTATTGGAAAAAATTTAAATGGGGTTCTTGATTTCTTAGTTCATTCTCAAAACTTTTATTTGTATTGGTATTTTTCTTTTTTAACAAAAGGAATTTATTGTAAAACAAAAAAAAATTTAAAGAATTTGATTTATTCTTCCGATTTACTAAATATGTTATTTATCATATTGTCTTATTCCAATGGGAGTAGCGAATTTTTTATTGGAAATAACGTTTCCAAAATTTACCCAAAAAAAAACCATTTTTTATTAAGTGTTGCCACTTCACACCACTGGAGTTGCAGCTTTTGTCTTGCACAATATTCCATTATATTCAGCCAATGTTTCGTATGTGGGGGCTTAAAAATTTTTTTAATGTAAAAAAAATCTACTTTTGTCCATTTTCATAAGATTTAAAAGGATCTTCTTCGTAAACTAATTCACCCGAGTAATTTGTTTTCAGGAAACTGGAGGAAACCTCTTTTTGTGAAACGGTTTGTCTCATTAGCCCGGCTTTTTTGGCTAGTTGAGAATTATAGTTTATAGAATCGTTTGCAGATAAAGCATCTTTAATTTTTGCATCTTGGCCAAATGGATGCGGATGGAGAAAGTGAAAAGATAGCGTGATTGGATTTGTGTATTTTTTATCATAAATACCCTGAAGTTTCGCCATTTGGAGCTTTTCCGTCGCAGTTTGTCTGATACTTTTTGTAAAACTGTTTACTACTTTTTCGTAAGACCAACTTACCTTAACATTTTCAGGCACACAACAGGCCGCTCTTTCATGGAATGCGATTGAGGACGTCACAATGGTTGCATTCACCTCCCTTTCGACATTTTCGTCTATCTTAACTTTTGATAAATTTTCGTTGAAAATTTTGAAAGCTCTTTCTTTAGCCAGTTGGATTTGTTCATCAAATATAAATTGTAAACCAAAGAGAATTTCTTCTGCCCAAAGTATCTGTTTTTGTTTAAAGGCGTCGGTATTTTTAAATACCCCAACTTTTTCCATATACATTTTTGCCAGCGTTTCTAGCAAATAGTCTACGTCCGCGCCAAAATGTTGAAGTATCTTTTTATTTTCCCCAGCAACCTTTCGTGGTTTCATAAATTTTTTAGCAGTTTTTATAATATGGTTTGATGCGATGGAACAACATGCTGAGGCCAAGATTTCCAGATTTATAGCATCTGTTGCACTTAAGTCAGTATTTTTTTTGCCGATCCTCCTTTGAATGTTCAAAGATAGTTCCTTCCAACCCTCGCTGGCTTTTTCTACCTGGTTTAGCAAAAACCCTTGCACAAAAGTGCCTTTATTTTTTAGCCAAAACATGGTTTTTTTAACAAAGCTTTCCTTGTTTTTACCTTGGTTATCTTTTTTTTCCAATTTTATCTGGTTTAGCAAAAACCCTTGCACAAAAGTGCCTTTATTTTTTAGCCAAACCATGCTTTTTTTAACAAAGCTTTCCTTGTTTTTACCTTGGTTATCTTTTTTTTCCAAATAATCTCTTCTTTTAGC
>Ga0307489_10001911_pt1 | contig 13840 bp, 19 predicted proteins | sample SB12metaG_FD_202247 | JGI IMG/M metagenome (GOLD analysis project Ga0307489, IMG submission 202247) | Sea-ice brine microbial communities from Beaufort Sea near Barrow, Alaska, United States - SB 1.2 | ecosystem: Environmental > Aquatic > Marine > Coastal | place: USA: Alaska | collected... | reverse complement strand
CCCCCCCGCCGCCGCCACCTCCGCCGCCACCGCCGCCGCCGCCACTACCGCCGCCGCCGCCCCCGCCGCCGCCCGGTCCAAAGAACAGCAAGCCGCCCGGTACGGCATCGCGCGGGTCCGCCACAGGGCTGGCGAACGCGTGCTGCTGGTACGCGTCGCGCGGCACCCACGTGCAGGGGCTTACACTTGTCCACTTCTCAGCTCAGCTTGAGCCGTTTCGGTCACAAGAAAACACCCTACACACCTAAACACCCCCTAACATCCCCTTAACACGGGCCACACAACCCCTTCGCGCACCCCCTATCCCATACAAAGCGCTCAAGTTGAGCTGTAAAGTGGACGAGTGTAAGCCCCTGCCCACGTGCAGCCCCCCGCCGCGGATGAGAACGCCGCCTGCACCAGCCCGCTGCAGTCGAAGCACGGCCACAGCGTAGGGCCAACCAGATATTGCCTGCCATGCCACGTCATCGGAATACAATTTTAACCATCGTTTCGTGAGTCAAACAGCATCCTATGACATGACTTGGCATGCCCGACACGTCATCGAAATGCGTTTTGAACCATCGTTTCGTGATGAGTCAAACAGCATCCTATGACGTGACGTGGCGAGCATTATCTGCCGTACCCTACCATAGCGTGCCACCCCAGGTGTACACGTTGTCAATCTTGGACGCCAGGCGGATGAAACGCAGCACGCCCTCTATGACCACCCCGCCGCCGCCGCCCCCGCCGGCGGCGGCGGCGGCGGCGTTGTCGGCCACGGCATGGTGGGCGGCGGCGGCGGCGGCGGTGGTGGCGGTGCCGGCCTCCGACGCCGTCCCAAGCTCCAACTGGGCGACTGACGCCGACAACGATTCATCCACCACGAGCGTGGGCCTTACATGAGTATTAACTTTCCAGCTGGCACTCGATTGCCTTTGAGGCATTATAAAATGGGATAACTCAAGTGGTGTCAGGGACAAACGGCTTGAGTTGAGCACAAAACACAGCTACGAGTTATGCAAGAAAGTAAGGCCCTGCCTCGGTATCCCCCACGCGCACCCAGCCGCGGTAGCAATCTTCACGCAACATCACCTCCGCGACGTCGGTGGCGTCGCCCTCCTCGGCCTCCTCGCAGGGGCTTACACTCGTTCACTTTTCAGCTCAACTTGAGCCGTGCCAGACACACAAAAACACCCTACACACCCCTCAACACGCCCTCAACACGGGCTACACAACCCCTACGCGCACCCCCTATCACATAAAAAGCGCTCAAGTTGAGCCGAGAAGTGAACGAGTGTAAGTCCCTGCCTCCTGGCCGTCAGCTTCACACGCGTCGGGGGCGTCGGCAACCACCGCCACCGCCACATCGTCGGTTGCGGTTTTCTCCACCCATCGGAACCAGCGCCCGGCGGCCGCCTCGGTGGCGAGCGCCGTGCACTGCGGGTCCGCGTACACCGCCACGGGGGAGGTCAGGCGGTGCCATGCGCTTCCACCGCCGCCGCCCGGGACACCACTCCAGCTCATAGGGTCACTGGATGGCGTCACGGTGCTCTCAAGAGTGTGGACTTCCGAAAAGAGCGCCAAACACGATCTACGCGTGATGGTGAGGGACGTGGGAGTTTGGTAATCTGACCAAACGCCTCCACTCCGTTTGCCCAAATTGCAGCGTGCGTGCCCTCACGCGAGGCTCGCACTCTCAGCCAATCAGCATCTCCCAACATCCGATCGGGGGGGAGTCAGCGCCGGGGGAACGTTGCATTTTAGTTAGTTCTCGTCTGGGGATGGTGGTCGCCACTGTCTAGGCACGGACCACTGGTTAGCCGCACGTCAGCACGTCTTGTGCCGACGCGCGTGGACAGCCCGCCGCGGCTCAGACCCGGTGTGGGGGGGCTCGGACCGGAGCGGTGGCCCTCTTGTAAATCAAAGTACAAACTCACCCAGTCGGTCCTTTCGGTACCTCGCTACCCGCTGTTGACCTCAGGGCACGCGGGCGCGGTGTGTTATTGGCGGTGAGAGTGGTCGAGCGCCGCGTCTCGGTGGCACCTTCCGGTGTTGCCAAGAGGGGTCGGAGGTTTGCTTTTCAATCTACATCAGGGACGGGGACGGGGACGCGGCGGGGACGGGGAGGAGGAGGAACCCGCGGGGTGAGCGATGGCCGTCTTCCTACATGCGTGGCGTAATCGGGGAGGCGACGCCGACGTCAAGCACGAGTGGAGCCACACAAGCAGTGCTGGTGAGTTTGCCTGACGCCCTCGTCACACCGCGTCTGTCTCGCGGCGGGCACCGCGCGCGCGGCCCTATCCGCCCTCTCGCGCATTCGTGTGCCCTGAATGTTTACATGCGTCCGCGCCTCAGTCTGCTGTAAAAACCGTAAATGGGATCCCATTTTGCCCCCGCGTCCCCGATTCTCCGTCCCCGTCCCCGTCACCCCATCCCCTCTCCCCGTCCCCGACCCGCTCTCCCCGTCCCGTCCCCATCCTCTCATGACCGTCCGCGTGTCGCTTCCGTGTACGACCGTAAGTGGGGAACTCCATCTTCGGGAAAAATGCGCCCCGTCCCCCTTCCCTGTGCCCCTGCGTCCCATTCCCCTGCGCCACCCCCCGTCCCCGTCCCTTTCCCTAGTGCTGACTCGTTCCCCCCTCCCTCTTCACTTCTGCCACAGACCGGCTACCTCCGGATGAAGCTATTCTCTCGCGCGGCCGAGGCGGGCGAGCGGGGGCCTTCTCGTTCCGCTCAAATAAAAACAGCGTGACAAAGGTGACCCCCGGCCCCGACGGCGAAGATGGCGGCGGCGGCGACGGGGGCGGCCATGCCAATCCCCGCATCGCGCGAAGCTCGACGTCGATGATAAACCCCAATGCGTCCGCCGACGAAAAGAAGGAGCGCAGCAATATGCTCTTCGGTAGGGGCCTGCCAGATATTGCTTACCACGTCATAGGAGGAGGGGGAGGAGGGGGAGGAGGAGGGGGAGGAGGAGGAGGGGAGGAGGAGGAGGGAGGGGGAGGAGGAGGGGGAGGAGGGCCGTTCCAAGTCAAGCAATGAGGGTTCAGAACGCGTGTCATTGACGCGGCGAGCAATGTTCACCAGGCCCTGCTCTGCGGCAACAACATCGGCGTGAAGAAAAAGTTTGACAACACGCAGTTCTGGTACCAGATGGATCCTGACGGGTGGTTTCGAAAAAGATGGGACATCACGCAAGCGCTGATACTGGTGTTCATCGCGCTGGTGGTGCCCTTCCGGGCGGGGCCGCACCAGGGGCTGACACTCGTCCACTTTTCTGCTCAATGTAAGCGCTTTCTGTGGGATAGGGGGTGCGTTTAGGGGGTGTTTAGGGCGTGTGCAGGAGGGCTTAGAGGGTATCAGGGGGGATTTAGGGTGTATTTTGTGTCAGAAACGGCTCAGGTTGAGCTGAGAAGTGGACGAGTGTAAGCCCCTTGGCCGCACACGCCGCTCCCTTTCCAGCGGGCACCGAGTGGTATGCTCGTGGTGTCCCAGTTTACCCTGCTCCATTCCCTTATAGCGGAGCGCGCGGCCAGGCCAGGGAGGATGCGGCGAGTGTGTACGGGTACACCGGTACTCTACGAGCATGTAGATAGGGAACAATTGGCCAGGCCAGGGACGAGGATGCGGCGAATGTGTACGGGTACACCGGTACACTACGCGCAAGCAGTCAGGGAACGAGTGGCCAGGCCAGGGGAAGGCGAGGGCGCGGTGAGCGTGTACGGGCACACTGATACACCATGAGCAGACAGCCAGCTTGAGCTGAGAAGGGAACAAGTGTCAGGCCAGGGAGGAGGATGCGGCTCCCTCGAACACCCCCTATAACGGGCACACGACCCACCCTAAGATGGACGCACGACTCCCTACAATGGGCCACTGACCCCTGTATAATGGGCACCTGTCCCCCTATTATGGGCACCTGAACACCCTCAAGCGGGCACCTGCCCCCCATATAGTGGGCATCTTGCCCCCCTGGAATGGGTACCTAAACCCCCTATAATGGGTACATACACCCCCTATTATGTACACCTGCCCTGACACGGGAACGGAGCGAGAGGCACGGCCCTGTCGGGCGGTGGGGTACAAGCAGCCGGCGGAGGGCGGCGCGTACGTGATAGACCTCATGATAGACCTGTACTTCTACTTTGACATCTTGTTCAACTTCGTCACCGGGTACGAGGCAGGGACTTACACTCGTCCACTTCTCAGCTCAACCTGAGCCGTTTCTGACACAAAATACACCCTACACACCACCTAATACACCCTAATACACCCTAATACCCCCCAATACACCCTAATACCCCCTAATACCCCCTAATTACCCCTGACACCCCCTGATACCCCCTAATACCCCCTAACACCCCCTAATACCCCCTAATACCCCCTAATACCCCCTAATACCCCCTAATACCCCACGGAGACCCCTCAAATAACCCCTACATGCACCCCCTATTCCACAGAAAGCGCTTAAGTTGAGCCGAAAGTGGAGGAGTGTAAGCCCCTGGTAGGAGGCGGAGAACCAGGACGGCGTGGCGGTCATTTACAACGAACCGATGATCATCGCCAACTACATGAAGGGGTGGTTCATGATCGACATCGTGGTAGGGCGCTCACGTGCACGTGGGATACCCAGGGTTTAGGGTCGAGCGTTTAGGGTTTAACACTAAATCCTAGGGCGCTCACGCACACGTGGGATACAAATGGCGTTGGTGCATGGGTCTGAATAAACGCCTGCGAGAGATGTGCCGTGATCTTACCACGTTGCTACGGCGGTGCACACTCCCATTAAACCCAGTCTCCTCGTGACGTGTCACGCTGAAGGCCCTCATATGATTGGTCGAGAGAGTGATTTACTGAGATTTGATTGGCTGGATCTCATACACGTTTCGCGCCAATTTTGTACGTAAATATGCATGGTCCCTGATTGGTCAATGGACAGTCCATCGTTTCCTCACGTCTCTGATTCATCGAGAGACTGCATTCGGGGGGTTCAGGGGTTGTAGTCATGCCGGAGACTGGGTTTAAGACGGCGTTGGTGTGTCTGTGTGCGACGTGCGGTGATCTTACCGCGCGCAGCTGCTGATGTGTGTGCCGGTACAACATTTGAACCCTACGCCCTAAACCCTGAACCCTAAACCCTGACCCTAAACTCTAAACCCTAAACCTGGTACATCATTTGTGGTGTCCCTGGTGCGCGGCGTGCCTGCCCATAGACATAGTGCTGCGCATCACACAGGACCGCTTCCTATGCTCCTTCAGCAGGAGCTGCCCGGTGGAGGACGAGGGCAGGGGCTTACACTCGTTCACTTCTCAGCTCAACCTAAGCGCTTTGTATGGGATAGGGGGGTGCGCGCGTAGGGACTGTGTAGCCTGTGTTAAGGGGGTGTCAGGGGGTGTGTAGGGTGTGTAGGGTGTTTTTGTGTGTCAGACACGGCTCAAGCTGAGCTGGGGTGTGAACGAGTGTAAGCCCCTGGACGAGGGCGGCGGCGACAACCAGTCCACGGGCCAGCTGCTTCGCCTCTTCAAGCTGCTGCGCTTGTTCCGCCTGGTGAAGCTCCTGCGCGTGTTCAAGATCATGCGGCTGTTCGAGCGGTACCAGGACGACCTGTTCCGGTACATGCACCTCCTCTCCGTGGGCAAGCTCATCATCATCATGCTGGTAGGGTCCGTTAGGTCCGAGCAAGGGCCGGTCAAGTGACCCCAGAATTTACCAGTTAAGAGGGGTATATTCTAATTTAGGGGGGCATTAGGGGGGTACTAAGGGGGGTGTTAGGGGGATCGTCTCGTGAAAAGAAAAACCTCAACCCTAAACCCTAAAAGTGCTTTTGCAGTCTGTTAACTGGTAAATTCTGGGGTCACTTTATCCGGCCCTTGCTCGGACCTTACCGTCGGATGTTGCCGCCCACGTCATGGACACGCATTTTGGACCCTCGGTTCTTGATCAGACGCCTTTGGAACCATCGTTTCTCAAGTAAAATGGCATCATATGACGTGGCGATGAATGTGCGGCAGGCTCTGGATGACGTACTGTGGGCACATCTTCGGGTGCTTCTTCTACTTTTTCAGCGGCGCAGACTGGCGCACGGTTGGGCGGTGCAGATTGACCCTATCGAACTCAAGTTGAAACCGCCTGGGAGTAAGCTGTTGAAACTAAGGTGTGATGTACTACTTTCAAACTTTGCTTTCAAATTCAACTTGCGCCGCCACAGCACGGTGGAGGAGGCGGACCTGGTGCGCGAGGGCATGCTGGAGCCGTGGCTCAAGACCTACTTCCAGGACACGCATCCGGTAGGGCGGTGCAGGTTGAACGTATGAACCCCACGTTGAGAGCGCCTGGAACTAAGCGCTTGAAACTATAATATGATGAACCACCTTCAAACTTTGCTTTCAAATTCAAGTTGAGCCGCTACAACCCGTCCTCCACCGACGTGTGGGACCGCTACATCGCCAGCATGTACTGGGCCTTCACCACCATGACCACGGTGGGGTACGGGGACATCAGCGCCACGACGCGGTAGGGCGGTGCAGGTTGACCCTATCAAACCCACTTTGAAGGCGCCTGGATCTAATCGCTCGAAACCATAACGTGACGAATTGCTTTCAAACTTTGCTTTCAAAATCAACTTGCGCCGCTACGACGCGGTGCGAGCGCGTCATCGCGTGCTTCGGCATGATCGTGGGCATGGGCTTACACTCGTTCCCATTTCAGCTCAACTTGAGCTCTTCCGTCCACCGTATTAAATCATGAACGTGTCCTGGAGGTGCTCAAATTGAGCTCTAACGTGAACCAGTGTAAGCCCCTGATCGTGGGCGGCTTCGTGTTCTCAGGCATCATCGGCACCATGGCAGGGGCTTATACTCGACCACGTTTCGGCTCAACTTGAGCGCATTCTGTGGGATAGGGCTGCATTCAGGGGTTCTTTAGGGGGTGTTTAGGAGGTGTCAGGGGGTATTAAGGAGTATCAGGGGATGTTGAGGGTGTACTTTGTGTCTGAAACGGCTCAGGTTGAGCTGAGAAGTGGACGAGTGTAAGCCCCTGCACCATGGCGGAGGTGATGGCCAAGACCGACTTGTCGAAGAAGGCGCACGCCAACAAGATGGAGGCGGTGTCAGCGTTCATCCGCGACGCCAACCTGCCCAAGAAGTATCTCACGGAGACCTTGTCGTTCTTTCGCAAACAGGACGTCAAGGTACGCCGGTGCTGGCTGACACATGTGTTTGCAAGCACAAAACATCACGTGGTCGGTGTGTCTGACTTATTGTCTGTGTGTGATGCTCTGTGATCTTACCACGTGCTACTCTATTGAAAGCGCCTGGTTCAGCGCTTGAAACTGAAATACATCAAACTGCTTGCAAACTTTGTTTTTTATTTCAACTTGCGCCGCTACGTCAAGGGGTACAACCAGCGCGGGCTGCTGATGGAGATGCCGTACGAGCTGCGCCGCAAGATACTGTACCACAACTACAGCCACATCATCAACAAGACAAGGGCTTACACTCGTTCCCATTCCTGCTCAACTTGAGCTTACTTTGCCCCTTTCCGCTCAACTTAAGCTTACTTTGTCCTCCATATGACCCATATTAACCCGTGGATGTGTCCCGAAGGTGCTCATGTTGAGCTCTGACGTGAGCGATGTGTTCCGAAGGTCCTCAAGTTGAGCCCTGAAGTGAGCGAATGTAAGCCCCTGCCGCAAGGTGCCGTTGTTTGACGTGGACGGGGACGGGACGGTGGACGACCACGTGTTCGTCACGGAGCTGTGCTCGCGCCTCGACCAGGTCACGTACACCAAGGTAGGCCGGTGCAGCTTGAAACCAGCTGAACCCCGAGTTTGAAAGCTCCACAGTTTTCTAAATGGGAGAGGCCCCCTATGGACCATGTATTCCTCACTCTGACAAATGGGGGAGCCACCCTGTGCACCACTCATCGCTTGAAACTGAAATACGACACACTGCTTTCAAACTAAGCTTTCGAATTCAAGTTGCGGCGCTACACCAAGGGGCAGATGGTGTACCAGATGGGTGAGATCGGCCGCTGCCTGTACATCCTGGGCTCCGGCAACGTGGAGGTGCTGGACAAGGCGTTGAAGGCAGGGGCTTTACACTCGTCCACTTTTCGGCTCAACCTAGCCGTTTCTGACACTAATAAATACACCCTGAACACCCCCTGATACTCCTTAATACCCCCTGACACCTCCTAAACACCCCCTCAACAACCCCTGCATGCACTCCTATCCCACAGCATGCGCTTAAGTTGAGCTGAAAAGTGGACGAGTGTAAGCCCCTGGTCGAAGGGCGTGATGACGGTGCTGAGCCCGGGGGCGTACTTTGGGGAGGGGTGTATTCTGGGTGATGTGCGGCGGCGAGAGAACCTGCGGGCGCAGAACACGTGCGAGGCAGGGGCTTCCCTCGTCCACATTTCAGCTCAACCTAAGCCGTCTTGGACACACCTCCCCGTGTCCCCCTGTCTATTAGACTGGGGGGAAATCATGCTCCCAACGCACCCCACAAAATGTGCTTACGTTGAGCCGAAAAGTGGACGAGTGTAAGCCCCTGGTGCGAGGTGTGCCGGCTGAACGGGGAGGAGATCGATGTGCTGTTGGACACGTACCCGCACCTCATGCAGGCGCTGAGGGTAGGGCCAGCGGAATATGCCGGCTTTACTTTTGGCATAACAGGCAATTCGAAAATTCCAGGCATATGCCAGGAATTTTAGGCATTTTCGAGGTAATTTCAGGCATCATTGGGCATAAATGGGCATGATTAGGCATAATTCGAGCACAACAGGCTGGATTTGGGGACATCAGCATAGGGAACTTGGGCTAAAAATAAAGCATATTCCGGCTGGCCCTAGCTGCGGGACGCGTACTACAAGCGCCGCGAGCTGTTCCGGCGCTACGAGGAGGCCCGGCTGCTGCACCCGGATGCGGAGATCTCTATGGCGGACTTGACGGGCAACGGCGAGGAGGAGGAGGCGTCGGAGGTGGATGACGGAGAGGGGGAGGCGGAGGGGGCTTGGTAGGGCGGTGCAGAAAGACGGTATCAAAACTCGTGTTAAAAGCGCCTATGGTTTGAGCGCTTGATACTACGATATGACGAGCCGGTTTCAAACTTTGCTTTCTAATTCAACTCGCGCCGCTACAGCTTGGGGTGCAGGGACCGCGCCCGGTGTCCCAAGAGGGGTGCGTGCCGGGGGCGGGGGAGCGGTGGCTGGGGATGGGGCGGGGGATAGGGGGGAAGTGGGGGCGGCGGGGCGGGGGGGCACTGAGAACGGAGACGGAGTGGTTGATTTGCAACTGGACTTCGCGAGCGCGCCAGGCAGCATAGGGCGCATATCAGAGGGCGGCCCGCGCGACAGTACCATCAGCCTCATTGGCGACGACGTCAGCAGCGACGGCGTCGGCGGGCAGCTGTCCGGTGCGGTTCCTACCTCCAGACGCGGATCCCACGACGACGGTGCCGGCCGCACGCGACGAGGATCAAATGCTTCACGACGAGGATCACACGCGTCGGCGGCGGCGGCGGCGGCGGCGGTGGTATACGCGAGCGCCATCAGCAAGGTAGGGCGGTGCACGTTGACAGTATCATAACCCGTGTTGAAAGCGCCTATGGTTTCTGTGCTTGAAGGTACAATATGATTAACTGCTTTCGAAGTTCGCTTTCAAATCCAACGTGCGCCGCTACAGCAAGGCGCCGGAGCCGCCACCGTTCGCCTCGCCCAAGAACCAGCGCGCGAGCTCGGTGGACCCGACGCTCAACTTCCAGCTACCCGAGGTATGGCGGTGCAGGTTGACCCTATCAAACCCAAGTTGCAACCGCCTGGAACTAAGCGCTTGAAACTGCATTATGATGAACCGCTTTCAAACTTTGGTTTCAATTCAACATGCGCCGCTACACCAAGGAGGCGCAGGCCATGCTGCGGTCTACCATCAGCGGTCGCGCCGCCACACTACCCAAGGTAGGGTGGTGCAGGCTGACCCTATCAAGCCCATGTTGAAAGCGTCTGGAACTAAGCGCTTGAAAGTGAAATTTGATACACTGCTTTCAAACTTCGCTTTCAAAATCAACTTGCGCCGCTACACCAAGCTGGCGGAGGACTTGGCAGCAATGTCGGCACGGCAGGAGGTGATGGATCGCAAAGTGGACGACACGCTGGCCACCATGAAGCGTCTGGAACGACTACTATTAGCAAAGGCGTCGTAGGAGGTCATTGTGTACTGGTACACGATGTCCGATTAGGCGCCGAGCCCTGAAAGGTTGCGGGCTTGGCTTTGGGCGGCGTATCCGCCCCGGTAAATGTGTGAAGGTTGGCGGGGCTGGGTGGAGTCTGTTTGCCCCGTGTTAGATTATTATGGCGTCTGGATGGACATTTCATTCTGCGTGTGAGTGTCTGTGTATATCAAATGCAAAGATCAGCTAGCGTACCAATTCTAAAGCTAGGTGAAGGTGAACGTCTATGCGGCTCAGCCGGGTGTCTACACACGCGTGGCGTCGATTCAGAGGAGCGTCAATCGAACGGCGATTCGCCTCGCCACCGTTTGACGGGCTTCGTCCCCCCCGGCGCCAGGCTCTGCTTGTCCTTCTCCTGCACCGAATCCACGTCCTGATTGTCCGGGCGCAAGTTGAAAACTGAAAGCAAAACTTGAAAGCACTCCATGTTATTTCAGTTTCAAGCCCATGTGCAGCGCCCTGGGACTCGATGAACGCTAAAAGAAACCTGGAAATTAGACGCTGCTCTGCAACCAGGCGCTTTCAAGTTTCAACGCTGGTTTCAACGTGCAGCACCCCACCTGGAAGTGGCGCAGCAGCCCCCGCACCGTGCTGTAGCAGCGAAAGTTGAATTTGAAAGCGGTACATCACATTTTAGTTTCAAGCGCTGAAACCTGGCGCGCTTTCAACTCGGGTTTTATACCGACAACCTGTACCGCCCTACCGTGTCCTCCGACACCCCCGACCGCAGCGCCGCCGCCCAGGGGCTTAAACTCGTCCATTTTTCAGCTCGACGTAAGCGCTTTCTGTGGGATAGGGGGTGCATTTGGAGGTTGTTTAGGGGGTGTTTGGACGGTGTTGGGGGATATTAGGGGCTGTCTAGGGTGTATTTCGTGTCAGAAACGGCTCAGGTTGAGCTGAAAAGTGGACGAGTGTAAGCCCTTGCCGCCGCCGCCACGTCCACCCCCTCTATATCCCCCTCTCTGTACCCCTCTTTGTCCCCCGCCCCCGCCTCCGCCCATGGCTTTTTCGCCCTCGCCGCTGCCGCTGCCGCCTCCGCCGCATGACGGAAGAGCCACGTGGCGTCACGCATCTTGACGAGCGGCACGTTGTCCGCCGTGCGCCGCCGCTCAGGGGCTTACACTCGTCCACTTTTCAGCTCAACGTAAGCACGCTTTGTGGGATACTCTGTGTCCACTTTTCGGCTCAACGTAAGCACGCTTCGTGGGATACTCTGTGTCTGTGGGCGGGGTCAATGACAAGAAACGGCTCAGGTTGAGCTGAAAAGTGGACGAGTGTAAGCCCCTGCCGCCGCTCCGCCATCTCCATTCCGCGGACGACGTCCGATATCTCGAGCCGCCGCGGCGTGATGGCGCTCGATAATTGCTCCATCTGAGACATCACCCAGGGCCGCATACACTACACTATCGGCTGAGAGTGTTGATTAAGCTCACCATGTGAAGCGCCTTGGGGCTCGATGAACGTAGAAAAACGAAAACAAACTTAAAGTATCGGCTTAACTTGAGCACCATTGTTGGTGTGTGTCAGCACTGCTCCCTCGATTGAGTCGCTTAAGCTAGTGCGTAGTCTATAAAGCGTACTAATATAGTATCTCGTACTACCCGTAGTAAGTAGGCGTTTGGTGATTTTGACCAAAAGTCATTTAACTTTTAGCCATTTCACCAGACTCCAGCCAACTAGAAGTTACTACCCCACAGACTAGGTACTACTCGTAGAGCTGTAGCACAGAGGCTGGCCTTGATGCCCCTCAATCTCATGCTACACGGTGCTGTGCTCTTGCCAGATGCCCGCACCCTCAATCTTTGAGGTGTTCAGGTGGATGGAATAACTCGTGTATTTTCCTAGCGTCAAAGGGATGAACCCGTAGCGGTGACGCTGACGGCTGGCGGCTGAAGCGGTGACTACCGCGTCTGTGTAAGCTGTGACGTGACGTGTGAGGCCCTCAGTCTTGTGCTACACAGTGCCCTCGCCAAACGCCCCCGCCCACCAACGTGAGGTGGTCAGATGGGATGACTCGAGTGGTTCCAAACTTTGTATCCACAGTTCAAAAGCAACAAAACCACAGCTGTGGGACGATGACGGCTGGCAGATGAGCTGGCAAGGGGAGTATCGTATCGATGCCGGCTGGCAGATGAGCTGACGAGGGGAGTGTCGTATCTGCGTAAGTTTATTATCTAAGCTGTAAGGCCCTGCCACGAGTTGCACGTCCTTCGGCTTCATTGCCTCCACCGTCGCCACGTCCGCCTTCCAGGGGCTTACACTCGTCCACTTTTCGGCTCAACTTGAGCTCTGCTGTCCACCGTGGAGCTCAACTTAGCTCAACTGGAGCTCTTCTGTCAACCGTATAACCTGGCTTAACTCATGCGTGTGTCCTGGAGTTGCTCGAGTTGAGCTCTACGGTGGACAGATGAGCTCAAGTTGAGCTCTAACGTGGACGAGTGTAAGCCCCTGCCGCGGTCTCCGCCACCACGGGTGCGAGCGACGGCCGCCCGAGCGACCCATCGTTTTTCCGCTCAAGCCGGAAGAAGTTGGTGTCGGGCGCAGCGGCGTCGGCGGAGGAGCGCGCGGCGGCGACGGCGGCAGCTGCATCGGCGGGGGAGAATGCCTCGCCGGGCTTGGGTAGCAGGCGCTTCGCCGCGCCGCCGGCTGCCGTGGCCGCCTTTGAGCCTCCGCTCCCCATCGCGTGCACTAGTACGGCTCGGGATGGGTGCCGCTGACGAGGATGGGAGCTAAGAAATAATATCGGTGGGCGGCATGCGGCAGCCCAGCGGATGCTTGGCGGTGAAATGATGTGCAGTTCACGTCGCGGTTGGTACACGTGTCGGGAGGCTTCACGAAGCCCAGAGTGTTGTTGCCGCCACCAGCCAGGTGTGCGCGCAAAGTTGAAGTGGCGATGCGCGGCAAGTGACAGGTGGCGACAGGCCGAGGAAACGTCGAAATCTAAATCCCGCCTCGCGCCAGCCGTAGCCCAGCGCACTGCACTGCCGACTCGCGAGGACAAATGAATTGCATTTCGCTCCTTCACACCGCCGCGCGCTGCCGCCGCGTCCGCCCGAGAGCAGCAGCCGCCCTGCCCAGCCGTCGTCCAGCGACCTTCACGCCCTTGGAGCCGACCATCCTACGGGAGAAACCGCCGCCGCCGCCGCCGCCGCTACATCTCGGAGCCACACAAAGAAACACCCCCCGCCGCCGCCGCCGCCGCCGTCGTCGCCGCCGTCACTCCCGCCGCCGCCGCCCCCACGCGCCCGCCCCCGCCGCCCTACAGCCGCCATGAAGTTCGATGTCAACGTGCTGCGGTACCTCGAGAAGGACACGTGGCGCGTGCTGGTGGCCGTGGAGATGGGCATGAAGAACCACGAGATCGTACCCGTCGAGCTCGTCAACGCCATCAGCGGCGGGGCCTTCACATGGGCTTACACTGCTCCACTTCTCAGCTCAACTTGAGCACTTTGTGTGGGATAGGGGGTGCGCGTAGGGGTTGTGTAGCCCGTGTAAAGGGGGTGCTTAGGGTGTGTAGGGTGTGTAGGGTGTGTAGGGTGTCTTCTTGTGACAGACACGGCTCAAGTTGAGCTGAGAAGTGGGCGATTGTTAGCCCCTGGGCCTTCACATCAGCGATGCTTTCAACTCGGGC
>Ga0307489_10001910_pt1 | contig 13841 bp, 16 predicted proteins | sample SB12metaG_FD_202247 | JGI IMG/M metagenome (GOLD analysis project Ga0307489, IMG submission 202247) | Sea-ice brine microbial communities from Beaufort Sea near Barrow, Alaska, United States - SB 1.2 | ecosystem: Environmental > Aquatic > Marine > Coastal | place: USA: Alaska | collected... | reverse complement strand
AAGCCGCCGCCGCCGCCGCCGCGCGTCACACGCATTTCCACGCGAGCAAAATAATAACTGTGGTTGGTGCTGTGGACGGCCGGGACGGCTCGTCGCGCAGTGGACTGCAGCGCCCGCCGCGGAGCCAGCCCTCGGAGCATCCCGCCCGCCAGGGAGATGGTGCCTGGAAACATGAGCGCCATCCGGCCTGGTGACAATGTGTGACGAGTGCGCGAGTGTGAGGCGTACAGCTTGGCTCGCGGCAGCAGGCAGGCCAAAAAGTCGGCCCACGATTTTCGTCCGCGTCCAGAATTTTGGACCGTTTGTTTTGTTTGCGAGAACGAGCGCGAGCCAAGCATTTCAAGTTCACATCTGCAACCACGGGAAGCGGCGTCGCGCGGTGGCGCGCGTCACCGGACGCCGGCATGCGTTCACCGGGCACGCCAAGCCCGACCGGCGGCGTCGGCGGCGGCGACGGGCGGGCGGCGCGCGTAGCAACGCCGTCGTCAAGCCAGACCCCGCGCTCCGCATCGGCGAACGGCGGTGGGGCGAGGGCCTCGGCCATGGGCTTACAATGGTCCACTTTCAAGCTCAACTTGAGCGCTTCGTATGGGATAGGGGGTGCGCGTAGGGGTTGTGTAGCCCGTGTTAAGGGGGTGTTAGGGGGTGTTTAGGGTGTGTAGGGTGTTTTATGTGTGTCAGACACGGCTCAAGTTGAGCTGAGAAGTGGACGAGTGTAAGCCCCTGGCCTCGGCACCCCCATCGACAGCTCGCAATAAGACCATGGCTACCACTGCGACGCCGCTGTCGCACTGCGAGAGGCTGGCGCTGGGTATCGCGGAGCGGGCTGTGGGTGGCGCCCGCGTAGGTGGGGCTTGACGCGCCACTCCCGCGTCGCACTTTCGCACACGGTTCCTCCGACGAAGATCTCATTTTTCGAAACGGGTGCCCTTATTTTTCTTGCGGTGAGGAGCCAGTGGGGCTTAACCGATGTCGTCGCACGGCGCCCGTCCTGAGCTCCCTCACGATTTCACACCTTTGCTTCACATATCATTCGCCCCTTCGTTTCTTCGCTCCTCCGCCTCCACTCCCTCGCGTGTTCCTCAGATGCCCTCCTCTTTTTCGAGCCAACCAACCAACGGTGCCCTTCTCTTCTTGACAACAATTTGTGCGTGCGCGTTGGACCTTGCTAACGGAGCTGACGACGCTGCGGCAGCCGGTGTGGGACGCGGACACGCTGAGCGGCAGCGGCGGCGACGAGCGCGGCGGCGACAGCGAGTGCTGCGGCGACAGAGACAGCTATGGTGGCGGCCGTGGCGGCGGCGGTGGCAACAGTGGCGGCGGCGGGGGAGCACAGGTACACTACGAGCAAACAGTGGGGGGCAGCAACAGCTACAGCGGTGCGGGCAGCGGCATCGACGGCGGCCGCAGAGACGACGACATCGGCGGCAGAGATGGCGGCGGCGGTGGAGGCATCGATAGCGATAGCAGCGATGCCGACGACGGCGTGAGCGGCGGCCGCTGGGCAGGGTCAATCGCGGGTGGCACCTCCTCCGCGTCCTGCCCCGGTGCCAGCGGTGTGCTGTCGCTGAAAGACATTGCGATGACTGCTGTGTTATCGCCCGGGTACATGGAGTCTCCGTCGCCGGAAGCTGCGTCGCATTCGTATCTGCAGACGCCGGTGACGGAGCGACGCCGCGACCACGGTGCTTCGACTTCCCCGTCTTCAATCCTCGGGAAGGCCAGCTCGCGGCGCGCCCACGCCGCTTCAACATCTGCGTCTTCTTTCAACGGAGGAGCTGGCTCACCGTCTTCATTTCATGGTAGGGCGGTGCCGCTTGACCCTACGCAACCCACGTTGAAAGCGCCTGGAGCCAAGCACTTGTCGCTGACATACGATGAATCTCTTTCAAACTTTGCTTTCAATTTCGACATGCGCCGCTGCATCACGGGGGAGCTGGCGTTGGCTCGACGTCTCGCAGCGCTCTGCGGCCGCTGGCACTGCACGGAGGGCACGCGGGTGTTGCTAATGCTGCCAGTGCGTTCACCAGCTTGCTGGACGTCAGCGATGGCTCCATTGACAATGGTGACGGCGGCGGCAGCATTGAGGGCTGTGGCGGCGACGGCGGCGGCGGCGGCGACGGTGGCGGCAGCGGCGCAGCCTCGCCAAGCGCGATCCTGAGCCCTGGCAGCTCATTCTTCCACACGCCCGCTGCGCGCGTCTCCACTGCCATCAAGGGAACCCCAGGTGGGAACTCAGCACGCCGCCTCTCGGGCCTCGGCGACGGCTCCTCCTCCCCGGCGGAGACACCGCACACCATCCGGCAGCTCGGTTGTGGGGGCGACGACTGGGCGAGGGAGGCGGAAGTGTACTTACCCGGGCCGATGATACACTATCAGCGAACGGCGTCAGAGACGCCGCAGACGGTCCGGCATATCGGGCGCGGGGGAGACGACTGGGCGAGGGAAGCGGAAGATAATTTACCGCAGCGGGAGCTGCAGTTGGGCGCCACTCCGGGCTCCTGGCAGGGCCTTTCACTAGTTCCTCTACACTGGTTCCCACCAATGATCCCTATACACTGGTTCCCCTTCATTAGTTACCAATAGTTCATTCTTCCCTTCGACTCACTGAGTTGACGTTAAGCTACCTCGGGAACTAGTGCAAGGCTCTGGCTCCTGTGCGCGGGAAGCAGAAGATAACTTGCCGGTGCTACCGTTCGGCGGCGCCACCCCTGGGCAGTTGGGGGCCACCCCTGGCTCCTGGCAACGCGAAGCTGAGGCTGAGCTGGAGCTGGAGCTGGAGGGCGCGCAGCTGGCGAAGGCGCGGGCCAAGCGCGCTGAGGAGGAGGTGGACGCACAGCTGGCGGCGATGAGCTCGAAGGTGGAACCAGGTTTTGATGAGGCGGTGGAAGTAGCGGTGGAGGCAGAGGCGGCGGCGGCTGCGGCGGCAGTAGTACATGCGGAGTTGGAGCTGGCTCTTCAGGAGGCGGCGGAGGTCGCGGCGGAGGTTGCGGCGGCGGCGGAGGCGGCAGCACCGGTTGACGAGTACGCTATGACCCAGGTACTGGCGCTGAATACGGAGGTGGAGGCGGAGGCGGCGGCGGCGGCGGAGGTGGCGACGGCGGCGGCAGAGGAGGCGGAGGTGGAGGCGGAGGTGGAGGCGGAGTTGGAGGTGGCAGCACTGGTTGACGCTGAGCTCGACATACTGGAGGCCGCAGCGGCGGCGGAGGCATGGGCGGAGGCGAAGACAGAGGCGGAGGCGGTGGCGGTATCGGAGGTGGCGGCGGAGGTGGCGGCGGCGGCAGCGGTGGAGATAGCGGCGGCAGCGGCGGAGGCGTCGGCACTGGTCGACGCAGAGCTCGAAATACACAGAATGGAGGTAAGACTTGGGTTGATCCACGCACACCACGTCATTCATCAAGTTGCGCACGCCACGTCATTCACCAAGTTGCACACCGCTTTTCTCGAGTCAAAGTTCCAAGTCCACGTCAGTAGCTAAATGATCTTGAGTCGAATGATGACATGTGACGTGGTATTCTTTTGCTTGTGTCCCTTTATAGAGGAGATTGCGGATCGGATAGCGGCGGTGTCGGAGGCCCGGTTGGCGGCAAAGGCAGAGGCGGCGGCGGTGGCGGTGGAGGCGGAGAGGGGGGCAGAGGCGGAGAGAGCCGCTGTTGCGGCAGTGGCAGCGGCGGCAGTAATGGAGGCGGCGGTAGAGGCAGAGGCGATGGTAGAGGTTGAGAGAGCCGCTGCCGCTGCTGCGTCAGCGGCAGCAGTGGATGCGGCGGCGGCAGATGCGGCGGCGGCGGCGGCTGCGGAGGCAGATGAAGCCAGGGCGGAAGCGCAACGTCTGGAGGCGGAAGCGGCGGCGATGGCGGCAGAGGCGGCATTGGAGGCAGATGCCACTTCGGAGGAAGTGCAACGTCTGGAGGAGGAGGCGGTAGCGGCGGAGCAGCAAGCGAAGGCAATGCTGGAGGAAGCTGCAATCAAACGAGCCGCCGCGGCAGAGTTCGCGGCGTCCCGTCAGCAGCAGCGATACCAACATCAAAACACCGCCGCCGTCGCCACCGCTGACACTACCGCAGCCGCAGCTGCTGCCGCTGATGCCGCCTCCGCCCCCGCCCCTGCCGCCATCCCCGCCCCCGATCCCGTCCCCGCCCCCGCTGCAGCCCCCACCGCCAACACCCCTGCCGCCCCCGCCGCCCCCACTCTCACCGCCGCTGCCGCCCCCACCCTTGCAACCACCGCCGCTGCTGCTCCCCCCACAGATGACTCTTTCACCGGCACTGAGGAGGAGGAGGAGGGGCAAGAGGACAAAGAGGACGTGCAGGGCATGGACCGAACGTTTGACGAGTTGAGTGCCTCTATCGCGGGGCTGACGCCTGCAGCGGGCGGCTACGGCGCTGGGCACTGCGAGCGGGCCTCGGCGCTGGCGGTAGGGCCTGGCAGACGATTCCTGCCACATCATCGATACGCGCTTTGAATCATCGGACTTGAGCTACATCAGTGAGCAAAGGCCTAGCAGATGTTGCTCGCCACGTCATAGGATACCATGTGACCAATGAAACGAGGGTCCACAATGTGCTTGATGACGTGGCGGGCAACATGTGCGCTAGGGCCTGGCAGATAGGGCTTGCAATGTCATAAAATGCCGTTTGACTCAATGATGAGTTTGATGACGTGGAAGACACTGTTTGCTTGGCCCTAGCTGGCGGGTCTCTCGGCGCTCGCGTCCATGGTTTGGCAACAACCCCAGATGGGGCGAGTGCCTGTATCCCCGTATGGCGCGGCGCTCTCGCCGCTGTCAGAGGCGTTGGTGGAGGAGTATAGGCATACTATGAGCAATCAGTCAGAGGTGATGCTGCCTCCTGTGGCAGCAGCGGCGGCGGCGGATGCAGGGGCTTACACTCGTCCACTTCTCAGCTCAACCTGAGCCGTACAAAACCCACCCTAAACTCCCCCTAGAACTCCCAGACACCTCCTAACACCTCTCAAAACCCCCTGAACAACCCCTAAATGCAACCCCTAACCCACAGAAAGCGCTGAAGTTAAGCCGACAGGTGGACGAGTGTAAGCCCCTGAGCAGCGGCGGCGGTAGCGGCGGAGGAGGCGGTGCAGGAGGTGGAGGACAGGTACACTATGAGCAAACAGTCTGAGGCAGTTATGTCTCTAGTGTCTCCTATGGCAGCGCCGGCGGCGGCAGAGAGGGCAGTGAAGGAGGAGGAGGAGGAGGAGGAGGTGGAGTGGTACACTGCGAGGAAACAGCCAGAGGTGTTCCTGTCTCCTGTGGCGAATACGAGTCCCGTCAACAACAGGTACGGTGGCGGCAGCAATGCGGGGGGAGGATGGGATCGGGGCAGTGTCGCTGAGAGTTGCACTATGAGCAAACAGTTTGAGGCAGCGGGTGGGCTGGATGCTGAGATGATGGAGCTCATTGCGGCAGAGTTAGGGCCTGGCAATTATTGCTCGCCACGTCATATGATACCATTCATATCAGGAGACGAGGGTTTAGAATGTGTTGAATGATGTGGCGAGCCAGATCGGCCAGGTTTCTCGCCACATCATAGATTCCAGCTAACTCACGACACGAGGATTCAAAATGCGTTGAATGACGTGGGGAGCAATTTTTTGCCAGGCCCTACACGGAGGAGGCACTGGAGTCGGAGCTGCTGGGGATCGACCAAAAACTATCGCGGGGCAGCGGGACGCGAGACGTACACTATGAGCAAGCTGTCGGCGGCGATGGAAACGCGGAATCGAACCCTGTTGGCAACCCTCTCTATGAGCATACAGTCGGCGAAGGTGGTGATGCAGGCTCATACCGCGGTGGTAATGCTGTTGAGTTGACCGGTTCCTTTACTTGGCCCGAGGCTGTGGAGGGCGGGTCGCCTGACGCGCTGTCGCGAGTTTTGAATCCTCTCTTTGCTGCCACTGCCGCCGCCGCCGCCCCTGCTGCGGCCGCTGCCGCCGCCGCAACCGCTGCCGCCGCCGCCGCCAACGCCAACGCCCCCGCCGCCACCGTCATCGACGCCTCAGCAGTCGCCCCCGCCGACGCCCATGCCGCAACCGCCCCCGCTGCCGTCTCCTCCTTCGCCGCCCTCGCCCAGGCCCCCGCCGCCACCACCGCAGCCGCCGCCGCCGCAGCACAAGGGACCCATACAATGTCCACAGCAGCTGCTGCAGCCTACTCCCATAAACTGGACAGCATCGAGACCAACCTTGAGAGGCTGGAATCATCTGCCCACTCAAGCCCCTCTCGCCGCCGCATCAGCTCTGGATCAGGCACTGCCGCCGCCGCAACATCCGCCGGCACAATATCTGCAGCAGCTGCCGCAGTCTACTCCCACCAACTGGACAGCATCGAGGCCAACCTTGAACGGCGGGAATTATCTGCCCGCTCTAGTCCCTCTCGCCGCAGCACAAGCTCCATGATCGGCACCACAGTGGTCACTATCGAGTCACCCAGGGTACCCGCCGGCGCTTTCGAAGCGGCTGACGTGCTATCGGAGTTCGCCGATTCTTTCCCTGCGGAAATTGTCGCGGCAGCGGCGTCAGCGGCGCCTGTGGCAGCAGAGCGCGGCGAGGTGAGCAACGAGACTGCGCGCCACTCCCAGCCACCGCCGCTGCCACCGCATCCTGCACCGGTGGAACATCAGCAGCAGCAGTATCAGCAGCAGCAGCAGCTGTCACCTTCACCCTCGATGTCTGCTGTTGATGCCGAGGAGCAGTGTGAACAGCATAGTGCACCGGCGCAGCTGCATCAAATGTCGCCTCCACCTTCGCCTTCGCCTACGCCGTCAATGTCTGCTCGCGCTGCTGTGCTTCTGCGGCTGAGGGAACAGCAGCAGCGGCACCATCAGCAGCGGCAGCAGGAGCATCAGCAACAGCACCAGAAGCAGGAGCAGGAGGAGCAGGAGCAGCGGCGCCAGGAGGAGCTGCAGCTGCGACAACATCAGAAGCAGCAGCAACAGGTAGGGCGATTAATCCTCGTCGACCCTGGGTTGAGCCTGGTTTGACCTCGCTTGGTGTCAGCGCTGGAAGCCAAAATATGATGAACTGCTTTCAATTTCTGCTTGCAATTTCAACTTGCGTCACTACAATTAGCAGCAGTCGGTGTCTGCACGCGGCGCCGCCGCTGAAGCCGCTTGGCTCAACCGGGCCCGCAAGTCCCCCGCGTCCAGTGGCTCTGCAGCTTGGGGGGGGATCGGTGATCGTGCCTCCGCCGCACACCCCCTCGAGGATTGTGCCTCCGCCGCCCACACCGGGCGCTCTGGCCACGAGGACTCGGAAGCCACCCTGATTGGACACCACCCTCTGGGTAAACCCTCAGCTAGATCGCCCGCAGCTAAAACGCCCAGAGCTAAATCACCAGCTAGATCGCCCAGAGCTAAATCGCCAGCTCGATCGACGGCTCAGTCGCCTGCTAAGACGCCAGCACAGTCTCGCTCATCCGCTGGGTCGGGTGGGCACGGGCGCGGCCGGTCACCGTCCCCCAGTATGGCGGAGCACTCCAGGGCACGAACCAGTGGGGATGTGACAGTTGGCGCGGTGGCCAGTGGGGGAGTGACAGCTGGCGGAGCTTCCAGTAGGGTCGTGCCATCTAGCACTCCCGGCGGGTCGGCTGGACGGGGGCGTGGTCGGTCGGCGTCACCCAGTGTGGCGGAACGCACACACTCTTGGCAGATCCGCAAAGATCGCAAGATGGAAGCGGCAACGGTAGGGCCTGACTTTTTGCTCATAGTGTAACTATATACCTCTGCACACTCTCTGCGTCCTTCTCTCAGGCCTGGTCAATCGTTCCCTATTTCGGCTTAGTCGACTGTCGTTCGAAGGTTCTGGCTTTTAATCTGAAAATGGAACGAGCGGCCAGGCCAGGATTCGGCGAGTATGTACGAGTACACTGCTTCACTATGAGCAGACAGTCAGGTTGATCTGAAACTGGAACGAGTGAAAGCCCCTGTACGGAGGCGGCGGCGGTAGCGCATGAGCTGGAGGGGTGCACATTCACGCCCGTCATAAACCACAGCGGGGTCGGGAGCAGCAGTGGAGGACGCAGCCGGAGCAGGAGCCGGACCGCTAGCGTTGACCGGGACCCGGATAACGCGGCGTTGACACCCTGTGTGGGCAAACAGTCAGGGGCAGTCAGCGGCGGCGGGATCAGCTGCGGGGCAGGGGCTGGCAGACATTGCTCACTACGTCATATGATGCCATTTAGATCAAGGAACGAGGGTTCAAATGCGTTTTATGACGAGTCATGTAACATCCGTCTGGCCCTACTGGTTGGGGCACAGCCGCAGCCGCAGCCGGACCGCCAGCGTTGACAGGGAGGCCGCGGCGTTGACTCCGTGTATGGGCAAGCCGTCGCGGCCAGTTTGCGGCGGGAGTGGCAGCGGGGGACGCAGCTGGAACCGGAGCCGGACCACTAGCCTTGAGCCGGACTTGTCAGCCGCGGTGGTGGCGGTCACTCCGCTGGGGGGCATACAGTCAGGGATAGGCAGCGGCGGCGGCAGCAGCGGCGTGGGCGGCAGCTGCAGCCGGACCGCCAGCGTTGACCGGGACCCAGCGCCGGTGGTGTCGACTCCAAATACAGACAAACAGTCAGGGGCAGTCAGCGGCAGGAGCGGCGGGAGTCGCAGCGGTGGACACAGCCAGAGCCGGGGCAGGAGTGCTAGCGCTGAGCGGGGATCCCCAGGCGGGTTCGGCGGTTACGGCACTTCGTATGGTATGAGCTTCGGAACGCCGCCCTCAGGAGAGCGCTGCAGCCCTGCTATCGAGCATGGCAGCAGCAATAGCTGCGGCGGCAACGGCGGCAACGGCGGCGGCGGCGGCGGCGGCAGCAGCAGCAATAGCGGCGGCGGAAACGGCGGTGGCGGTGCGGGCTATAGCATTCACCGAAGACCACCGTCCCACACGGCAACTCCGCCGCCCACCGCTCCATCTCCGTCAGCATCATCCCACACCCCAATGTCAGCATCTCCGTCACTGGCGGCGGCGGCGGCGGCGGCACGGCAGTGTGCAGCATTGGCCGCAGAGCAGGGCTCGGCGGTAGACGCGGAGGCGAATGCAGGGGTGGGGAGGGGCACGGTTGTGGGGGCAGGGTGGGGGGGGACGGTGTCGTCGGCGTCTCGGCGGTCACCCGCTGCATCTTCCAGCGGCCCGTCTCCTGCATCAATGGCGGCGGCGTTGTTGACTCCCTGTGGGAACAAAGACTCGGAGGGAGCGGAGGTGGAAGCGGTGGCAGCGGAGGCGGTGGCAGCGGAGGCGGTGGCGGCGGAGGCGGCAGCAGTGGCAGCTTCAGCCAGGTTTGCGCCCTCTCCGTCGTCTCGGCGCTCGTCCTCCCCAGGCGCCGGGAGGAGTCGCTCTGCGGTGATGTCGTCAGCGGAGAAGGAGCGACGGGGGCAGTCGCCGCAGCCGCGGTCGCGCGCCCCGCCCAGCGCCACTCTCGCAGCCAGGGCCACTGCCCTTGCCGCCGCCGCCTCACCCACCGCCGCCTCACCCACTGCCAGAGCCAGAACCACAGCTGCATCATCTGCTCGCAACGCCTGGGGCGCGGGCACCGTCACCGCCGCCTCACCCACTCGCACCGCCAGGGCCACAGCCGCCGTTGCCTCACCCTCACGCAGTACCACTTGCACCGCCAGAAGCATGTCCACCGCCGCCTCACCCACTAGTAAAACGCAGGTTCCGGTCACCGCTGCCTTTCTTACTCGTACGGCCAAGACCAAAGCCAATGCTCCAAGTGCCGCCGCACCCTCTCGCTCTGCCTGGGGCAAGGTCAACGCCGCCTCACCCTCTCGCTCCGCCAAGGGCACGGCCACCGCCGCCTCGCATGTCGCTGCAGCCATCCGTCCCACGAAAGCAGCCTCCGCATCATCGGCATCATTCTCGACACCGACCACAGCGCGCCGCCTCCGCCTCGACGAGCTCGCCTACGGGCCCATGGTGGGGGCATGAAACCCATCCTCAAACGATCCTCGTCACGTCATCCACCACGTTTTAGACTTTTGTTTTCATTACAAATTGCAATTTCTGACGTGGTGAGCATCATGAGCTTGGCCCTCACCCATGGACACCTCCCTGGAGCTAGGCCTTGAGCCACTGGGAGTAGAGGACGAGGAGAATGGCGACGAGGAGGAGAAGGAGGAGGAAGAGATAGTGGTTGTGGTGGAGGTGGAGGAGATGGAGGATGTAGAGGTGGGGGAGACAGTGGAGGCGGTGGCGGTGGAGGAGAAGGCGGAAGGCGAGGATCAGTACGAGGCTGCAGAGCCTGAGTCGTCATCTCACGAATTCCTGGCCAGCCCCACTCGCGGCCGCGGCATGCGAGTGGATAGCGGCTTCGAGGCGCGCTACCTCAGCACCTGCACGCGCCTGTCCGGCGACTCCCCCGTCAAAGACGCCTACGACGCAGCCATCGCAGTGGCCGACTCGCTGCTCTTCGACAGCCACGCCGCCGCCGCCGTCGCTACCACTGCCGCCGGCGCCTCTTCCGCCAACGATGACGATGACGACGCTCAATTTTTGAGACGATTCGCCGCCTCCGCCGCCCTCTCCTCCGCTGCCAATGTCGACGACGACGACGACGAGCAATACCGAAACCTCGCCTCCGCTGCCAGTGACGACGGCAATGACGACGGCGACGAGCGGTACTTGCGGCGAGTCGCGGTCGTCTCCGCCGCCGCTGCTGCCGCCGCACTTCAAGATGATGCAGGAGACAGGACGCTGGATGTCTACGATGTCGACGCCTCCGCCCTCTACGTCCACGACCACCACGATGATGACGAATATCCCGCCGCCGCTCTCCACGCTGGCGACACATATGATACCAACGATGAAGAGCAATACGCGCGGCAAGTAGCAGTTCTGGAGGAGCGTCTGGGGTAGGGCCTGCCAGATGCTGCTCGTCACGTCATACGATGGAAGTCAACTCAAAACACGTGGGGCCTGATAATGCCCGCCGCATCACAGGATGCAATTCAACTCATGATACGAGGGTTCGAAGTGCGTTGGATGACATGGTGAGCGCTTTCTGTCAGGTCCTGGGCTGGGGCGCCTGGAGGAGTCGCCTGTCAGCGCTAGCGCTGAGCACCATGATGACGACGTGGACAGCGGTCGCGATGACGTTGACGACGCTGGCGTTGGCGGCAATCCCGACGACTACGGGCACGGGTACGTCGGCAGCGGGTACACGGCCTCGGGGACCGGAACCGTGTCACTCACCGCCTCTGCCGAGGGACTCAGCCTCGGACGCCAGGGTGTCGGCAGGTATGACGGCGGGCATGGCAGCGGCAGCAGCGGCGGCAGCAGCGGGAGCGTGGATGACGTAGGCTTGCGTGCGTTGCAGCCGCGCCGCCCTATGGCTGCCGAGCATGACGGCGGCGGCGGCAGTGGCGGCGGAGGGGGTAGTAACGGCGGCGGCAGCGGCGGCGGTGGCGGCAGCGGCGGCGGCGGCGGCAGCGGCGGCGGCGGCGGCGGCGGCAGAGGCGCCTCCCAGTTTGACGACGATTTCGAATTCGTCAAGTTCGCGGCGGATTCTTACGCTGCGGCTTATGCTGCCGCGGGGCGGCAACAGTCAGCGAATCCGGCGCTGGCGGCAGGGGCTTACACTCGTTCCCATTTCAGATCAACTTGAGCTCCTCTGTCCACCGAATAGCCCAAAGTGCATCATGAATTATGTCTTGGACTTGCTCAAGTTGAGCTCTAATGTAAACGAGTGTAAGCCCCTGGCTGGCGGCGGCGTCGGCACTAGAGGAGGCGATTTTCACGTCCGAGATGGCAGCTGCGGGGAGAGGGAGATTCACTACGCTCGAACAGTTTGAGCAAGCGGCGGCGGAGGCGGAGGTGGAGGCGACGGCTATCATGCTACCGCCGCAGGCGACGCACGAGCGACTGGCCGGCGCCGCTAGAGCCGCCGCCACCACCGCCGGTGCCGATCCGCTACAGTCTGCCACCGCCGCCGCCGCTCGCGCTGAGCGGCCAAACTTTGCCAGACCGAGCAGTGCTGCCGTCACCATTGACCCGCAACACCACCGCCACAAACCCTCCGTGTCTCGAGCAGTGCACCCCGTCTCGCGCACTGCTGCCGCAGTTCCGCCCCCAGCCACTTTGGCACCAGCAGTGCACATCCAGCCTCGCACCGCCGCCGCAGTTCCTCCTCTGACCACCGTGCATCGATCAGTTTACCCTGCCACCCACACCACCGCCGCCGGCGCTGCGCTTCCTACCCCGGGCTCGGTGTTGAGCGGTGTGGACCCGAACTGCACGTTCCGCCCCAAGATCAACCACAAGAGCGCGGCCCTCGTGGCGCGCTCCCTGGACGACATGAGTCGCGGCGACGCGGACAGGGCGCTGGCCAGGCGGCAGGGCGGCGGCGGCACCATAAACCCTATACTTTATGCCCTAAACCTGAAATGTTTATTGAAACGTCCTCCTTACGAATTGTCGTGAGTTCAATGCCACCCTGTAATCTTTTGAGCATTCCAAGCAGTACAGTACGAAAAGGGCCTGGTAGTAACCGCCCTGAATTATCTTCAACTCATCCCTCTTCTCTCGATTTAAATGCCAGGCTACGACTGAAACGACATGGCGAGCATCCTTCTACCGGTCCCTCGATGACGCCGCACGGCAGAAGCCAAGGTGCGCGCTTCCGAAGATGCCATCGCCACGTACCGACCAGTGCGTGTGTCGTCCCCGCACGTGTCAGCTGGGGTCGACGGACTCAGTGTGTACGACGACACGAGGCCAGGACCACGGGCGGAGGCGGGCACGGGGGCAGGGGCGAGGATGGCAGGGGCCGGGGCGGGGGCGGGGGGGGGAGCGGGGGCGGGGGTGCTGGGGCGGGGCCGGGAGCAGTACTTGCGCGAGAAGACCGAACGGTCAGCGGCGGAGGAGGCGGAGTGCACATTCCGCCCCAAGTTCACCCGCCCGCCCGCCTACATCGCACGGCGCGTGGCAGGGCCCGGCCACGATTTGCACATGGCGTACCCGTACACATTCGCCTCCTCCATACCATGCGGAGACTGCTACTCTTTCACAATGACCCCCTTCTCTTATCTCCTCCTGCTCAAAGTGTACCCGTACACATTCACCACATTTGCATCCTCTGTATCGTAGCTTAGTGTACCCGTAAGCATTCGCATATTCACCTGCCTCTATCTCTGTCAGACTCTGGCGCGTGGCGGAAGAGGCGCGCCGCGGCGGGGAGGGGCGCACGGCGGCCATCGCGGCGGCGAGGCGCATGGCGGCTATCGCGGCAGAGCGCCAGCGCGACTGGCAGTAGTGTGTTGCATCATAGTATCCCCTCCGGTGCTCGCCATACCATTCACTGATAGTTTACCGTCCCACGATTAGTTCACCATCACAATAGTTTACTATCCACGAATACTTTGCCGGTGCTAGGCAAGCCATGCACAACGCAGTGGCATTAGACTACTATTTTGTACAACAGTAATGACACTATGTAGCTCTAGCAAATCACTTGCCTTGCGCTGACCTCCCGTGCGTTAGACTACAAGAGAGGGAGACGGAACCAAGTGGGTGTTGACAAAATATGCCACCGCACACTTTCGCTTCCACCACTGGCCCTCGGCTAGGCTATAAATTCGACTAAAATCCTAATGATAATTGCGATACAGGTATGTTCACCAAAGTGGTGAGAAAGAATCGAGCGGTAAGAATCAAAGTTACAGCGCTGCAAAGTACACCGGCGGCTTTACCATCAGCCTCACAAATATGCGTGTGGCGCGAGGTTCACGGCCAGGCGTCCCTGCGCTCGCCCACGTGGACGTCGCTGCCACCGCCGCCGCCCCGGCGTTGATGTTTAGAGTTTCAGGCACAGGGTTTATCCTGACGGCCACGCGTCTCTC
>Ga0307489_10001908_pt1 | contig 13866 bp, 10 predicted proteins | sample SB12metaG_FD_202247 | JGI IMG/M metagenome (GOLD analysis project Ga0307489, IMG submission 202247) | Sea-ice brine microbial communities from Beaufort Sea near Barrow, Alaska, United States - SB 1.2 | ecosystem: Environmental > Aquatic > Marine > Coastal | place: USA: Alaska | collected... | reverse complement strand
TGGACGGTCACGGCGATACTCTCTCTCTCCGAGTTCAAGTGGCAGGGCACCAGGGCCTCACACCAGTGCCCTCTGCAGCTCCAGCTGCCCGCCGGTTTCGTCCCCATGCAACTTGGGGTTTCACCCTAATAATACCAGACATCGAAGATGCTTGAACTCAGTGTCGGCGTGACATGTCATGTCAGTCACGGCCTCACGGTGAAGTCCTCGAAACCGAGGGTCTCATCAATCAAGAATCTCAACCTGGTCGGACTTCTGGAGTGTGCGTCGGCGGGATATCGCTTTGGGCGGTTCTGATAGGTCGAACGGGCTTCGATACCACAACAACTTCGCTGCGATACTGAGTTTAAGTTAAGCTACCATGGGAACGAGTGCCTAGTCTGTGAGTAAGTAACTTCTAGTAAGCTGGAGTTTGGTGATTTGGCCGAAAGTCAAATGACTTTTGGTCAAAATTACCCAACGCCTACTTACTACAGGCAGACAGGTAGTACGAGATACTACAGGTAGTACGCTGAACAGACTAGTGCCTGGTCTGCTCTGTAGTACGGATCTTAATTTGTAGTACCGTCTGACTTTTGGCCAAATTACCGAAACACATTTGGCATTTGGCCAGATCACCAAATTCCACCCGTACTACACCTAGTACGGAGTACAGACCAGGCACTAGGCACTAGTGGGAGGCCCTGCTTAGTGGGACCTGGCTGTGGTGGAGCCCCTCATTGACTTCGTCGCCGCGTCGCTCATGAAGGTGCGCTTCTGGGTCATCCTCTGTCCCATCAACTTCGTCGGGAAGATCAAGGACCGCATCGGCGACATGGCAAAGGAATTCGCTGCCCAGGATGGCATGGAGGAGCTGGCGGCCCGGGCGTCGGCCGTGGTGATCATGTCCAAGCCCGTGCGGCAGGTTGTGCTGTTCGAGTGCCTCACGCAGCTGCACGCCGAGGGCGTCTTCCGGAGTCCGTCAACGGTCTCCCTCGACATGCTCGACGCGATGCCGCGCCTCAAGCTTCAGCGCCGAAGCCCCAGCGCGACAGAGTACAGTCTAGTCTCGGAGCGGAGGCACTCGCTGCGCGTCCTCCTCGTGGACGACAACAGCGCGAGTCAGCAGGCGATGCGCCGCATCATCATCGGCGCGGGGATGCTCTGCGACGTGGCCGGCAACGGCAAGGAGGCGCTGGCGGCGATCGAGCGCGCGACGTATCACGTGGTGCTGATGGACCTGGTGATGCCGGAGCTGGACGGCGCCACGGCCACCCGCTTCCTCCGCCAGCATGAGGCAGAGCAGGGGTGGCGCCGCCTCCCCGTCATCGGCATCTCCGCCACCCCCAGCGACAAGGCGGCATGCATCGCCGCCGGGATGGACGCCTGGCAGGGGCTTACACTCGGCCATTTTTCAGCTCACCCTGTGCCGTTTTTGTCCGCTGAAACCACCCGATATATCCCACAAAAAGTGCTGACACTGAGCTGAAAAGTGGACGAGTGTAAGGCCCTGCCGCTTGCATACATAAGCCCATCCAGGAGGCGGAGCTCCTCGCGATCGTGGATAACTTCATCGACGCCTCCAGCCCGCGCGCCGCCGCCGCCGCCACCCCCGTCCACACCTCCGGCGTCGTCATCTGGGATTCGCTGACCGACACCTGTTTTGGCAGCGCCGCCCGGGACTCGGTGACATCGGTCCCGTCGCCGCCCGTCGGGGCCATCAAGGACTCAGTGGCGTCGATCGAGTCGCCGGCGCCGGCGGTATTCAGGGTGTTGTTGGCGGAAGACTCGCGGGCGAACCAACTGGCCATCAGCCGGCTTCTCAGGGCGCAGGGCGTGGACGTCGCCGTGGTGGACGACGGCAGCGCGGCGGTGCAGAAGCTCGTCGATGAGAGGGCTGAGTTCCACCTCGCTTTCTTCGACATCAACATGCCCATCATGGGCGGTGTCGAAGCACTGCGCCAAGTGAGAGCCGCGTGCATCGACATGCCGATCATCGCGCTCACCGCGTCTGTCGCGAAGGACGAGCTCCAGGGCTGCCTCGTCGCGGGCTTCACCGACGTCACCACCAAGCCGCTGCAGCTCAAGCTGTGCCGCGAAATCCTCGCTCAACACGGGCACACCCTCCCGCCGGATACGGCCAAGTCGCCGAGCGAGTCGCAGCCCAGGGCAGCGGCGCCCCCTCCCCCCGCGGCGGCGCCCCGCGGGCTGCAGCCTCAGCACGAGGCCCTGCGCGGGCGCCACATCCTGTACGCGGAAGACTCCATCCCTTCGCAGAAGATTTTGAAGCGCATGCTCGACCGCGCGGGCGTGCAGTGCACGGTGGTTGAGGACGGCAAGGCCGCGGTGCACGCGGCTCTCCACGCGTCTCCGCCGTTCGACGGCATCCTCATGGACTGCGACATGCCCATCTGCGACGGGTGGGAGGCCACGCGGGAGATCCGAAAGGCGATGGGGCCCCACACGCCGATCATCGCGCTGACCGCCAACGCCATGAAAGGCGACCGCGAGGGCTGCCTGGCGGCGGGCATGGACGACTACATCACCAAGCCCGTCAAGCTGGCGCTCCTCCTCGACGTCATCGCCAAGTGGATCCTGTAGGGCTTCTAGCATGACTCGAGCAACGCGGTGCCCACTGCTACCACCGGGCGGCCCCCCATGATAGGAGAGTGGCGGTGCCAAGGCCGTCCGGACCGCTGCATTCCCATATACAATTTTATTCTGCAAACTTGGCTGTATACGCCCACTGAAGCCAACGTAAGCTAGCTAGACCCCACCAGTGTTACCTAGCTAGAGCCCACTGGTGATTGTACACAACTGTTGCGATGGATTAATATACGAGGCTTGAGCCTTCACCCACCACGCCACCTCCGCGTGCCCTCGTTGATCAGCGATACATCATGGCGCAATTGATCGCGTCCCACGGGCAGTCGTGCTCCCGCACCCACCGCAACGTGTCCGCCTCGAGCGGCGGATGTACACACATCCTCGGTCCACGGGCAGTGGTGCTCCCGCGCCCACTTCAACATCTCCAGGTGCCCCCCCTGAAGCGTCCGAGACACGTTCCAACGCAGCCGATTATGGCGGGCACCTTGAGGTGTTGCGGTGGGCGCGGGATCATGTCTGCCCGTGGGACCGGATGACGAGTCACAAACGCCGCTGTAGGCGGGCACCTGGCGTGCGTGGACAAATCGAACAAAGCATTTTAACTGATGGTACACAAACTAGAGCTAGTAATGAACGAATGAGTAAGTAGCTCTGCTGCTATCAAATCAAAAGAAATACTATGAAAATGTATTAGCTCTATGATAAAAAATGCCGGCGGGTCACAATATATATAACTTTCAAAACCGCCGGGCGGGTAGTAACCCTCGGGGCACTCCCACACGCACCACGGCGCCGCCAGGTTCTTCGCGAGCTCCCACTCTCGACTAGATTATGGTCGAGCAAATCCAGCGAAGACCTGGCCTCGGGAGCCCGCCCAAGCTCTCGCCTCCGCCTCCGCCGCCGGGCAGCTAGGGTGCGCTTGGAAGTTTTGAATGATTTAAATTAAGGTTCCTCGCTGCTTACACGGAGACGGAAGACTCGAGGCGGTCGGGGTGGAACATGAGCAGCGGCCAGTCGCGCGCCGCGTTGCGCGCGTCCATCTGCTTGGCCAGCGCGCCAACTTGTAGGGTCGCGAGCTGACATTGAAAGCAAGACTTGAATTCGGTTAATCATATTTGAGCTTCTGAAACCAGTCCCTTTCTCAACACGGGCTTCAACAGTGTTGACCTTGCAGGAGAAAGCCTGGTGCCTCCGCATACACGCGGAAGCGTATCTCTCTCACGGGTGGCAGGGCCAAAGCCTGTGGCCTCCTCATACACGCGGAAGCGTCTCTCTCTCACGGAGGGCAGGGCGAAAGCCTGGTGCCTCCTCATACATGCGGAAGCGTATTCCCCTCTCTGTGATGCAGTTGCAGCGCCCCACCAAGCTCCGGGCCCACGAACTGTTTGATGAGCGCGCGGCACTCGTCCTCGCCCGCCAGCCCCTCCATCAGGTGCCCGAAGTCCTCGCGCAGCATCGGGTTGCGCCCCTGCGTCGCCTCGATCAGCTGCCACTCCACCGCCACGTACGGCCGCAAATTCAAATTGAAACCTTGATAAACTGGAGGGACAAGCACCGCTTGACAGCGGTGCGGTTTATCACAATGTAGCTTCTAGCGCTGTAATGATACACCCCCGGGGGATGAGGGCGAAACAGGGCGAAAGCCTGATACCTCAATATACACGCGGAAGCGTCTCCCTCTCCCACACGCTCTGAGACTAAGCGCGGTCAACCCGGGTTCAAGAGGCCAATTTCGGTATATCGCTTGCCGCGCCGAGCGCTGACGCTTTGCCCGCAACTCTGTATGGGCATTCAACCTGGCGCCCAATTTCCCGCGCGGAGCGCTGACGCTTTGCCCACAACTCTGTATGGGTATTTCGCCCAGGCGATGTACCGAAATCAGCCTATTGCGTTGCCCCACCATGAGGTTGCGGATGGGCGGGAGCAGGTCCGTCCACTTGGTGGAGTTGTCGTTGAAGTCCCACGGGCGGTACGCGGCGGGCACCAGCCCGGGGGTCTGCACCAGCAGCCCCAGCTGCCCGCCCGCGAACTCGTGGTACCCGCTCAATAGGGGCGTACACTCCTCCACTTTTTAGGGTTTAGGGTTTGGGGTTTAGGGTTTAGGATTTAGGGTCTCCTTCACTTTCTAGCTCAACCATAGCCGCTTTTGGGTACATCACTGACAGACTGACGCCACCCAGCGTACTTTGTATCCTCAAAATTATGTGTAACGTTGGAGGTTTAGGGTTTAGGGTTTAGGGTTTAGGGTTTAGTGGACGAGTGACTGTCCCTGCCGCTGACGTACCACATGTGCATGGTGATGAACTCCGCCACCGCCGCGCGCGTCCCCGCCCCGTCGCTAGCGAACCGTCCCTCCATGTAGGGTTTAGGATTATATTTCAGAATTTAGGGATTAGGGGTTAGGGATCAGGCTTGGGTAGTTGAGTAGTTACGTAAGTAGTTGACTACATTGAGAGCAAACATTAAAATCAGCTGATAACATCTTAATTTCAATCGCTGCAACCAGTAGCTTTCAACACTGGTTTCACCTTGCACCACCAAACCTAGGGGTTCATGGTTTAGGGTTCGGCGTTAGGGTTTAGTGTAAACCCTGAATAACCGCGCTGAATAATCCTGGGTGATTCAAGTTGCAGCACCCCACCTCAGGACACTTGAGGAGCTCCGCGAACGCCGCGCGGTATTCGGCGAGCTCGGGGTCCGCGGCCACGGCGGCGTCCGTCAGGTAATGGATCGCCAGGAAGCGGTCCACGAAGCTCTTGATGGCGTTCCACAACGCCACGCCCTCAATGTATCGGCGCACGTTGAAATTGAAAGCAAACGTTGAAAGCGGTTTACAATATCACAGCTTCAAGCGCTGAAACCATAGGCGCTTTCAGCACGGGTTCTGATACTGTCAACCTGCAGATTTAGGGCCTAGGGTTTAGGGCTGAGGGTTTAGGGTTTAGGGTTTAGTCAAGCTGCACCGCCGTGCCTCGGTCATGACGGGGTACACCTCGGCGGCGACACCGTCCTTCGGGGTCATGCCGCGGGCCACCATGTCCTCCTCGAACGTGGCGTACGACCACCCGCCAGGGCCGAAACACTGGTCCACTTTTCGGCTTAACGTAAGCGCTTCTTGTGGTATAGGGGTATAGGGGGAGGGGGCCAGGGAGTGTCTAGGGCGTGTATAGGGCGTGTGTAGGTGGTGTTTAGGAGGTGTTGGGGGGGGAGATATTTATTAAACGGTGGTATAGGGGTCTAATGATTGAAGCTGATCGGTACTAATAATTTAAATCAGGGCTCTGGTGCAGGTGGTGTTTGGGGGGAGTTTAGTGTTTGGGTGTGCCTCGAGGTTGTTTGCGGTGTATTTTGAGTAGGTTGAGGTGAGAGTTGGGGAGTGTTGCGCCCCTGCCAGCTGCCGTGCGCCATGGCGAACGCGTCTGGCCACGCCTTGCTGTCGATGCCCGACAGGCGGTGTGCCACAGACCCCGGGAACATGAGCGTCAGCGCCGCGCCCTGGTTGATGGACCCGGTGCTCAGGGGCGTGACACTCCTCCACTGTTCAGCTCAACTTGAGTCATTTCTGGGTACTTCACTGTCAGAAGTTCTGACGGGTGACGCCACCCAGCGAATGCCACGGTTTTAGGGTTTATATTTTAGGGTTAGGGTTCTGGGGTTCAGGGTCTGGGTGTACCGTTAGTCAAAAGGTTGACGAGTGACAGCCCCTGCCCGTGAGGTACACGAAGGGTGTCAGCAGGCGGCGTACGGGGTGGTCCTTGGTCAGCGCGCGGCGCATGGCCAGCAGCCCGCCGTTGGCCACCCACAGGTGCGTGAAGCACAGGTGGTTCTGCAGCGTCAGGTAGATGATGGCCGTCGTGCGCAGGCACAGCATCGCCTTGCGCCTTGCCGTAGCGCCGCAAGCTGAAATTGGAAGCAAAGCTTCAAAGCGGTTCATCATAATTAAGCTTCAAGCGCTGAGACAAAGCGCGGTCCGTCAACCCGGGGCCAACCTGGGGTCAACCTGATAGCGGTTATGTTATGTGAGCTTCAAGCGCTGCAACCAGGCGCAGTCAACACGGGTGATAACTGGTATCGACATGCACAGCCCCGCCAGTGGTCGCCTGGCTTGTCGCTGTCGACGGGCGAGAACGTGCTCCCCGCCTTCGTTATGGTCAGCAGCTCACCCTGGAGACTGAACTTAGCCTTGCACCCGATTGACCCGTACGTCGAGCGCATCTTGACGTCCTCCAGCGCCGACAGGTCCGCGTACATAAACCCGTCGCCGCCGTTCTTCATGAAGTGCGCGCCGGGCGGCAGGGACTTCCAGGGGGGTTAGGGTTTAGGGTTTAGGGTTTAGGGTTCAGGGTTTAGGGTTTAGGGTTTAGGGTAGGGTTTTGGGGTTAAACTTGGACATTATTTCAGCTGGCACTTTGAGCCGTTTGTCACCGTTTGTCTTGGAACCCACTGAAGATACCCCTCTGCATGACTCAAATATGATCGAGTTGAGCTGAAGTGAAGCTGAAAAAAAAATTAAGGCCGTGCCAATGTTGTGCGTGAAGAGCTTCTCTGTGCCGCGCTGGCCGGGGCCGCCGGGCCACGTGGTGCCGGCGGTCAGCTCCGCGTTGGAGATCACGTTGGGAAACGCATCCTTTATTTAGCGCCGCAAGTTGGATTTGAAAGCAAAGATTGAAAGCAGTTTATAATATTTTACTCGTAGTTTTAAGCGCTGAAACCATGCGCTTTCAATAGAGTAGCAGGTGGTAAGATCACAGAGCACGCACAAGGGATCACACAAGGGATCACAGAGATCACACAAGGGCTATATCTGGTACACACGCCAACGAGTTCTAATACCGTGCTTGCAAACACGGTTTATTTTTCAACCTGCACGGCCCTACCTTGATATACGCCAGCTCGGCGGCGGGGGACGTGAATGACGGCCCATCGTGTAGCGGCGCAAGTTGAATTTGAAAGCAATATTCGAAGGCGGTTCATCATTGTATAGTTTCAAGCGCTTACTCGTAGGGTCCTAGCTCCCAGGCGGTTTCAACATTGGTTTCATCGGTTCAAGCTGCACCGCCCTACCATCGTCCGAGGAGAAGCACAGGTTGTCGGATATGAACTTGAGAAACTGACGATCGAAGCCGGGCATGCGCTCGCCCGGCTCGTCGTTGAGCGGCGTCACACTGCTCCCCACGCGGATCTCCTTGACCAGCGGCGCGCGCCCCAGCGTCAGCCGGTACTCAGAGGCTTACACTCGTCCACTTTTCGGCTCAACGTGAGCGCTTTTCTATGGGATAGGGGGTGCATTTAGGGGTTGCTTAGGGGGTTGCTTAGGGGGTAATTAGGAGGTGTGAGGGGGTGTTCAGGGTGGATCATGTGTCAGGAACGGCTCAAGTTGAGCTGAAAAGATGACGAGTGTAAGCCCCTGCCGGTCCTCCGTCGGAATCTTGACATGCGACATCAGATGCGCCGACTTGGGCTTGGCGTCGAGCCCCGACGCGATCACATGAGCGAAGAGCCCCATGCTGTAGTGGCGCAAGTTGAATTTGAAAGCAAGCATTGAAAGCACTTCATGATATTCCAGTTTTAAGCTCTAAGCTCCAGGCGATTTCAACGTGGGTTTCATAGGGTCAACCTGCACCGCCCTACCATGCCGACGCCACCCTCCGCCTCCACCCACGCCGTGTTGAGGGCCCCGTCAGCATCAGACACCGCCTGGCCGAAGCGCTTGTTGCGGCGGGTCGGGGTGTAGCGCCGCAAGTTGAAATTGAAAAGCAAAGTTTGAAATCAGTTTTATCTCACTTCAGTTTCAAACACGTACTAGTAATTCCAGGCGGTTTCAACGTGTGTTTCATAGGGTCAACCTGTACCGCCCTACCAGGGTCATCTTCAGCTTGGGGTAGGCCGCGGTGCCGTAAAAGAAGCCCTCCTTGGTGTAGCGCCACAAGTTGAAATTGAAAGTAAGGTTTGAAAGCGGTTTGTCGTGTTTTAGTTTCAAGCGCAGAAACCAGGCGGTTTCATTGGATTAGCACGTGGTAAGATTACAGAGCTCTGCACACGGGGGGGTGCAATGAGTCATACACACCAAGGACGCCTTATTCCATGCTTGCAAACACAGGTGTCAAATAGGCTGCTTTCGGTATGGCGCCTGGTTTAAATCCCATACAGAGTTGCGGGCAAAGCGTCAGCGCTCCGCGCAGGAAAGCGGGCGTCAGGTTGAATGCCCATACAGAGTTGCGGGCGAAGCGAAATATTGAATCGGCCTATTGCACCGCCTCACCTTGACAGTGGCGTTGCCAGTGGTGAAGGCCGTCTGCGTGTCCACCACGAAGCGCGCCACGACGAGGCGTATGGTCGCCATGGCCTGCTTGCGCCCGTAGCAGCGCCGCCCGCCGGTGCCGAACGGCGCGAACGCCTCAGTCCCGGTTTCCCACTCCGTAGCGGCGCAAGCTGAACTAGAAAGCAAAGTTTGAAGTCAATTTCGTTCGTGATATTACTGATTCAATCGCTCATTTAAAGGCGCTTGCAACATGGGTTTCATCGGTTCAACCTGCACCGCCCTACCACTTGTGTGCATGATCAGCCATGAGCTGCGGGGACCACCGCTTCAGGCTGTACGCCTCGGGGTCGTCACCAAAATCCTTGTTGTAGCGGCACAAGTTGAATTTGAAAGCAGAAGTTGGAGCAGCAATTCACAATTTAGTTTCAAGCGCTGAGTTCCAGGCGCTTTCAGCTTGGATTTCATCGGTTCAACCTGCACCGCCCTACCTTGTTGTACTTGCTGGCCCGCGTGGGGCATATCACGCTGGTGCCAACGGGGATCGCCGTGCCGTGCTGTAGCGCCGCAAGTTGGAATCGAAAGCAAAGTTTGAAAGCAGATGATGACATTCTAGTTATTCTAGTTTCAAGGGCTGAAACAATAGGCGCTGTCAACACGGGGTTGATACTGTCAAGCTGCACCGCCCCCACCTTGCAACACTACCCCGGGCTGCGTCACGATACGCTGCACGATGGGCACCAGGTCGTAGCGGCACAAGTTGAAATTGAAAGCAAAACTCGAAACCAGTGTATTATATTACGGGTTCAAGCGCTTAATTCCAGGGCTTTCAACGTGGGTTTGACTGGGTGAACCTGCACCGCCCTACCGGGTGCTTGCGGCGGATGCCCTCCGCGATCACCTTGAGCAGCAGGTCGCAGTTCTCCAGCGACTCCTTCGTGGTATTGCCGGCTGGTTCCTCGCTGTTCCCGATGTGTAGCGGCGCAAGTTGAATTTGAAAGCAAAACTTGAAAGCATTTCATCACATTTCAGTTTCAAGTGCTTAGTCCCAGGCGGTTTCAACATGGATTTGATAGGGTCAACCTGCACCGCCCAACCGATGTGCGCCTCAAGGCGGAGACGTAGCGCCAGCAGCGCGTTGGGCTCCGCAGCCAGGCCGATATGTAGGGTTTAGGGAATTAGGGTTTAAGGTTTAGGTTAGGGTTTAGCATATGTAGCACCGCAAGTTGAAGATAAAGCAGGTTTCAAAGGCGGCTTGCTGTATTTTAGTTTCCAGCGTTGAAACCAGGGCGCAATCAATGGAGCAGCTAGCCAGCTACCACGTGGTAATACTCGTATCACAAAGCGTCACATACTGGCAATAAGTCATGCACGCCAATGATGGCTTATGACAAAGTGCGTCAAAGTGTTACGAGCATAAGCAAAAGCAAAAAGCATGAACCAATCACAGGCTCGGATCAAACCGTTCAGACCCAAATCCGAGCCTGTGATTGGTCCGTGCTTTTTGCTTTTGCTTTTGATCGCAACACTTTGACTCACGTTGTCATATTCCGTGCTTGCAAACACAGGTTGCAACCTGCACCGCCCCACCGAGGAGCGCGGAGAGGATGGCGTGGGCGCCGGAGAACACACCGCCGTACAGGTCGGACCAAAAGCTGAACGCCACCTCCACTGTGTAGCGGCGCAAGTTGAGCTTGAAAGCAGAAGTTGAAAGCAGTTTTCAGATGACAGTTTCAAGCGCTTAGTTCCGGCGCTTTCAACGTGGGTTTGATAGGGTCAACCTGCACCGCCCTACCACTGAGTACGGGCCGTGCGCCTTGTGGTCCCACGCGTACTTGGGGGGCTGCCCAACCTTGGGGCAGGGGCTTACACTCGTTCGCTTTTCAGCTCAACTTAAGCGCCTTCTGCGAGATAGGGGGTGCGTGTAGGGGTTAATAGGGGATGTGTACGGGGTTTCGGAGCGTGTAGGGGAAGGCAGGGGGTGTCAGGGGGTCGTTAAGGTGTGTTCTTGTCTCAGAAACGGCTGAGGTTGAGCTGAGAAGTGGACGAGTGTAAGCCCCTGCCTTGGGGAAGAAGCGCCCCTCGGGGTCGTCAACCAGGGGCTTACACTCGTCCACTTTTCAGCTCAACGTAAGCGGTTTGTGTGGGATAGGGGGTGCATTTAGGGATTATGTAGGGGGTGTTTAGGAGGTGTCAGGGGGTATTAGGGGGTGTTCAGGGTGTATTTTGTGTCAGAAACGGCTCAGGTTGAGCTGAGAAGTGGACGAGTGCAAGCCCCTGCCGTCAACCATCCGCGCCATCAGGCACCACGACACGTTGTCGTGGAACGTGGCGTCGGAGCGGTACTTCGCGACCCACGCGTCAACGAGCTTGGAGTTGGAATTCGCCTGCTTGAAGCGGCGCAAGTCGAAGTTGAAAGCAAAACCTGAAGGCAGTTCATCATATATAAACTTCAAGCCTGGAAACAAAACGCGGTCAACCTGGGGTCGAAATGGGATCAACCAAGGTAAGGCGGTGCAAGTTGAGCCGATGAAATCCAAGTTGAAGGCGCCTGGAACTGAGCGCTTGAAACGAAAATACGACAATCCGCTTTCAAGATTTGGTTTCAAATGCAACTTGTGCCGCTACACCAAGGGTCAACGTTCACCGCCCGACCTGCTTGAGGTTGGTCTTGTTGAAGCGGAACATGCTTTGCTTGCTGGCGAACGGGCAGCACATGGCCCCGGGTTCAGGGGCTTACACTAGTCCACTGACCAGCTTAACCAGAGCCCTTTCCGACACAGAATACACCCTAAATACCCCCTGATACCCCCAAACACCTTATAAACACCCTTTAAACGACCCCTACATGCACCCCCTATCCCGCAGAAATCGCTTACGTTGAGCCGAAAAGTATACGAGTGTAAGCCCCCGCCCGGGCTTCGCGATGTTCGAGTCCGTTGCCTCGGCCGTCTCTATGAATTCCTCGTACGAGGAGTACCCCTGGGTGTAGCGCCGCAAGTTGAAACTGAAGCGAAATTTGACAGCGGTTCATCGCATTGTACGAGTGCTTGAGTACTAGTAGTAGTTTCAAGCGCTGGAATCAGAACTAGTTCTTCTCAACGCGGGCTTAAAAAAACGGCTGCAACTTGCACCCGCCCAGCCTTGGGCTTACACCCGTCCACTTTCCAGCTCAACCTGAGTCGCTTCTCCTGACACATAATAAACCCTAAACACCCCCTGATACTCCCTAAACACCGCCTAAACAACCCCTAGACGCACCCCCTATCCCTCAGGAAGCGCTCAAGGCTAGCTTAAAAGTGGACGAGTGTAAGCTCCAGCCTTGGGGACGTCGCCAAAGATGGCGTGCTGCCACGTGGCGAACAGCAGGCGCTGCACGTTGTCCTGCGCCGGCACCCAGGGGCTTACACTCGTCCACTTTTCGGCTCAACGTAAGCGCTTTCTGTGGGATAGGGGGTGCATTTAGGGGTTGTTCAGGGGTTGTTTAGGAGGTGTTAGGAAAAAAATAGGGGGTGTGTAGGGTGTATTTTGTGTGAGAAAGGGCTCAAGTTGAGGTGAAAAGTGGACGAGTGTGAGCCCCTGCCGGGATCATCCCCTTAGCACCCGCAGCAGACCACCCGCCGATTATCTCCGAGGCCTTCTGCGACATGCGCGGTACGGCGGCCTCCACCCAGGGCCGAAGCGTTCGTCCGACCCCAGGTTGACCCTATGCTGACTCAAAGTTGACCCTATGTTGAACCCAGGTTGACCCTAGATTGACCACAGGTTGAACCAAAGTTGAACCTATGTTGAACCCAGGTAGACCCTGAGTTGACCCCAGGTTGACCCCAGATTGACCCCATGTTTACCCCAGGTTGACCCCATGCTGACCCCATGTTTACCCCATGTTGACCCCATGTTGACCCCAGGCTGACCCAAGGTTGACCCCAGGTTGACCCAATGTTGAATCCAGGTTGACCCTAGATTGACCCCAGGTTGAACCAAGGTTGTCCCCCAGGGTGACCCCATGTTGACCCCATGTTGACCGCACGGTGACCCCTGGCTGACCCTGCCTCAAGCCACTGCCCCTGCAGTTCGTCGTCGAACAGGGGCAAGCGTCCGGCGAAGAAGTCGCGGTCGTCCCGGCGCCAGGGGCTGTCACTCGTTCCCATTTCAGCTCAACTTGAGCTCGTCTGTCAAACGCATAACCCAGCTTTACTCGTGAATGTGTCCTGGAGTTGCTCAAGTTGAGCTCTAACATGAACGAGTGTAAGCCCCTGCCTGGCGCTCTGCGGTGAAGAGAGTGGTGTCGTGGTGGTTCGCCACGAACCAGGGGCTTACACCCGTCCACTTTTCGGCTCAACGTAAGCGCTTTCTGTGGCATATGGGGTGCATTCAAGGGTTGTTTAGGGGGTGTCTAGGGGGTGTCTAGGGGGTGTTACGGGGTATGAGGGGGTGTCTAGGGTGTATTTTGTGTCAGAAACGGCTCCAGGATGAGCTGAAAAGTGAGCGAGTGTAAGCCCTTGCCACGAAGGGCTCGTGCTGGATGGCGAACGCGCCGCCGTTCATATCCTTCCGCACGCGCCACGCCTCGTGCCAGGGGCTTACACTCGTCCACTGTCCAGCTCAACTTGAGCGATTTGTATGGGATAGGGGGTGCGCGTAGGGGTTGTGTAGCCTTTGTTAAGGGGGCATTAGGGGGTGTTTAGGGTGTGTAGGGTGTTTTCTTGTGTCAGACACGGCTCAAGTTGGGCTGAGAAGTGGAGGGAGTGTAAGCCCCTGCCTCGTGCCCCTCGTCCACCTTCTCGTACCCGGTGCACATCTCCTTCGCCGCCGCGCCGTTGACGAGTATGGACCTGCCGCCAGAGGCTCACAATCGTCCAATTTTCAGCTCAACTACTGGTACCTGAACCGTGCTCGGCACTGAACCGTGGCCACTCAATATCACACGAAAAATGCTTACTTTGGAGGAGGAGGAGGAGGGGGAGGAGGAGGTGGAGGAGGAGGAGGAGGAGGGGGAGGAGGAGGAGGAGGAGGAGGAG
>Ga0307489_10001907_pt1 | contig 13868 bp, 21 predicted proteins | sample SB12metaG_FD_202247 | JGI IMG/M metagenome (GOLD analysis project Ga0307489, IMG submission 202247) | Sea-ice brine microbial communities from Beaufort Sea near Barrow, Alaska, United States - SB 1.2 | ecosystem: Environmental > Aquatic > Marine > Coastal | place: USA: Alaska | collected... | reverse complement strand
GAGGCTCCCAACATGCGCTCAGACGAACGCAAGGCGACACTGCGGGGTTGCGGGAAGCTCAACTTGAGGATCCCATCCGCGATCCTGGACAGAGACTCATCTAAATAGTACAAGCGGTTTGCTCCCCCTGGTCATCTTAGTCATGTTGTATCATTCCAACATGCAGACAACACGGATACGAGTGTGTGAATGGTTGCTAGGATATGATGTATCGCCACGTTCACTTCTATCTACATTGTCCTCTTGTAGCTGAGTAATGTCTCACATCGTCCAGCAGCGTTTGTCCGTCCTCACTGTTCAGACTATAAGATGCATGCGTTCCCCAATCACGGCATTTCCTGCGAACGGAGACGAGTGTCCCGCTTTTGACAGTACGTACACCGCGGCACGCTGCGCGTGGTGTGTTATTCAAATTGTCGTCGCAGAAAAGTTGTCCAGTCTGGCCGGCATGCGGCGCAGCGGCGGCGGCGGAATACATGAGTGCAGCACGCGCAGGGAGTGAGCTAGGATTGGGAAAGATTACAATGCACACAGCTAGTTAGAGTCTAGAGAGAGAGACGCTTCCGGGTGTATGAGGAGGCACCAGGTTTTCGCCATGCTAGCTATTGTCTATGTTTATCCGCGCGTACTCTGTCGAGGCTGGTGCGGTGCTGCCGGTGTCGCCACGTCACGAGGCAAGCGCCGCCTTTACCTTGATGCGAGCCTCTAGTTGACTAGCTAATGCTGCCCCAGCGCAGCCGCTGACCCCAACCGCTCCCAGCCCGCAGCCGCGCCTGCCGAGGTATCCAACCGTGCCCTTTTCGTATGCGGGGGGGCCGGCGTGGTCGGTGGGCCGGCGCGTTGGAACCCGCACCAGCGTGTGTGTGCACAGATGCGGCCATGCTAAGAAGGGCGAGGGCGGCAGGGGGAACCACAGATGATCCTGCTCCTCCTCTTCCTGCTCCTGCTCCTCCTTCTCCTCCTCCTCTTCCTCCTCCTCCTCCTCCTCTTCCTCCTCCTCCTCCTCCAGTCCTCCTCCTCCTCCTCCTCCTCCTCCTCCTCCTCGTCCGCCTCCTTCTCTTCCTTCTCTTCCTCCGCCTCCTATGCCTCCGCCCCCCGCTATTCCTGCTCCTCCTCCTCCTCCTCCTCCTCCTCCTCCTCCGTCTTCTCCCCCGCCTCCTCCGCCTCCTCCGCCTCCTCCGCCTCCTCCGCCTCCTCGCATAACTCCTCTTCCTCCTCCTCCTCCACCTCCACCCCCTCGTGGTCGCAGTGGGGCTGGTGCGCCCGCGGTTGACCCTGCGCTGCCGTCGTTGCCCCCCGCGGCACGTCGTGCGCGTCAAGACCGAGGCGCACCGTATGCATCGGGGGCGTCTGCTTGTGTGACATCGTCGCGCTCCCGCCCCCCCGCGCCCCGCCCGGAGATGATGCCGTCGTCGCTGTTTCCGGAGGTCACCAACTTCCCAGCGGTGTTGGCGCGCACCGCCGGGCTCGCGGCGGTGGCGGGTCGCGCCTCGGGTGGCGCCGACACGCGGCCACGCGCGGTGACGGGCGAGATGGGCGCAGCGTGCGTGGCGTGCTGTGCGCAATGCTCCCCGTGGACTCGGCGTCTGCCTGCCTCGTCCGCGTAGTCGTCTACCGCCGGACGTTCCAGATTTTAGGATTCACACTGGATTCACACCAAAAAACAGGGACGGATGTTTAAGAGCCCGCTCCCCCGCCCCGCTCCCTTCGTTGCGCGCACGTGCCGGCGTCCACTCCACGGATTGAGGTGCCGCACCTCGAGTGACGGCGCAGGTAGGGGCGGAGGAGGCCGCGCTGGCGGGCGGCGGGTATCCCCGTTCCACTACCACTCTGCACGCCAGGCGTCTACGTCTCTAGTGATAAGTCACGCTGACGCGAGAGGACGAGCCGCCGCTGCGCCGCCGCTGCACCGTCGCCGCGAGCACCGCTGGGCGCTGGAGGAGCGCAGCGCGCGGGTCGCGGTCAGGGCGCCGGCCCATCCACCGCCGCCACCGCCGCCGTCGATCCCCAGCCAGCGAACCCGCGACGGCATCGCACACCCAGACGAGACGGCACCCAAGACCCAACTGAGGAAAGATTCGCCGAGCGGCCTTCGAGTAACACGCCGCCCATCCAAGTCCACGGGCAGGGCGGCACCATCGCCGGCGCCCACTTCCGCACATGCAGGCAATGGACGGCGGCGACGCCGTGGCCGCCGTCGCGCGCGGCGGGCGGCGGCTGCCCCGCGGCACCTCCGACCCCGTGGGGATGGGGCCAACTCGCCGCGACGGCGAGGGCGCGGGCGAAGGCGAGGGCGAGCGAGGCATCAGCAACCACAACAACAGCTGTAAGTGCGAGCCGCGCTCAGGAAGTGTCGTGCTGTTCTACGCGTACACGGCGCTGGCGGACCCCGGCGGCGTGGTGGCGCGCCTGCACGCGGCGTGCGAGCGCGGTGGCGTCACGGGCAAGCTGCGCGTCGCCGCCGAGGTAAGGCAACGACACATGTACACACGCGAACGATCGCCAAATGGTACTATTATGGTGGGCACCCCGGTGACCCGGGGGGGGGGGACAGTCTTTCTTTTCAGGCTCTAGAGCTTGAGCCGTTTTCTCCCTGATCCCACGTCAGATACCCCTCAGAGGTGAAGCAGTTGAGCAGAAACAAACGTTTCCAAGACCCTGGCGCGCATCCGCACCTGCTCCTTAGCTCCGGACCCAGGCGTCAACAATATATATATTTTAGATGTTTCAACGTTTGGGCGACGGCCCTGCGGTCCAGGGCATCAACGGCACCGCGGCGGGGAGCGCCGCGGGCGTCCGCGGCCTCATCGCCGCTATGCAGGAGGACCCGGACGTGGTAAGGCCTGCCAGATATCGCTCGCCACGTCATCCGCCTGGCAGATATTGCCTGCCACGGCATCCTCCACATATTAGACTTGATAGACCCTCGTTTCTTGAGTTCAATGGCATCACAGGACGAGGCGAGTGATATCTGGCAGGCCCGAGGACGCGGCGCTGGCTGCTGCCGCGGCGGTGATGGACTGGAAACACGCGCCGGGCAGGGGGGGGGTGTTGCGAACACGCACTCGGCCGGCTTTGAAGCTCCTCCTCCTCCTCCTCCTCCTCCGCGCGTCAGAATGAGCATGCACGCTGCAGGTTAGTCGTGCTCTGATCTCGGTTTGAGTGCTTGTATTCAACGACCCTCCTGCCGGGGTGTGAGCACCTGTTCGACAGCCTCAGCGTGCGGCTCGTGTCAGAGATCGTTCCATTCGAGGGACAAGGTCAGGGGAAGATTGTGCCAGCGGGGATGGCGGGGCCGGGGGCGGCGGGGGCGGCTGCGGCGGAGGGGTGTACGGAGTGGGCGGGGGCGGGGGCGGGGCAGAAGGGCATTGGAAGGCGGCAGCGAGGGAAGGCGGCGAGGGCAGCAGCGGGGCCGGCGGCGGCGGGTGCGGGGGAAGCAGTGGCGGCGGCGGCAGCGGCGGGGGTGGGGGCGGAGGAGGCAGAGGCGGCGGGGCCAGCGGCGGCGGGGGCCGCGGCAGGGGTGGGCACGGAGGAGGCGGCGGCGGCGGTGGGGGCAGCAGCGGGGGTGGGGGCGGCAGAGGAGGAGGATGTCTCCGTTGGCTACCTCGACCCCCAGGAGTTCCACGCCGCCGCCGCCGCCGCCGCCGCCGCCGCCGTTGGATCCTCCAGTCACGGCGACACTGTGATACTGGACGTGCGCAACTGGTACGAGTCGCGCGTCGGCCACTTCGAGGGTGCGGTGCTCGCGCCGATCCGCCGCTTCGGGCAGCTCCCCGAGTACATCCAACAGAACCCAGAAACTTTCGCGGGGAAAAAGGTATTGATGTATTGCACGGGGGGAATCCGGTGTGAGAAGGCGGCGAGTTACCTGGCGGGGTTGCCGGCCGGGCGGTCGGGTGGTCGGCCGGCGTCCGTCCTGCAGCTGCGCGGGGGGATCGTGGCGTATGCCCGCGACGTTGTCGAGGCGGGGACACAGGTTGTTGAAACTGATTGAAAGCCATGTTGAAACTGCTTGATGTCAGCGCTTGGAACTAAGATGTGATGAACTGAGTTCACGTTTTGCTTTCAAATTCAACTTGCGCCGCTACGTCCGGGCGGGTACACAGGTGCATTATGGGCAAACGGTCAGTGGCGAAGGCGGCGGCGGCAGCGGCGACCCAGTCGGCCAAGGTAGGGCGGTGCAGGTTGAACCGATGAAACCCATGTTGAAAGCTCCAGGAACTAAGCGCTTGAAACTATAATATGATGAGCCGCCTTCAGATTTGCTTTCAAGTTCAACTTGCGCCGCTACACCAAGGCGGCGAAAGCGACAGCAAGGTACAATATGGGCAAACAGTCGGGGAGCAGCGGGGGGAACCGCTGGGGAAATCACCATCGTCGTCGTCGCTGTTCCGTGGGAAGAATTTTGTGTTTGACAAACGGGGCAGGGGCTTACACCCGTCCACTGCTCAGCTCGAGGTGAGCCGTTTTGAACACTGCAATCACCCAACATTAACCCAAAAAGTGCTTACGTTGAGCCTGAAAGTGGACGAATGTAAGCCCCTGAAGTGGGGTGCGGTGGCGGTGACGGGGGAGGTGACGGCGTGGTGCGACGGGTGCGGGTGTCCGTCCGACCGCCTGGGCAAGTGCCGCACCCAGGGCTGCCACACCATCCTCGTCGTGTGCCAGGCGTGCGATGGTGGTGGTGGTGGTGATGGTGGTGGGGGCAGCGGTGGTGATTCTTGCAGTGTCGGTGGCGGTGGTGGTGGCAGTGGTGGTGCCGGCGGCGGCGGTGGCGGCAGTAGTGGTGGTGGCGGCGGGGGTGGCGGAGGTAGTGGTGGTGATGGCGGTCGTGGTGGTGGCGGCAGCGGTGGCGGCGGCGGCGGTAGTGGTGGTGGCCGCGGCGGTGGCGGCAGTGGTGGTGGTGGCGGCGGTGGTGGTGTTGGTGGCGGCGGCGGTGGCAGTGGTGGCGACGTTAGTGGTGGTGGTGGCGGCGGCGGTGTTTATTGTTGCGGGGTGTGTGCGGCCCAGGACGACGCGAGCAGGTGGGCGGGCAGCACGGGGGGGAAGCGGCCGCGGCGCCGCCCGTGCGACTGCGACAACTTCGCCGCGCGCGCCCGCCGCCTGCTGCCTCACCCGCCGCCGCCGCCGCCGCCCCCGGCACCACCATAGTGCACTTGTACGACCCCGCCGCGTGCGCCCGCCCTACTGCCGCACCCGCCGCCGCCCGCCGCCTGCTGCCGCACCCGCCGCCGCAGCCGGCAACACCCGCACCACCATAGCGCGCGAGGTGGTGGGGCATCTGAAAGGCTTTAAGGTGTGCCCGCGCCCACCGCAGGCGTCCGCCCCTAGCGGCGGCGGCGAACGGTCCGCTTGCTCCACGGACAGCCGTGCTGCCGCGCCCACTGCTAGCAGCTCATCCAGATGCAGCAAGCGTGAGCCGGCACTTTGAGGTTGCAATGGTGGGAGGTGATGGTGCGATTGGACTTGGTGGTGGCTCCAGCCGGGCCAGGGCCATGCAGCTTGCTCATCTATTACAGCGCTTCGCTACGGGTACTGTTGCACTATTCTAGACGTGCAGTTGCACCTTCCTGAGAGAGTTTTATTATTTTTGGTTTTGATGTCATTTAGTTATTCATAAACTAAGCGTTGGACGAGCGTGCTGCTCTACGAGTAAACGGCATAAACATTAAATCATAGCTACATTAATAAGCGAAGGTAAATAAGGAACTCCAACATAAGGCTCTACAGTCGAGTGTCACTTTGGCTTGATGAAGAAGTTCATCGAGCTGAAAGCGCTCTTCTTTGTCTTCTTCTTTGGCTCCACCGGCGACTGCTGCACCGGGGCCGGGGCCGGCGACTGTTGCACCGGTGGGGCTGAGCCCGCCGCCGGCTCCGACGCCGGCCCCGCCGCCGTCCCCGCCGCTGAGCGCCCCGCCGCCGCGGCCCACACCGCCGCCGCCTCGCCGCCCATGAGGCGCTCCACCACCTGCGTGAAGGACAGCCCCAGGTGCCCCGCCGCCAGGCTCAGCGCCCCCAGGAAGATGCGGTACGGTACCTGCCGCCAGAGGCTTACACTGGTCACTTCTCAGCTCAACTTGAGCGCAGTTTATGGGATAGGGGGTGCGCGTAAGGATTGTGTAGCTCATGTTAAGGGGGTGTTAGGGGGTATTTAGGGTGTTTAGGGTGTTTTGTTGTGTCAGACACGGCTCAAGTTGAGCTGAAATGTGAACGAGTGTAAGCCCCTGCCTGCCGCCCGCTGCCCGGGTGACGCGCCTTGGCCCGCGCGAAGATGACATCCACGCCCGTGTCGCTCAGCGCCTTGCCGTCAACCAGGGGCTTACACTCGTCAACTACGTATGCGCTTTCCGTGGGATAGGGGGTGCGTTTAGGGGTTATTTACAGGGTGAATAGCGGTGATTAGGGGGGATTAGGGGGCCTCTGGGCATTTCTTCTTTTTCGAAACGGCTCAGGTTGAGCTCAGAAGTGGACGAGGGTAAGTCCCTGCCGTCAACCAGGCCGCACTCCTTGAGAAGGGAGGAGAAGGCTTCGCCGTCGATCTCACCGCTGGGCGCCACGCTGTCGAAGTGGCGCTTGAACGGGTGTTCCACATCGAACACGTAGCCGCGCTCCACGGCCACGGGCTTGGCCGACCCCGTGGCGCCCGGCGAGGCCTTCAGGGCGCGCAGCGAGCCGCCCGCAAGTAAGGCCCGGCGTATCAAACAGATGTTACTGTGGGAGGAGGAGAACGAGGGAAGGAGGGAGGGAGGGAGGGAGGGAGGGAGGGAGGGAGGAGGAGGAGGAGGAGGAGGAGGAGGAGGGAGGAGTGATGATACCAGGCCGCACCGAAGATGATAAAGTCCTCGAACGTGAATTCGCCGGTGCAGTCCGTGTCCACCTCCACCAGCTTGGATTCCAGCTTATAGCGGCGCAAGTCGATTTTGAAAGCAAATCTTGAAGGAGGTCCATCATGTTTTAGTTTCAAGCGCTTGGTTTCAGGCGCTTTCAACAAGGGTTTTCATAGAGTCAACCTGCACCGCCTTACCAGGTCCGCCGCCGCCTGCTCCACGTCCATGTCCTCCACCCAGGGTACTAACGGGTTTAGGGTTTAGGGTTTAGGGTAGGGTTTAGGGTTCAGGGTATAGGGTTTAGGGTGTAGGTTAATCCACGGCACGCAGATCGGGTGAGGGGGTCAAATGGGGATTTGGATTTTCTTGAGTCAATAGACAGTCGCTGACATAAATTACAGTCTAGATCAGTCTCCTGTACACGGGAGACTGAAACCTGTATGGGCGAGGGTCTATTTCACTCAACGATCGTGACCAGACCGCGCCACGCGCCATCCCCATTTGCCCCCCCCACCAAAACTGCGTAGGTATTCAAACCCATGGCACGTTCTGGGTCAGATGACCATGACCGTCGGACGCATCCGAGGTACCCCACCCAAACCAAATGCACGTTCTGGGTCAGTTGACCGTCCACCACACCTCGTTTCCAGCCGAGGTGCCCAAATCCAACGCACAAACAGGCAGGAGGCGGTGTCCGGCCAGGGAGGAAGATGCGGACAGCACATTTAGGACGCCGTGTCAGGCTAAGGCCAAGGAGGAGGATGCGGCTAGCTACTCGTGTGAGCAAACGGTCACAACGCCACAAGCCCACCTCGAGTAGCCGCAGCTTGGCGAGCGCGAAGGACAGGCACTCGATGTCGATCATGCCGGACCCGTCCTCGTCATAATTGGAGAACTCCTGGTTCCACAGCGCCCTCTCCGCGGCCGTCAGACCCACCGCCGCGGGTGCGTCACTCGCGCCGCCGGGGGCAGTCTCAGGCGCCGCCGCGGGAGCCGCCACCACCTCCGGTGCCGCCGGGGCATCGTCAATTTTGGCCTCGAAGGTCTCCTCATCCGCCTCCGCCGTGGCTTCCTCCTCTGCCACCGCCACCGGTCCCGCCCCCGCCCCCGCCGCCCCTTCATGCTCCGTCGCCCCCGCCTCTGCCTCAGAAGTCGCCACGTTCTTTTCCGCCTGCAGCTGCATCGCCGCGTCCACCACCGGAGCGGCCACCTGGAAAAACGAGGCCTGGCTGTAGCGGCGCAAGTTGAAATTGAAAGCAAAACTGACATCATTTTATCATATTATAGTTTCAAGCGCTTAGATCCAGGCGCTTTCAACTTGGGTTCGATAGGGTCAACCTGCACCACCCTACCTGGCGCTCACCCGCCAGCGCGGCCAGCGCCATGACAAACGCGCGGAAGTCCATGAGCCCCAAGTTGTAGCGTCGCAAGTTCAATTTGAAAGCGAAATTGAAGCAAAATTGAAACCGGCTCATCATACCGTAGTTTCGGGCGCTTAATTCCAGGCGCTTTCAATGCGGGTTAGATAGGGTCAACCTGCACCGGCATACCATGTCTTTGCCGCTCACGCACCGACAGAAAGTGACCTCCACCGCCGCCTCGGGGGTCTGAGCATCCTCCAGCCCCGCCGCGGCAACCAGCTCCAGAAATTCCATCTGTGACATACCCGACAGTCCGGGCCGGCACGTGGACGTGAACACGCCGCTCAGCAGGGTCACGAAGTACGTAAGTCCGCGTCACAGGGTGACACTTGACTCAAGAAAATAAGGGCTCAATCCGTGAATGTCGCAGGCAATACGATTCGCCCGTAGTGGGACATTGCACTAGGGTTTAGGGTTTAGGGTTCAGCGTTTAGGGTTTAGGGTTTAGGGTTTAAGGCTACCAGGCCCAACCGCTGATGGCCTCCGACTGGGGCTGGGACATGACAGGCACCGCCGCCGGCGGCACCAGCACCGCACCCGCGGCGGCGGCGCCGCCAACCGCGGCCCCGAACATTTCAAGCAGCGTGCCGAGTGCGGCGCGCGGCACGACGCCGGTGAAGTCCGCGTCGATGTCGCTGAAGGCGTTCTCCAGCGCCTCGCCGACCGCCAGGGGCTTACACTCGTGCACTTTTCAGCTCAACGTAAGCGCTTTCAGTGGGACAGGGGGTGCATTTATGTGTGGTTTAGGGGGTGTTTACCAGGTCTTAGGGCATAGCAGGGGGTGTTCAGGGTGTATTTTATGTGAGAAACCTCTCAGGTTGAGCTGAGAGGTGGACGAGTGTAAGCCCCTGCCGACCGCTCCGGCGGAGGCGCCGTTGAGTCCGACCATGTCAGAGATGGCGAGACGAAGCGCGTCCAATGACAGCGCCCCGGTGGGCCCTTCCGGCTTCTCGCCGTCGCGACGGTCGAACGCGGCGTACGCTGCAGGCGATGCCGGGGGCCCTGCGACGGCGGCAGCGGGGGCGGGTGGAGAGGCGGCGACGGCGGCGACGGCGGCGGCGGAGGGTGCATCGAACGCGTCTTCATCGCCAAAGTCGCCAAAGTCGGCCTCGAAGGCGGGCGCGTCGTGGTGAAAGGTGGCCTCGAACGGCAGCGGCGCTACCGCCTCTGCCTCCTCCTCCTCGGCTGCCGCCGCCGCCTCCTCCTCAGCTGCCGCCGCCAAGGCCGCCGCCGCCTCCGCCTCCTGCTCCTCCTGCTCCTCCTGCTCCTCCTGCGCATCCAGCTCCATCCTTCTCAGCTCCTCCTCCCCTTCTTCCTCCGCATCCGCCTCCGTCGCGGCATCAAGTTCGTCGTCTTCAAAGGCGCTGGGCTCGGACGCAGGCTCGTCCTCGGTTTCAAGGTCGAGGGCTTGAAAGGCGGCGGCAGCAGGCTCGGTCTCCGGTACAAGCGTGCTCGCCACGTCGTCCACCACCGCCGGCTTGTAGACCCTCGTGTCTTGAGTCACCCCGACAGGCGGCCCGGAGGCACCGGCACTGGCACTAGAACGGGCACTGGAACTGAGGGGCGAGCGGGCGGGCTTGGCGCTGACCGGGCGGGCGGGGGTGCGCCCCGAACCCGGGGAGCCAAATGCGCCGCTGCGGATGGAGGCACCACCGGAGAGGGGCTTACACTCGTTCACGTTAGAGCTCAACTTGAGCAACTCCAGGACACATTCATGAGTTAATTTGGGTTATACGGTGGGCAGAAGAGCTCAAGATGAGCTGAAATGGGAACGAGTGTAAGCCCCTGCCACCGGAGCTACCGATGCCGCCTCCGCCAGTGAAGGACGGTTGTGCACGAGGGGCTGTGAAGGAGGTGAGTCCGACCGGCACAGAGCCTACCGGTCGGTCGGGAACCGGCAGGGCCTTCACCACCGCCACCACGTCGTCGAACGGTACCCCCATGTGGCCGGCCACGCTGCCGAGCGCGCCGAGAAACGTCCGGAAGTCGAGCTTCCTCTCGTTCGTGCCCCGGCTCTCCGCGAAGCACAGCGCGGCGGTGGGCATCGGCATCTTAGTGTAGCGGCGCAAGTTGAATTTGAAAGCAGAACTTGAAAGCAGTATCTCACACTTTAGTTTAAAGCGCTTGATTCCAGGCGATTTCGGCTTGGTTTTCATTGGGTCAACCTGCACCGCCCTACCTTAGGCTTGCCGAGCAACCCTGCTTCTTTCAGGAGGCGAAGGAAGCGGCGCTCGTCGAGCATGGCCCGCCCCCGCGCTGTCGCGCGCCCCGCGCCGATGAAGCAGTATCCCGCGAACAGGCGCTCCATCGCGCGATCCTTGAGGAACTGCGGCGGCACGGGGGTGGCTTTGATGCCGGCGATCAGGGGCTTACACTCGTCCACCTCTCGGCTCAACTTAAGCGCATTCTATGGCATAGGGGTGCATGTAGGGGTTGTTTTGGGGGTGTTTAGGAGGTGTGAGGGGGTATTAAGGAGTATCAGGGGGTGTTCAGGGTGTATTTTGTGTCAGAAACGGCTCAGGTTGAGCTGAGAAGTGGACGAGTGTAAGCCCCTGCCGGCGATGCCGCGGCGCCGCATGGTGCGCTGCGCCTTCTTGCAAAACGCCTGGAAGCAGGGCCTTGCAATAGGCCGATTTCGGTATATCGCCTGGGTGAAATGCCCATACAGAGTTGCCGGCAAAGCGTCAGCGCTCCGCGCTGGAAAGCGGGCGCCAGGTTGAATGCCCATACAGAGTTGCGGGCAAAGCGTCCGCGCTTGGCGCGGGAAGTGATATACCGAATTCGGCCTTGTGTCTCCCTGACTGGCGGTCGATAGTGTACCAGTGTACAAGTGTGCCCATACACACATACTGCGTCCTCCTCCGTGGCCTGGTCACTCGTTCCATTTAAATATCAACCTGACTTTATGATGATGAGCAAGCAGTCAGGGAGGAGTGGAGCTGGCTATGTCAGGGCAAGGGCCGGTAAACTGACCCAGAATTTACCAGTTAACAGACTGTAAAGTACTTTAGGTTTAGGGTTTAGGTCTTGGGGTCTGATTTTCACAAGACGACCCCCTAATACCCCCAATACTCCCCTAATAACCCCCTAAAATCAAGATATACCCCTCTTAAATGGTAAACTCTGGGGTCACTTTACCGGCCCTTGTTCGGACCTAGGTGGCCCCGCCTGAAACTCGGTGAAGCAGATGCGGCCGTCGTTGTCCAGGTCCACGTCACCAAACAGGGTCGTCACCAGCTCCAACGCATCCGCCGCCGCCGCCTCCGCGGAGCAGGGGACTCTACACATACAGTCCCACGAATCTACGAAATTTGGTCGAGACGGGCTCCCACTTTCATATGGCCAATTCGACCAGTCTGCCAGTGCCGATCCCTAAACGAATTGCTCGTACGAAAGCTTTCGTATGGGCAAGTCACGTGCGCCCGATCCCTACGTGAATTGCCCATACGACTGCAAAGTGGGAGCCGTATCGACCAAATTTCGTCGATGCGAGGGACTGACATAGTTCACCAGTACTATGAGATACTTAGTATGACAAAGTGCGTGAAACCGCTTAGACACTTTGCAACACGTAGTACGAGGTCGTCCAAATGGAGCGTTCTGATTGGTCGAGCGGGCACTAAGTCAGACCAAGTATCACTAAGTCAGACTAAGTGTCTAAGTGGTTCGGCGCACTTTGTCATAGTATGAGTAGGAAACACAGCAAGTGAGTACCGGTACTGAGTATGCTTGTCGAACTAAGTTAGTGCTAGCGATGGGGGGGGTTAAACTAAGCTAATATAAGCTAATGTAGGGGCTAGTGGTTAGTGGGTTAGTGGGTTAGTATTGGGCACTACAGTGGGTGAGACAAATAAGGGGGCTTAAACTAAGCTAGTATAAGTTAGTTTATGGGCTAGTGCTTAGTAGGCTAGTTTAGGGGCAACAAGTATATTACTGAGGTACATATGTGAAGGCCCTGCCCTGTTCCCCTGCGACACCCCGCTCATGACCACCGACGTGATCTCCTCGGGGGACAGCAGGCCGTCGCCGTCCACGTCGTACTTCGCGAACAGCGCCTCACTCCAGGGCCTGCCAGATCTGGCGCGGAACAGGTCATAGGATGTCATTCCACTCTAGGACCTTGCCAGATGTTGCTTGCCTCATCATAGGATACCGTTTCACTCCAGGGCCCGGCAGATCTGGCGAGGAACAGGTCACAGGAGTCATTTCACTCTATGACCTGCCAGATATTGCTTGCCGCATCATAGGATACCGTTTCACTCTAGGGCCTGGTAGATGTTTTCGCCACGTCAAAGGATGCCGCTGAACTCGATATTTAAGGGTTCGAAATGCGTATCGATGACGTGGCGGGCAATTCCTGCCCGGCCCTACCTCACTCGCCTCCATCAGAACTGATTCTAGGGCGCCGCCGCTGACGGAGTTGTTGACGGCGTCGCTGAGCACCCGGCCGGCGCGCAGCCCCCCCCCGCCCGCGGCGCCGGGAGTCGTGGGCGCGACGCCCGGAGTCTTGGGCGCGTCGCCGGGTGTCTTAGGGCGGGCGCCCGGGCCCGGCGTCCTGGGTGTAGCGGCGCAAGTTGAATTGGAAAGCAAGAGTTGAAAGCGGTACATCCACACTTCTCTTTCAAGCGCTCAGTTCCGGGCGGTTTCAACTCGGGTTGCACAGGGTCAACCTGCATCAGCCTGCCTGGGTGCGGCGCCGGGGGTCTTGGGCGCGGTCTGCTCGGCATACAGCGGGCACGTCGCCGCGAGGCTCACGATGGATTCGAACGAGCGCCCGGTCTGCCCCGCGACAATGGCGAGCGCGCTCACAAACTGCTCCAGCGACAGGTCCTCCTCCGCGCCCCTCCGCGCCATTGCAAAGGTGACCGCCGCCCAGGGGCTTACACTCGTCCACAATTCGGCTCAACTTAAGCGCCTTCTGTGGGATAGGGGTGCATTTGGGGGTTGTTTAGGGGGTGTTTGGGAGGTGTCATGGGGTATTAAGGAGCATCAGGGGGTGTTCAGGGTGTATTTTGTGTCAGAAACGGCTCAGGTTGAGCTGAGAAGTGGACGAGTGTAAGCCCCTGCCGCCGCCGCCGCGGGTGTGAAGCGCCTGGTCGGCAGCTCCCCGGCGGCAGGGGCTTACACTCGTCAACTTCTCAGCTGAACTTAAGCCAAGTCTGACACAAGGAAACACCCTACACACCCTAAACACCCCCGAAAACCCCATTAACACGGGCTATTCAACTCCTACGCGCACCCCCCATCCCATACAAAGCGCTCAAGTTGAGCTGAAAAGTGGACGAGTGTAAGCCCTGCCCAGCGGCGCACAGTTGGCACCACTGCTTGAGCGTCACGCGCGCGGCGTTGGACTTGGCCTTGGTGCAGGGGCTTACACTCGTCCACTTTTCGGCTCAACTTAAGCGCTTTCTGTTGGATAGAGGGTTGCATCCCGGGGGTATGTAGGGGGTGTCTACGAAGTGTCATGGGGCATCCGGGGGTGTTCGAGGGTGGGTTTTTGTGTCAGAAACGGCTCAAGTTGAGCTGAAAAGTGGGCGAGTGGTAGCCCCTGCTTTGGTGCGGTCGAAGTCGTTGCACGCTGTCTGGTACATCTCCTTGAGCTGCCGCAGCGGGAACCCAC